>CEVH01191941.1_pt1 | contig 66004 bp, 57 predicted proteins | sample 356521 | NCBI WGS metagenome assembly CEVH01 (sample SAMEA2623446, study PRJEB7988) | marine metagenome | isolation source: saline water (ENVO:00002010), including
GTATTCAGCTAATGGCCAGCGCGGCCGGTGGATCGGAGCTTGCTGATATCTCAACCAGTTATCTAGGTTGGCTGGGGTTTGATACCCTGGGCGGCGAACTGGATGAGTCTGTAAGTACTCGGGGAGCTCGTAATGGCTTCAACCATTATCAGGCTAGAGGAAGAACTTACTACACCACTTCCGGTGAAGGTACTGATTATCTGTACGCTACCAGCCCATTCCTACCCGGAAAGGACGATGGCGTACTGGCAAACCATTCTCTTTGCAACGTAAATACAGTGAAGAGCGTGGATCAGTCCTGTACCCGTGGAAACGGAACGATGACTCGTTCCTATTCCTGTGGTTTTCTCTGGCTCAGCACCTGCTACGATCGTAGCTATCGCTGGTCCCCATACTACACAGTTTATCGTGGCGGCGGCAGCCACTCGCATGGCGATGCCAAGCGGGACTACAACCGTCGATAAGCTCTAGCTCAAGCCGGGCTGATTTCTGGCCCGGCTTTTTTCCTTTCCCGAGAGATTCAGAAGGTCGCCCCAGGCGGCCTTTTTTGTTACCAGCAGATTCGGGGGGCATTGACCCACCGTACGATGGATTAGCATATCCTGGATCAATCCGGATGTCGAAAGAGTCATTCAGGCTGTGTAAAGATCAAGGCACTGGCTTCCAGAGAGGGGGTCCGGACCTCTGTCGGATTGTCTGCCAGATAGGGAATCCAGGCGGTATTTTCTATAGTATACTCCCCGGGCCATAGGCTCATCTGGCCGGTACAGCGCTAAATCCTCCTCCAGGTGTAAAAAAAGTGCCGAGTGTAACGCTTCTTATACTTTTTTTATGGACATTGACATAGTGTCACATTGAATGATGGCCAAAACAGCCCTTCGGGGTAATGAGGAGTGTTCAAATGAAGAAATTAGCTTTAATGGCCGTACTGCTGTTCGTAGCAGGACAGGGCCTTTCAGCAGCTACCTACAGGCTGTTTGTACATGGTCGATCCGGTGATAATCATTGTCGGTCCCTGACCAGTACTTCCAGCGGTACTTATGACTACAGAAACTATTGGGGCGGCGCTGTTAAGGGCCTGAGCAATGTTCGCTATGTAGGCTTTGACGGAACTAAAAACGGGGGAGCTTATAGCTGGGAAACCTGCGGCGCTCAAAAGCAGCTTCACGATGCAATACGCACCTTCTGCACAGGATCCAATTCCTGCGAAATCTACACCCACTCCACCGGTGGACTGGTACTGGCAGCTTATTTTGGGCTGAATAACCCGGGCGGATTAAACATCCGAAGGATTCAGTTAATGGCCAGTGCAGCCGGAGGATCCGAATTGGCCGACATTTCCACAAGATATCTGGGATGGCTGGGATTCGATACACTGGGTGGCGAACTGGATCAGTCCGTAAGCACCAGAGGCGCAAGAAACGGATTCAATCACTATCAGTCCAGAGGAAGAACCTACTATACCACTTCCGGCGAAGGCAGCGATTACTGGAAAGTTACCAGCCCTCTGCTTCCTGGAAAGGATGACGGTGTTCTGGCCAACCATAGCCTTTGTAACGTAAACAAAGTGAAGAGTGTCAAGGTATCCTGTACTCGTGGAAATAGCCGACTTGTTAGATCCTATCGTTGCGGATTTCTGTGGCTCAAGACCTGTAAAGACTATAGCTATCGCTGGAGTCCTTATTACACTGTTTATCGCGGTGGAAGTGGACATTCCCACAGAGATGCCAATAGCGACTACAACCGTCGATAAGCTGAAAGCTAATTCAAGATGGCTTCTACTTTGAATAGGAAGCCACATAGCCGGGCCCTCGGGTCCGGCTTTTTCTTTACCCGAGCCTCCGGATTTCCTGAACCCGGACAGCTGAATTCCGCGGAATCCTTCTTCAATTCGGTGAACCCGGGGAAAAACAGCCACCAGGCCTTCCGAAACGGACTTCAGTTTTGATTGATTTCTGCCTTCCCTGTGATATCCCGTCCTCTATCCTGGAATATCAGGTCAGGGCCTTTCATGATTGGCAAAATCAATAGAATATTCGTTACAATTTTACTATCCCAGATTCTACTATTCAGTGCATCCTGCAGTGTGCTGTTCTGGAAGCCTGTGTCCCAGAGCGTAGATGCTCGATGGGCCAACACCAACCGTGTCTACGAAGTATTGCTGCACTTCGAAACCAGGATGTCCTGGAACCCCTGGAGTCAGGCGGCGGTAAATCGAAACTACAGCACAGAAATCATCCTGCATGCAGTTCGCAATGGCCAGGTAGAGGAATCTCGGTCCCTCATTACATTCGAGGGCTGGGTGCCTGCGGAATCCTTTTATCCTTATTCCCGGGGATTTGTAATGCAGCGGGGCACTTCCGATGAGCTGGGTGCCGGAACCAGGGAAGTGTATGCAATCAATGTTTCTTCGGACCTCAAATCTGCTACCGGTCGCACACTGATTGAACCGGAAAGACAGATCCAGGGATTGTTTGTTACTCCGGACGGTCGCACTCTGGCAATTTTTACAAGCGATGCCGATCCCTCTGAACCCGGGGGAGAGATTCACTATGCCTTCTATTCCCTGGCGGGCGCTACCGTGCACAAGGATCCGGTGCTTCTTTCAGAAGGTTCCTTTCCGTTTGAAGGAGCACCGGGACTACCGGAGCTAACCTGGGGAAATGGAATGGATCGAGTGTATGCAAGACTCCCTGCGGTGGTGCTGGAAATCGAAGCCTCCACCGGGGAAAGCAGGGAAGCTCAAAGATTTCCTGCATGCTTTGACATGGTTCGCGTGCCTCCCTTTGTAAGTCCTCAGGGATTTCGTTTCGCCAGAAGCGAAGAGGGTCTTGCAATCATCGATGAGGGTAAGCGGCTTCCATCGCCTTTTCTTTTTGTTCCGATGATCGAAGATATGGCCGCCATCTCCACGGACTGCAAGCAGTATCTAAATCGATAGTGCGCAAGCATATATATCAAGAAGCAGTGCCGGTGCAGGAGCCGGTGCCGGACCATCCCCTGGCCTTGACAGTGAATCTACCGGAGCCACCTAACGGGGATCATGAAGACCAGGCATTCCTGTATCGAATCAAGGGAAAGCTAACGGGCTTTTTTAATCGATGCGGCCATGTTCGTTTGCCCATGGATCTGGATGACGGTAAATTCTTCGACCTGGATGGGATGATCATATGCAGGGTGCATGGAGCTCGCTTTGACGAAGAACATGGACAGTGTTTAATGGGCCCTGCCTATACCGGGCTCTATCGATTAATTATATCCGATCATCCCTCGCAGAATACGGATTCGGACCTGGGCACAGGCATCGGAGCCCGTAACAATGGAACGCAGGATACAGTCTGGATACTTGGCTGGGAGGGGCCTGTACCTCCATCGAGTTAAAAATGAATTTCCTCTTTACTTGGAGCAGGGAGCCTTTCTTTGAAAGGTATGAATAGCTCTATTCTCTACGGCGATCAGGCCAGGCAACTGGAAGAATTGTATGAACGGTATTTAAACGATCCTGCATCTGTGGGATCCGACTGGGCTCGCTTCTTTGAGGATCTGGGTGCCTCCCGAGCAGGTTCGAACGGCTCAGGTGCAGTTCCTTCTTCTCTGGGACGCTCGGCCATTGCCGGAGAAAGAAGAAAGGCTCAATCTGTGCAGCAACTGGTGCTGGAATATAGAAGACAGGGCTATCTGGCATCCAAACTCGATCCTCTGGGCATTGTTAAGCCAGACCATAGCAGACTGGACCTATCTCTGTATGGACTATCTGAAGCGGATCTAAACGAGCAATTCGAATCTGGCCTGCCTTCTCTTGGAGCCAGGCCTCTAAAAGAAATCATCGAGAAATACGAAAGCATCTATTGCGGCTCCATTGGATGCGAACATTACTACATTCGGAATCGGGCAGAAAGAACATGGCTACAGGAAAAGATAGAATCCCCGGAGTTTAACGCACCTCTGGATAAGTATACCAAACTGCGACTCTACGAAAAGGTTTATCAGGCCGAGCACTTTGAACGATTCCTGGCCACCAAATACGTAGGCAAGAAGCGATTCAGCATGGAAGGCGGGGAATCCTTGATTCCTCTCCTGGATACCGCTATCGAGCATGGAGGCGAAACCGGCCTGGAGGGAATGGTCATCGGCATGGCCCACCGGGGCAGGTTGAATGTTCTGGTCAATGTCCTGGAAAAACCGGCCGGACTCATCTTCGCGGAATTCGATGAAAACTATAATCCCGATACCCTGGATTATGCAGACGTAAAGTATCACCTGGGTCATTCCAATCGAAAAATGACCAGAAGCGGCCGCGAAGTGGCCCTTTCCCTTCTATTCAATCCCAGCCATCTGGAAGCGGTGGATCCGGTAGTGCTGGGTAGCGTGCGAGCCAGACAGCAGGTAAATCGGGATACGGATCGAAAGAAGTATCTTCCTGTTCTAATTCACGGCGATGCAGCTTTTATAGGGCAGGGCGTTGTTGCTGAATCCCTGAACTTCATGAATCTCCAGGGATATCGCCTGGGAGGCTGTCTACATATTATCGTAAACAACCAGATTGGTTTTACTACCGTTCCCTCGGAATCCAGATCCACGGCATTTGCTACTGACCTGGCCAAAGGATTTCAAATCCCTATCTTCCATGTAAATGGCGATGATCCAGAAGCAGTATTTCGCGTGGCCCGGCTTTGTATGGATTATCGTTTAAAATTTGGCAAGGATGCCATCATCGATTTGATCTGTTATCGCAAGTTGGGTCATAATGAAACCGATGAACCTGCATTTACACAACCCAGGATGTATGAAAAAATCCGAAACCATCCCTCGGTTGCCACTCAGTATGAGAAGAAGCTATCGAAAAGCGAAGATGTAACCGGCGATGAGCTGGATTTTATAAAGAATGGAATCAACGAAGGATTGGAACACTCCTTCAAGAAAGCCCGGGAGTCCAACCAGCGAATGGAAGTGGATACCCTGCGAGGAGTGTGGTCCGACTATAAACGCGGGGAGCTGGATTCAGAACCGGAAACAAGGCTGCTGGCAGAACAAATCGAACGAGTGGGAAGCGCTCTTACCACTATTCCGGAAGGATTTAACATTCATAAGAAGCTCAAGAAACTGGTAGAGCAGCGAAGTAACATGCTTACAGGTGAGCAGGGCATCGACTGGGGCATGGCCGAGGCTCTTGCTTTCGGATCTATTCTGGAGAATGGACATGACATTCGCATGTCCGGACAGGATGTGCGAAGAGGTACTTTTTCCCACCGGCATGCGGTATTTACAGATACAGAAAACGAAGATCTATGGATTCCGCTAAATCGGATTTCTGAGAATCAGGGGCTGTTTGATATCCATAACTCCCCTCTAAGCGAATACTCGGTGGTGGGTTTTGAATACGGCTACTCTTTGAGCAATCCCAATGCGCTGGTGGTCTGGGAAGCCCAGTTTGGTGATTTCGTAAATGGTGCCCAGATTATCATAGATCAGTTTATCTCTTCTTCGGAGGTGAAATGGTACAGGATGAGCGGCCTGGTTATGCTACTGCCCCACGGATATGAAGGACAGGGTCCGGAACATTCCAGTGCCAGACTGGAACGCTTTTTACAGCTCTGTGCTAAAAATAACATGTATGTTGTGAACTGCACTACACCGGCCCAGTACTTTCATGTATTGAGAAGACAGATCCTGAGCAAGGTTCGCAGACCATTGATCATAATGACTCCCAAGAGCTTGCTGCGTCATCCCATGGCCACCTCGGCTCTGGAAGATCTGAAAACAGGGATCTTTGAAGAGGCTCTGCCGGATGAGAAACTGGGAAAGGACCGAATTCTACTATTTTGCACCGGCAAGGTCTACTACGATCTGATGAAAGCCATGCAGGAGAGAGAAGAAAGCAACGAAAAAGAAGTGCAGGATATTTCCCTCATTCGCCTGGAGCAGATGTATCCGTTCCCGGAAAAAGACATTCTAGACATTCTATCTAAGAGCAAAGCATCTACAGTGCGATGGGTTCAGGAAGAGCCTATCAACCAGGGCGCCTGGCAATTCCTGGAAGATCGATTCAATGCATTGCTAAAGGGAAAAAGAATTCAGCCTGTAGCCAGACCGGAATCGCCGTCCCCGGCCGCAGGGCTGAGTAGCATTCACAAGTCCGAGCAGGAAGATCTGGTAAATCGAGCCCTGGCTGCGGAATGATGGTTGAAGAATATTGTGCGATGCGAAATAGAATTTTGCAGTGTGTTGTTTTGATTTATGCAGCAGCGTTCGTTGGTCTTTCAGGTCGCTCCTTAGCTGATAATGGGAACATACTGTAGCTTAACTTTCGCAAATATTATACTAATGGGGCAGAATAGTAGTTGACGCTTTCTGTATCTACCTTTAGAAACCGAGGAGCAAAAGAAGAAAGGAGAGATCTATGATTAAAAAGATCGGACTTACTATGAGTCTTCTGGCAGGACTGGCTCTGTTCAACTGCGCCAGCATTGACAAGACCAGCGTGAACGGAAAAGAAGTTGTAACGGCTACTAGAGCAGCCCCGGTAATTTTTACCGTATTGGGAGCTCCTGTAACCAAGTGTTTGGATGATCTGAACGAAGAAAATGTTACAACTGTAGCGAACGCTAGCGGAGCACCTACCAACGGACTTTTCTCCATTAGCCGTCTTACTGGCTCTGAAAGCTGCCAGGCTACTGGAACCAAGTAATCTAAGGTCAATTTTGTGGCCGGCGCCATGCGCCGGCCCATTCTTTTCATGCCCTTTTGGAAATCTCTTCTTGTAGTTATATTTTCTTATTCATCCCTTGTCGGAGGCCTCGCGGCTGAGAATAGATACGATTCTGATCAGCTAAAGAAATGGGCACAAAGCGGCAATCTCCATCGTTCGCCCTATTGGCATAAGCTGCTGGGATACAAACAGGAGCCTCTTTCTTATGAATCCGCCGCTGATGGAGACTCCTTTTTCTTCTCAGAAACGGGTAGATGGAATCCGAAGGCAGAGTTGGCTGCCACCATTGATGGGTTTCTTCGCCCGGTGCAAGGGAATCCTAACGATCACCCGATTTGCAGGTTTCCAGCCAGATTTCACTGGCTTACGAAAACGCTGAGTCTGGACCGGAACCGCTTTCCATCGGTAGACTGTTCAGATTTTCAGGAGTTTGCCAGCCACCTGGAGACCTCATCGCTCTCCTACGTTTTTGCGTCCTACTATTCAGGCCACCCTGCATCCCTTTTTGGACATACCTTTCTGAAGTTTAACCGATCGGACTCAGTGGATGTTGCGATGGTAGCTGAAGATCCCAGCATTTCCTACGGAGCAAGAGTTACCAGCACGGATCCGATTACTTACTTTCTGGACGGGATGTTTGGTGGCTTTAATGGTACTCTTGAGCTTCAGCCTTTCCAGAATCACCTGCAGGTATATACCGAGGGGGAGCAAAGGGATTTATGGGAATTCAAGTTGAATCTTCGCGAAGAGGAAATTCAGCAGCTTATTCGCGCTGCCTGGGAAATGAACTCCACCCACTATCATTACTATTTTCTAAGCGAAAACTGTTCCTATCGGCTTCTAAATTTGCTGGAGCTGGCGCGACCAGGACTGGACCTGACTGATTCTTATTTCTGGACCGTGCATCCTGCAGATACTGCAAAGCAAGTTGTAGATCAAAATGAGATGGCAAGCTCTGTAGTCTTCTTCCCCGCCACGGAAACCCGGTATCGCAAAAGGCTCCGCCTTCTGAGTGGGAAGGGACGGGAAGCTATGCTATCTCTGAGTGAAGGGAACCCTCCAGATCTGTCCGGCCTGTCCCCGGCAGAGCAGGCCCTGGTATATGAAGTCGCCACGGATCGAGTACTACTGGAAGCGGATGGGGACGGTAGCCTCGAACCGGAGTTGAAGAAAAGGATTGAATCGTTACTTGAAGCCCGTAAGCGAATGAGTAGTCCGACTTCCCTGGATGGTTACCGGGTCCTTCCGCAGAACCGGAACCCTCTGATCGGACACGAAAGTACTCTTCTCAGTGGCACCGGCGGAACTTCCAGCATCGGTTCATTCGGGGAAATCCGCTTCAGACCGGCATTGCACGATTTGCATGATCGGGCCAGAGGATACTCCCCCTATGGTGAGTTGGAGTTCTTTACTCTTCGTTTGCGCTCATATAGCGAATATGCGAATATAGAAGTTGAGGATTTTGTTCTAATAAATATGATGAGCATGGATCCGGTGGTCACCGGCTTGTGGCCTATCACCTGGGAGGTAAAACTGGGAGTGCATTCCATGGCTTCCTCGCTGTATGAATCTGGACCGGCTCCCGATCTCCTGGAGAATTCAGGTTTGTTTCCGGATGGGCCCTCGGACCCTTTTCGCCATATGGGCTATGGAATAATGCGTGCCGGCTTGAGCTGGGAGCCCTTCGAGCAATTGGAGGAGGGCTCATTCCTGGTGTACTCCCTGGTCGGGTTGAGCCTGGAAGGAGGAAGTGGACTATCCTCTGAAATGGTTCCGTCCATACGGGCCGGCGCTCTGCTCAGGCCTTTCTCAGTCTGGAGCATTCGCATGGAATACATCGGAACCATGTATTCGAATGGTTCCCCCCTGGCTCGGGATAAATTCGAGCTAAACTCCAATGTTGCCCTTACGCGAAGCTTTGCAATGGAGTTCGGCCTGAGCATGCATCCAGACAATGGGTATATGGAAACGCGTGCCTCGCTGAAATACTATTTCTAGGCGCATGTTTATGTGCCCTGAGATCCGACACCTGAATATGCGAGAACCCGTCCTGTTTTTCAACTTCAGTGCTTCGATGCGGTATGATTTTCTCGTCCAGTGCTCTCAGTGCTCTCGCGGAGGAGAAATCTCCCTGGCTTGATCTACTCCGTTCAGGTCACGTCTTCGAATCGCCGGTTCCCGGCTGTCCCGGAGCGGCTTGCTGAGCTTTAGATGGCTATTGGGACTGGGAGCAGGTTTCAATGAACGATTTCGACTTCTGGACACAGGCTTCAGTATTTCTACTACCTCTGGATGTCCTTTGCTTTCAGCCAGTTGCATCGCCGACCATCCTTCAATCAATACATCCGGTTTCGCTCCTGCCTTCAGAAGCAGCCTGCAAACCTCCGCATGACCGTAGTAGGCCGCATAATGTATGGCATGCCAGCCCTGATAGCTTGCGTTTGGGTTTCCTCCTCGGGAAAGGAATCCCTGCACAGCGCCTGAATCTCCTCTCATCGCACTCTGTAGAATGGGCAGGTCCAGCGAAGGATCATACTCAATAGATTCTGGATCCACTACATCCGTAGTATTCGAGTCGTCCGGATCGACGTTGAGATCTTCCGAGTCTGTATCTGTATTGTCGGTTACCACGGATCCAGGAGCTGAAACCCTTACAATCTCCATCTTTTTCGCATCGCCGGTGACATCATTGATCCATCCAGCATCTCCGTTGGGAAAGCGAAACAGACGATTGGCTCCGCGGATAGTGGCCGGAACATCGAATGGGTTTACGGAAATGGAACCATCTTCATTGACCAGGGCAATCTGGGTTTTCATTTCCGCGGTGGTAGGAAACCAGGCTTTGTCAGGCGTTTTTCCGCTGGTATCTACAGCCCAGACCAGCAGGAATTTATCTCCCAGCGGATGAATACGAGGAATGCGCTCTCTTGCACTGCTCGTCCTGGTAATCCAAACAGGACTGCTGGCCTTCCCGTTAGAGTCTGTGCGAATCAGTCCGATGTCATAGTCGGAGCGATTCAATCTACTATCGAATACAATCCATCCTTTTCCATCCTTCCCGTACACATCGCCGGTGCTGATCACAACATATTGATAGGTTTCGCCGGCGGCCGCTTTGGGAACTTCGATGACAACCTCTCGATCCAATGAATCATTTCTTACATAGCTCTGAACCACCAGCCCACGAGGATAGGCATCGCCCACGGTGGCCATCAGGAACCTCATTCCATCCCATGCCATTTTTGGGCGAAAGCTGTGACTTACATTCCAGGTCCAGCCTTCCGGGCTGTTTTGCTTCATCAGTTTTTTGCCGCTGTTATCAAAGAGGGCCAGATATTCGCTCTGATGCACGACTCCATCGTCCCATTTCCTGTAGGTATTGAAATAGGTTGCATATTCCTTTCCTGACCATTCCACGCTGAATGTGGAGAAAGCTGAATCGATGCCCTGGTCACCTTCCTTATCGTAGCTCAAGGTTCCCACGATGCGAGTTCTGAATCGTGCCTGGCCGGAGGTGCCATAGGATTCAATATGGGCTGTATGTACTTCCGGGCTGTTTTTCTTGATCTGCCATTCAAGAGTAATCACTGTTATGGAAGAGCCGTCGCTGGTGGCATCTGCAATCTGGCGTCCCTTAATGGTAACCAGATCCTTCTCCACACCGGATAGATCAGGTTTTAATAGAGAGATTCTGCCGTTGCTGCCGGAGTCATTCCAGATAAGATAGGCCCGATTATTAATGAAAATCAGTTCAGGAGCCGGGCCTGCATCGCTCATGGCATAGGTGTATATCGAGCTTCTCTCCTGGCCGTTAAGATGGGATCCTGATAGTTGTAGCGGGGTTACGGCCACAGGCAATGGGTAGCTTTCGGCCGGTGCGGACGGCGACCAGAAGGCCGCTATCAGAATCAGCACCGAAGCCAGAAGGTTAGCCGGTCGAATTCTTTTTAGGCTTAATGCCGGTTCCCTGTTTTTGGGAGTCACCGGAACCTGCGCGGGTGGACGCTCTTGAATGGAATGGAAACTATCTCGCTGGAATGCCATGCCTATAGGACGGAGCTGGAGCATCCGCGGTTTAAGGGATTCTGCGGAATTTCTCCTTTTTTATTCACTCATCCTGTCCCGGGGCTGGGGCTTAACTTTGAGATATTTTCCAGGCGCATCAGATTACTTTAAAGGCCTTCAGTGATTTGTACAGAGTGGAGATCATCATAACCAGCACTCCGGCGGCGGGAATGGCAATTACCATTCCAATGACACCCAGCCATTGCTGGAATGTAATCAATGCCAGAATGGCAATTACCGGATGCACAGATACGCTGCGCGCCAGCACCACTGGCTGGGTGAACATGTTGTCCACTGCCTGAGCAATGCCAAAGGCCAGAAGTACAAATAGAGGGACGCTTCCGCCATCAATGATCAGAGCAACCAGAATGGCCGGAGTCAGTCCGATGATGGGCCCCAGGTAGGGGATGATATTTACCAGAGCAGCTACTGTGCCCAGAATCGCGCCGTAGGATAGACCTGCCAGCGAGAAGCCAGGTATTAAGATCAGGCCCAGAATGCTTATTTGAATCAGGATTCCTTTGAGATAGGAAGCGATCTGACCCCGAGTGCGATGAACAATAAGCACGGCCAACTCGAAATATCGATTGGGAACAAGACCAATTACATTTCGAAAAATCTCATCTCCCTGTAGCAAGAACAGAAATAGAAGGATAGGAGTTACAAGAAGATAGGTAATGAAATTTGGGATGGATTGCAGTAAACCCTTGGAGGCCTCTTGAATGGGTTTGAGTACCATGGAAGAAAGCGTCTTGAAATCAATGGAAATGGACTGATATTGCTCGGGTATAATAATTCCCAGCTGCTGCTTATAGTAATTCAATTTAGCTGGAAGAGAATCTACAAGTACTTCCATCTGTGACATTAACTTTACCGCTTCATCACGAGCCGGCGGGATAATAACACTGAACAACAGTACCAGAGCGCCTATAAATAAAAACAGAACCAGAACCACAGAAAGCAGGCGAGGAATCCCCAGGCCTTGAAAGAAGTCCACTCCTGGATTCAAGGCGAAAGTCAAAAGGAAGGAAAGCCCGATGGGAATAATCAAAGCCTGAAGACCGTAGAACGTTACGGCCAGAAAGCCCAGCACCAGACCGACAAAAAGCAGCCTTACTACATGGGTGGAAATGTCCGTATCTTTAAACATCAGGCCAGTTCCTTACCTGCTTCCAGAAGGGTTTCTTCCAGTCGTTCGTTGGTCCGTATGAGACGTTTACCTGTAATCCGAGCAATATTGAGCAAGATAATAGAAGCGATTCGAGGATTGCGATTCATGAGGCTCAAAAGATCCGGGCGAAAAAAGCCCAGCATTCTGCAATAAGTCTGTGCTCTAGCACTGGCTGTTCGAGGAAGATCATCCAGCAGCGCCAGTTCTCCAAAGAAATCCCCGTCATAGAACTGGGCCATGGAATCTTCCTGATCGGTATCTCCCTTGAGGCGATAGATCTCTACGGAGCCTTCCATGATGATGTACATCCCAACGCCGGGCTCATTGGTTCTGAATACATGCTCTCCCTCTTTGAAATGCCTTACATGGCACAGGGATCGAACCATTTTCAGGGCCCGGTGCGGTAGCTTATCAAAAACCGGGATCTGTTTTAGCACCTCCAGTTCCTGTTGCTCCGGATCTCGATTGCCCAGCCTCATACTTTCCCAGAATGGTAATGCCATGGTGGAATTATCGTCATCGGAAGCGGCATCATAGAAGGCCAGGATTTGTTTTTTGGTGGACGCTGCGCCTTGCCCCGGGGATTTGATTCAGGAAACGGGATGTAGCGCAGGGGTAGCGCATCTGCTTTGGGAGCAGAGGGTCGTTGGTTCAAATCCAATCATCCCGAATGTGCCAGTAGCTCAGCTGGATAGAGCAACTGCCTTCTAAGCAGTGGGTCGGGGGTTCGACTCCCTCCTGGCGCACAGCTGGCACAAAACACGGCGGACGTAGCTCAGTTGGTAGAGCACCAGTTTGTGGCACTGGTGGTCGCGGGTTCGAGCCCCGTCGTTCGCCCATCCGGTGGCCCGGCCGGTTTCCGGGGAGCGGATACAATATTATGTTGACCGCACCATCGGAAGCCTGAACCTGGTCAGACCGGTTTCGCGAGCGTGGTGGAACTGGTAGACACGCCAGATTTAGGTTCTGGTGCCGTAAGGTGTGGGGGTTCAAGTCCCTTCGCTCGCATATGCGGGAATAGCTCAGCGGTAGAGCACCTCCTTGCCAAGGAGGGGGTCGCGGGTTCAAATCCCGTTTCCCGCTCATCCTTTTCTTTCGCGAACAGAATGGAATTTAAAACAAAGAAGAAATCCGAGACCGTGATGGAAATCACGGTCAACAATACTGCGGAAGAGGTGGAGCGTTCCTTCCAGAAGGCTTACGAAAAAGCCCGGGGGACCGTGAAGCTTCCTGGTTTCAGGAAAGGTAAAGTTCCTCTGGACATGGTTGCCAGACATCTTGGCGATTCCGTGGCCGGAGACGCTGCGAACTTCCTGATTCAGGACTCCATGCAGGAGATCTTTCAAGAGCTGGAGCCGGTTCCCATCAAGGCCCCGCAGTTCGAAATCGAAACCCTGTCCAGAGAAAAGGGCGCAGCCTTTAAAGGCGAATACGAATACATCCCGGAAATCAAGCCTGCCAAGTATCGCAAGTTAAAAGGCGAAAAGGGCGAAGTCAAAATTGAAGATGCGGTAATCCAGAAAAAGATCGATCTTCTGAGAAAAGAGCATGCGGTAATGAAAAGCCGCGAAGAAGGTAAAATCGAAGAGGATGATTACGCTCGTCTGAATCTTTCCGTGAAAAGCGGTGAAGAGGTTCTCTTCGAAAATGATGATTTCCCCTTTTATACAAATCGGGACGATGTATTTCCAGGTTTGAAAGAAAATGTCATCGGCACCGAGGTTGGCAAAGAAGGCTCTTACGAGCAGCTAATCGCGGATGATTTTCCGGATCAGAAGTTTGCCGGCAAGAACGTCACTGTAAATTTCACAGTGAAAGAAGCTTCCTATCGCGAATTGCCAGAATTGAACGATGAGTTCGCAAAAGATCTGGGCGAGTTCGAAACTCTGGATGATCTGAAAAAAGACATCGAGAAGAATATTCGTGAAGCGGCTGAAGATACTGTTCGCTCCAGAGTGCTTCAGACCCTGGTAGATGAGCTTACAGAAAAGACAAGATTCGACGTTCCGGAAAGCCTGGTGGATTCTGAATTCGATCGCAGACTGGAAAACCTCCGTCGCCGAATTGGACAGCAGGATATGCCTCTGGAGCAAATCGCTCAGCTGGCCGGGGAGAGCAAAGATTCCCTGGAAAAGCGCATGCGGGATGACTCAGAAAAGCACGTTCGAGAAAGCCTGATCCTGTCCGAGATTGCAGAAAAAGAAGAAATCTCGGTGGATGAATCCGAGGTAGACGAGCTCATTAAAGAAAGAGCAGGTGGCCGGGTACCCGAGGATCAGCTGGATATGCTGGTTCAGAACTCCAATCTAAGGGATGACATTCGGTTCGAGGTTCGAATGCGAAAAACCCTGGATTTGATCTGGGACAACGCAGAATTCAAGAAAGGAAGCCCTGTTTCAGCAGAAAAGCTTTTTGAAGAGGGCGCGCTACAGTACTGAGTTGCCACTCCGATTCTGAATTCCATAGAGGAGCCATAGCAAAAGGCGGGTTTCCCCGGATAGATTCAGAATTCTTTTTCCCTCTGTTCATTTTTTACAGCTTTACTGGACGATTGGTCCAAATCGTAGTTCACTTGACGGGTAGCGACCGGATATTAAAAGACTCTGAAGTCGATGTGATTATGTCGGCTTCGGGCTGGCGCTGCAAAGCGCAGACGAATCAAGGGAGGAATCCATGGCAATTATGCCCTATGTTATCGAGCAGACTTCAAGAGGGGAAAGAACCTATGATATCTATTCTCGACTGCTCAAAGATCGGATCATTTTTCTGGGATACCCCATCGACGACAATTACTGTAATATTATCATTGCTCAGATGCTTTTTCTCGAGGCAGACGACCCGGAAAAAGATATCTATCTCTACGTAAACTCTCCAGGGGGCTACATCTCAGCCGGACTGGCCATTTACGATACAATGCAATACATTCGCCCGGACATCCGCACCATCTGTGTGGGGCAGGCGGCGAACATTTCTTCTCTGCTACTTGCTGCGGGTACCGCAGGCAAGCGTTCAGCGCTACCCAATGCCCGCATAATGATGCATCAGCCTCTGGGCGGTGTTACGGGTCAGGCAGTGGATATTGAACTTCAGGCCAAAGAGATCTTGAGCATCAAAGACCGACTGAATCGAATTTATTCGCACCACACCGGAAAGCCTCTGGAGCAAATTGAGAAGGACACGGATCGAGTACGCAACATGGCAGCAGAAGAAGCCCGGGATTATGGTCTGATCGATCATGTTATCGAGATCAAACCCAAAGGGGCAGATCTGGTAGGCACCAGTAACGGGAAATCCGGTAGTTAATTTTCTTTGAAATCGACTACGGCCGGGTAGAAACTGACGAAAATGGCATCCAGAAAAAAAGGATCAGATAAAGAGAAGCTGCATTGCTCGTTTTGCGGAAAAGAGCAGGATTCCGTACGCCGTCTGGTGGCGGGACCGGGTGTCTATATCTGTGATGAATGCATTGAACTCTGCAATGAAATTATTGCCGAGGAAGGCGAACAGGAAGCAGGTACAGCAGGAGTTCTCCAGGAACTTCCGCGACCTGTGGAGATTAAGAAGATTCTGGATGAATATGTAATCGGCCAGGACGAAGCCAAAAAGGCTCTGGCTGTGGCTGTATATAACCATTACAAGCGAATTCAGCAGAACCAGAAGAAAGGCGATGTGGAGCTGGATAAGTCCAACATCATGCTGATTGGACCCACTGGTTCTGGAAAGACCCTTCTGGCTCAGACTCTGGCTCGACTTCTAAAAGTTCCCTTTGCTATTGCGGATGCCACTGCTCTTACGGAAGCAGGATACGTAGGCGAAGACGTCGAAAACATCCTTCTAAGATTGATTCAAAATGCACAGAATGATGTAAAGAAAGCAGAGATCGGAATTATCTATATAGATGAGATCGACAAGATCTCTCGCAAGACAGAAAACCCTTCCATTACCAGGGATGTATCCGGCGAGGGCGTGCAGCAGGCACTACTAAAGATTATCGAAGGCACTGTGGCCAATGTTCCTCCGCAGGGGGGGCGAAAGCATCCCCATCAGGATTTCCTTACCATCGATACAAGAAATATTCTGTTTATTTGCGGCGGAGCCTTTGTAGGTCTGGATGACATGGTTCAGAAGAGATTGGGTTCTCGCACCATTGGTTTTGATCGACAGACCGGCGTGGCCCGTGGATCGGTTACCAAGCAGGAAGTACTGCGAAGTGTAATTCCCGATGACCTGATGAAATTCGGCCTCATTCCTGAATTCGTAGGACGAATCCCGGTCATTGCAACTCTGGATGACCTGGATGTAGATACACTGAAGCAAATCTTCGCTGAACCCAAAAATTCCATTCTCAAACAGTATCAGAAAATGTTTGAGATGGAAAACGTGAAGCTTAGATTCACGGACGAAGCCATCACAAGAATTGCAGATGAAGCGATTAAGAGGGAAGCAGGCGCCAGAGGTCTTCGCAGTATCGTTGAAAAGATCATGATGGATTTGATGTACGATATTCCGGGCAATGAAGATATTGATCAGGTTGTGATTACTCCTCAGGTAATCGAAAGCGGCGATCAGCCGGTGGTAACCTACAAGAAAGACGAAAAGAAAAAGGAAAAAGACAAAGAAAAGAAAGAGAAGTTTGCCTGATCGAAAGGCAAACGATGTGAGTAGTCTATCTCCTTGATAAGTCTTCCAGACGGCCTTGCGCTGTAGCCCGTCCATAGCCCGCGCTTCGAATCCATTTAGAAGAATTTCCTGAATTAGGCCGGAAAGAAGGCCCAGATCCGCAGATAGAAACCCTGGGGACTATTCCAGTAGCAATCCGAACATCAAACGCTCAAGTCTGTGCCGGCCCAGGTGAGCCAGACGGTATGGCCCAACTTTGAATTCCAAGGATTCAAGGGTTCGCTGGAATCTGGTCAGCTACATTACCGAAAGCCAATGGGGCGGAGCATTTTTGCTACCAGCATATTGCAGTATGAGTGCCCTGGCCTTCTGGTAGGCCTCCTCCACAACAGGTCCGGCCAGATCTCCCAGACCCTGTTCCTCAAGGTCATCCCAGAAGATGTCAAGTGTATCATTTTCCAGTACAGCGAGATGATGTTTAACGTCATGTTCCAGTGCCCGCTGATCGGCTACCATGTTGCCGCTAATTAATTGAACCAGCAGTGCCCGATGTTCTGGATTGCTCCCAACAAAGTCTGCGATGGATTGCTCGCAACATTCTTCCCACTCCGTTTCGTGTCCATGTTGACCAGCGCATGTGCCCAGACGCGCAACCCAGAGCGCCATGGTCTCCGGGGTCCAACCATGAGCCTGAATTACCCGTTCTATGTGCCAGCCCTGGGATACCTCGTGATCCAGGTCATTGGATTCCAGAAACCTCACAAAAGGAAGAACTCGATCAATGGACCTTTCGGCCAGACGAGTGGCAATGTCACCGGCCAGATGATTCTCGCTATCGGACCACAGTTCTCCGGAGCCATTGGCCTTCGCAACAGCATCCACAAACGCGGCCAGAGGCGCCTCGGCAAATTCGGGCAAATCACGATCGAATACCCGGTCATCCACGAAGGTATCACCCATCTGGATGCGCAGTGATAGCTGCCCCCGATATTTTGCGCGAGCGCTCCAGCCGGATAGGTCGGTGGCCAGCACACCGAGAGCATCGAGTGCGCTTTTGACCCACTGCTCATCAAGGGTGTCTGGTATTTTTGGTTGGATGTCTCGGGCTTCGGGGTCCATGTAAAGAGGACCGTGGATGTGGATGTAATGTTCGGGAATCGTCACAGTGCACTGGACCCGGGCTTTGCATCCTGCGTCAAACCATTACGATAAAAGCGGGATGATACATGGCCATTGGTATATCGATCTCCCATTGACTTTCTTGGCAATTCGGCCGTGGCCCAATACCAGTCTATTCCCTGAACATTGGAGTTCAATGGATGCGCCCAAAGCCGGGAGTCCGGGCCTTTCAGTTATCGCAGTTCTCTTTCTACAAGTTCTTTCTTTCGTCGGCTCCGTTCCAGAAACCATACAATGGTTACGGCGATTCCATATAATACGATTATTGGACCGGCCAGTATCGACTGAGTGATTGGATCGGGAGGTGTAATGATAGCTGAAAGAATGAACACCGCGGTAATGAAAAATCTCCAGTACTTCTTATGCCATTCGATGGTTAGAATGCCCAGGGCACCCAGAGCGACAATAAGCAGAGGAATCTGAAAGATCAGACCGGCACCCATATGAACCATAAAAAGAAAGCTGTAGTACTTTTCGATGGTAGTCTGAGGAATTGTGTTTTCCAGACCCATGAGCATCACCTTGAAAAACATCTCAAGACTGATGGGAAAAAGGTTGAACCAGGTAAAGATGACTCCGCCCCAGAACAGAAATCCCGAGGCCAGCACACTCATATTTCCGATCCAGGCCACCTTTCTGCTCACCGCTGGAGTAATGAAACCCCAGAGTATCCACAGTATGATCGGTGCAGTGGTCAGAGTACCCAGCAGTAGGCTGAGACGAATTACCACATCCAGAGGACCGGCCACAGCCTGCAAAAGAAGCGGATAGTCCGACACTGCTTTGAATGGCTGAACCAGGATACTGTGCAGATCGTAGCTGAATATTCCGAATCCCACGGTTGCGACGAGCACAACACCAAGAATCCAGAGTAGTCGCTTTCGCAACTCTTCCAGATGGTCCCCCAGAGACATGTAGCGTTCTCTGGGGTCAAGATCGTCGTTTTCATAAGCGGTTTCAGAGGTCGCGGTACTCCCGGTGCTCTGAATGCTTCGCGCTTTTCGCTTTGGTTTTGCGGGAGATGCCCGACCGGCGCTTTTTTTGCTGCCGGTCTTTTTGGCAGATCGGACCTGAGACTTTTTGGTCTTCTTGCCGGCGGGGCGTTTGGCTCTTGCCATAGGTTAGCTCTTGGATTTAGATTTGGTCTTTCGCTTCGTCTTTTCCGTATTGGGTGATTCGTTGTTCGGTTCTTCCAGCTCGGGGGCTGCACCTGTTACCGATTTTCGGAATTCCCGGATTCCGCTTCCAAGATCTTTCGCCAGCTGAGGAATCTTTCTTCCTCCGAAAAGAATCAGAATAACAGCCAGGATCAGGATCCATTCAAATGGGCCAATCTGATTAATAAATAATGGTGCCATACCGTCGACGCTGCGCCCCGTGCCTTTTTTTACAACTTGAATTTTGGAGCGGTGACCTGATATCCTGCCCGAACATATGGCGGTTTCCAAAGAACAAAAGGCCCTGTACAACGAAAAGGTCAGGCCCTACAAGGATGCCCTGGAGGAGCTCAAAAAGGAGGCCTCCACGCTGAAGGGCGCTGCGCGAAAAAACGCGGACATGGAACCCTACTTCATGTTCCGAAACGCCATAATTGCCCTTAAAAGCTGCAATCTGATGGTGCAGATGTCCACTCTGTCTGCCGAGATCCAGAATTTGAAAAACGATAAGCTGGTAGGGGATGCGCGAAAAGAAGTATCCAACGCTCTAAATGAGCTGGTAAAGATCGTGGGCGATCAAATTGATGAAGGTCTAACTGAGAATCAAGATCGACTGGAAAAGATTCAGGAGATCAATCCTTCCCGCCGCTTGAAGTTGCTTCTTGCCTTTCGAGAGACGATGCAGAATCTGAAAATCGCTGTAGGCACCGGAAAGTGGCGATGGTATTTCCCGGAGCTACATATGAAGCTTACCATTCTGGCCCGGAACTTGATGGACTTCAAACAGTACGGGGCCGCCAAGGATAGCAATGCACCCTACTACAGGGAGCTTCAGGAACATATGCAGTTTCTGACAGAAGAAGCTCAGACTGCGGCTCAGGATTTTCGGTCCAAATATGAGCTCGCCAGTCAGGATCTTGCAGATCTGCAATCCATTCAGAAACTTTTTGAGATGTTGAAGCGAATCTTTACTTTTACGGGGAATAAAACGGAACTGAATAAGATACAGATCTCCCTGGATTCCAACAAGGAGCGCATCGAAGCGATCATTGCGGAACAGAAGGGCGGCAAGAAGAAGAAAAAGTAGATGTCAAAGCAAGATGTCCTTTTTTCTTTTCAGCTTATGGGGCACCGAAGAAATGACCCGAAGCAGGCATAGGAGTAAAAAATGGCAGTACAAGCATTATCAGAAGATAAATTCACCGAAGAAACAGCGCAGGGAGTGACCCTGGTAGATTTCTGGGCAGAGTGGTGCGGTCCCTGTCGAATGGTAGCCCCCATCGTTGAGGAACTTTCCGGAGAAATGGAAACCGTGAAATTTGCCAAAGTGAATGTGGATGAAAACCAGGGTATTGCCCAATCACTGGGAATTACAGCAATCCCGACTCTGGTTCTCTATCGTGACGGAAAACCGGTGGATAAAGTGGTAGGTCTGCTACCGAAAGAGCAGCTCAAGGAATTCATCGAAAAGCATATGTAATTTCGACCTGGTTGCAGGCATCAGGAGGCCCAAGGCTTCCGAACCGTAGAAAGGAGGAGCTTGCTTCTCCTTTCTGCCTTTCTGGCTAGAAGAATTTCTCGATGCGTACTATGTGCGTATGGTACATTTCCAGGCTGGATTCCAATTCGGCCACTCCACCATCTTTAATGGTCTGGACCATCTCATCTGTCAGGACAATATTATGTGTATGACCAAGGGTGGGTTCCAGATTGAACGTTCGAATACCGGAATCAACCTGAGACAATCGGATCTTCACTTCATGCTCATGACCGGCCGCTGGTTGGACCAGAGCTTCCAGGCCTTCTGAATTTCGTTCACGGTAGCAACTCAATATTGCACTGCTACAGACCGTTAAGAGAAGGGGAAAAAAAATTGTGTTCCAGCGCAAGGGGGTTAACATAGCCTTGTGGGAATCTCCCGGATAGCCCCAGGACCGCAAGCAAACTAATCCTGTCCACCAGATACCAGGAACAATAAAATATGGCCCGAATTATTCTTACAGAACCGTATACTACACTTCCCCGGGGCGGATACCTGGTAGAGACCTCCGTTGGTTACATTCAATTCGGGGCCCCGCCAGAAACCATCAAGGATACCATGCTTCTGCCTCGGAGCACCCCTCAGATCTTTGTGCTGCCGGGGGAATTCTTCCATGTGGAGAAAGGGATTTCCGTGGCCGAGCTGGAGTTTCCGCTCTATTACAATTTTTATCTCCGCCAGAAGAAGACTTACGTTGTCTGTACAGAGGAGCAGCGAGAGCAGTTCAAGGTAGTGCTTCAAGAGTCGGTATTTGGTCCGGAAGTGGTGGATCTTCGTTCTGAATATGTTAACGGAGAAGATACATTCGGCTACCCGGATATGCGAGCCGAAATGGAGCATTTCCGAGGGAATCGGGAACTGGATGACCTGGTTCGATTTGTGATCTTCAAGAATGATAAGGTAAGATTCAATAACGTAACCATCGAAAAGAAAGCCGGGGGAGATTTTGCTGTCCGGGATGAGGATTTGCGCAAAGACATCTCAGTTCCTGGAGAAGTGGGCTATAATATTATTTACGATGCCGGTGAAAGAATGCCGGAGCCCTATCAGCCACCTCTTCTTGGCGTGACCTGTTTGGGCCCCAGTCATGGCTTTGATCCAGACGATAACACTTCCGGATTTATTCTATGGCTCAACCATCAGGGGATCATGGTGGATCCTCCGGTGAATTCCACCGAGTGGCTGCGAAAGTCCAATGTGAATCCCAAGCATATTAACTCCATCATCTTGACTCACTGCCACGCAGACCATGATGCGGGAACCTTTCAAAAGATTCTGGAAGAAGGAAAGATAACGATCTACACAACGGAGACCGTGATTCACTCCTTCATTCGTAAGTACAATGCACTGACACGAATTCCCAAGAAAGAACTGTTTTCGCTTTTTGACTTTGTCCCAGTGGTGATTGGTAAGAACTACATTATCAATGGCGCCATCTTTCGTTTTAACTACGCTCTTCATTCTATTCCCAGCCTTAGCTTTGAATACCAGTTCCAGGATCAGAGCTTTGTTTATTCCTCGGACCATCTAAATGAACCCGAGAAATTTGATGAATTGCTGGAGAAAGGCGTTCTAACTGAAACCAGGTTTCGGGATCTCAATGATTTTCCCTGGCATTACGATATTATCTATCATGAAGCCGGTATTCCTCCGCTCCATACTCGCATCGATTATCTAAATACACTGACTCCGGAAACCCAGAAAAAGATTACAGTATATCACATCGCCAAAAAAGACATGCCGGCCGATACTGCCATGCGCCTGGCTACCTTTGGCATCGAGAATACTCTGTATCCTCCGGTGAAGCCTCCCAAACATGAAGTGGCCTATCGAATTCTGGATGTGCTATCCAATGTAGATATCTTCAAAGACTTTCCCATAGCAAAGTCCAAGGAATTTCTTTCAATCGTTGAAGAAGAAACCTACGAACGAGATCAGAAGATCATTGAAAAGGACACTCCCGGAGATAAGTTCTTTATCATCGTAGCAGGCAACGTGCGCGTAGAAGGAATGGAGCAAGAATCTGTAAAGGATGACAGCATTTCCAAGCAATATGGAACCTACGAATACTTTGGCGAGGCCTCTTTAATTCTCGAGCAGCCCCGAAGTGCGGATGTTGTCGCTTCCACCAATGTAAAAGCACTGACAATTGAAAAGACCAAGTTTCTCAACTTCATTCGTGGTTCTGAGCTTCTGGAAAAATTCAAACGATTGAACGATATTCGCAAGACAGGAACCTGGGAGACTCTGTCCCATTCGCGGTTTCTCCAGGGTATTACCTCGGCTCAAAAGACTCAGCTTGAGCTGATCATGGAGCAGAGAACCTATCCGGCCGGAACTCGCATTCTCATGAAGGGCGAAATTTGCTACGAAGCATTTATCGTCAAGCGCGGGGAGGTCAATGTTGTTACCGACGGCGAAGTAATCGAGACCCTGGGCTGGGGAGATTTCTGCGGAGAGATCTATCAGATTCAGAAAGAAGCTCCTTCATCATTTGATTTCATAGCTGTTTCGGAAATCGAAGTCTATCGCATATCTCGCGAGAATCTGGTGGATTACATCCAGGAAAACCCCGGGGTGTACATGCGACTGCTGCGAATCTACGGCAAGTAAGGTATGGCCCGCAAAAAAGTTGTTCGGGCTGCATCTTCCCAGAAACAACCGGAGGGCATCGGGGCGCCTGGAGAAGCCGGACAAGCCTCCACCGTCCGCGAGAAGAATCCCGCCTACGTCGGGCCGGCAATGGATAAACACATACAGGAGCTGCTGGCCTGCCGTAAGTGTCCGAACATGCAGGGGCATCCTGTGCATGGCTGTGTTCACAAATCCAGTATCCTTAGTCTGGGCCAGGCTCCAGGCATCCATGAAGAACGATTTGGAAAGCCTTTTGCCTATACAGCGGGCAAAACTCTTTTTAAATGGCTGGCCTCCATAGGGGTCGAAGAGGAGGACTTTCGCAGAAAAGTGAATATGTCAGCCGTCTGTCGCTGTTTTCCTGGAAAAGCGAAGAATGGGGATCGAAAGCCATCCAGAACAGAGGTGGATCATTGCCTGCCTCATCTTGGCTTTGAAATCCGCTACCATAAGCCAGGGTTGATAATACCCATTGGAAAGCTTGCTATAGATCAGTTGCTGGAACGCTCGGATTGGACAGAGCTCAAATCCGATGGTTCAGGGGATACCGCATCAAAAAAAAGGACCATAGGGAGCAGATCCCATTGGGATGGACTTTCGCACCAGGAGAGCCCGGGCCCAATGTATCTAAACAGCAAGGGGCGGGCCAATTACAAACTGCACCAGGTCATTGGATATACATTTCGCAGCTCCTGGTATGGGACTGAATTTGACTGGATCGCGCTTCCGCATCCATCCGGATTGAATGTCTGGAATCATACAGAGATGGGAAAGAGATGCATAGCAGAGTCTCTTACCTTGCTTGCTTCGCATAAAAATATGCGCGCCAGCTTTGGCCGTAGCCTGGCCCTGAAGTCCATCTAAAAGAACCAGAACTGCACCGGGACAGCAAGTATGGATCCCATGGCCATAAAAGCGCCCAGAGGAGCCGGGGCGTTTCGATCCTTTTGCAGAAATAGTATATGAATTACGCTCCATCCAGATCCTAAAATTACAGGTAACAATATATAGGGCATTCCATGGAGCAATCCCAGGGGAATTAGAAGCCATACATCTCCCAGGCCCAGGCCTTCCGGTTTAGCCAGATGTAAAGGAAATGTAAGAAGAAATGCGCCAAGAGCTGTGAGGATGGGGCCGATCCAGATAGTTCCTGTCAGAAGCTGAAAAACCAGCGATATCGCATCCGGAGATTTGCCCGCTAGCTTGATTGTTTGAGTGAGCAGAAACCATTCATCATCCGGCCAGGACTCCGCAATGATGGATTTTCGCACAAGGATGGCCAATGCGAAAACCCCCGCAAAGATTGTGTTTTCGTAATCCAGACTGAAAAGAGTCCAGTCGGTGGCAATGGCAATGATGAGATGTCCGCAAAAGAACAACAGTAGAAAGGAAAGAATAAAATCCTGAGTCTGGATGAGTAGATATACAAGGATCAATCCGCCCAGGGATTCCATGATAGGATGAATTAGAGGTATTTCTGCATGGCAGTTTTTGCAGTGCCTGCCAGAGAAAAAATAGCCCAGAACGGGAATTACATTCAGAGGTTTGATCGGAGTTTCGCAATCATCGCAGAAGGACCTTCGAGTAAAGAACTCCTGCCAGCGCTTCCAGTAGGAAAGCCTCTTTCGCGCCGGACCATAGAAATAGTAAATCACGCGGCTGGCGCTGGCCATGTAGAAGCTGAAAATGGCAGAGCCCAGGAAAAAAGCCATGAGCAAAGCCGAGACCAGCATCCAGGCTGGCATTGTTTCCAGAGAGCTCAAGCTCCTGCCAGGGCCTTGAGGGCACGGACCCCACGTTCCAGGGTTTCATCCGGCGCTGCATAGGAGATTCGAATCCAGTTTCCACGGTCCGTAAAAATGCTTCCGGGAACCACCAGAAGTTGATGCTCATCAATACCCTTTTGAACAAACTTGAGCGAATCCTCCGGAACCTTTGCAAACAGATAGAAAGCGCCATCCGGCGGGCCAAACTCGTAATGATCTCTTAGCTCACCGGCTATGAAATCCCTGCGCTTCTTGTAATCCGCTACCTGCTCAGACATGTCCGTATCCAGAGCAGCGATACCGGCCCATTGATGGGGAGTGGGAGCGCAGACGATGGTATATTGCTGCAATGTGGTCATGGCTTTAATCAAGGATTCCGGTCCGGTAACAGCCGAAAGCCTCATACCTGTCATACTGTAAGATTTGGAGAACCCCATCATGGTTACCGCCTTATCGTAGATCGATGCGGCGCTCTTAAATTTACCGTCGTAATCGAATACCTCATATATTTCATCGCTGCAAAGAAGGGCCCCGGTGCGATCCGCAAGCTTACCCAGAGCTTCGATTTGTTTCTCGGAAAGGATTCTGCCGGTGGGATTGGAAGGGCTGGAATAAAGAATTAGCTTCAATCGGTCAAACTTCAGGTCGTCCAGGTCAGCAGGAGCGAAATCCTCCGGGATTGTTCTCTGTTTGGCTCCAAAGAATCCGGACAGTCCGCGATAGATCAAAAAGGAAGGCTCAATGAGTAAAACCTCATCACCCGGATCAATGGTAGTGAGAAATAGCAACTGTAAGATGGATGCTACTCCCGACGTAACCAGGATGTTTTCAGGTGCTGCCGAGAACCCATTTTCTTCCTGGAATTTACGAGAAAGCCTTTCTCGAAGCTCAATTATTCCCTGGGTCTGACTGTAGGCTGTCTTATTTTCCAGCAGAGCTTTTCGGGCCGCCTCAACGATGGGCTCCGGTGTGGGGAAGTGCGGCAATCCGATGGAGAGATTGATGGGGGAGTCCAGCTTTGCAGCCAGATCGAACATCCGGCGGATCTGGGACGTATCGATGTGATTCATTCTCTCAGATAGAAAGGATTGAGTCATGGGGATACCAAAGGCCCCGACTCCCTTAATCCGCAAAGTATAAATCATAGCATCCAGATCCGATGCGGCGGGGGGATCCAGGGAGTTTCGCCATTGCGCGGAATCCGGTGTTTAGTCGAACCCAGCTGGATGGCCGAATGCCGGTGTGACGGTAGGGGATGGTACGTATTTGCCCGGAATCCGGTGTTTAGTCGAACGCCGGCGTCATGGGCTTGCGGTGGTGCGTATTTGGCCGGAATAAGGTGTTTCGTCGAACTGGCGTGGTGATTGCCGCCTGACGACCGGGTGCGCATTTGCCCGGAATGCGGTGTTTAGTCGAACGCGTGGGGCCGGGGGTATACATTACGGGTATTTCTCAAATGTGAAACGGGTCAGAGCCAGGATTCAGGTGTTAACGGTGTGAACATTTCCTTTGACTCAAAAGTCAAGATGAGCCGCAATGTCCATTATGCCATCCATTCAGATAGCAGGTTACAATGTTCCGGTGTTTCATGACGATCCAGGCTGGATTCCGGAAACAAACATCGTCCTTACACCCACCACCAATGCCAATTTAAAGAAGATTCTGCCCGCGATGGTGCAGAACCGTCCCCTTCTTCTGGTTGGTGATGCTGGGGTGGGAAAAAATGCACTTATCTACTATATAAATAGCCTTCGAAAGCATCCCACCATCCGCTATAGCTTCAACGAAGACACTCTGCCCGAGGACCTGGTTGGATCTTACCGGCTGGATCCAACTACCCATGGCTTTGTCTGGTCCGACGGTCCCCTGAGTCAGGCCATGCGCCAGGGATCCACTTTTGTGGCCGATGAGATGAACCTGGCCAGTCCCGAAGTATTGAAGCGATTCCAGTCGATATTCAGCGAAAGCTATCTTGAGATGCTGGAAGGGGATGCCACTCGCATCGATCCTTCCCCCGGTTTCCAGTTTGTGGCAACCCAGAACCCGGCCGAAGGATTCGAAGGCAGAAAGAATCTACCCCGGGAAATTCAGAAGTACTTTGTAACTGTGTATCTGGACCCGTATCCCGTAACGGAGCTGGTGGAAATTCTAAAAGGGCTGTTTTCTGATGTGCCAGAGGATGTCCTGAATACCATCGTGCATATTAACCGCGATGTAGAAGATGCTGTAATTCGCAAAAAGATTGGCTCCCGTGATCTGGAACGATATCATTTCAATCTCAGAAATCTTGCCCGCTTGACCAGGCGCATTGAAGAGCAGCCCCAGGCTCTCTATCAAGAGCTTTCCGATGTATATTTGAAACCCTTTCGCACCACCGAAGACCATGTAGAGGTGAAAGGAATATTCGATAATAGGATCAAAGAGTTTGGACTGTCCGGTGTGGTGGAGCGAAAGCATCCGGCGGTGGAACTGGCAGCCAATACCGATGGACGATTTTCCATAGGACGAGCTGTCCTGGATCTAAAAGAGTTCCATTCGGAAGGCAGTCCCGTTCCCGATGCGGCGACTTTCAAATCCAACCTGGAAAAAGCAACAGAAGGCTTTGTTCCCGTACCGGCCAGGGCCGAAATCCTGGAATCCATCGCCCGAGCCATTCAGTTTCGCGAAAATGTACTTCTGGAAGGAGATTCCGACGTTGAACCCGATGAGTATGTGCGATTCTTCGCAAATGCTCTGGGCAGGGATCTACACGTTGTTACTCTGTCCAGGGGAATGCATACAGCAGACGTCATGGGAGGATTGAAACCCGCGTCCGGCAACGGTGCATCGGAAGGCGCTGCTGTGGACTGGGTTGACGGTCCTCTGACCAGAGCTGTAAAGAACGGAGAATTCATCCTGATTCAGGGACTGGAAGCGGCTGGGCCTGAACTTGTAGAAAAGCTCAATATGCTGATGGATGATGCGCGAGCGTTGATGCTACCTCCTGAGTCCGGAAGCAATGAGCCAGTTTTTCTGCCACCGGAATCCAGAATCTTTGGAATCAAGTTCTTTCGCTCGCAAAGGACTTCTCCTACAGTAAGTCGTGCCTTTCGCAATCGGTTCACATGTTATACCATTCCTGCCGTAGAGGATCCGGATTCTCTTCGTGCCATCCTTCGAAGCCATCTGGGACTGGATGAAGAAGAAGCCCCGGAGCTGGTGAAGTTGATGCAGCAGTTTCATACTACCCTGCGCGAAAAAGCCAGAAAGAGAGAAATCGGCGCGGCTAACCTGCAGCCCTATCGCTTTGGCCTGACAAACCTTGCCCGGTTCACCGATTCCGTGGGCTGGGCGGTGGCCGAGCCAGAAAATCTTACTCAGGGCATGCTCAAGGATATTGTTTCGGAAGGAGCGGGCATTGCCTATCTGCATGAAATCGCAGATCCCGTGGAAAGGGAAAAGATGTTTGCTCTTCTGGATTCCCTGCTGGACGGACAGAATCCCGACGCTTTGCTGGATGGTCTCAAGACCATTTCAAAAAAAAAAGCCCTGAAAGAAAGGACTCATAAGTCGAAGATCTGGTGGGACCAGGATAAACACTGGAGAGAGGCGAATACAGGCAAAGCGAAGTGGAACCTGGACGGCCGAGACCTCAAGGAAGGGATTAACATCGATACTCCTGAAACCGGCGGTCAAACCAAGGAAGGACCGGATGCCTGGTACGGTCAGGATACCCAGGGAAATAAAGGAGTGGGCGATCCAGTTCATGGAGGCGGAGCCTGGGGCTATCGTAGCGAAGAGCTGTATCAGGAATTCTTGAAAAAAAGAAAGATACTCTGGGATTATAACATCGGCGTAAGCCTGAATGACTTTAAAGAAGTCTTTGGTCCTGAAATTGACCGGGTGACTGTAGATCTGGATCGATTCATGGATCCGGATATTCAAATCAACCGAAGATATGAATCCCGGGGCTCCAGAGTGGATGCCAGGAAGTATCTATCCTATCTGGCCGGTAGAAGCGATGGTCGAATTTTTGATCGAACCACAATCAATATCGATGAGGATCGCTTGAAAGGCGTAGAAGTGCTATTTGCGCTCAACAAGGGACGTCGAATCTTTAACTTCGAATATTCTATTGCAACGCTGGTAGCTCTCATGAGCTCTGCTGAAATCTTGAGCAATCATCGTATTCCTTTTGGAGTCATCGGATACTCAGACCTGAAGAACTCCAAAGTAGACATCGATATGCAATGGTTCAAGAATCTGGACCCTGAATATGGTCCTCAGTATGAAAGCCATCTTTTTACAGGCATCGCTCAGTCCTGGCATGGAGATACGATCCCAGAAAGCCACATCATGGAGGAACTGAGTTCCTATTTCTCTTCAGAAGCGCGGACCAGGATCCTGGTAGTTCTGTCCGATTTTCGGGGCAGTAGAGGAAAGGTAAATATGGAAGCTGATCTTCGCAGTCACGAAACGAAAGCTCTCTTCTCTGAAGTGGAAAAGCTTAAAGAACGGGGACTGGTGATGCTCGGGGTGGGCCTTGGACCTCGCGCTATCGCAGATCAGATTTTTCCGGAAAGCCTGAGTATTGCCCGGGAAAACTATGCAAACCTGCCCGGATTGCTGGCATCCTCGATTACAGAAATGATACATCGCTACCACAGCGCGACAGAAGGAGCGCAGGGATCTGCTTCTGACCAGGGAAACGATGGTAGATCTTATCGAAGAGAGGAAGCTTCCTGAATCAGGAGCGAAATCAGATGGCTCTAAAAAAGAAGTCCGGCAAAGGCTCCGGCCCGGAAGAAAAAAAACCAAAAAAGAAGACCGCTGGAAAGAAGACGGGGGCGAAGAGAAGTCACAATGCTGCCGGCCTTTCCGGAAGCTCTGATGCCAGAAGCGAATCCAAGAGTGAATCTGGAAATGTTAAACTCAAGCCGGGCAAAACTGGTAAAGCTGGCGAAGCATACGAGCATGTAAACGATCTAAGTGAGCTCGGTCCCGATGGTAGAATTGATGAAAGTGCCTGGATTCATCCCAGAGCATCTGTAATCGGAAATGTGGTTCTGGGGCCGGATTGTTCTATCTGGCCATCCTCCGTGCTTCGCGGAGATCTCGGGCACATTACTCTGGGGAAAGCAGTGAATATTCAGGATGGCTCCGTAATTCATTGCGATTCCGGAGGCAAGGTCATCATCGGCGACTACACACTGGTAGGACATCGGGCCATGCTGCATGGTTGTACGGTTGGGCGCGGAGCTCTTATTGGAATCGATTGTGTGGTGCTGGATGGAGCGGAAATCGGTGACGGAGCTATGATAACCGCAGGATGCATGATTCGCGGCGGAATGAAAATCCCTGCCCGAAGCATGGTTGTGCAGAAGGGTGGTGAACTCAAGGTTTATCCCAACAAAGCCAGAACCCGAATGACCCTGGCCGGCAGTTTGGAGTATGTTGAACTGGCCCGCAGATGGAAAAGGCGTGAGTTTAGCCCGCTTACGGAATCAGAAGAAAATGAGCTGTTTGAGCGTGCCGGTATTATCTTGAAAGAAATGTTTTCGGAATAGGGGCCATCCAGAAACTGGCCTCAGTCGGAGAGAAAAATGGCCAGAGAGATCCAGAAGATAGAGCAAGCGATAGAAGAGATTCGTCAGGGAAAATTAATCATCCTGGTGGACTCGGAAGACCGGGAAAACGAAGGGGATCTGGTAATATCGGCTCAGCATATCACTCCCGAGGCGGTAAACTTCATGGCCACCTACGGAAAGGGCCTTATCTGCACGCCTCTCTCCGAAGAAAGAATCCAGAACCTTCAACTGGAGCCCATGGTGCGCGAAAATACCGAGCGCTATGGCACGGCCTTCACCATTTCTGTAGATGCAGCCCGGGGTATTACTACCGGCATTTCTGCTCCCGACCGGGCCCATACCATCCGGCTTCTTTCCGATCCGGCTACCCGTCCGGATGATCTCGTGAAGCCAGGGCATATTTTTCCGTTAAAAAGCGTTCGGGGTGGGGTTCTACGCCGGGCCGGTCATACCGAAGCTTCCGTGGATCTATGTAAACTGGCAGGTCTCAATCCGGCAGCAGTGATTTGCGAAGTAATGAAGGAAGATGGAACCATGGCCCGGCTTCCGGACCTTCTGGAGTTTGCCGAGCAGCACGATATCAATGTCTACACCATCGAAGATCTAATTCGTCATCGAACACGTTTTGACTCTCTTATTCGAAAAGAAGCGGAATCCAGCCTGCCCACCTCATACGGAGATTTCAGCATCCAGGTCTTTTCCACCACCATCGACGATAAACTTCATGTTGCCCTGGTCAAAGGGGATGTAAGCGGAAAAGAAAACGTGTTGGTTCGTGTGCATAGCGAATGTCTTACCGGCGACATCTTTCATTCAGAGAGATGCGATTGCGGAGATCAACTGGACCGGGCCCTGCATCTAATCTCCGAACGCGGAGAAGGGGTTCTGCTCTATATTCGCCAGGAAGGACGAGGCATTGGACTGTTAAACAAGATCCGGGCCTACAATCTTCAGGATGAAGGCCTGGATACAGTGGAAGCCAACGAAAAACTGGGCTTCAAGGCCGACCTTCGAGACTATGGAATTGGTGCACAGATTCTTTCTTCGCTGGGATTAAGTACCATTCATCTACTTACAAACAATCCAAAGAAAGTAGTGGGCCTCAACGGTTATGGATTGCAGATCACAGATCGAGTGCCCATTACAATTCCGCCCAAAGAAGCCAACGAAAAGTATCTTCGCACCAAAAAAGAAAAGCTCGGGCATTTATTCGATTTCGTTTGATTTCATTTGATTCTGATTGATTTCGTTTGATGCTCAGAACCCGGCCCATTCTTTACTCGCAGCCTGAATGTATGTGAATATTATGCTCAGAGGATGGGGCGTGCGCCGCTTGCCTCTCCAGTACAGAAATGACTGATTGGTGCTGCGTTTCTCCATAAAGAGTGCATGGCCGATTTTTTTGTCGGGGCACGTTCGCCTTATGACGGCGAAGCGCAGTTTACTCGAACCCCGGGATGAGGCGAATTTCATTGACAAAGACGCACAGTATGATTTTGGCCCGACTCTTTGCATCGGGCTGTATTTGGCTCCGGAGATTATCTAAAAAATGAATGACAGCTCCCTGTTGCCGGGTCAGGAATTGGGATGATCCAATCCTGGAAAATTTCCCTTCTTCTGGCTATGACTGGCTTGCTCATTGGCACCTGCGATGGGGTTCGAAAGACTACGCTTCGCACAGAGACGATTATAGCAACAAAATGTGAAACTCTGGATTTCCAGCTGGTCCGCAACGAAAGAGGTTCCGGCGGCTACGAATCGGAGTTCTATACAGGAAAAATTCGAAAAACGGAAGATGGATATTCCATAGATTTCGAATCTCCAGAATACTTCGATGATGAATACCAGGTCTCCGGCAGGCCGTTGGTATTTCCTCTAATGGCGGATGCCACAGGTCATGGAGTAAAATGGTCCTGGATCAAGCTATACTGTGCTGGTAGCACTGAACCAGTCTTCGATTCGGGAAAAGTGGACGTAGAACAAAATACCTGTTTCTACGAAGCGGAAGGCTACTGGGTTACTTTATTGGACAGATCCATAGCACCGGATTCGGGATTTTGCTGTGAACCCCTGATTCCCTGTAAGGCCCAGGACTGAGCCGTGTGCCCGGCGTTCGGGATATGCCTCTGGTTCAATATCGCAAACCCTGTTTGCATCCGGGAGCTTCCGGACGCTTATCGGTAATCCTGGACGATTCTCTTGTAACCCGGATGATCTCTATTAAGAAGGAATTCTGTCTTCTCAATCCAGCGGAGCTACTCGCACTTCAATGCCGATGCTCCGGATAACTTCGGCCACCTGGAGGGCGCTGGTTTCATCGCCATGGAATACTTCGGCTTCCCCGTTGTTATCCACTGCAACGGCAATCTGCAAGGCCTCTTCGAATCCAACACTCAGGGCTTTCATACAGATTCGAATCACCTGCTCATAGGTGTTATAATCGTTATCAATAATGGTTACGCGAAAGATCCTCTCTGGCCGCTTTTGCTCCTGACCTTCAATGCGTAGCCCTGGATTTTCCCGATTCTCCGGGCGAATAGAAGTAGAGATCAGAGTATTTTCCACTTGTCGTAACGATGGCTGTCCGGGAAACGAATCAAGTATATGCAGGGAATCATGGGTTTTATCAAGCGAAATGCTGTTACTCTGGTACTGTTTGCTTTTGTCCTGGGCATTGTTGCCTATCGCAAAATTCCCACTTACATGGAGAACCGGCGAGCGATGGAAGAGCCGCCGGCCAGATTCCAGGTCCAGTCGATAGATGGAGAATCTTACAGTCTGGAATCTCTGGAAGGCAAGTTTGTGGTACTCAGTTTCTGGGCTACCTGGTGTATGCCCTGTCGAGCTGAAATACCGATTTTGAATTCTATCTATGAAGAGCTTCACGACGACGGCCTGGTGGTTCTGGGTATAACGGCCGAGGAGAATGCTGTAGTTCAAGACTTTTTAAGCGAACGACCCATCTCCTATCCGGTGGTTCTGGATGAATATGGCTCCCTGAGCAATCGGTATTCCATCCAGGCCTATCCCACGCTGGTCATGATCGATCCGGAAGGCAACCTGGTGGATCGGACCACGGGTCTGGATCCTCTATTGAAATGGAAGATCCGAAAACATGTTACCGGTAGCTATTTCTAGATTTCCAGGATTCCGATTCCGATTCCGATGCGGGAGCGGACTCCGGCCTGAGTCCCGGGGATTTCGCCAGAAGATTTGCATTGTCTTGCCGTAGGCTCGCACTTCTCTGGACATAATCTAGATTGAGGAGCTTCTTCCAGCATGCAGGAACCGGGCACAGCGCATCCCCAGGAAAAAATAGCCGTTCTGGACTTTGGCGGTCAATATGCTCATTTGATCGCTTCCAGGATTCGAAGACTGGGGGCCTATACGGAAATCGAGTTCCCCGACGATTTCGATGGCAGGAAGGCAGCAGGATACCATGGCATCGTTCTTTCCGGGGGCCCTGAATCTGTTTATGAGCCCGGGGCACCATCCATTGACGATAGTATCCTGGCGGCAGGCGTTCCTGTGCTGGGAATCTGTTACGGTCATCATTTAATGATGCATAGTCTGGGGGGGAAGGTCATTGCTTCCGGAACCAGAGAGTATGGCGCGGCCAGAATCCACTGGAATGGAGATCCGGATGCCAGAGGAATATTCGGAAGTCTTCCCGATGAGTCCGTAGTCTGGATGAGTCATGGCGATGAAGTGGAAGCGCTGCCTCCGGGCTTTGAGGTGCTGGGCTCCACTCCCGATTGTCGCTTCGCCGCTCTGGGAGATCTAAACAGAAATCTATTTTCCATTCAATTTCATCCCGAGGTTTCGCACACAGAGATTGGGGATGATTTATTATCTCGCTTTATCGATATCTGTGGGCTGCGAAACTCCTGGAAGCTCAAGGACTTCCTTCAGGCAGAGCAGGCAAGAATCCAATCGGACACCACCGGAAGAAAGGTATTTTTCCTGGTTTCTGGCGGTGTAGACTCCACCGTGGCTTACACTCTGCTGGCGGAATCCATGCCGGAAGATCATCTCAGAGGACTTCTGGTGGATACAGGCTTTCTGCGAAAAGAGGAATCCAGTCAGGTTCTTTCAGCTATTCACAACCTGGGCCTTGAATTGATGGTGCATGATGCATCGGAGCAATTCTTTGCTGCTCTGAAAGGACAATTCGAGCCGGAGAAGAAAAGAAAAATCATCGGCGATCTTTTTCTGGAAGTTCAGGCTGAATACGCGAAGAAACTGGGCCTACAGAGCGAGGAGTGGATTCTGGGCCAGGGCACAATCTATCCCGATACCATCGAATCCGGTTCCACAAAGTCGTCGCATACAATCAAGACCCATCATAATCGCGTGGAAGCCATTGCCAGGATGATTGAAGAGGGTAGAGTCATTGAGCCCCTGGCAGAGCTCTACAAAGACGAGGTGCGGCAGCTCGGACGTCTTCTGGGACTTCCGGAGCATCTTGTGGATCGGCATCCCTTTCCTGGACCTGGTCTGGCTGTGCGATGTCTCTGCACGCCAGAAGATCCATCCGAGCATGAAGGCTACGAGGAACGATCGGTGGATCTGGGAACCCTGGTGGAAAGCAGTGGAAGTATTCAGGAGTTGCTGGATGCCACCGGTATCCAGGCTCAGCTATTGCCTGTTCTATCTGTGGGAGTGCAGGGAGATAAGCGAACCTATGCGCATCCTGTGGCCCTGTTTCAGGAAAGCAGAGAAACAAGCGAAAGTCAGTATGATTCCCTTCTGGAACTGGCTACTATGATTCCCAATCGGGTGAGTCGGGCGAATCGTGTGGTGCTTTCCAGCTCATCCCCCGGAACCTATCGACTGAAGCCTGGGCAGGATCTAAACCGGGCTCGCATCGAAAATCTTCAACTGGCAGATGCAATCGTAAAAGATTTTCTGGAAGAAACTGGCCTGTATCAAAAGATCTGGCAGTTCCCTGTGGTTCTTTTGCCAGTGTATCGCACAGACGATGAGGCAAGAAGAGAGTGCATTGTCCTTCGCCCGGTGCATTCCAGGGATGCCATGACGGCCAGCCCTTACATGATGGAGGCCGATCAATTGCAGGAACTGGTGAAGCGAATCCTGAATACAGATCGATTCGGAGATGTCATGCTGGATCTTACCAGCAAGCCTCCGGGCACCATCGAATGGGAATGAATCTGATTCGATGATGCGTGGATGGGCCGCTTGGTTGCCTGAACTGCCTTTCCCCTGACAGTTCCAAAAGATTCGATAAGACCCTGAGAGAACGCTGAGAGGACACTGAGAAAAAAACCAGGCGAAAAACTCAGGCGAAATACTTCTCCAGATCCGTAGCAAACGCTGGCAGAGCGAATGCAGCCTTGTGGGTAGCCGGATTCCAGAATCTAAAATCCTGGGCTGTCAGTTCAGATTCGTTATATCTTTTTTCCAGATGGTAGAACGGATCCGGGCCATTTTGACCCTTGGCAAAGAAAGTAAATCCAATCATTCCACCGGGATAGGTGGGAACCCTGGTGTTGTAGTAGAATCGTCTTTGATAGAACTTTTCTCCGTACTGAAGCAACCGCTCAATGATGTCCCGGTGCATATAGATGTTTTCTGCCTGGGTGGCCAGGATGCCTCCTTCGCGCAGGGAAGCGTAGCAGCTTTCATAAAAGGCTTCCCCGAAGAGTACCGCGGCAGGTCCCACAGGATCACTGGAGTCTACCAGGATTAGATCATAGGATTCCGGATGCTCATCTGCCCATCTGGCACCATCCTCATAGAAACACTTAACCCTGGGGTCGTCGAAACCAGAAGCGATGGATGGCAGATGCTCCTTGCTCACTTCAACTACACGCCGGTCTATCTCGCAAAGGTGAATCTCTTCCAGATTCTTGTGCTTGCAAAGCTCCCGAACAGTGCCTCCGTCACCACCACCTATGACCAGGGCGGTTCTGGGGGAAGCGTGGGCAAAGGCAGGAACATGGGCGATCATTTCATGATACGCAAACTCATCGAATTCGGTGGTCATGATTACATCATCCAGAACCAGCATTCGGCCACAGGATGTGGTTTCCAGAACGTCGATTTTCTGGAATTCACTTTTCTCTGAATGAATGGTACGCTCCACTCGGAGCTGAAGGCGCATATCTGCTGCAATTTCAAGGTTTTCGGTAAACCAGAGTTCCATCAGCAACCGTTTGCAGGCCCCGCTTCGGCGGTAAACTACTTTCATAAATAGCCCCCTGACTTAGACCTGACCCATGAGCGAAAGACCTTTCCGTATTCTAGGAATTCAGCAAATTGCCATCGGAGGCACCGACAAGGGCAAACTGGCCAATCTCTGGGTGGATATGTTCGGACTGGAAAAAACCAGCAGCTACCAGAGTGAAAAAGAAAACGTAGATGAGGATATCCTGCGAATCGGCAGCGGGCCCCATGCCATTGAAGTGGATATTATGCAGCCCATCGATCCGGAGAAGGCGCCTAAAGTACATGTTCCTCCATTAAATCACATTGGTCTGTGGGTGGATGATCTGGAAAAGGCCGTGGAGTATATGACCGCAAAGGGTATGCGCTTTACTCCGGGAGGAATTCGTAAAGGAGCCGCCGGTCACAACGTATGCTTTATTCATCCTAAAGGAAACGATGAATTTCCTATGTCCGGGGAAGGGGTGCTTATAGAACTTGTGCAGGCCCCGGAGGATGTTATCAAGGCCCTGGGTTAAGCCCCGGCCTGGATCGTGCAGCAGGGAATCGGGACGTCCAGCGGACGGTCCCTGGAATTTTCCAGTTGGCCCCGGCAGCGATTCTTTTGCGTCCAATATTCGGAATCTTGGCTGCGGAAGTGGAAATGAGCATGTACCCGGAGCGGGACTTGAACCCGCACGACCGAAGTCCCAGGATTTTAAGTCCTGTATGTCTACCAATTCCATCATCCGGGCATGGATGGGAAAAAAGAAATGGAGGCGTCGGCCGGATTTGAACCGGCGATAGAGCTTTTGCAGAGCCCCGCCTTAGGCCACTTGGCTACGACGCCCGATGGGTTCAAAGACTATGATAGAAGGGTAGGGGTCAACCGTAAAACGGTGATACTGTGATCATGAAATTCAAAGATATTGCAAAGAGGGTTCGAAACAGAATCCAGCGGGCCGGACAGGGAATTTCCGATCGGGGCAAGGAAGCCGGTCGGTCGGTGCGCAGCATTATTGGCTCCTTTAGCGATGAATATATAGAATCTGCCTTTCGCAAAGCCAGAGAGACCATTGCACCGGAGCGGGACTTTCTACCGGCAGACTTTCAGCTAAGACAATCCTACTGGCCCCGCAGACTCTATGAAAGGATGGTTCCGGTAAGCCATGTTTTTCGCATGGGTATGCGATACAAGCGTGAGCATCTGGAAGATTTTATGCCCATTTCTCCAGAGCACTACATCGGTCGTGGAAGCTATAAATTTGTATACAGTCTGCCCTGGAAGATGGTTCTCAAAATCTCGCGTCGAGTGCTTCCTTCCGATCCCATCTTCGGTTCCATGTATCGCGAAGTGGATCAAAGACCGGAAGAATTTCTGAGTCAGGAGGAACTGGCGCTGTACGATTTCCTCTGCGAGGGAAAGGGAAAAGGAAAAAGGGACCGTCTCTGGTCTCAATTTTTGCGGCTGGGAATGGAAAGATACCATTATGCGAAGGTTCGGGAGGCTTTGCCGGACCTGGTGTTGCCTACGAAGTTTTTCATGGGTGTGCGATATCGAAAAAAGCCCTTTGGAGAAGGACATTACGAATCCATCCGACCCATGGATAGCCAGATCATGCTCGTAGGTAAGCACTTGAAAGAATTTGCCAGCGCGGCGGTGCATTCCGAGCAGAACAAGTTGATGTCTCGCTTTTTTCCCAGGTGGGACTTTGAGTTTGATGTAGGCAGGTTCGGCAGGATCAAAAAGAAAGTCCTGCTCAAAATCACAGAGGATTTTCGCAGGCTCATTGAATACACGGAAACCCTGGCAAGGGAAGAAAAATTGATCCTGGATATTCATACAGAAAACCTGATCATTACCCTTCCCGAATTCGAACTCAAGATCTTTGACTTTCACCTCTTTGATGAGCATCTCTATGAATCTACCCAGGGGCTGGCAAGTCCCGAGCAGGACCATATAGCTGTGCTGGAACGATTCGTGGATTCTCTGGATCTGCACTAAGCCAAGCTACGAATTTGAAACTGCTCTTCGACAGGGCAATGCGCCTGCCCATCTAGCCTGGAGTGCAGATTTCTATCCAGACCCAGTGCCATACCTGGATAGAGGGCGGTTGAATCTAAAATCTGGATGTCAGTTCTGCCGGTTGAAAAAGCCTGACCTTATGAAGTCAGAGCACCGATTCAAGGCCGTTTTCTTCGATGTGGACGGAACTATCTTTTCCAGCGAAGGAATCATTCTGGAAGTCTATCATGATAACTTTCAGGAGTTTAAGCGAAGAACAGGAAAGCCAGAGAAACTGCCAGGTCTGGACGAAATTATGGCCCAGATCGGAAAGCCGGTGCGAACGATCTTTGATAACCTGGTTCCCGAGTTGGAATTTAATGAAAAGGAAGAGCTGAGCAATGCCATTCTTTCAGACCTGGTGGGAAGAATCGAGAAGGGAAAAGGTCATTACTACGAAGGAATCACGGAAGCGGTAAAGAAGCTGGCAGAGGCAGGAATGATGATTTTCGCAGCCTCGAACGGTCGCAAGCCGTACGTGGATGCCATTCTGAAAGCGTGCTCCATCTATGATCTATTTACAGAGGTGCCGGTACTGGACTACGAGCATATTCATACCAAAATAGAATTGGTGGCCCGTACCATGGAAAAATATGGATTGAGTCCCGAGCAATGTGTCTTGCTGGGAGATCGGGAATCCGACCGTCAGGCTGCTCTTCAGAACAATGTATCCTATGTTGCCTGTGCCTATGGTCATGGCGATGCCGATGAGCATAGAGATGCCATTCGAATCCTTCAAAAGCCCGAAGAAATGAACTTCCTGCTGGAGGTTTGATCCGTATCTATCCTTTTGGAGGAAGGCAAGGGGAGCAGCCTCTGAATCGTCGAATGGCACCGGGCCTGTAGGATAGTACGTAATGCAGCACCGTATCGCATAAATTTCAGCCTTTCCGCCGTGGGGCACTGTCTAGAGAACTGCGTTCTTTTAACGCAACTTGCCTTTTTCCTTCCCGCATTTCGACGTTTCATAGGCCGCACTCTGTACTTTCACTGATAATTCCATCGGTCTTGAAATCCTGGATCAGGAACTTCTCACCATCGCTGTTTTCCTCATCAAGATTCTTCGAAATCATTAAATTTGTGTTGCATTCTATATTTTTGCGACGAGGGTTTGTCTTCCTATCGGATAACCAGGAAAGGTATTCCAGGGAAGAGGACGTTGCAATGAAGCTGGTGAATCGAATCAAGAAAATCTATCTGGTGGTATTTGTATTAATTCTCAATTCAGTTATCATTGCCGTTGTGGCCTACGAAGGACAGCAGGGATTGAGCCGTCTTACGGACCAGACGGTGGGCATGCTGGATAAAGAAGCAGTGATTGCCATGGATGCTCAGAGACTGGCTGTCCATGTGCTTCAGCTTCGCAGATATGAAAAGGATACCTTTCTGAACCTGGCGGATGCTGGAAAGAGGGCTGAATACATTGAAAAATGGGAAGAGGCACATAAAGCTACCGCGCAGATTATCGAGGGACTCAAGAAGACCGCCACGGACAAGCATCATCTGGATTTGATCAATAATATGGGTGAGAACCTGGAGAAGTACGACAAAGGCTTCTACGGAGTTCGTAATAAAATTCGTGCAGGCATTATTGAGACTCCGGAACAGGCAAACATTGAGATGACCCCATTAAAGGATCCCATTCGGGACCTGGGTAACGATGCAGAGCAATTCAGTGCCGAGACTTTCAAGTTAATGGGAAACATCAAGACTGTTGCCCAGGAAACCTCCAGCACATTGACTGCAACTCTGTTTGGACTAACAGGAGTTGCTTTAATCATAAACATCGTACTTTCTATCTTCATTGCCACGGAGCTTGGAAGGCAGATTCGCAAGATTGTTGCCCGCACCGAAGAGGCTGGCCGAGAAGTTGGGGCCGGGAATCTGGATTATCGATTGCGGTATGACGATGTAACCGTGGAAATGAGAGGCGTTCCGGAAGCCGTAAACGGAATCATTAATGCAATGACCGCTCCTGTCACCGAAGCGGTAACCATCATTCGAAGGATGTCTGATGGCGTGCTTTTTGAAAGAATCGAAGGAACCTATTCCGGGGATCATGCTCAGCTGAAGGACTCCTTAAATACATCCCTGGACTCCTTCGAAAACATTGTGGCCGAGGTATCCAATGCAGCGGGTCAATTGCAAACGGGAAGCGAGCAAATAGCCATGGCCAGTCAGAATCTTTCGCAGAGCACAACGCAGCAGGCCGGAGCCATAGAAGAAATCTCTGCCGCGGTGACAGAGCTGGCCAGTCAATCCAGAGAAACTGCGAAGAACTCCACGGATGCCAGCGAAATTGCGGCAACAGCTCAGGCCAGCGGGGAGCAGGGACTCCAGAAGATGCGCGAAATGTTAAGCGCCATGGAAAACGTGCAGGCCACTTCCGCAAACATTGGAAAGATTATGAAATCGATTGATGAGATTGCATTTCAGACCAATCTGCTTGCATTGAATGCAGCAGTGGAAGCGGCTCGTGCTGGAAAGCATGGAAAAGGCTTCGCAGTAGTGGCTGAAGAGGTAAAGAGCCTCTCCCAAAGAAGCGCAGACTTCGCACGGGAAACGGCGGAGCTGGTAGAGGAAACCAATACCAGGGTAGAAAGTGGAGCCGAGATTGCGCGAGACACAGCAACAGCCCTGGAAGGAATTGCCGCGGTTATCAATCGCGTGCAGAGCTATAACAAAGACATTGCTATGTCTTCTACAGAGCAGGTGAAAGGCGTAGAGCAAATTGAAAAAGGGATTCAGCAGATTGAACAATCCGTTCAGGCCAATGCATCCAATGCAGAGGAATCATCCGCGGCCAGCGAAGAGTTGGCCTCACAGGCATCCGAGCTTCGACGCCTGGTAGAGACCTTCAAAATCAATGCCAAATATGAAACTAAGAAATCCCGGGACGACTCTTCTGGATCAAAGAGTAAGACAGGAACTTTACATAAAGAATACAGTCCCGGAGGCGAATCCAGCCAAGCCAATGAACCCGGTGAATCCGGGGAGAGCTCTTCTTCCGGAGGGCCAAAGCCCGAGGAAATAATCCGCCTGGACGATGACTTTACACGCTTTTAGAAAGAGGAAGAAATATGTCGGATCTAGACATCTTTGATGAAGAGGATGATCTCGAAGAGGAAGAGCTCCTAACAGATAAATACCTTAGCTTTGCTCTGGGGGACAGGCATTTTGCGGTGCCAGTGGCTGCGGTGATTGAAATGGTAGCTTTCCAGGATTATACCGAATTGCCGGAGATGCCGGATTTCGTGATCGGAGTGATCAATCTAAGGGGAAGAATCATCCCTCTGTTCGATTTACGGATTCGCTTTTCCATGGATACCGTGGAATACACCGAGCGAACCTGCATTATCATTGCCGAAGTGCAGGGCAAGCTGGTTGGTCTTGTAGTGGATGCAATCCTGGATGTGGAATACATACCCGAGGATGAGGTGCGACCTGCTCCCAGTTTTGAAGGAGATGCCATCAGCGAATTCGTAAATGGAATAGGCAAAACCAGAGACCAGGTTCGAATTCTGTTAAATCTGGAAGATCTACTAAGAAAGCTTGAAAAACGGGATCTGGATCAGCTCAAGCTGGCCCTGGAGAATCGGGCGGAAGAGTGAGCAATATGGATCGACGTCAGATCTTTCTTGACTTCCTCCAGGATTCCATCGAACTTCTGGAAGAGATTGAAAAGCAGATCCTTGAGCTCGAGGGCTGCCTGGGAAAATCTACATCCAGCTGTTCCGAACTGGTGAACGCTCTATTTCGCTCCTTTCATACCTTAAAAGGCAGTTCCGGTTTCTTCGATCTATCTCTCATTGTTTTAATAAGTCATGAAGCAGAGACCATGCTGGATGTCTTTCGCTCCAGCGAAATCATAATTACCGACGAATATATCGATGCATTGATGCAATGCCAGGAGCTACTTGCAGGATACATCCAGCAGCTGGAAAGAAATCCGGACAATTCAGATCCGAATGCCTTTGCAAAGGATTCCAGCGACCTGAAAACCAGGCTGGAAGGCTTGAATCAGGAAATTCGCACCGGTTTACAGGAAACCTCTGCGACGCCCCTGGAAACAGAAGTCGTTGAAGATACGGAAGTAATCCAGGAACGCAGAAAGACGGATACGCCGGAGGCCGCTCCCAGGTTTACTCTATTTGAAGAAGATCCTCCGGCGGAAAAAAGCAGCGAAATAAACGTAGGCAACAGTGTGGAACTGGCCGTGTCCAGGAAGAATGGCGATGGTCCTACACCGGCAACAGAAACTGCGGTGCGGCCCGGTAGAAGCATTCGCATAGATGTGGCCAAGCTGGATGCTCTGATGGAGCTTGTAGGCGAATTCAGCATTGGAGTCTCTCTGGTGGACGATGCTACCCAGAGGCATCGTTCGGATGCAGAGCTTCTGAGCCGTCGTATGAATTTGCTCAAGAAGACAGCCAGGCATCTTCAGGAACTATCTCTCTCGCTTAGAATGGTTCCTGTAATGAATGTTTTCGAGAAAACCAAGCGATTGGTTCGGGATCTACAGAGAAAAACCAAAAAGTCTCTGTCTCTGACTCTGAAGGGTGGCGATACGGAGCTGGATAAAAACGTTGTGGATCTACTTTCAGAGCCACTGGTGCATTTGCTGCGAAATGCTGTGGATCATGGTCTGGAATCTTCGGAGGAACGAGTGGCGAAGGGAAAGCCTGCTGCCGGCCGATTAATTCTGGAAGCCCGTTACAGCGGCGGGGAGGCCTGGATTTTGCTGAGAGATGATGGCAGAGGTCTGGACCGGGAAAAGATCATTTCCCGGGCAAGAGAATCCGGCCTGCTCAAAGGAAATCCGGATACTCTTACAGATCGCCAGGTATGGTCTTTTATTTTCAAACCCGGTTTTTCTACCCGCGGCGATGTTACTGAAATGTCCGGACGGGGAGTGGGCATGGATGTCGTGGAAAGAATGGTAAACCGAGTAAATGGCAGAATCGACATCTACACCCGGCACGATCGGGGAACTCTTTTTGTGCTGAAGATACCTTTAACGCTGTCACTTCTGGAGGGTATGGTTATTCGCGTTGCCAATGATTATTTCATCATACCCACTACAGACATTCGAGAATCCATCGTTTACGATGAAAGTGCAGAAAAGAGCATTTTTCGGGGTGTAAATTTCATTCAACTAAGGGAAGAATATATTCCGGTATTTACTCTGAATGACATCCTTTCCTACAGAAAGAAACGCACCATTTCGAATGCCCGTCCATTGCTGGTTATTATGGAGCATGAGAGAGAAGCCATTGGTCTTGTGGTGGATGAAGTCATTGGAAATACGACAGTGGTTGTAAAGTCTGTATTCGATATTCTGGGTTCTATTCATGGAGTATCTGGTTGTACTGTTCTGGGTAGCGGCCGAGTAGGATTGATTCTGGATGTAAAAAGCATTGTAGGGAAGTTTCAAAAGAAACTGGAGTCCGAATCTGTAGCCAGCGGCTCATAGACGGAATCGAAGGGGACTTGGCGGGGTTCATATAATGCAGGCAGGAGGTGCAGGTGCAAAAGATTCGCGTACTGGTTGTAGACGATGATCGAACGGTAAGACGTATGCTGGCTGCGGGCCTGCAGCAGGATCCCACTATTGAAGTAGTAGGAGAAGCCACAGATCCCTATAATGCCAGAGACAAAATCGTAGAGCTCCAACCGGATGTGATGACCCTGGATGTGGAAATGCCCCGGATGAATGGTCTGGATTTTTTGCGCCGATTGATGCCGCAGTATCCCCTGGCGGTGATAATGGTAAGTTCGCTCACAGAGGAAGGCCGGTATGTTACTCTGGAAAGTCTGAAAGCCGGGGCTCTGGATTTTGTGGCAAAACCTGGCGGCTCCGGTGGCGATTTTGAATCCATGATTCTAGATTTACGACAGAAGGTTCAGATGGCGGCCAGGGTAGACATCAAGGAATTCGTAAAGACTCATTTGACCGATTCAAAGCCTTTTGCCCGGGAAAGAGCCCAGGGTTCCGGTATTTCGCTCATTGTTGTTGGGGCGTCCACCGGGGGAACTCAGGCTTTCAGCTATATTCTGGAACGTCTGCCCGAAAATACGCCGGGAATTCTGGTGGTGCAACATATGGCACCGGGCTTTACCGGGACTTATGCAAATACTCTTAATAAGCATACTTTACTGGAAGTGAAAGAAGCGGAAACCCTGGATCTAATCATGCCCGGACGGGTACTGGTGGCTCCGGGTAATCAGCATATGGCTGTGAAAGAAGAAGGTAACTCCATGCGAGTGAATCTGTTTGAATACGAAAAGGTTAACGGCCATCGTCCGTCTGTGGATGTAACTTTTAACTCTGTAGCGGAATCCTCGGCTGCTTCATCGGCAATTGGAGTGTTGCTTACAGGTATGGGTAAAGACGGCGCCAGAGGATTGTTGAGCCTCCGTAGAGCAGGAGCGCGAACCATTGCCCAGGATGAAAAGAGCTCTATAGTCTATGGAATGCCGCAGGCTGCCAGAGAGCTGGATGCAGTGGAGCAGGAACTATCCCTGGAAGAAATTCCCGGTGCCATTATGAATTTACTGGAGTCCCATCGACCGGGGGCACCGCGATGATTCCACATATTCTTGCTATCGAAGATAATCGGGCCATTCGCGCTCTCCTTCAATCCTATCTGGAGAATGCAGGCTACACATTTGACCTTGCAGGAAATGCTGAAGAGGCGCTGGAGCTTCTGGCTGATTCCAGAAATCACGTTATAGTCACCGATCTAATACTGCCTGGCATTCACGGCGATGAGCTTCTGGAAAAGGCCCATAGCATCAATCCAGATATGATGGGTATTGTAATCTCTGCGAATCAGGATCTGAATCGCGTCACCCCGCTCATAGAAAAAAGCAATGTAGTGGATTATCTTTCCAAGCCTTTTCAGGAAGCTCAGCTTAAACGGTGCGTAGATCTTGCGTATAGCAAACATCTGGTGCGCTCTAAAGAGCGAGTCATGAATGAGAAGGAACAGGCAGTCTACCAGGATTTTCTGGATACACTGGACTGGAAGACTGAACTGCAAACGCGGAGAACCGAAAGCATCGCAGTGCAGCTCATCTATCAATTGAACATCAGCTTCTTCCAGGGACAGGGAGTGGGTGGTTTAATCAGTGCCGTGGATCTACTGTTGAATCGAGCCAAACCAAATGCAGAGACTGGAAAGCTGGAAATTCAGCAGGAAGTAGTTTCCCTTCTCCAGGAAAATTTCGACGAAGCGCGAACCATGGCTGAAGCTTTCCAGGAAGCCCAGGAAATCATTCTCAGGGAGAAGCCGGTAGAGGAGGAATCACCCTGCAGTGTTGTCTGGAATATAGTCAAAGAAGAAGTGGCGAACCTGTCCGATGAAATTGCCATCAAACACCAGAGAGTGGAAGTAAGTGAGATGCCAGGCGGTGTTGGTGATAGAAAGATTCTTCTGGATGAGCCCCGGATGCGTCTGGCTATCAGGGAACTACTTTTCAATGCGATGAAGTATTCTCCGGAATCCAGCGCCATCTATGTATTGTTTTTCTACAGAGGTGCGCACCTGGAGGTTAAGTTTCTGAATCCTCCTCCTGGTCAGTCCATCGCCTATGAGGAGCTAACCGGCAGAAACGAATTGCTGGTATTTGAGCCATTTGTGCGCTTATCTCGCATGGTAGATGATCGATACCCGGATCGTTTTCGCTATGGTCTGGGCCTGACCGTGGTTCGGAAGATCGTTGAATTACATGGAGGGAATATCTTCATCTATACGATTAAAAACAATGTGTCGAATCGGGATACAGGTAAGGATATTTGTGTAACTTTGAGATTTCCATTCAGGGAGAGAGAAAATGAAGAAAATTCTGGTAGTTGATGATGCACCTACAGTAATCAAGCTTGTAAAATTCGCATTGCAGGATGAGTTCGATGTGGACTCTGCATCGGACGGTAATGAAGCCCTCCAGAGAATTGAGCAGACTTCCTACGATATGGGTATTTTTGATATAAACATGCCTGGAATGAACGGTATTGAGCTAACCAGGAAGGTAAAATCGATGCCGGATCGTGCAGATATGAAAATCGTCATTCTCTCCACCGAATCCTCGGATGATATGAAGGCCCAGGGAAGGGAAGCCGGCGCTCTGGGATGGATGGTGAAGCCTTTCCGCGAGCAGGATCTCAGAGATTTAATGGGCTCTGTCTTCGGATCCTAAAACGGAGATTGAAGCCTTTTCGCCGGTTCGCCGTTTAGCTGGATGCCTGAACAGCTCTGGCCGGATTAAAATCGTATACGAAAAGCGGAAGATCTTCCGACTTCAGGGGCGGGGAAAAGTAATATCCCTGCCAGCCGTATACATCGGTGACCGATCGAATGCGGCTTAGATTGGACTCATCTTCGATTCCTTCTATAATAACTGTAAGATCCATCTGTCGGGCCATCAGGCCCACGGCCTCAATGATGCTGGCATGAGCAGCAGAGCTGGCCGAACGTTGCACAAACACTCGGTCCACCTTGATGCAGTCCACCGGGAAGGAATCCAGATAGGCAAGACTGGAATAACCGGTTCCAAAATCATCGAAAGCGATGGAGACTCCATGACTGCGCAATGTTGACAGATTCTGTTCCAGGGTTTCTCCTTTTTGAGCCAGGAGAGATTCTGTGATTTCGATTTTCAGATGCTCCGGAGAAAGACCGGACTTTTCCCAGAGTCGAAGAGCGCGGTGCGCGAAGGATCCCTGGAGTAACTGCGGAACAGCAACATTTATCGAATAGAAATCTAGAATCAATCCCTCGGATTTCCATCTGGCTGCCTGCTCTGCAACGTGCTGAAAAATCCAGTTTCCCAGATCCAGAATCACCGGGTCCTTCTCAGCTACAGGAATAAATGCATTGGGTCCCAGAAGTCTGCCGTTGCTGGAATCCTGCCATCGAATTAATGATTCGCATCCAATGATTCGGTCGCCGGATCCAGAAATTACCGGCTGATAGTGCATTACGAATTCATTGCCCTCTATTCCGGATCGAATTCGATTCAGCAACTGGAAGTGACTGTGTCCGGCCGTTTCTGGTGGATCATTCATGATGGCCCACTGAACATCCATGGAATTGCGAAGTCGAACGAATTGCTGATTGATCCAGAGAAGCATTCTTTCCAGTGGATCAATGGTTGTTGTGTAGGCCAGAGACAGAGGAGAAGCTACCATCAAAGCCTTTAGCTGAATTTCTGTATTTCCCAGAAACATCGGTCGGCGAAAGAAGGCTTCCAGCTCCACCATTAGTTCCGGCAAGGGAAGTTCTGGATCGGAGCCACTGGTATTACGGTAGAGCAACACAAGATGGGAATCATCCCAGCGACCCAGATACTGAAATCCTTTGAAATGATCCTTGAGGCTATCGGCCAGCTGACGAATGAGCAAATCCCCGCCAGAATAGCCTTCGCTTTCTACTACCTCTCTGAAGTTTTCCAGGGAAATTACCACCACGGAATAGTTTCGGTCCATCTCCTGTTTATTGGATTCATAGATGGCCATGATACCTGCGCGATTGGGCAGCTCGGTGACCGGATCTGCCAGAGTCAATCGCCGTAGCAATGCCTCTGCTTTGGATCTCCAATCATTTTCTTTTTGTAACTTACGGTTGGATTCCTGAAGCATTCTGGTTCGTTCTACTACGAGCTCTTCCAGATGGTCCTTCATAAGATTGAGAGCCTGATTGGCCTTCTTTTGCTCTCTGGAATACAGACTTACAAGCCACATGGAGCCGACCACAAATACTATGTAGGAATGCAATGTGAAAGTATCGATTAATGGATCGCCGATGGTAAAGGGGGAGCGACCGAGAGTAGTGGCAAACCAGACAGAAATGGAATGTAATATGAGTGCGCCCAGAACCCAGACAATGGAAAAACCTGCTGCCAGATAAAGTAGTGCAGGCATGGCAATGAGCAATGCCAGTCGATCCAGTGCACTGGCTTCTGGAAACAGGATCCAAATAGTGGCAGGCATAAGGATGACGGTGACCGTGGCAATATAGGCAAGAGGACGAGAAAGCTCCAGATCCAGGGATCGACCTACGATGCAGCGGCTAATTAATACTCCCAGAAGCAATACAGATAACGTTGATGCGTTTGCCTCCAGCACAGAGCGGTACAACCAGTCCATTCCTCCAATGGCTTCTCTGTGAATATACAGAATTGGAAGAACCAGTATCAGGCTCAGAGTAAACATCACTGCATAATGTTCACCCACGTGGCTCGGCCGATTGATAAGCCCTCCCTGAAGTCTTCTTTTTACGAATCGGGCTGTGATGTATGGTGCAGCAATGTTTCGAAATGTGGCCAGGACTGCAGTAGCCAGAGGCATCTCAATTCCCAGTGAGTTGAACCAGAGGATGAGGCGAAACAGCATCAAAACTGCAACAAGGATTACGGTCACTGGTTTGCTTCTAAGTGTCAGGGCAAAAACAGTACCGGCCACCAGCGGAAGCACGAAAGTATTGGCAGGATTGTAGAAGGCCAGAGCGTAGGTAAGCTCAATGGCCACCATGGCAAAGAGAGTAAGAAGCAGCCAGTGCCAGATTCGATCCATCCTTTGAAGGAAGGCAAGGGGAGCAGCCATTGGCAGATCCTGACGTCTTACATCGAGCCTGTCAGCAATTTTCCTGGAAATTGCAGAGCATACTGCTCAAATTCAACGGCGGGTAAAGGTCGCGAAAACAGAAATCCCTGCCAGCCAGTAACCGGAGTGAGTTCTCGAATCTGATCCAGACTGGATCGCTCTTCCACGCCTTCTACTATTACCTCAAGATCCAGTTGCTGAGCAATTAAGCCCATGGCTTCAATCACCGCTCTTGAGTTGGAGCCCGCTGTGAGCTTCTGGACAAACACCCGGTCGATCTTGATCGAATCTACGGGAAAGCGATCTAGATAAGAAAGGGAAGAAAAGCCTGTACCAAAGTCATCAAATGCAATGGAAATTCCAGCTTTTCGAAGCTGTTCCAGATTCCCTCGAATTATGGGATGGTCCATGGCAAGGATCGATTCTGTAATTTCTATTTTTAGCTTTCGGGTATCGCAACCGGAACCTTTCCAGATATTCAAAGCTCGCAAAGCAAAGTCTGGATCCGTTAGCTGTCGCACAGATGTATTTACCGAGTAAAGGTTAAGATCCAGCTCCTTCCAGGCTCTGGCCTGCCGGGCCACCTGGTCAAGCATGGAATATCCCAGATCCATGATCAGATCCGTTCTTTCTGCGATGGCAATGAATGCTTCCGGGCCCATTATCTGTCCCTGGTTGTTCCAGCGAATGAGAGCTTCGCAACCCAGAAGCTTCTGTAGATCATTGGAAACAATTGGCTGAAAGTGTGCGAAGAAATCTCCTGCTTGAATACCACCTTTGATCTGTTGATGGATTCTGTAGCCCGAGCCCTGCTGGTTCTTTTCTGCAGCTGTGGCAACTGTGAAGGAGCTTTTGGATTTGCGAAGATCCTGCAGACTGGAGGCGGCGATGAGAAAAAAATCAGAAAGTGGGTCTGGATCCCTGGTATTGAGCAGATTAACCGGCACAGCCACAATCAAAGCTTCCACGGAAAGGGAATCCGGGCCCAGAGCTACAGGGTCCTTTAGCTTTCCTGAAATGTCCTGGAGCAGTTCCGGAAGCGTGCGATTATCTTTATTTCGATTGTCCAGCAGAATGGCAAAACTGCTATCATCCCACCGGGCAATTACGCGGTCGCGACCTACAAGGCCTTCGATTCTTCGCGAAAGAATACGAATTACCGAATCAGCCATCTCGTAGCCTTCGTTTTCCAGGATTTCCTGCAGGTTTTCCAGAGAGATGAGAGCAATGCAGCCTTCTCTGTATCGATCCAGTGCGTTCTGAAATGCCTGCTGTAGTCCTCTGCGATTCAGTAATTCTGTTACAGGATCGGTCATGGTAATCTGGCGAAGCAACTCCTCTGCCTGATTTCTGAGATCCACCTCCCGTTTTAAACTTTTGTTGGCTTCCTGCAGTTCTGCAGTTCTTGCTCCAATAATATCTTCAAGATGATTGTTCATCGCCTCAATGGCATTGAACGCTGTTTTCTGAGTCTTTCGCTGAAGTGCGATAACCCAGGCGCTGAGCACCACGAGAATTAGATATCCCTGAACGGAAACAGCAGTGGTAAATGAATCTCCAGAAGCGAAGGGGCCGGCGCCAAGAAGAGTGGCCACGCTAACCGACATACTGTGCAGAATAAGTCCCAGCAAAACCCATATAAGTGCGAAGTTGGAGGCCAGATAGAGCACTGCTGGCACAGCCAGTAATAATGACAGACGGGTAAGCTCCTGATTTCCCACCACAAAGAACCAGAGCATTACAGGAAGAAGTACTATGGCCAGAGCTACGAGATACCTGGGAATCCGGGACTTGACCACCACGTATTCCTGGCCGGTGATCATGTAGGTAACAAACATTCCTACCAGAAGCACCGAAGCTGCAGAACCAATGCAATCGGCCAGAAGTCGGTAACCCCAGAAAAGATCATCCAGCTCGCCCCGAAAGAAATAATATAATGGGGCGCTGCTTATTAAATATAGAACCAGTACAATACCAAAGAGTCGGGCAATCTGAACCGGCGAATCGATTATTGCATTTTTTCTATCTCTGTGAAATACCAGAGCGGCTATAACGTTGGGAAGAGCAGCACTGAGGGTCATTGCCAGGGATCCCAGGGCAAGATCCACTCCGCCCATGTCCGGAGCCCATATCCACGTGCGTATAAAAAGGCATACGCAATAGAACAGGACAGCATATAGCCTGGAACGGGCGGTAAGGGCGAATATGGTTCCGCCTATGAGGCTGAAGATTAAAGGCTGCTTTGTGCCATAGGCCACCGAAGCGTAGGTTACTTCTATGGACACAAAGGTGAGCACCAGCAGGGCCAGCCAGCCCTTGACAGTATTCAATTTGGCGATGCTTTTGAATGGGCCCACAATCAGCCTGCCTGCTCGATATAACTATGGGCCCTGTGGAAAATCGAGTGTTTTTCTTGCCATTTTCTGGATCTGGTGTCAGCGAGTGGTGCCCCAACGGACCAATAGGAGCGGGGTGAAAGGGTTGACCCCAGGACTGGAAAGCATGCCCTGGTGGAAGGTCTGCACATTTAGCAGGCAATAGTACATCAGGAGATAGAATTCATATGGCTCGTAAAAAAATCGCATTGATTGGATCCGGCCAGATCGGCGGAACCATGGGGCTTCTGGCAGCTCAGAAAGAACTGGGCGACGTAGTAATGTTTGATGTTGTAGATGGACTGCCCCAGGGGAAAGGCCTGGATCTGCATGAATCTACGCCTGTAGAGGGCTGCAATAGCACCATCACCGGTACCAACTCCTATGAGGATATTCGAGATGCGGATGTTTGCATTGTTACAGCCGGTATTCCCAGAAAGCCTGGAATGAGCCGGGATGATCTCGTAGGCACCAACACCAAGATTGTTAAGGATGTAGCAGAGAACATCAAGAAATACGCTCCCAACTCCTTTGTAATTATCATTACCAATCCGCTGGATGCGATGGTATATGTAATGCAGAAGGTAACTGGATTCCCCAAGAACCGTGTAATTGGAATGGCAGGCGTTCTGGACTCAGCTCGCTTTCGTACATTTATTTCCATGGAAACCGGAGTCTCCGTGCAGGACATTACAGCATTCGTTCTGGGCGGTCATGGAGATACCATGGTGCCTCTGCCTCGCTATTCCACCATCGCCGGCATTCCTCTTCCTGACTTTCCGGGTCTTTCTAAAGACAGAATCGATGCCATGGTGGATCGAACCAGAAAAGGTGGCGGAGAGATCGTCAATCTGCTAAAAACCGGATCTGCCTTCTATGCCCCTGGAGCCAGTGCCATTGCCATGGCTGAATCCATCCTCAGGGACCAGAAAAGGGTATTCCCCTGTGCTGTACTCTGCGAAGGAGAATACGGCCAGAAGGGAATCTTTATGGGAGTTCCTGTTCTTCTGGGTTCCAACGGTGTGGAAAAGATCATTGAAATCGAACTCACTGCTGAAGAGAAATCTCAGCTGGACAGCAGCGCTGCAGCCGTTAAGGAATTGATGGGAGTAGTGGATAATACAGGAATACTGTAAGACGCATAAACGCATAAATCATTTCCCGGCTTTTCTCGTGCCAAACGATGGCCAGGAGAATAGCAGACGCAAGAAAGGCCTCCACATAAGGAGGCCTTTTTTTACCCCAAAGTCTCTTTCCGGTGGAAGTTCTGGAATTACTGATCCTCTATCTCAACAGGTTTGACGAGGTTGGATTCCCGAACGGACTCCGGTACCGCGCCGAATTGCTCCTGGCGCGGCACTTTGTTGGAACCCTTATTCCAGTCGCTCAGCGATTCTTTCTTCCAGTTGCTGAGGAGTGATGTTGGTGAGCGCTTCGCCGTCCAGGTAGAAGCTGGGTGTTCCCCTTACCCCTACGCTTTCGCCCTGATCGATGTCGCCGATTACCTCTTGCTTGATTGCGGGATCTGCCACGCATTCATCGAATTTGGCTCCATCAACGCCCAGGCTAACGGCCAGCGTACGGGATCCGCCTTCTTTTCGAGTTTCTTGATACTGGCTTTCATCGAACAGCGTATCAAAGAATTGCCAGTATTTTTCCGGCTCAATCTTGCGAACACAGTTCGCGGCGATGTGGCGACCCATGGCTTCTGGATGAAGCTGATCCAGCGGAAAATCCTTAAATACCCACTTGATTCGATCGCCGTATTTCGCACGGATCTTCTGAGCGGTGGGCTGAATGCGAATGCAATAGGGACAGTCGAAATCTGAAAATTCAACTACAGTTACTTCGGCCTCTGGATTTCCTCGCACAGGATCTCCATCCACTGCAATATCAACCTTTGGCATTTTGGGAAGATTGGGATTTACATCCAGACCATAGTCTTCAGCCATTTTTCGAATCTTCTGATTCATGGCACCTCGAGAAGGATTTTCTGCCCATAGCTGAGCCATGAATTCCTCGGAGGATTTTCCGGCTTTCTCGGCTTCCATGGATATCATTTTTTCATACACATGATTCTGCAGAGCCTGAGCCACACGTTCATTGTGCTGTCGAATTAACTCGATGCGATCTCGCTCTTCCAGATCGTCAATCGTATAGGTCTTGCCATCCAGAGTGGCCTCTGCCTCGGGTGGACCACAGAATGGTAGTAGTGCAGCCAGACTGAGCACCGTTAGCAGGATGATAGGCTTGCGCCATTTAGAATGTTCCATTGTTTACCTCTTTATACAGGAGCTTAATTTCGAATGGTTACAGCGCCATTGTAGTCTACTTCGCACAATCGACCCGTATAACCGAAGGAGGATGCTCTGCTGATGATTCGTTCCAGCGGCTCCTTCGATACATCTTCCTTCTCATAAAAAATAGCGATTCCCGGCCCGGAGCCGGACAGGCAACTGCCAAGGCAGCCAGAATCCAGGCTTATCTCCCGGATCTCCTTGAAGCCTTCCACAGCATGTGTGCGATAGGGTTCATGCAAAAGATCGTTTCGCAGGGCTGTCTTCAAACTCTCTTTATTTCTATTATCAATATAGTCAAACCAGGCGGCCAGTCCACGCATGTTGGACACACAATTCTTTAGAGGGTAATTGTCCGGCAAATGGCCTCTACTTTCTTTTGTGGACATCTGTTTTTCTGGAACCAGTATGATCATGCTAAAGGAATCTGGCAGTGTTCGTCTCAGGTATTTGCCGTCGGGCAGGGAGCAGATCCATCCGCCTACCCGGGCCGGAATTACATTGTCCGGATGTCCTTCCATTTCGCTGAGCAGCGCAATCTGTCTTTCCAGAGGCCAGGCATTCTTACCCAGCTGATTCAGGCGCTCATTGGCTGCCAGGATGCCGGCTACCAGAGCCATGGCCGATGAGCCAAATCCTCGGCCTGGCAGAAGATCCGATCGAACACTGGCTGTCCAGGGAAGGGCCTTTACGCTGGATTGCTCCAGCACTTTCTGATAGGATCTGGCAATTAGATTCTTTTCCAGCGGTATTGGCAGTGATTTTCCATCCGCGCCGCTAAGACCGTAGTCTGCATCCTGCTGAAATTGAAAGGTAATGTCTGTCCCCAGGGAAAGAGCAATGCCCAGAATATCAAATCCCGGGCCCAGATTGGCCGTGGTGGCGGGGACACGTATCTGCAGGCTTGAAGGAGACAAGATCTGTCAATCCATCAAACAGCTTCCGGTGAATCTGGAGCCGGATTCCACTTCCAGATCCGGGGATCGAACATCACCTTTTAGCTGGCAATTCTTGCGCAGGCTTACCTTTCGTGTGGCTACCACATTGCCGGTGAGCTCACCTTCCAGTACCAGAACTCCGGTCTGTACATCCGCTTCTACGCGAGCTCGAGAGCCAATGGAAAGATCGCCACCGGTATGGATGGTTCCTTTGAACTGGCCGTTCACCCTCAATTGCTGATCAAATTCCAGTTTTCCCCGAAATTTAATGTCTTCACCCAGTACGGTTTCCTGTTCCTGCATATCTGATTGCCAGATCCTTCATCCATCCGGCCAGTCAAGGTTTATTGGAGAAAAAACGCTGCATCTGGCCGGGAAAATGCCGTATAAATCAATATGAGTGATCTTGACATGTCCGCCATGCGCAGACTCTGGAAATCCGGACCTTCGCGCCTGGAAGGTTACTCCAAGCACTATTATACAGAAACCGCGGATGGCGATGAACTGCAGCTGGATTACCATTTTGCCCGAGAAATGGTTCGAATTACTCTGACCATGGCCAGCGAGCGGGGCCGTCAGTATGTTGCTGTCATCAAAAAAGGAGTGATTCTCCAGGAGAGGGACTTCTCTGGAAATCGGGATGCGGATTTGAGCTCACGAATTGCTCGATTCAAGGACTGGTTCGAATATTTTCCGGACAACCACGTGCTTTCCAGTCTGGCCGGCGCCTATGGACTTCCTCTAAAATCCAAACTGCACCAGGATCTGGTGCGAGAAAGCCGGGCCTGGGAAAACCTCAAGCCCATGCGTCTGGCGGATGAATTCCGCAGATACATGGATCGCAAACGTCGTCGAGAGGACCGGGTGCAGGGTATTGGGCCCAGGTTGCTGCGAAGGTTGCCTTCGGAAGCATTGGATATAGCCGTGGGACTGTGCATGTTTGCTGCCTTTTTAATGGGTAAACTTGGCCCCGGTGAATTTGCATTTCTGGGCGGCGCCTACGGGCTGGCTGCCGGTGGTCTGGACTGGCTCTGGCGGCAGCGGGAACCCTTTATTCCCAAGATTCTATTCTTTCATGGGCTGGCAGCCTGGACAGTGTGGCATGAAATGCAGATGCGTTTGTGGGGGATTTTTCTTTGATCGGGCTTGCTTTCTGATTCGGCTCGTCTAATCTTGAATCATGCAGGGATCTGTTACAGGCTCCAAGAAGGCTATCTCAGAAGTAGAACAGAAGTACATCGTATTCTCTCTCGGTGATGAGGAGTACGGTCTCCCTGTACTTCAGGTGCATGAAATTGTCCGATTGACCGAACTCATCAAAGTGCCTCACTCCAGGGATTACTTTATGGGACTTATGGATATCCGCGGTCGAGTTCTCCCGGTCATTAATCTGAAAAAGAAACTGGGTATTCACCTGGAAGAACAGGAAACCAAACTGGATCGCGCCATCATTCTGGAAACCGGCGGTCGGCGGGTGGGTCTGTCTGTAGATAAAGTCTCCCACGTAGTTCGATTCGCAGCAGAAGAAATCGATAGTGGCCCGCCTACAGTTAAGACAGTTAGCACGCGCTTCATTACCGGCGTGGGTAAGCATAAAGATCGCTTCGTTGTTCTTATGAATCTGCAGCATCTGTTCTCGGATGAGGAACTGCAGGAACTTTTTCATCAGTAGAATTCTAATTCGCTTGACCGCCAGGCCCCCCGCAAACATTGTGCCTGCGGTAGAGACGATAGCTCAGTTGGTAGAGCATCTCCCTTTTAAGGAGAGGGTCCTGGGTTCGAGCCCCAGTCGTCTCAGATCCGGTAAACGGACAGAAGTCCCGTTCGTCTAGCGGTTAGGACTCTGGATTTTCATTCCAGCAACAGGGGTTCGATTCCCCTACGGGATGCATAAATAGAGTTGAGCCCGACAGAGATTGCCTGGTCTTTCTCTGAGAAGCCACTCAACGATTCAAGAACTCATAGGCCATCCATCGGATGGCCTTTTTACTTTTCAGACTAATATTCGAATTCGGTGGCTGCCGATTTGCAATGACCTGCTAACCCGCTAAATTTAACTCAGCGCACGATTGTATCCTGGATTCGCATTGCCGTTCGTTTCGAGCCTCGTAATTAGATGCATATGCCATCGGAGCGGGCATTCAAAGTGACCGGCGAAATTCCAGATAATGACGAATCACTCCTTCGGGATTTTCTGTCTGTGGATAATGTCCGATTCCATCGAGATAAACGATATCTGGATGGGAAACCAGCTTGCGATAATGCTCGGCCATATGCCGGCCGGATACTGGATCCTCGGGTCCATTGATAACTCGAATGGGTACATCGCTTTCGATGAGAGGATCCACCCATCGCTTGCGAAACTGCTTTCTCTCATCCATGTAGCGAATAAGGCGATGATAGATCTTAACTCCGTCATTGTATTGAATCAAATCCCAGAAGGTTTGGAGCTCTTCCTGGGATGGTCTGGTTTCGGGGCCGAATATTTCTGAGAAGCTCTTTTCGAACTTGCGCTGATTGATAAGCCGCGAAACCAGCGGGCCCAGTGGACTGATCAGTAGCTTCTGAATAAAGCGCGGTCGATGCACTTCCGGAAAGAGTCCTCCGTTGAGAAAGCACACGGAAAGGATTCTGGACTGCCGGTCACTATCATCCCAGCTTTCCGTATCTTGAATGCTGGTTTCCAGACCTGGCTCATTTCTTTTGGTTCGCATCCACTGTCTTGCCAGCAACTCCTGGGCTACAGTGTCTCCGTAATCATGGGCCAGTATATGATATTCTCTGACATTCAGAGACTCAAGAAGCCCTTCAATTAGATTGGCCTGGTCGCTTATAGAGTAATGATAGTTCCGTGGCTTATCCGAGAAACCGAATCCCATAAGATCCGGTGCTATTTTTCTATAGTCAGGAAACCCATGCCAGATATAGGACCAGTCATAGGATGAAGTAGGGAACCCATGAATCAAAACCAGCGCCGGACCCTTGCCTTCATCTACAAAGAAAACATTCTTGCTTTCTCTATAATGGTAACTCTTACCCTTTTGTTTCCAGGAATCCGCGGTCAGTGGGCTCATGATCCAATGGAATCCGCTCACCGGTCCGCAATCAAGGATAAAGTCAGTAGTCGAATAAGATGGGTTGGCGGGGGGAGGGAAGCGATATTAAGAAATTTCTGAAACCGTCGAATAGCAATACGATGCGCCGTGATATCCTTACTGCAATGTTCCTTTTATTCGTCAGCATTTCACCACCGATCCATTCCGAAGATCCGTCTCCTCAAGAGGCTGGGTGCTACGCCTACTTGCAGCGGTTTCCGCATCCATTTCCTGATGGACAGGGGCCCTATCATTTTCATGCCAACGGTTTTTCTTTTCTATTCTTTGAGGACGGGCGAGCATTTTTCTATGGAATACACCCTGACGGACGTCCCTGGAACCATTCCGGCAGCTGGGAATCCCGAAAGGAAAGCATTATTCTGTACTTGATTACAGTGTTGATATGTCCTATCAATGCGAAAGGCAATGCACCCAATTTGACTATCCTCCCTCTGGATACAGATTTAGCGATTGGAATCCTGAGTACCCGTTCCCGGAGGATTTTCGTAACGAACAGATCGCCAGATGCCAGAAGTATTGCTTTCGCAGCGTTCCTGAAACCTATGGAAAGGTAGAGGCCAGGTTTCCGGTGGTATTGACCCTGAAGCGAGGCCAGGGCGGATATCCGGGATGGGTCGCAAGCAAAACAAAAGATCCTGAGCCAGTGGTTGGCAAGGAGGTGGTACGGTTTCCCTTTTTCAAGGAATGGACTCCCTTTAGCTGCGAATATGTCATTGTTGAGGAAAAATCTGAATGATTCACAGGTCACTGTTCATCCTTTTTGGTTCGATTTTCATATGGGCTGCTCCAGCGATTCTTTCGAGAGAAATCGAGAGCCTGCATCCAGACCCTGTAGAAGTGCATCGCAGAAGAGTTCTGGAGTATAGCTTGAAGGATTGTTTTCAACTACGCCAGGAACTTCGGCGCCTCATAGAATCCGAAACATCTTCAAGCGAATGGATTTCCTTTAGTGTGGAGGATTTTACTTTTCTCTTTGGACCCGGAGGTCAATTGGAGATAGGTAGCGATTACAATCACCGGGTGCTTCCACCCATGAAGGGCTCATGGACGCTTAGAAATGATTCGATTCTTCTAAAGGCGCGATATCGGCAGTTTCTAATCGGGCCTTGTATGGCCACCTGTATGGCCGGTTTCGGTTATATTTATCCTGAAAGATTGGAGCCCAATTCTTATGCTAAATGGGGATTGAATAAGCCTCTGGGCATTTCAAATAGCTGCAAGATGCACTGCTTCAAAGAGATTCTTGAGACTTATGGAAAAACCCTGGTAGATTTCGATCTGGAACTTGAGATGACTACAATGGGACCATCGCAGCCATCAATATTGATCCACCCCATCCAGTACTCGGACCCAGAGCCCGTGGTCGTAAAGAAAAGCTACGTATTGGACTCATTTTCGCGGCCCATGAAACTTCGATGCGAAGAATAGAATGGGCAGACTGATTAACTCCCAAAGATCTCTCAAGGACTAAGAGGATCCTGAAGATGCTAGAAGTCCCCGGTCTGAAGATCTGCCTTCCTGGCGCGAGCCCGAAATGATTATCTGCTTTTCCGATGGCACTCAACATACGTGGCCAGAGATCAGTAACCTGACATCGCCGGCGATTATCGTCCGCTCATGCGGCAATCCTAGAAAATCCCCGGAATCAAGCTTTTCGTGTTCTGAGCCCATGCTCTGTACTGTTCCCCGTACTTTTGCTTCAAGTATTTGTCCAGCATGGGGCCGTTAAAGAATGCGAAGAAAGAGAAGACAAAGAGTATTACCGGCACAGAATAGATGCTGCCTGTGATACAGGCCATACCCGTTACCCAGATAATATCGCCTGTATAATTGATATGACGGGCCAGGGAAAATGGTCCTTTCGTATACAGCTTTCCCTTATTCTCTGCACGCCTTTTCCAGAAGTGCCGACCCAGCTCGGATCCCGTGTTCAGGCAGGAGCCGGCGATAAAAAAGGCCAGGCCTGTCCATTCCAGCCATCCAGTGGAAGCCGCATTGAAGCGCACGAGCACCGAAAAGAAAATGAAGTACAGCAGAAAAGCAAAGGGGATGCCCATGGCTTCCTCCCAGTTCATGGATCTGCGAAGAAGATAGGACAGCGTAAATAGCATCCGAACGCTGGTCAAAATCATAGTGATAGCCAGAAGGACGCTTCGTAACGGATTTCCTGGCTCGGGCGCATATCCTGGAAAGAGAGGGTCGGCGTATAATATGTGGAGGCCTCCCGCCAGAATCATAAATGCCGCTGATATCACAAAAATTTTCGGAAGTGATGATCCGGACTCTTTTGCATAGATGGTTTCGCTGTTCATATTCTTCTCCCTGGGTATTTGTAGTACGATTTCGGTTTTCTCGGTGAGTGCGAAGCTTCCAGGTCCAGGCCTGATGCTGGATTGGCCTATCGCGAAGCGTCGGATTACCTCCCGAATGATTCTTTAGCTATTGCGCTCCTTCTATGCCTGCCTTTGCCGGGGTAGCTTTTTCGTGTTTGGGGCGATAGGGTTCTTCCACCGGCAGATGGGCTACCAGGAGCTTCAGATAAAAGAGAGGAAGAAACCATTCAAAACCAGATACCGGTAAAAAGTAGATACTGATTAGAAGTGCTGTCGAATACAGTGCCAGGCTTACTGTCCTCTGTAAATAGAGTGGACAGCGCAGAATGATGCCGGCACCCAGAATAAGGATCGCACAATTCGTAGCGAGCCACTGCCAAGCAGGCGTGAATAGATAGGCCACAACGCTTAGATGAATTATATGTATGAAAATGAATCCCATATGTTGCCAGAATCCCTGACCCTGACGGTGATACCATCTCTTCGCACTGGACGTGGAATTGGTGATAATGCCCCCTGCGATGTCGAATCCAAGAACGGCAGCCACAATGATTTGCCATATACTCTGGTTTTCGTGATTCCAGGAATACCAGGTAGCGATGATGCCTGCAAGCAGCGGCAATACGGCTTGCAGAGCGATTTCCATCCTGGTGGCACCAGGTCCGGTGATCTTCTCAAATGGGCCTATTTTCCCTGACGGGGAAACCGGGAGCTCCCAGTTTGAGTAATGTTCTGAAGTTGAATTATGCATCCGGTAAAACCCCCGATGTGCTATGATCTACCATTTCAAGAAATGCATCGATCTGCTTCTTTTGCCTGGCAGGCGATGTTTGGAAGAAGGCCCAGTGAAGAACGATTCCATCCATGCTGGAAATTAGAGTTCTAAGAACGTCCTTTCTGGAAGCCGGCAATCGCATCCATTTCTGGAGATCCTGTGCAAAACCGTCGAAGATACGACCCACGAAACCGTTTATTTCCTCAGATTCGGAAGCTATTCGACTTCCCAGGGACTCAAAAAACAGGCGGGTCATATGCAGCTGCCCCCGGGTTACCTCCAGAGAAGTTCTGAAAAGTTCCAGGGCCGCGATCGGTGAAGCCGGATTTGATTCGATAAATGCACGAAAATCGTTCTGCATTTGAAGAAAGAACTGTAGGAATAGCTCTTCCATCATTTGTTCCTTACTCTCAAAGTGCAGATAGAAGGCTCCTTTGGAAATTCCAGCCGCTTCACAGATATCATCCACTCTGGTATTTGCATAGCTTTGAGTCTGGAAATGAGAGTAAGCTGCTTTCAGGATTCTTTCCTTGCCCGTTATCTCCGAATCCCTTCCATGTTTTCGTCGGGAAGCTGGCGCCTTTGCGCCCGGGATTTGATTCCGGTCCTTTGTAGACTTCATATTACTGACATGCCAGGAGAGTAGTTTCGTCATTGTTAATCTATGTGACTGACCAGTCAGTCATTTTTTGGGAATTTTTCTGGTGCTTCTAGCGCTTTTGGTGCTGGCCCGGGTTGATCTGAGAGGACCGGTGAACCCGGGCTTCTCACCACAATCTCAGAATAGCCTTCCGTGCCACGGGTCTGGTTCTTTCCTTCCGGTAGGCCGTTTTGAGCTTTGGAGCTCCGGCCAGTATCGGCTGGCCCACGGACAGGAAGCATTGCTACATCCTGTCCGAGGCGAAGACTGATCGCTGACTGCCTCGAGGGCCGATGCAATTTCGCAGGCACCTCAACTATTTAGCTTAGTAGCATATCCTTCAGAGGTCTTCGCGGAGCCTGGTAGTTTTCATCGCTTCGTCCGAGCAATGCATTGATTTGAATTTTGGCCGGTGCCTGCACACCAATGAAGGAATTGTACTGTGCCGCCAGGTCAGCCATGGCATCGAATTCCTGCATTAGCTGACTGGTGGGGCGCATTACCAGTCCCATAGATTGGGCTGCCAATTGCATTCTTGCATAGTCACGGCCGCAAAGAACCCAATCCTTTACGGTATTGGACTTTGTAATGAACAGGATCTGACCCTTCACGGAATAGAGGTTTTCCCTGTATCGGTCCATAAACATCTTTTGACCGGACTCATCGTAATAGTCCTCAGGATCATGACTGAGAATGAAGGTTTCAATGAACCATTTTTGAAATCCCTGGACTCCATTACTTGCCAGGGAAATTCCATCCCTCTTTCCGTAGATTTCATCATTACCTATGCGAAACCATTTTCTGGACTCCTCTGCTGATGGAAAGTGGGCCAATTCCGCCTGCATCCCCTTGAAATGAAAATCAAGATGTTTCTGTAAATCCGCAGGGGCTGTTTCTCGAAGTTCGGAGACTCGTGGTTTGGTCAGAGCTTTCAGATCGGTATATTCTCTGGAGTTAATAGCCGGACCGTGGTAGGCGGTGCGAACTGTTCTTCGAGCTGAGATAGAGGCGTAGAGTGGATCTCTCTGATTTGCGCGGATTAGCTGAATGGATGCCACGGGTTTCTTGCCTGCATCCGAAGGCACTCTGTAACCTTCTGGAAAAAGCGAAATACTGGCGGACATTCCCAATTCACCGGCTGCTACGGACAGCAGTTCCAGTAAGCATCCCTGGCTCATATGAACCTGTCGAAGGGTAGGGTCTGTTTCCGGTAGAACTCGATCTGGATCTACATAGAGTAAAGCTTCGGTGGAGGTCAGGATTCTGAATTTCCAGGGCTGAACGTTGTGTGGATTGGGCGCGGAAATACCGGCGGCCAGAGCCAGATGGATGGGATCTGAAAGGCCGGCCCAACGGGCGTTTTCCAGCGGATCATCCAGGCCGGATGGAAAGCGACTGTAGGTAGAACAATAAGAACTGAGTGCGGCCGCCGTAAGGAAGCCGCCGGATTTCTGCAGGAAGGATTTCCTGCTCAGTTCGGTCTCGGATTCTATCTTCTGTCTGGATTTGCTTTTTTCTGGTCTATTCATGCAAATAGATTACATCAACCCGGGTGAATCTGCGACCTTCCCTGCAGGGCAGGTCGCACCTGAAAGAGAATTGAGCTATATTAATCCTGGAAAATGAGAGAAAGATCCAGAATTCGCCGTTTAAATTTTTTCCATCAAACAGCAGGATGGGGGAATCCTGTTTCCACGAGCCGATCCAGGAGCCAACAATGAAATACGAAAGCACAGAAAGAATCCTGACTCAAAGAGAAATACGGGCTCTGATACTGGTAATGATTCTTCGCCTGGCCTACACTACCATTATGGCAGTCCTGACTTTAATGGTAGGCAAGAGCGATTGGGAAAAACTGGTAGTGGTGGGTCTGGCAATCCTGGTCTGGGTTTTTGCAGTTCCGTTCTGGGTCAGTCTACGAAAATCCCGGGGAGTCCTGGCACTGGGGTTAATTGGTCTCTTTCTTGATCTGGCTGTGTATGGTATGCTTCCCTGGATCTGGTATAGCTCTGTGGGCGGAAGCGAAGTGCTACCTGCTTATATCGTAAAGCATCCCAACGTAATGGCTCTGGGATATATGCTTGTGATCTTTCACAGTGGGGCCGGTAGACCACTGTATCCTCTGGTGGCGACATCCATCATTTCATGTATTCAGCTGGGCCAATTCTACTTTGCCAGTCTGGATCCACGTACCATATTTTCCAACGATTACATCGCTCATATGACCGGTGAATCTATCAGTCCGGAATTTTTCTTTGGAAATCTGTTCACATTTCTGGCCTGCGGGATGTCTCTCGCCTGGATTGCCCGATTGGGCCGGAAGAACCTGCGAACGGCTGTTGGAAAGGAGATCGAAAATGATCGTCTGTCCAGGTATTTTTCGCCAGAGGTTCAAAAGGCAATCGTTCAGCAGGGGGATCCATTCGAAGAGAAGGGAGACCGCAGGAATGTAGCTGTTCTGTTTTCTGACATTCGTGGATTTACCAGCATGAGCGAAAAGGAGTCTCCGGAAACCGTGCTCGATTGGTTGCGGGAATATCATCGCGTGATGGTGGAAATCATCTTCAAACACGGAGGGACTCTGGATAAATTCCTGGGCGATGGTATACTCGCTGTATTTGGTGCGCCAGAGAGCTTTCGGGACGATGCAGATCGAGCTCTGAAGGCTGCATGCGAAATGCAAATTGCTCTGGAGAAATGGAACCAGGACCGAAAAGAGAGATCGCTTCCGGTATTTGAGCAGGGCATAGGTGTTCACTTTGGACCGGCTACTGTAGGAAATGTTGGTGTAGAAGAAAGACTGGAATACACTGTCATTGGTGATACTGTAAATGTGGCCAGCCGCCTTCAGGGACTTTGCAAGGAGCTGGGTCACAATACCCTCATTTCTGCAAGTCTGGTGGAGGCATGCGAGAATCCGCCCGCTCTAGATTACGTTGGAAGCCATGGGATACGAGGACGTCAGGCCAATCTGGAAATTTACTCGGCGGTACCGTAGGTCCGGAAACAGGTGCCCGATGGTGTCCAGTTCTGGAGGCATGCAGTGAAGCCTTGCGAGCAGGGCTTTTCGGTCTAATTTCGCTTTCCCTTTTTCCAGGGAATTCGAATGTAAGCCATGGATTTCATCCATGCAGCCGGCATTACCCAATGCATTCTTCTGGCCCTTTATTTTATTCATAGAAGAAATGAGCCAGGAAATCTTTCCGAATCTCTTCTCTTGCTGGTGGTGGCCGCAAGCATTTCCATCGGCTACCTGTACGGAAGTGGCTTAATTCTCCTCTGGCCGCACATAGCCAGGATGGGCTTTTCATTTATGGCGCTCATTGGACCTTTGTTCCTTTTCTCGGTGCGAGCAAGAGAAGGCCAGGGATTGAACCCATGGGATGCTCTCTGGATGGTTGTTCCCGCTGGAATCACTATCTATCTACTTCCTTTCCATTTTTCGTCTGTAGAAGAGAAGCTCAATTACCTTAGAGAGGACTTGATTCAGATTCATCTGGACTGCATCGTGATTCTGTATGTCACCCTGCTCAGCAACCTGATCAGTATGGGATGGTCCATCCTGTTTATCTACAGAAAGGATCGAGAAGATTCCAGTCTCACCTTAGGAGCTCGACTCTATTATCTCGTTCCTCTTATCTTTCTTCTGGTAGCGGCCATTGTTTCTGCCACGGATCCCAATCTATTAAACTCAGGTCTGTTTTCTGGAGTGGGCTCGCTGATTGTACTGGGACGGGCCTACGTATTGCTCTACAACAGAGAAAAACAGGGGCAGAATCATGCGCTTTACCCCCCAGGGCAGCGCTATCGTAAGTCTCTCCTTTCAGAGGATATGGTGCAGCAGATGGGGGAACGAATCAGTGAATACATGGAGGATGAAAGTCCGTATCTGGAACCGGATTTTCAGTTACCGGCGCTTGCAAAGACAATGGAACTCAGCCCGGTTCAGACATCTCAGATCATTAATCGCTTCTTTGAATGTAGCTTTCTGCAGCTTATTCAGAGGAAGCGAATCGAGCATGCAAAGTCGCTTTTAAATACTCGGGATTCTTCGTTTTCCATACTGGATATTGCGATGGAAAGTGGATTCAATTCAAAATCTGCTTTTAATTCCGCTTTTCGAAAGATTGTGGGAATCTCTCCCAGCGATTATCGAAAGAATCCGCCTGTGAATTCTTCTTCACATTAGGCCGGGAATCTCCTGCTGAATGGTCTACGAATTTACCGGCAGCTTCCTGAGTTAATTCATCTAGATACTTGCGAAATAGGATCGGACGTTCTTTATGATG
>CEVH01154573.1_pt1 | contig 63506 bp, 53 predicted proteins | sample 356521 | NCBI WGS metagenome assembly CEVH01 (sample SAMEA2623446, study PRJEB7988) | marine metagenome | isolation source: saline water (ENVO:00002010), including
AGCCACCCCGCTATAGCCCTTCTTCTCAGCGATATGCCAGTGGGATTCATAGGGCTTTAGATCCAGGATGGGCCGGCATTTCTTTTCAGATTCTAGCTGCTCAATGGTGGCTCTGGTTTCCTGCAGACAGAAAATGTCTGGAGCTTCCGCCTTAACCCAGTCAAAGAATCCCTTTTTTATATTCGCCCGAATACCGTTCACGTTCCAGGAATAGATACGAACACTATCCCTTCTGGGTATGTGAATTTCCAGTGAAGTCTCTGCCTGAACCGGAGTTGCCGATTCCTGGGTGGCTTTCTTTGTGGGTTTCGCGGCAGATTTCTTAGAAGGTAACTTTTTAGACGCAGATTTCTTTGCTGGTGACTTTTTGGCCCCGGACTTCTTGGCCGTGGATTGCTTTTCCCGGGATTTTTTTGCTACCGACTTCTTCGAAGAGCCTGTGGACTTTTTTGGGGAGCTTGCCGAATCCTTTTTTGCAGCCTTCTTTTTTGCTGAAGAATTCTTTTTCGCAGGTTTGGACGATTTACTGAGAGCCATGAACGCATTCCGGTACCGGCATCCTGGGAATAAATAAAAAAACCCCGCAATTTCTTGCGGGGTTACGCCATTTATGGCAGTCGATGCTGCTTTTATCGGAGCAGCTGCAGAACGCCCTGAGGTCTCAGGTTGGCCTGAGCCAGCATGGCTGTACCGCTCTGAACCAGGATCTGGTTCTTGGTAAAGTCTACCGACTCTTCTGCCATATCCACATCGCGGATTCGAGACTCGGAAGCCTGAGTATTCTCATAAGCTACCATCAGCCCTTTGGCCGCATGCTCCAGTCTATTGTAGTAGGCACCCATGTCCGCACGCTGTTTGTTGATTCGGTTTAGCGCGTCGTCCAGAACACCAATCGCATCATTCGCGAACTCCGCCGTTGATAGTGTAAGAAGAGTGCCATCGCCCCTTCGCAGATTAAGCGCCTGAGCAGTCATTGTCTGCACGTAGACACGCTCTCTCTGGTGCTGGTTTGGTCCAATGTGAAACCACATAGAGGAAACACGTGAACCGCGTGCGAAATCTCCCTGCAGAAGGTTCATTTTGTTGAACTCTGCCTGAGAAGCAATACGATCCACCTCATCAATCAGCTGAGATACCTCTACCTGAATCATCTGGCGATCCATGCCGGTGTAGATACCGTTAGAAGATTGAATGGCCAGCTGTCGAATTCGCTGAACAATGTCAGCTACTTCAGCCAGGTACCCTTCAGTGGTTTGAATCAGAGACATACCATCTTCGGTGTTACGTTCCGCCTGACGAAGGCCTCGGATCTGAGCTCGCATCTTTTCAGATACTGCCAGGCCTGAAGCATCATCACCGGCGCGGTTAATACGCATACCGGAAGACAGCTTTTCCATGTTGCGATCAACGTCCCAGTGCTGAAATTTCAGCGTCCGGTGCGAGTTGATCGCAGACAGATTGTGGTTAATAATCATAGAAGTTTCCTCCGTGAAAGTTCGAGCTCATGAGGAGGTCATCCTTTCCCTCCCAATACGACGGGCTCAGTTTATGCTTCGTCGAAAAGGACACCGGAAATTAGGTTTCAGAGCAATTTTTTCGACCCGGAATTTCGGATTATGCATCCAGGCGCTTGAACTTTTTTCACCTTACCCATTCATTTTTTCCCCGGGAAATCTAAAGTTATAATCCTTTAGTATTCCGGAGATGCATGAACAACCTGTTGTAATGGGCCGGGTATGAAGAGCGTAGAATCGGGAAGCAACGTTTCGGATCTTTAGGGGAGATAGAAAAAAATGTCCATTGGATGGATGACGGCTCCGCCAGCCCACAGAGTGGCGGAGACATGACTTGCCTAACCTGATCCAGGCCAGGCAGGAATGCGGGCACTAGAGGACCAGAAATAGCCGGGCAGCGAACAATGATATCTGTGCTGAGAGAGCTCTTAGCTCAAGCGGTATCTGCGGATAGGATCCAGGATTTGAGTGATCTGTACGGCGAAGAATTCATCTACAACCACCAGGCGACCACGACCAAATAGTCGATCGTTGACCAGGATATCCACCTCATCGCCCACGTTTTTGTCCAGCTCTACAATGGAACCTTCGCCCAGCATCAGTACATCTTTAATGTACATCTGGGTTCGACCGAGCTCAACGGAGAAACGAAGGTTGACGTCTAGAAGAAGTTCAGCGTTGTCACGGTTTTCTGGAGGAGCAGCAGGGATGGCTGCACTGGCCCCGGAACGATCGGATCCTCCGCCTCCGCCGGGACCTGATCCGCCCACGGCACCGGCTATGGCATTGAGAGATTCTTGGTCCAGACCCATGTCGCCCAGGTCCATTCCAGCATCGTCGCCGCCGCCGGAATCATCACCACCGCCGCCACCTCCGCCGGGATCATCGGTGAGCAGTGAATCCAGATCCAGATCATCTGCAGCTGCATCCTGGTCACCGCCACCGGGGGAATCCCCGCCAAGCAGCTGATCGATCTCTTCTTGAGAAAGCTGACTTTCCTCCGCCATATACTACCTTTATCGGCAATTCTTCCGATAGTGAAAGAAAAGCCCTGAGGTCAGGACATAACATTGTATTTTATTCGCCACATTTTAAGGTTTTTTTCCAGAACCATTCCCGGTCTGTTTCGGGGCAGCCATGAGCTGATTGTGGCTGTAGATCATCCACTGAGTCGCAAGGTGGCTTTGCGGGCTCTTTCTGGCCTCCACCGAGATCTGCGTGGCCGCCCGGTGCTGAAATTGTTGCGCATCCGAAAGAGGCTAAGGTTGCAGCCCCATGGAGTGCGCCTGGAACTGGAAGCTATGCCTCCGCTGCCCCGGATTCTGGGGTTGCCGGGACTGAGCAAGCTGTCCCGGCGACTGGAGGATTACTTCTATTATCTGCAAAGACGATTTAGATTGATGGGACTTTCCCTGGAATCTGGCTCACCATCCCTGGTGGCAGGTAACCAATTTCCGGGCTTTCTGCAAGGAGACTGTCTGTACCTCTCCTATTTGATGGTTCAACCTGCTGGCTGGCATCCAGAAGAAGATTGGAGTACGTCGGATAAGCTCTACAACGGACCCGATTCTGTACCCTTTCATTTGAATCGTGCTTACAGAATCCTGGCTCGCCTTAGGGCCGGCAGGCTCTTGAATCAAACCTGGCAGGAGGCCCTGCTGTTTTCCGGCAACCGACGCTGGGAAGGATATCTAGTTCAGAACAGCCCGGTAAGGCTTATGGATCTAAGTTACGCCGGCCCTTCCTTTCAAGCTAGCTTTCGGGACCCTGACTTTATTTCGGGCAGAATGTTCAGACCGGCTCCAAGCCATTATTCCATGACTCCGGTCTCCTCTACGGAATTTCCGCATCTACCATTTGAACGCAAGTCCGTGAATCTGTTTTTCGTAGATGCCAGTCTTAGAATTCATATCTATCGTTCCACGCTGATGGATCCTGTAAATCACAGGCTGCATCTGAAGGCCAGGAGGCTACCCTATCATGGAACGGGCCTGCAACGAATTCTGGATATCCCGGAAACCAGCCTGGATCTGCCGGAACCGGGTTTGTGGGTTTATGGCAGTTCCGCTGTGCTGGAACTGGAACGGGTGGAAACGGTGGATATTCTGGACTGCGATTATCGAAATTCAGTTCAAATTCGGTTGAAATCAGGCCCGCCTGCCAGGCCCATTGTGTATGGCAGGAATTGAAGATGGCATTGGAGCATTCTTTAAAGGTGCAGTGAGAATCGGTCAAACCGCTCTGGCAATTGGTCAGGGAGGCTGGGACTGGTTAACCGCTGAAAATGCACCTGCGCCCAGGGTGCTGCGACAGACCTTCGAACGGCTTGGTACCACCTACATCAAACTGGGGCAATTCATTGCCAGCGCTCCCTCCGTATTTCCGCCGGAGTATGTTACGGAGTTTCAAAAATGTCTGGATAAAACAGATCCTATTCCTTTCGCACAGATTGAGAAGGTTTTGCGCAAGGAGCTGGGAAAAGATCCTTACGAAGTATTCCACTCCATAAATCCCGAGCCACTGGCCAGTGCCTCCATCGCCCAGGTACATGCTGCAGAACTAAAAGATGGAAGAGATGTAGTCATCAAGGTACAGAAGCCGGGAGTAGATGACATCATTCTCACTGATCTAAACTTTCTGTTTCTCTGGGCCCAGGTGCTGGAATGGCTGGCGCCGGATTTTTCCAGGACTTCCATGAAGCATATCGTGCAGGATATGCAGAAGATCATGATGGAAGAATGCGATTTCATTCACGAATCAAGAAACATTCAGGAGTTTGACAAATTCCTACAGAAGACCGGGAACGATCGAGTGATCGTTCCTAAAGTCCATACAAAGTACACCACGGCAAGAGTACTGACCATGGATCGACTGTACGGTGTGCCTTTAACCGATCTGGACAGCATTCGTAAGTATTCCAGAGATCCAGAAGAAACCCTGATTCTAGCTCTTAATACCTGGTTTATGAGTCTTATGGCCTGCGATTTCTTCCATGCAGATGTTCATGCAGGAAACCTAATGGTTCTGGAAGATGGACGCATCGCCTTTATAGATTTTGGAATTGTTGGCCGAATCTCAAAAAAAACCTGGGGAGGCATTCAGGGTCTGATGGAGTCCATGGAGACCAGAAACTTTGACAACATGGCCTCCTCGCTCATTGACATTGGAGCCACAGACGGTCCTGTAAATCGGAAGAGCTTCGCAGCGGATCTGGAAAAGGTATTCGCAGGAATGGAAAATCTGGAACGTATGGCCCAGACTTCCAGAGAAGTAGATGAACAGGAGATGAACAAGCTGCTCATCGATATTGCCGAGGCAGGGCAGAAAAATGGCATTCGGTTCCCCAGGGAATTTGCATTGTTAATAAAACAGTTTCTCTATTTTGACAGATATATTCGCATACTGGCCCCGGAATTAAGGATGTTTGAAGATCAGAGAATTGTCCGTAGCCAGCAGGATTTGCCGGGATTACCATCCACTCCCAGAAAGAAAAAGAAGAAAAAATAGCTTCATCGGACCTGCTGGAATTCCTGGACTTCGAGAAGAAGAATGAATCGGCACTAGAAGCCTCTGACTCCCGAAATTGAGTTGTGCTGTATTGATCTGGCTTTTCGTAAGCCTGCTCCCATGAAGCCTTATCCAATGAAGCCGTCTCGAATAAAATCTATCTAATGAAGATTTCTCTGTAGATAGGCAGCCAGAGCCTTGAGAGCTTTTCCTCTGTGGCTGAGCGCGGCTTTCCTGTCCGGGCTCATGGTGGCGAAATATTCGCCGGTGGAGTTTTCAATGAATACCGGATCATACCCGAAGCCACCATCCCCGGAGGAAGATAAACCAATATACCCATCCACCCTGCCTTCGAAATACAGTGGAGCCTGACCGGGATAACCCACCAGGCAGAGGACGCAGGCGAAGTGTGCTTTTCTTTGTTCCGGTTCCGGGTAGGGTTCGAGATTCTTTAAAAGAAGTTGGTTTCGCTGTCCATCATCGAGACCCGGTCCGCCATACCTTGCACTGTAAACCCCTGGCTCTCCGTTCAATGCATCCACACATATTCCGGAATCGTCGGAAATACATGGTATTCCGCAGGCTCGAAAAAAACCCATAGCTTTGATCAGAGCATTTTCCGCAAAAGTGGAACCGGTTTCTTCCAGGCTGATTGGCTTATTTTCAGAATCTCTTAAATCATCCGGGTTCAGCTCAAGATCTGCCGGAGAAAGTACCTGCACCGGGAGGCTATAGGCATCGAGAATGGCGCGAAGCTCGCTTAGCTTCTTCGCATTACCGCTGGCCAGTAGTATCTTGATCATTACGAAGTAATCTTACGATCTATTCGATTCAGGCATCCGGAACCAGGCCATCGAAGCTCTTGACCGCGGCAGGTAGATCGTCGTAGAAATGAAATACCCGGTCCAGAAGTGTAATTCTAAACACCCGAAGTACATCTCCTTCCTGGAGCACAATTCGAATGTCTCCTTCCCTGCGCCGGATCTTACGCTTGGAAGCGATCAGCACTCCCAGGGCGCTGGAACAGATGTATCGCAAGGAGGTGAAGTTTAGCACTACGAATCGAGCGCCATCATTGAGCACTCGCTCAATGCCTTCCTCAAAAGCCGGGGTATCTCCGTGCTGAATGCTACCGGAAATCTCCAGGACAAAAACGTTTCCTTCCTGTGTTTTCTTGATTGGGTCCATATCAGTCGGCCATGAAAAGACTAAGAACGAAAACCTTTGCTTCGCACTTTCTCTTCAAGATTCTGGAGGCTTCCAGGGCAGTGGCTCCTGTGGTGAAGACATCCTCCAGTAATACATAGTAGAATGCTGGTCTATACTCCACTGTCAACTGTATCGAGTCTTTCACCTGGAAAAATCTGTCACGCCTTCCGTATCCACTCTGTTTGCGGTTTCCTTTCTTTTCCAGCATGCGTCTGAGTGGAAGATTGGCCGATTGCAGAGCCAGGCCTACATCCTTCACCGGCTGGTAATTTCGAATACTCTCTGCCGAATTTCCGCTGCCGATGTAGATCAAATAACCGGGCTTATGTATTATGTCTTGCTCCATCTGCAATCGATGCAATCGGCTCTGTAGAAATGGTAAAAACCAGAGAAAGGCTCTGCGCTGATTCTCAAATTTCCATTCACCTAAAACCCTTTTGCATTCTGTATTCAGGCCGAAGGTAGATATATGGCGGTCAAAGAGCACATTCCTTTCCTCACAGAAATGGCATCGACCGGCCTGCAACCTTGCCAGACAACGATGGCAGCGCCCCCATGGATCAAGCGGCCGGGGAGCACAGTTCTGACAGAAGCTTCCATCCACGTTCTCCATGCCACAGGCAGGACAGGATAAAGGACTGTAAAGATGCAGAATCATAAGAATCAGGGGTGCAAAGTTGGCATTTCGTTCGCTGATGCTTTTCGAATGCCAGGCAGACGGATCTATCTATCCCGGATTATTGCTGCTATCATGGTCCTGTTTCCGGTGCTGTTGAAGGGGGAACTACCTCAAGTCCCGGATAACTCTCTGCCCGGTTCAACCTGGATTGTTCTGGAGAACTTCAGCAATAGCCCTGGATGGAAACTGAATCGTCCCAAATTCTCGGATCAATCTGGCAACCTGGACTATTCCGGACTAACCGAAGGGCCTTATGCAGGGAGTGGAGACTATTTGAGCCTTCTGTTTCGCGGTAATCGAGCAACACCGGCGATACTGGAGCCTCCGGAGCCCATCCGACTGAGCGGGTACGCTCAGTCCCTGGCTGTTTTTGTTTATGGATGGGATCAGCCGGTTCGAATGACTTTGATTCTACGTGACAGGAACGGAAAACAGGTTCGAAGCGGCACCACCAGTCTTAAATTTCATGGATGGAAACGACTGGAAATTCAGCTGCCTCCCACTGTGAAGCGGCAGCCGGATGGGCCCTTTCAAACCTGGTATATGGAGCTTCTGGGCCTGGAAATACGACCCATCTACAATGATACCATCCCGGTTCGACTTTCCGTGGACGATCTTCTTTTGCTCACCGCCCCGGCTATTCAGCTGCCGGAGCCCATGCAAAAGAAGGAAACTCTTTGAAAGATAATTAAAACGAGTCCAGGATCTCGGCCCGCTTGTCCTTGTATTCCTGTTCCGTAATCAGGCCATCCTTGCGTGCTTTTTCCAGCTGTTTGAGTCGCTCGCTCAGAGTTTGCTCTGACTCTGGCGGACCGCCACCTTTTGGTTCGGATGTATCGGTAAAATAGCTTTCGCTGGCATCGAAGCCTGGTGCTTCCTTTCGATCCAGGAGGCTCTGCCTGGAAGCATCTGCCAGCACAGCCCAGGTGTGATGATCATAATCTCCCACCCTTTTGTATTCAAAGGCATTGCTGCTTACCAGAGATAGATCCGGATAGGCCTTTCGAAAGCTTACTGGCAGCACCTCGGTCCAGGTATCCTCGGTCAGGAAGTCGTCGTATGGGACCGGTTCCTTGATTTCACCGAATACAAGATTCAGGCCGTTGGTATCGTACCACATCACCAGCGAAGTTCTTTCCATTCTGCTGAGCACCGACTCATCAGGATCGAACCTGGAAATGAGCAGGATCCTCTTGTTCTCCTCCACGTTCTTCATGGTACGAGATAGTGCGGTGGCGAATCGCTCCACTTCTGCTGGATAGAATACAGGGCGAACATCTGAGCCCCAGAGACTCTCTTTTCGAAACTTCAGTCCTCCCAGGATCTGAATAAGATCCGAAGGCTTCATGCTGGGGAATTTCTGCTGCTCTCCCATATAGGCCTGCAGCTCTTCATCCGGATAATCCTCGGACTCCAGGGTATAGATTGCAAAATAGTTATCCAGAATCTTATTTTCTCTGGAATAGAAGCCACCCATGCAGCTTTGAAAGGTGAATGTTAATAGCAGGGCCAGGGGCCAGTATGGGCGGAAGGCAGATCTCATTCGTTCGAATACTCCTGGTTCTAACATCGAAGCAGGACTACGGTATCTTGAGGTATCAGGAAAACAAATCCGGGAATCTCTGCCCCATTTCTTCGTCGTCCAGATGAGGTAATACCGGAAGCAAGCCTGCCAGTTTAAAAACCGAAAGCAAGGACTTTCCCAGGCCAAAAACGCTAATGCTGGCCCCCCGGTCTTTCAAATCCTTTTCACACTTTAAAAGGATTCCGATGCCGGAACTATCCACAAAGCGGACCAATCGAAAATCCAGATAGATGTCGGTTACCCCGGGCTCATGTAATGCCAGGAAGTCTTCATAAAACTCCCGTGCATTTTCCATTTTGAGATCCTCGGTAATGCGCACCACAGCTTCCGGGGAGCGCATAAGGAGCAACTCTACCATTATATGAGTTCCTCCGGGCGAATACCTTTAATGTAGTGAGGAAACCCTTCTTTATCTGTGTACTCCACCACTACTTCCTGGCCTCCGTCGGACACCTCTACCACCCTCACCAGAGTTCCCTGGATGACAAATACGCCCTCATGCAAAAAGGTCGGTCGGTCCAGGGTTTTCTCGTCACCGGGTTGCAGTGCCATGGGTCAAGGTTGCTGCAGGGGAAGTTGTCTTGTAAAGCAATTATACTCTTTCCGGTTGCTTTTCCGTGTATAGATCACGTCCCTCGCGCTTCATTATCTTGAAAAGCTGGGTTTGTCGGGGATCCAGTTTGGTCCCGATGTCATAAATAGCATCCTGGAACTGAGCCCCTTCTATTTTGGCACCGGTAAGCTTGGCCCAACGCAGATCGGACTCCCGTAAATCGGCATTCTTGAGGTTGCAGTTATTCAGAAAGGCCCCTCTTAGACGAGCGCCCCGCAGGTTGGCCCCTTCAAAGCTGGCGTTCTGCAGAAAAGCATTTTGAAGATTGGCGCCGGACAGATCTACTCCAGAAAAATCCTCTCCTTCAAGGATGATCTGAGTGAGCTTTTCTCCTCTGAGATGCCCCTGCTCCTTGAGCTTTTCCAGAGCATAGGCTCTGGTAATTCGGTCCTCGGGCTTAACACCTGTTCCGTTGCGATAATCTGCCACAGCCTTTTGCATGGCTTCCACGGCAGAATCCGGATAGTTCTTTCTACGTTCCGGAAATTCAAACAACTCTTCGATGTCGGCGGAGGTAATGGATTCAGCGCGGGCCAGAGGTTTTCCCTTCACCCATTCCGTAGCCATGGCCAGGGCGGCCAGACCAAAACCACAGCCTGTTGTTGTATAGGAGGCATCCAGTATTGTCTGGTCCGGAGATTGCTCATCGATCTTGAGATAGAGACGATATCCGTCTCCGCATCCAACGTTTCGGTAGGAAGATACTACGGTGGCATCCTCCATTTCCCGGTAATTTAATCGCTGGTCGTTGATTTCTTTGTATTTCTCGAAATCCATCATTGGTTCAGGATAATTCTTTTCAGGGTTCCCGACGAGCGCTTCCTATTCCAGGATAGGAAAAACTATAGAGGCCATGAACCGTGCCCTGGGCCTGAGCGCTCAAAGAACGCATTTCGAACCTGGTCTTCCCTGTATGGGATTCCTGATGTAGCTGCTCGATGCTTTTGACTCCCATATCCTGGAAGCTCTGACGCAGCCCTTGTACCAGATAGGGTAGATACTGAAACATAGAGCCTTTATCTACAACTGAACCGGTCACTCCCTGAGCCACTTTAATATCCTGATCCTCGGAGAAGTAACGTTTGGCTCCACCGGCTTCCATGGCTTCCAGAGAAGCCATTCCACGATATCGCTTTAGACGGACTCCATTTTCGTAGTAGTATTCGCCGGGCGCTTCATGGGTGCCTGCAAACATAGAGCCCATCATGGTGGTGGATGCGCCGATGGCCAGCGCAATGGAAATATCACCGATGTTGGAGATACCGCCATCTGCAATCACAGGCACTCCTTCCCGGGCTGCATACCTCGCTGTCTGATAAACAGCAGTGGCCTGAGCACGACCCACTGCCATAGTATCCTGAGTAATGCAAATCGATCCAGGGCCCATTCCCACTCGAAGAGCGTCGGCACCTGCACGGATCAAGTTTTTGCATTGCTCCATGGTTACAACGTTACCGGCTATAACGTCCAATCTCGGGAAATGCTTTTTGATGTACTGGATCAATTCAATCTGATAATGGGAGTTTCCCTGGGCTGAATCGATGATGATTACATCGGCACCAGCGGCTTCCAGGGCTTCCAGTCGGTCGCGGCTCTCCAGCTTCGTAGAGATGGCTGCTCCTACCATCAGACGCTTGGCTGCATCTTTGGAGGCGTCTGGATATTCACGATGCTTTTTGATGTCTGAACGACAGATAAGGGCCACCAGTTGACCTCGATCGTTTACGATAGGAAGCTTTCCCTTTTTGGATTCTTTGAGAACCTGGTTGGCTTCCGCCAGGGAAAATCCGTCCGGAGCGGTAATCAAATCCCGGGTCATAACCTGGGATAGAGGAATGGAGGAATCCTTTTCTAGATCCACATCACGGTTGGTGACAATTCCAACCAGTTTTCCCGTTCTATTTCCATCCTCGGTAATGGGAATTCCGGAAAATCCGTATTTCTCTTTTATCTTGTATAGATCTGCAATTGTGTGCTGAGGACTGAGAACTATGGGGTCGGTGATAAATCCGTTCTTGAACCTCTTAACTTTCTCTACCAGTTCCACCTGACGCTCCACGCTGTTGTTGTAGTGAACAACTCCAATTCCTCCAAGAAGTGCCATGGCGATGGCCATGCGTTCCTCGGTTACGGTGTCCATGGGACTGGACAGCATGGGGCGTTGAATACGAATATTTCTGGTGAGCTGAGTGCTCAGATCCACTTCGCTGGGATGAAAATCAATAAAACCGGGAAGTACGAGAAAGTCTTTGTAAGTCAGACCACCTTCCAGAGCAAACAACTCTGCTGCGGAGAGACCGTCCTGGAAGGTCTCATCTTCCTGCCCTGCAAAGGCTGTGGGGGTAGGTTGAGTTTGCAATCCGTCCATATTACAGAAAGTCCTGGCAAGGGCACAACGGCAAGGCAATTTCAGATGGCACGGCGTTTTCGGAGATCGGAAATGGCCTGCTGGTCGTACCCCAGAGATTCCAGGATGGCCTCTGTGTCCTGCCCGTGGCCCGGGGGTGCCGACCGATAGGAAATGGGACTTTCGGAAAGATGAAATGGACTGCCTGTTACCGGAACCGGACCCAGTTCCGGATCCTCCAGTGCAATGGCTGCCTGCCTGGCCTGAAGCTGCTCACTGTGGAAGGCTTCGTCGGGACTGAGCACCGGGGTCAGACAGCAGTCAGTATGCTGAAATAAAGGCTGTAGGTCCTGGTAGGTTTTACCGGAGAAATAGTCCTGTAGCTCGCCGCGAATTCGATCCCTGTTTTCCATGGAATCTGGGTCTGCCTGCAGTTGCTCCATGAGCTCTTCGCGGCCAATGTTTTTCAGAAAGGTGCGAAAGAAGTTCCCTTCCAGAGCTCCAAGCATCACATAGCGATTTTCCTTTGTGCGATAGACAGAGTAATTCGGCAATCCGCCACTTAGATCCATCTGTCCTCGCTCCGGTAGTTTGCCGGCAGCAGCCAGTTCTCCAGAATGAATGGACAACAGACTGAATGCACCATCCATCATACCGGTATCAACGAACTGGCCCTGTCCCGTTCGCTCCCTGTGAAACAGAGCAGCCAGAATGCCAGAAAGAGCAAGAAGGCTTCCGCCTGCCGTGTCTGCGATTTGAATACCGGGCAATACCGGGGGGCCGTCGGCCTGGCCGGTGATGTAAAGAAGTCCACTTTCGGCAATGTAGTTCCCATCGTGTCCTGCGCGATCTCGCTCAGGACCTGTGGCACCATATCCAGAAATCCCACAATAGATCAATGAAGGAAATTTTTCGCGCAGGCTTTCATAGCCGATGCCCATTTCTTCCAGGGTATTGGGGCGAAACCCTTCCAGCAGGATATCTGCTGTTTCCAGAAGCTTCAGAAGAACTTCCCGGCCTTCCGCTCTCTTGATATTCAATGAAATGCTTTTCTTGTTTCGATTCACCGAGTAAAACAACCCGGTGGGATGCTTGCTTTTGGAATCCGGGTTCAAGCTTTCTCCATCGGGAGCGAGTTTCGCACCCATGAGGCGCGTCATATCCGGCACTCTCGGGTTTTCGATTTTGATAACCTCGGCTCCCATATCCGCCAGATGCATGGAGCACAGAGGTCCCGGAAGAAGCAATGACAGATCCACCACGCGAATACCGGCCAGTGGTCCCCTGTTTGTTTCTCCGTAGGATCTTTTTTGCAGCTTCTTTACATCTATGGGCATCTTCTACTCCTGATTTTGCCTGTGAATTCCCGGAGCAACGAAACCGTTCCAGCCAGCAGACGCGAAGACAGGCTGCCGGAATCCTGTCCATGAGACCATTGCTCCTCCGGTGGATCGTGGCTCCCTGATGGATCCTTGCGCCTAAGTGGATTATTGCGTCTCTAAAAGATCGTGTCTCTCCGGGAATTGGCTGGTTACTGGGCAGCCGTCATCCTGGAAGCCACCAGCCACAGTCCGATGATCATCATCGCAATGCCTGCGTACTGTACCCAGTCCAGATTCTCTTGAAAGAATATTCGGGAAGCTATAAGCACAATGATAAATCCCAGGCTTGTCATTATAGGATAGGCAATACTTAAAGGAACATTCTGCGAAAGCACATGTCGATAGGCGATAAAGGCCAGACCAAAACTGGCCAGCCCCGCAATCAGCCAGGGGTTCAAAAGCAGTTTGATGAAGTCCTCGGCCCCCATTTCACCGGAGCGATAGGCACTGGCCTTGATCAGAATGTTGGCCGAGGCATTCAGGATAATGGCCAGGATAAAAACGATAAGTGTGAGTTGAGTCATATATATCTCCGATCTTTCAAACAGGTATCTGGAAAGTGTTTTCGCGCACTGAGACCAGACCTACGGGCGATGCACTGCTCTCTCTGCGCGAGATTCAGCCTACTCGCCAAATACCAGCTGCCCCAATTCATGGAAATCCATATCCAGACGAACCGGCAGATAATGCAGTCCTCGCAGATGAGGTTTACCGGGGGATTGCACATCCAGGCGGTCCACTGTAGCAATGTGTCTTATACGGACCAGATCTTTCTCGGTAGTGACTACAGGCCAACCCTTTTGCCAGCGAGAAAAGTCCGATTCCCGATAGCTGTAATGGTCCCGATAAGCGAAATGCTCCTGCACATCGTAGCCTGCATCCTTCAGAGTGGCCTCAAAGCCGCCCGGATTGCCAATGCCGCTCACCGCCACCACCGGCCCTGGTTCAAGCAGGGGAGTCACAGGACCGGGAGAATGCACCGATTTCCACACTGGCAGTCCCGGAAACCGCGTTTGAATCACATCCTTCCATTCCCGGGCATTGTCCGGAGCCAGATCTGTGCGGGTCAGTACCACCCCATCCGCCCTTTGCAGAGCTTCCAGAGACTCTCTAAATTTTCCCAGGGGCAAAAGAGAGGCACGATTCAGCGCTACGGTGGAATCAATAAGTACCAGATCTACATCTCTGTACACGGACGGATTCTGAAAGGCATCATCCAGAAGAATGAAGTTCTGGTCCCGGCCAAATCGCTGCAGTGCATCCCAGCGGTTCGCTCCTACAATGACCCGGGCTCCTTCCACATGATAGAGCTGTGCTTCATCTCCGCTGGCAGCGGAATCCATCAAGAACTGACTTCCGTCAAATGCCAGACCTCCAGAGGAGCTCTTCTGGCCTCCGTATCCTCGAAGCAATACGGCAGGTCGCAGCTTTCTGCGAACAGCCTGGTCCAGTATCCACACACCGAGAGGGGTTTTTCCGGTGCCTCCAGCGCTCAGATTTCCCAGAGACACCACTCTGGCAGAACTTCGCATCTGGTTTCGCTTTCGTGCGGAGAATTTTCTATTGTGTAAATGCAGGTATAGCCGCTGCAACCAGTGCGAGGACTTTATGGGATCTTCGTCCGTCATGATACGGTGAATTGCATTTCATAGAGTCGACGATAAATACCGCCTTTTTCCAGCAGGGTTCTGTGATCCCCTGTTTCTACGATGCGTCCCTGATCCATCACAAGAATTCTGTCTGAACGAGTCACTGTAGACAGGCGATGAGCCACAATAAATACCGTGCGACCTTTGAGCAAAGTATTGATCGCTTCCTGCACCATCTTTTCGCTTTCATTGTCCAGGGCGGAAGTGGCCTCATCGAAAATCAGTACCGGAGGATTGTGAAGGATTGCGCGAGCGATGGCAATTCTCTGTCTCTGACCGCCGGAAAGCATTACACCCCGTTCACCTACAAGCGTATCGTAACCATCGTGCAGTGCAGAGATGAATTTATGTGCATGGGCCGCTCTGGCCGCTCGCACTACTTCTTCTTCGGGAATATCCACTCTACCCAGGGTTATATTGTCTCGCAAGGTTGCGTTAAATAGAAACACACTTTGAGTCACGATGCCAATTCGTTCGCGCAAATCGTTTAAACGAAATTCCTTGAGATCCTTACCGTCCACCAGGATTCGCCCACCGGTAGGATCGTAGAATCTGGGAAGAAGATCTATGAACGTGGACTTTCCGGCGCCGGAGGAACCTACAATGGACACCGTTTGCCCCGCCTCAACACTTACATTGACACTTTTTAGAGCATCGTAATCAGATCCAGGATAGCGAAAGCTAACATTGTCGAATTGAATTGTGTCGCGAACGCCGCCGAAACGAATGGGATTCTCGGCCTCCGTAAGACGGGGCTTCTCGTCCAGAATCTCAAAGATTCGCTCAGCAGCCGCAGACGAAGCGCCCAGGAGATTCACCATGATGGAGACCTGCTTCATAGGGCGCATGATAAATATCAATATGAAGAAAAATCCAAAGAACATTCCTCGGCTCAGCTCGCCGTGGGAGATCTCGTATGCTCCCCAGCCCAGGAAAATCACTACAACCAGGGTTGCCACGAATTCGGTAATGGCAGGGCCCACCTGATGATAATAGTGACCCTTGAATGTGTTTCGAAACAACCGATGATTGATGATGTTAAAGCGCATTTGCTCGAATTTTTCCATCGAGAATGCGCGAATGACCCGAATACCGCTGATGATCTCCTGAACGTGGCCTCCCATTTCGGCGAGCCTCTCCTGCTGGCCCATAGCTGCCCGACGAATCTTTAATGCGAATTTGTTCACCGGCGCAATGAGAATGGGTACAACAAGCAGAATGGCCAGTAGCATTTCCCAGCTGATCAAAGCCAGAATAATGAGATGGGTGATAATGTAGAACAGGTTTACCACCGCTTCCTGGAATTCAATGGAAAGCGACCTTCCTACGAGCTGTACGTCGTTTATCACACGACTCATGATTATTCCGGTGCGACCCTGTTCAAAATAATCCAGGCCCATACGGTTTAGCTTGCTGTACAGCTTGTTGCGAATATCGCGAATCGCATAGGTTCCGGCGGTACCGATAAAGTACAGACTCAAACTCAGTCCGATGATTTTCAGAAAGTAGATGGGCAATACCAGAAGACATAGACTGAAAATGGCTTCTCTGGGAGTTTTATCTTCCACCCATTCATTGGAGTAGACCTTGAAGCCAGTCCACCTGGCATTGATGGAGTCGAAGACTGGCAGCTCCTCTCCCTGCTGGTATTTTTCGTATTTATGCAGTTCAGATGCGCCCAGAGGGAATAGCTCTACTTTTTCTGTTTCTCCCAGAGCATTGAAAATTGGGATGAAGATTGTAAGAGAGAATAGATTGGTTATGGAAACCATCAAAGACAGGAAAAGGCCCGCCATGATGCGAAACTTGTATTTCAGGACAAAGCGACTGAGCCTGATTATGGGGGCGGCCCTGAGCGGCGGCTTGGTTCTGGTTTCTTCCATAGGCCTTAAGGTGTTTAGCTTCCGACACTCCCTGAATGCAAGAACAATAGATCCAGCCCGCCGGGTTCATGACCTGCCCGCGGCCGGACTCTCTTCAATAATAAGCGCAATCTAGAAACGGAAATCCCCGATTCCGAACACAAAGTTAAATCGATCGTCCCCTGGAATGGGCTTGAGCTTGCCCCTTTCATAGTACAGTTTTTGCGCCAGAAATAGTCGCAGAGGCAATACCGGAATCTGAATTCGGATCCCGAATCCCCAGCTAAACAGGGTTCTATCCAGAGCCAGGTTGCGCTGGGAGAGTACCGCTCGTCTGGGATCATTCCAGGCAGTCTGAGAGCCATAGAAATAAGGCTGCTGGTTTATAGGGTTGATGTTGTCAGAAATGTATCTGTCAATGGCGTTGGTACCTTCGAACTGGGCCTCCACTTCATTCTCATAGTCATCTACGAAATCTGCATTATCGCCGCTCAGTTCACCCAGATTGATAAACATGGTTCCTGCATCCAGAAAGAAGGTCCACCAGAGGACCGAGGGCTCAATGGGGAATCGCATCTCCAGACCACCAAGAATCATGTGGTTGGCACCGTTTAGCTGCCACCATGGGTCCGGAAACTGGGGATCCTGAGCGTAGTCATATCCGCGAAGGGTTTCATATCCACCGAGATAGAGCTTATCCCCGGGTTCGATGAAGGGGTTAATTTCTTTGTTCTGGTTACCATTGTACGGAGCCGTTTCATGGGTAAACGTTCCGGACAGCCTGGTTTCGATCACCACTCTCCAGCGCTTCAATGCGTTGGAACGGAACAGTCCTCCGAAGGTATAATCGAATGGCCAGAAATAGTGCGCAAATTTCGCAGTGTACTGGTTGTAGTGGTCCTGGCCTCCCAGGATCTGACCCACCGTCTCGATGGAAAGATCCATGCTCAGGCCACTGGTGGTATTATAGATATTATCCCTGGAATCGTATAGTAGACCGTTGGTGAAACTGGATTTAAACTGCCAGCCCAGGTTGGTTCTACGAATTACTTCATTGCTGGCAAGTGCAGAAGGACGTGATGCAATAGACCAGGATGGGGAATAGCGATGGTAGTGGGCCCAGTTAATCCAGAATGTATGCGAAAGCCCGATACCTAGCCCCAGAGAAGTCACTTCATAGGAAGCTGTTTCAAAGAAGTCGTTGGAGTCATCGCTCACTCGAATGGGGACGATTTGCACCGTGCTGGATGCATAGCCGGCATACAGAGACAGTGCCCAGGGCCGAGGAGCGCTTCGATAGCAGTCCTCTTCTTCTTCCAGGAAAGGGCGAACCACATGACGAATCTTTTCTTTGACACGGTCCAGGTTCTCCACCGTTTCCGGAGCATTTCGCGCTTCCTGCACATATGTGCGAATCAGCTTACCTACTTCGCTGTACTGATTCTGATAGGTGTCCGCCAAAAGCTCCAGGGATTCCAGGCTCTCTGCCTCATCGATTCTCTGCTGCTGATTATACCAGTAACGACCGGTGGTGTCCTGACAGGCTTCATATACCCAGGGATCCGTCCAGGAGATACTCACCTGGCGGGTTAGTGGACCATACTGCAATTTGCCCGTAATTCTCTGGCCGGTTCCATTCAGGTTATTTTCACCCACCTCCGTAAAGATGGAAAATCCGGTCTGAGTTCCATAGCCACCACCCATAGTGATGGTACCTGTAGGTTGCTCCGTGACGTCGATGATGAGATTCATTTTCTCATCGTCCGAGCCTGGCCGCATTTCCAGGTTCACTTCTTTAAAATAGCCCAGGTTAAAGATCTTTTCCCGGCTTCTTTCTACCAGAGCGGAGTTAAAGAGCTGACCTTCCTTCACCAGTAGCTCCCGGCGAATCACATGCTCCTGGGTTTTGGTCATCCCTTTGATGATAATGTTTTCAATATAGGCCAGATGATTCTCTCGAACCACAAAGTGCACGTGTCGCAGAGTCTGACCCGCAGCCCGGGGATCATCTTCAAGCTTATCCCGCAGCATTTCAAAATCCAGGCTTTCGCCTATATCCTGGCATCGCCGTTGGTCCTCCGAAGCGGGATTCTCCAGATCACGACAGGCTTCGTATTTTTGCAGATTCTCTTCGGTGAGCTTGAATGTTGTAAAATAGGGCTGAATTTGTGCGAATACATATCCCTGGGAAGAGTAGGCCTGCTGCAGAGTATTTCGATCGCGAAAGAACTTACCCTCGTCGAAGATCTCGCCACTTTCGCCAGGGTTGAATTCCAGAAAGCTCAGTAGCTGCTCTTCGCTAAATACAGGGTTCTGATTCTCTTTGGTCTTTACCTTTCTCTCCGGTGGATTCCGTTCCAGGTTTATGGCCTGGGAATCGTGCTCCAGGGAGTAACCACCGTAGAATCGGATTTCTCCTTCATTGATCTTGTAAGTGATTACAACAACGCGGCCTTCTTCCGGTTTCGACGGATTTCTCCATCGTATTTCGTAACCTGTACCTTCTGGATCGATTTCTGCGTTTACGTATCCATTGGACTTGGCAAATGCCAGAAGCTTGTATTTATCTTCCTCGAATTTGCCTTCGCTGAAGATACCATCTTCAAAGATGCCCTCTTCTTTATGATCCAGAATGGCCAGCATATTCTCTGGATCCAGATTGCGGGTTCCCAGAATATTGATTCTGGAAATCGGGATATTCTCGCCTTCATCAATAATATAGCGCAATTCGATGGTGTTGGTTTCCGGATCCACTTCCCCGGTATCCAGCCATACAGCGGCCATGAAGAAGCCTTCGCTTCTGTATTTATCAACCAGAACAGACACAGCCTCTTGAGCACGCTGCAGCTGATAGACATCGCCTTCCTTGATTGGTAATGCGGTCTTTAGATCGGCTTCGTAGAGCTCTTCCATACCCAGCAATTCTATATCACTGATTCTTGGAAGCTCTACCAGTTCAAAGTTCAGGATAACCTGGCCGCTGGAATTCAATTGGGCTTTCAGTGTTACGTTTTCGAAATATCCGGTGGCATACAGTGCTCGAACCGCAGCATTCAGCCCTTCCAGAGTTACTTCTTCTCCTACAGTAAGCGGAATGGTTTCTCGGAGCTCTCCCGCGTCTACATTCTGCAGCCCATAGAAGTCCACTCCGCCCAAGGGCTTGCCCAGGTATTGATCTCTATCCGAATTTCCGGGAACGATGGCCACGAGCAGGCCTGTAAAGACCGCGATATGGGCCAGGCGAGGAGCGATTTTTTGCAGTATTTCCTTCAGGTTTTGGATCACTGATGCTCCAGAATATTGGTCCGATTTGCCGGGCTACGGCGGAATCTGGACAGAAAAAATGCCTCCATTCAAGAGTCATTCTCATTTTCCCCGGGGGATGCATGTCGGAGTCATGTGTTGGTCCTGCATGCAGGGCACCGGTGATTCGATATGCGACACAAAAAAAAAGGCCAGCCCGATGGCCAGCCTGAGACGAAAAAGTGGTACATTTATGGTGTATGAGCCTGATAAGTTGCCGCTTAATCAGGCACCCGCACGGTTCAGCAGATGTCTTGCATGCTCCAGGGCCATGGAATCTCTTCCACCACCCAGCATGCGGGCCATCTCCTGCATTCTATGATCTCCCTGCAGACGGTCCAGACGACTGAATGTTCGGCCGTCGCGTAGCGCCTTGGAGATTCGGAAATGACGGTCCGCCAGACTGGCAATCTGATGCAGGTGGGTCACGACGAGAACCTGGCTGTGCCGGGCTAACATCTGAAGCCGATCCCCTATGGCACAGGCAACCTCGCCGCCTACACCGGTATCGATCTCATCAAAAATGACCGTGGGCACGGGATTCTGCTCCATAACTGTGGTCTTCAGCGCCAGCATGATTCTGGATAATTCCCCTCCGCTGGCCACCTTGCGGAGCGGCTGTAGCTGTTCTCCGCGATTTGCGCAGAAATATAGTTCTACTCGGTCCAGCCCCTTTTCTGAGATTACATACTTCTCGCTCTGACCTTCAGGAATCACTCGTTTGAGTCCGTCCCGGCCTTGATTCTTTTCTTTTAACTCTCTATTCACCGTTACCTGTATTGTGGCCCCTGGCATTCCCAGCTGCGAGAGTTCTTCTGCGAGCTTCTGCTCCAGGGAGCGAATTACAGAGCGCCGCTTCACAGATAGATCTTCGCTGGTTTCCAGAAGCTCTGCATCCACTACCTTGAGCTCCGAGCGAAGCAACTCGGTCTGCTCTTCGCTCATTTCGATGCTGGAGAGCTCGGCCAGGAAGTCTTCCAGTGAAGAGAGCACCGTCGCTGTGCTGCCTCCGTACTTCTTATGTAGCTTCCGGTATCCGGAAAGTCTTTCTTCTACATCCTCCAGTCGCTCCGGGCTAAACTGCATACGGTCCTTTTCGCTACGTAGAAAATCTGCCACCGCTTCCAGGCTATAAAGTGCGTCTCGCAGGTACTGTACATTCGCTTCGATGTCTGGATGAATGGAAGCATGCCTTTCCAGAATGGACTCCAGCTTCTCTATTCCGTTTAGAACCGATGGATCTTCTTCTTTTAATAGGTTGTAGCCCAGATAGAAATCCTGGTACAGCCGGCCGCTGTTCTGCACCATGGCCTTTTCCTGTTCCAATTGCTCATACTCTTCCTCTCGCGGGCCGAAGGAATCGATCTCATCAATGGCAAAGCGTAGAAAATCCAGACGTTGCTGTTTTTCATGCTCTTCCATTTGTACCGAACGAAGCTTTCTGCGAATTTCCATGGCCCGACCATGCAGGGCCGAGACCCGGGCTGCCTGAACTGCGGTGCCAGCAAACAAATCCAGATAATCCAGATGGGTTTCCGGTTCCAGAAGCTTCTGATGATCATGCTGCCCATGCATTTCTACCAGCAGAGACGTCAGCCTGCGAAGCTCTGCCAGCTTCAGGTTCTGTCCATTGGCCAGAACCCGGCCCCGACCTTCAGGAGAGATCTCCCGACGGATATTCAAATAAGGACCTTCTGCGGGTATGCCCAGTTCCAGCATGGTTTCCGGCATCCCCCTTTCCGCCGTTTGAGATATATCGAATATTCCTTCCAGGATGGCCTTGCTGGCCCCATTTCTTACAAGGCCTCCACCGGCCCGGGCACCAAGAACACAGTCCAGGGCCTGGAGGATGAGGGACTTGCCAGAACCGGTTTCTCCGGTAAGAGCATTAAAGCCTTCTTCCGGTCGAAATCGGACCTCTTCCATAATTCCGAAGTTTTCTACACGAAGCTCGATCAACATGACGCATGTATAGCACTATACAAATCTTACGCAATCATTTTTTGAGCCAATTCCCAAAAAAATAGGATGAGCCGCAGGAATGAATCGACGGCAAAACGGATTGCCCGAGCCTGACGGAAGCATGGAGCGCGCGCAGCGGAACCTTCGCTGGTTTCATCACATATCCCTGGGAGTCTGGATTCTGGCACTGGTTACCATGATCCTGGGTCCCTACGTTCGAGCCGAGAATGCCGGACTTTCCTGTCCGGACTGGCCTCTTTGCTTTGGGCATGTAGTTCCTCCCTACGAATACCGGGTTTATCTAGAGTTTATCCACCGGGTCTTTGCCGGAGTGTTGCTGGGACCCTTGTTTGTTATATGGCTCGTCTTTTCCTGGCTGGACCGTAACCTCCGTAGCCGATTTGGAATCTGGACATTGCTGGCCGCCCTCGTGCTCGGGGTACAGATCTTTCTGGGCCGGCAAACGGTAACCATGCTACTGAATCCATACATCGTAAAATCTCATCTGCTCAATGCACTGGTGCTGCTGGGAATCATGCTTCTGGTGTGGCGACGAGCCCGAGTATGGATGAATACCGGCGCCTTGAACGTTGGAGCAGTGACAGCACCGGTACTTTTGCAGCGGCTGCTTGTAGTGGCTCTGCTGGTGCAGATCTATTTAGGCGGACGGGTTAGCGCCAACGAAGCAGGACTGGCCTGCACTTCCTTTCCGGCCTGCTATACAACGGAAGATGCATCCACCGGACAATCGGATGCAGTGTATTTTCCTCCCATGACCGGCCATACAGAAATGCACATCACTCATCGCCTGGGCGGGTACGCATTGTTTCTATATGTAATTTTCCTGGCGCTGATCGGTCGGGGTAGCTTTCGCTTCCGAAGGAATGCGATTTTCCTGGGATTGCTGACGCTACAGATACTTCTGGGTGCTCTTAACGTTATCTATAGCCTCCCGGTGCCAGTTACTGTGCTGCATTCAGCCATGGCCATGGCGCTTTTTATTCTGGCTGTGATTACTACTATCGATACAAGAACGGGTTATGGAGACTACAGAAAGCCGGCTTAAGCTGCTATATCAGCTATTCAAGCCTGGACTTGCCTTTTCTATCGTTGTTACGGTAGTGCCGGCATTGCTTCTGGAGGACCGAATCCCTTCTCTGGAGTTGATATTCTATACTCTCCTGGGCACCGGACTTTCGGCCATGGCATCCTTTGCCTACAATCAGCTTCTGGAACAGCATACGGATGCGAAAATGAAGCGCACTGCCCGCCGTGTACTTCCTTCCGGAAAGCTGGACCCTATTCTGGTCCATGTCATCGGCTCCAGCCTTCTGGGGGCTGGAATTCTGATTCTATACATCAAGTCCGGATGGTTGGCCGCAGCTCTGGCTCTGTTTTCCTTTTTATTCTACGTCTTCATCTATACACTTCTTCTGAAGCCCCATACAGAGCACTCTACCGTGCTCGGTGGAATCTGCGGAGCCATCGGTCCACTCATCGGCGAAGCTGCCCTTCGAGGAACAATAACAATAGAAGGAATTCTGCTATTCTTGCTGGTATTTCTCTGGCAACCCCCCCATTTCTGGGCTCTATCGATATTCAGACTGGAAGACTATCGTTCAGCCGGATTCCCACTGCTTCCCGTAAAGCAGGGTATCCCTGTAACCGTGCAGCAGATGATCTTCTATCAGGCTTTGCTGGTAATTGCCATGATTCTGGTCTGGTTTCCAGCGGACATTGGATCCTATTTCTACCTGGTCCTGTCTGTGCCTTTCGGACTCTATATTCTATATAAAATGGTGCTGCTTCGCAAGGAACCGTCCCCGGTGGCCGCCCGTTCCATATTTTTCCTCACAATCTTTCACAATATTCTGTGGCATGGCTCTCTCACCGCAGAATTACTTTTGCGTCACTGGTAATCCATGATTCCCATGGCCTGTGGCTGCCTCAAAATACATTCAGTATCTCATCGCTGGTCTGGGCCTGGCCGGATTTTTGACTCTGCATTACCTGGCCCCGGAAACCGGAGGCGATGGGGCTGCGGCCTACTACACCCTGGGATTTATTTGCCTCCTGGCCTCTTTGTGGATTTCTGAAATCATTCCACTGGGCGCCGCCAGTTTACTTCCTCTGGTTTACTTTCCTCTGGCCGGCATTCTGGATGCAAAAGAGCTGGGGGAGTCCTACTTTAACTCCACAATTTTCCTTTTCCTTGGAGGCTTCCTTCTGGCCGCTTCCATGGAAAAATGGAACCTGCATAAGCGCATCGCACTGTGGATACTGGCCATAACCGGTAAACAGATAGTCGCCGGCTTTATGATCGCCAGCGCCTTCTTGTCCATGTGGATTTCCAACACCGCAACAGCCATGATGATGCTACCCATTGCCAGCGCTGTTCTCACCCGACTGTCCGGCCCTGGCTGGAATCGACCTGTATATCTGGGAGTGGCCTACGGCTGCTCCATTGGCGGCATCGCCACTCTCATTGGAACCCCTCCGAATCTGGCTTTCAGCCGAATCTACAACCAGAGCTTTGGCAGCGAAGGATTTCCTAACTTTGCAGAATGGATCCTTATGGCTCTTCCGCTTGCAATAGTGCTGCTATTTGTGACCTATCTTGTGCTGGACAAATTACTTTATCAAGCAGGACGCGAAGGAAGCCTTGGCCGGGCTCACTGGAAGGCTCAACTGGTAGGTCTGGGGAGTCCTACAAAAGAAGAAAAGCTGGCAGGAGCAATATTTGCGCTTACGGCACTGCTGTGGGTATTTCGCAGTCCTCTGGAACTGGAAGTATTTCGCATCCCTGGCTGGATCGAGCTTCTGGACGGTCTTCCGGGACAGAAGAAGTTAAACGATGGCGTGGTAGCCCTGATTATGGCCCTGCTCTGCTTCGCCATTCCTGCACCATCCAACAAAGGAAAGCGATTGCTGGAAGCCACGGACCTGGATCGCGTTCCCTGGTCCATTCTACTTCTTTTTGGAGCAGGATTTGCACTTGCATCCGCCTTTGAAAGTAGCGGACTTTCGCATATGGCCGGACTCTTTCTTCAGTCCATTCGACCAGAGAGCGTATTTCTCATGATTCTGCTCATCAATTTTTCCATGAATATGATGACCGAATTCACATCCAACACTGCCACGGCTCAGATAATACTTCCCGTAATGGCCGCTCTTTCAAAGGAATCCGGACTGCCCGCATTTGGCCTTATGGCCGGAGTTACGTTTTCGGTTAGCATGGCCTTTATGATGCCGGTGGCCACGCCTCCCAATGCGATTGTATTTGGAAGCGGTAAATTGAGAATCATTGATATGGTTCGCACTGGACTGATTCTGAATCCAATTACGGCGCTGATCGTTTCGATCTATTGCTACTTTAGGTTTTTTTAATGCATTTGCAGACGGCGAAAGGTATCAGGTCATGGGTACCCCGCCCGTACAATTACAGCGCGCACATTTCCGGAAAATCGATGACCAATCATCTGCTCTGATATACTATTCAAGCAGATGATCGAGTAGCGAAAGAAGTGAGCACTTGCGAAGCAAATTGAAATTCGTTCGGGGGCTCCAATTCATTCAAATGCGTTGAATAGTATTGGCAGTCAGCATTATAAGGCCGCTATATGAAGAAGATTCTTGCTATCTCGGGTAGCACTCGAAAAACATCTACGAACCACAGGATCCTGGATTATTTGAAGACTGCAGTCTCAGAAAAAGATGGATTTAGCATAGAAATCTATCCTGGTGTAGATACGTTGCCTCACTTCAATGAAGACCTGGATAAAGACCCTCCTGCATCCGTGATAGAATTTCGTAATGCCCTTTCCGGGTGCGATGGCGTAATTCTTTGCTCTCCGGAATACGTATTCAGTCTTCCGGGAAGCTTCAAGAATGCCCTGGACTGGCTGGTGTCCACAACGGTACTTTTTCAAAAACCTCTGGCTATGATTGTTGCTGCTGCCAGCGGAGAGGAGGCCTTTCGTTCTCTGCGCAAAATTTCCGAAACCCTGGGTGCCAGCATTCAGGACGAATCTACTCTTCTTGTCCAGGGTGCCCGGGGCAAAATAGAAAGCGACGGAGAACCGAAGCCGGAGCTGAGCTCTGAACTGGACAGACTAATTGATTCATTTATGATGCAGATTTTCAACGCCAGCTAGAATGCTTCTGCCAGCCTTTCTTTTCTTGACCCATTTCTATTCCGGATTCGCGACGGGATCGGGGCTGGCTCTATTCCAATGAATATGCTTTGATTCCAATATCTGATCTGCAGAAAGAATACAGGCTGGCTTATATGCCGTTTGTTTCGTAGCGGAGCATTCGCACGTTGGAAATCACTCCATCCGTAAATGGTCCGGCGCCAATCAGATTTCCATGCCCCTGATAGGGACCTATGTTTGGCGTAAATATGCAGGTTTCATTGGATTCGCACAGGCCATTTTCATTTCCAATCCCATCGTTGATCCTCTCGTAGGCTCTGCGAAGAAAGGTAGTGCTACAGAGACCAGTAGACCAGGCTCCTCCGCTGGCTGTGCAGCTGGCACTATTAAAATACCCCGGATTGGAGCATACCTGGTCCTGCCAGACGGCACCAGGAATGGCTTCGCAGTTCACCTGGGTAGTTTCATTCCAGAGATGATAGAAGACATCGTTGCCGGAAGGCATGGACCATCGACTGCGAAGAACGGTATCTGTGGTTCTCAAACGAAAGTCCCAGATTCTACAGGGCGCCGCAGTACAGGGCCCAATATTGGTAACAGCCGCCACATCCCCGTTATCGCGACCCACAATACGCAGCCAGTGATCGAAATGAATACGATCGGCAGGCAATGCAGTAATAGTGCCGCTTGTATCCGATGGATTGGATGTGTCGTCGGTACTGATCCGTTCTACGAAGCTACTGAGAGCATTCTGGCCCGGAATATGAATGAAATCCGAAGCCAGGTCCAGATTGCATCCAGTAAGAATTCCACTTCCGGCTACTCCTTCACAATTGTTTGCATTTGCTCCTGTAATCAGCTCTCCTGTAATATAACTATCGCTGGAAACAGGATCCGGATTGGCAAAACCAAAACCCAGGCCACTGGGATGATGGAGAAGCGCTACGTCAGAAACCTGGTTTCTATGCGATGGCCCGGAGTTTCCACCGCCCGTGGTGCTCAACGTAAGACCGCTTCGCAGATGGTTGATGGAATACAGGTTCGATACCAGGTTATGGAGAGGACTACCAAATCCGATTACAAACCCTGCATAGGTTCCATTGGACCACAGTGCACCTCCGTTCAGTGCAACATTACCATCGCTATCCCAGTAAATCACGGAAACACTGGCATTGGCCATTATCAAGTAATTGAGCAGAACGTTGTTGTTACATTGAGCACTGGCAGCATCGCCAAAATAGAATCCGTAGTTGGGCCCCACAACGTTGATCCGATAAAAAGTATTATATCGATTTCCATTTCCGTTTTCTATACCGCGAAGAATGCTCTCTCCGCTAACTGTAATATGCGAAAGTAGATTATTGGAGCTTCCACCGTTCAGAACGATGGCATTGGACAGTCCACCGCCGCTTTGCTGGATTCGAACATTCCTGAGCACACTGAAGTATACGTTGTTGTACTGTATCCCTGCGTCGTCGGCCAGATCAAAATCCCCTTCTACCCAGAGGAAATATTGTGCGAGACCTCTCACCAGTTGCTCACCGGGGGCAGCGCTTCCGCTCAAGTTGACCCCGGGCCTACCTACGAAGGCAATCCTGTCCGCATTGAGGTCAAAGGCCCCGGCCGGATTGGCAGTAAAAATATAAACGGTACCGGCAGCTGCAAGCGTACCGGCAGCAGGATTGGCCACAATTGGATTATTCCACCAGGTACTGGCATTGGTGGTTGTGCTCTTTCCATTGTCGGTGAACGTTACAGTAACCTGGATTGGCCTGAAACTCAATGTAGTCCAGTCAATGAGATGAGATAGATGCTTTCCATCGCGCAGGCCTCCGGTAATCATCCTCACAGTGCCCGAGCTTACATCGCAGGTCCAGACAAATGCATCCAGGCTGTCCACGGCCTGGATGTTGGTACAGTTGCTACGGTTTTTGACCTCTACAAAGCGTTTTTCGCCACCATGGATGCACTTCCTGTAGCTGCCCATTTCCGTGCCGGCACAGGCAGTATCACTTGCGTTGAAGAAATTGGTTCCATCCGCCAGAACATAATCATTCCAGTTATTGCCACTTAATGGATACAGGGCCTGCACCGATCCCAGTTCTGGAGGAGAGCCATTTCCAAAGATTGCGGCCAGAACACCAGGATCCTCGGGATATTCGCGCACACAACCCAGGAATAAGCCGCCGGCCAACATCAAGGAAAACAGCAGAGAAGAGCAGGAGCCTCCCCATGGACGCCTTTTTGAGGGTTTGCGCACTCCTCCCATAATTATACAACAGTATATGGGTCCGGAATTGCAACTGCATTCTATTCATCTGTGAAGAGGATACAGAGCGGTGCTATGTAGCCGAAAATTCCAGAACTCTTAGTATCGCACTACAGGCTTTTCATTCACGATAAAGGCTCGAGATGACCGATTCTGCGGTAACCAGAGGTCCATTCCCTTTAAGGCAACGAACCGCCGCAAAGCGCCATTGACCTGCCTGGCAGGAAACGTCCGCTATGATTCCAGCAATCGCTAACGTAGTGCCAGGGTATCCTGTTCACCGGTTACCCTGCGGATAGGCAATATAGATATTCTGGTAGGGCAAAAAATCATCCACCTGAACATCAAAGCCTGCTTGCTTCAGTTCATCGGTAACCTGTTTCTCTGAAAGTTTAATATGGGTCGGTGGTCCTACAGGCATGTCTCCCTGTTTGAAATCAATGATCACCAGAACTCCGCCATCTTTCAATCCCTGGCGAGCGGAACGAAAATAGCTCACCCTTTCATCGATATGATGATAAACATTCACGGAGAATATAGCATCCACCTCGCCGGAGCTCAGGCCAATGTTGTCTGGCTCCACCTTTCTGGTTTCCACCGGGCCTCCCTTGCGAAAAGAAGGATGGTTCTGGATGTAATCCAGGAACCTGCTATCAACATCCAGTGCGATTACCTGAGCACCACGGTCCGCCATGCGAAAGCTGAAGTATCCGGTGCCAGCTCCTAGATCTGCCACTTTCAAACCCTTCCAGCCCTGTGCAAACCTGGGCGCCCGGGCCGAATGCTTCCTGAAGGCAAGGTCCAGACGATCCATCACCTGCCGCGGCTTTTGATATTCATTCCTTTCTTCGCTTTCAAACCTGGCAACCAGATCATCAAAGCTGGTCTTATGCATATGCTCCTGGGCTGCATCATGCCCGGCTTTTTCGCAAAAGGGCAACAGACCACAGAGCGCTGCAACGATTCCAGATAAAATTCGCTTCATACATCAATAGTAATGATACCAGGTCTGGAAGCCATCAAAATGCTCCTGGATTATGGCTGGCCGCAGAAAACCCGGCCGCCCCGTGAAAGATCTGGATTCCTTCAGTAACATCAGCGCAATCAATCCACCGCCCAAACCATTCCACCGCAAAAAGGTGGGATTAGACCTGGCACCTACAGCAGAGAAGAAAAATCGCACTTTTCAATGGGCAAAGGCTTCTATTATCTGCTGGAATTCCCCATAACTTCTATCATGTAGTGGGATGCCGGCCGTCTCCCGGATGATCAAAACAATTCAATTCATAGGTGTGCAGATAGCACTGCTGGCACTGTTGGGTCCGGCCAATCTGCTGGCGGAGGATGATCTGGTAATCATCGAGATCCTGGGCGGCGTAGGAACAGGAAGCGGCCCGGCTGTAGATAGAATAGAGTCCACAGATCATACCTACTTCCTGCTGGAGGACTATTTAAATACCTCCGACGAAGAGATTCGCAAGATCCAACTCTTTCAGAATTTGCGTGGATTTGATCCGGAGATTAAGACATCTTCGCAGAGATTCAGCTTTATGGTGCAGGGAAGCCCGTTTTTTGAGATGGGCACCTCTCTGCAAATGTCCAATTTCAAAGCAACGAACCTCTACCCAAGATATCTCAAGCCACTGTTTCCGTCCCCTATACCGTTTTATTCGCCATCCTGGAATGAAGGTCCCTTTCGCCAGCTAGCCAGAACAGATTACAACTCGGCTCTATACCTTTACAACCTGCGTCAGGAGGAATATCTGGAGCCTTCATTCTTTCTTTCTCTTGATCTCAGGGTGGTGCTTCCTCTGGGCCCTGCGGCAATCTATCTTACTGGTTCCCTTCCCCTGGGCGAAAATTCCGGTAACGGCCGGTCCGCCTTCGCCCTGGGCTTTCGAATGCGTGTTTTGCCCGGCCTTGCCCTGTATGCAGAAGGCCATCGTAGCTACTCCAGCGTAGTGTGGGCCGATCAATATGGCCGGAACTTTACAGATATAGCCTACGATACCGGAGTTCGTTTTGGTATCGGCATCGGCGGAGCCAATTAGAGTTTCCGGGAATTCAGGTCTCACGGTTCCGCCATTACTACCCGCCATATTTGCCAAAGTGTTTATTCCTTAATCGCCGGCCGCCCGTTTCGCCAGACCTGTGCCTTCCGGAATCGAATCGCCCGGTGCCTTTCACCTTTAAATCGCTGTCCACCTCCTTCTAACTCCAATCGCTGGGTCCATGCATACTTGCTTTTTATCTCTCCCGGTCCCCGGGGCTCAAGGTCACCGGGACCAGGGGACTCATTGTTCCGTGTACTCCGGGTTGGAAAAACGCTGATTGGATAGTGCTGCGACAAAGTTGATTGATCAGTCAGTCAAAAATTTAATGACAGATCCGGCATTCCTGCTGAAATCCGGGAATGGCCCGGAGAAATAGCAATCCACATTATTCCATTACTACAGAACTGGCTGGTTCTCGTGACTCCTACACTCCTCAGGTTCGTCTGGATGAAGTTCGCAAGGGATCCCTGAAGCTCAGAGAAAAGCTTCTATCTATGGACCAGGTGGTATTCTACAAGACCTGCGATCTGATTCGCGCTCCGTATCCAACTCGATATGGCCTTCTGAATGCTTATTCCATGCCCACCCCGTTTATGCATATATTGAACCGATTGTTCATCGTTCAGTACAGGGCTGCATCCGGCATTCGCACATTACTGTTCTCTCCTTCAGACATCTACGGCAACAGACTCACTCCCTTCTTTCATCGACTGGGAAAATCCTTTGGGCCCTTCGAAGAGATTGGAGCCAGATTCATGGCCCCGGTCATCGGCACGGTGGAGCAATGGCTGGAAAGCACAGGGATTTCACCGGAGCAGGTAGACTACATCTCCTATGACCATCTGCATACCCAGGACTTGAAGAAATGGCTGGGGAATGCCTCCGAACCAGGATTCTTTCCCAATGCGAAGCTTCTGGTCACCCGTCAGGAATGGGAATCTGCGAAAGCATTGCTGCCTCCCCAGGCAGACTGGTACTGTCCCGGCGGACTGGACGGAGTCCCGGAAAATCGAGTCATTTTCTTTGAAGATGATATTATCCTGGGCGAAGGTGTGGCACTGGTTCGCACACCGGGACATACAGAAGGAAACCATTCGCTGGTGGCGCATACCCCTGAAGGATTGATGGTATCCTCGGAAAATGGAGTAAGTGCCGATAGCTATAGTCCGCTTCATTCTCGCATTCCCGGAGTAAGATCGTATGCGAAAAAAACGGGAATGGAAGTGATTCTAAATGGAAACACCCTGGAAGGTGGCCTGGATCAATACATTTCCATGGTGCAGGAAAAGACCATCGCAGGTCCCTCCAGTAGAAATCCAGATTACTTCAATGTAGTACCTTCCTCGGAACTTACCTCTTACTGGGCTTTTCCCTTTATCAAACCAACGTTTTCTTTTGGTCCCCTTGAGTTTGGAACACCGGTTACGCCAGCACAGCAGCTTTCGCCTCAGTCCAGAAGATCCTACAGAAACAACCTAGGTCAGACCAGCAAGAAGGGCAGAACAAGAAATCCAGGTGCTGCCAGAGGAGCGAAGAAGGGGAAATGAAAAGCCTTTCAATCTTTATGACCGGCGCCGCCGGCGGAGTAGGAAGAGTCCTGGCGGCGGATCTTCTGGAAGCAGGCCACAGGCTGATGGTTACGGACCGAGATCTAAAGCTATTGAAGTCCTATTACTCGGAGGCTGCGGAGCGATTTGGCTCCAATCTTTCGCTTCAAAGACTGGATATTACTTCTTACAGTAGCTGGAAAAAATCCCTGGAAGGATTCGCAAAGAAACAGGGAGGGCTGGATGTTTTATTGAACATCGCAGGATATCTTCAGCCGGGTTATAGCTATAATGTGGATGATTCGCAAATCGATCGACACCTGGATGTAAATGCCAGAGGTACTATCTACGGCATCTCTGTGGCTTCAGGCCTGATGAAGGAACAGAGGAGAGGTCACATCGTAAGCATCGCTTCTCTTGCAGGGGTAGCTCCCATTCCAGGAATTTCGCTCTATTCCGCATCCAAGTTTGCAGTCAGAGGATACAGTCTGGCTGTGGCCCAGGAGATGGCTCCTCATGGAGTTCAGGTAACTGTACTTTGTCCAGATGCGATTCGCACTCCAATGCTGGATTTACAGAAGGATTACGAAGAAGCGGCACTAACATTCAGCGGATCTCGCTTCCTGAGTGCCCGGGACGTGAGCCATGCCCTTCAGAAGATTATCATAAAAGGTCAGGCGGGTAAAGCGCCGGCAGAGCAGACGCTTCCTTCCGGTCGCGGATTTCTCGCAAAAATAGCCAGCTTTGCCCCTTCCATTAACATGAAGCTGGCCGGCATGCTCAGAAAAAAAGGCATCAAAAAACAGAGCAGCTATAAGGTTGAACCGGAATAAACGGAAGCGCTCAGCCAATCGATCTGTATTCAGTGTAGGTTCCGTGGCAAATATCTGGCTTCTCGGAGCGCCATCAATTTCGCTATATATAGAACTTCAATCGCTTCCAGATTATTTGCGGATCCTGCACCGGATGCGAAGCTCGAATCACCTCAGTATTTCTGCGATACTCCATACAGGCAGAACAATGAATGGTTTGAATCTCCTGAATCTCCTTGAAGTACGGTTCCAGTTCCCTAGCATCGAAGCCTACGAATAGAAAAAATTCTGCATCGCCGCTTTCGCTTTCAGGAAGTCCCCATAGATAAAAGTTGTTATGGCCGGATCCCACCGCAGGCAGATTGTTGCGTCTGCTATGAAACTCCAGAGCGCCGGCCAGCCCATAGTTTCTGGCAACAATCACTGTATGTTTTCTTTCGCTTTGTGGCAATGCATTATAGATCTCCATCACCGATTGCTGCAACTCCTGCCAACCGAACATTCCTGCGAAGTGCTGTGGCATTGTTCCGCGATTATGCTTTTCCATCTTTGGGGGCTGAAGACCCAGAAATGCTTCATACTTGATATAGTTTTCTGCAGTTAGAAGAGGCATACTTAGCGGTGCAAGAAGCATCCCCGATAGAAATACTGCTGCGAAAAAGAAAGGCCCAGTTATGGAGCTACGAAGTATCCCTCGTCTGATCCCCTGAGAGATTGCTATGGCTCCTGCTGGCAGAAGGATCAAAACCAGAGGAGCGATGTAATAGCTCTTTCCTTTCCCTGTCATGACGATTGCCATCGCCGTGAGCACCACCGGTCCCAGAGGTTGCCACAGGTTTCGCTTCTCTGTTATAGATTGAAAAAAGAACAAAGATGCAAAACCGGCCAGCCAGAGCGGAAACAGGATTGGATTCCATTCCAGGATAAGGCCTGTTAGAAATGCTACCGGCTCAAAGAAATTCTTGTGGAGCGATGCATTTTCCATGAATTCCAGAGAGGGCCATCCCTGACTTACCTGCCAGTACACATAGGGTAAGAATAGAACAAGAGAAAGAAGGCCAGAAACGTAGGGGCCCGCTCTTTTAAGCAATGTGCGATGTCTCGAAATGACCAATCCAGCAAAGAAACCGGCGCCCAGCATCAATATACTGTATTTGTTCAGCAATCCGAGACCCATAACCAGTCCCAGAAGAGCCCAGTTCTTCAATTCAGGTTTTTCCAGGCAAACCAGGAAAAGGTAAATCGATGCCCCCCATAGAACCAGATCCAGAGAGTTCATGGAGTAGAATTTGGTCAGACCCAGAATCACCGGACACAGGGCCACAGATAGCATGGAAAGCAAAATGGAACCGGTACGCCCCCCCAGCCGATGCGCGATCATTCCTGCCAGCACAATGGATAATTCAGCTGCCAGGAACGGAATTATGCGAATGGACAGCAAGGACTCTCCAAACAGCTCCACCTGCATGCGAAGTAACCAGATAGAGAGGGGAGGATGATCAACGTAGCCCAGAGCCGGATGATAGGCACAGGAAAGATAATAGTATTCATCCAGGAAGTATCCGTAATCATTATAGGAAAAGCAAAACAGGACCAGGCGCATTAACAGAAGCGCACTTCCGCCCAGAATTAGATTTCGATTCATGGAAGCATTCTAGTCTATCCCCGGACAGAATTCCTTCTGATGCTGAAAAATGCCTGATGGAATCTAAAAAAATCTGATGGATTTCGAAATCCATCAGATGCCCCTGTGCCGGTTGCGAAACGCGGTGGGTGTTTCTCCCGTAATCTTTCGAAATGCGACATTGAAAGGTGCCAGGGATTGATAACCCAGATCAAAGGCAATAGTCAGGATGGTTTGATCTGCCTGGGCCGGATCTATCAATATCTCTCTTGCATCCTGAATTCGGTGAGCATTAAGGAATTGATTAAAATTCGGATAGCCCAGTTCGCCGTTGATCAGTCTTCTCAGTCGGTATTCCTGACATTTTAGATGGGCCGCCAGCTGCCCGATGGTAAGGCCCTCTGTATGATGAATCTTCTCGCTCTGAATGGATTGCTCAAGAGAGGCCAGCAATGTGCTGGCGCTGTAGCGGGAAGTAGGTACCTCTCGAAGGGTTCTGGGGCTGGAAACAGAAAACACATCTCTGGGGACCAGAAGCCAGAGCATCAATCCCAGGGTAGTGGCAAGGATCAGTGCGACCTTGATTAGCTCCAGGTATTCTGGCACCTCCAGGCCAGCGAAATAGATCTCTGCCAGGGCAATAGCCAGAGCAAATACACCAATAAAAGAGAGAATCCAGATTCGTAGCCTGTATCTCCAGGGAATTAAATCCGAGGAGCGCCCCCGCAGTATTCCATAGAAAGCAGCGAGAACAAAAAGAGACAGAAAGGACTGAGGCATGGTGGCAAGCAATGGCTTCCACACAGGCATCCATTCGATTAACCAGGGCTTAAAAAAATTAAGCAACCATCCGGCCAGGGCAGATGCGAAAAGCAGTAGCAATAGTACCCGGGATGGGCGAAAACCATCGTCAAAAACAGATCTACTCAAAAGATAAAAGGCAGGCATGGGAAGCAATGCAAGAATATGGATGAAGGGAAACAGACCGGCCGGCCAGTCCAGAATTCCGCCGGCCAGAAGATGCCCCATTACTGTAAGTCCAAAGAATGCAAGGGCCCTGGAGACTGGACGACCATGAAAGAATAACACAGCGCATAGCCCCAGTAGCTGAGCCACGCTCATCCAGGTCAGTATTTCCAGCGCCTTCATGGGATAGAGTATGCTCTGGCAGTACTGCGGGTATAGTAATAATCCAATAAGCCACCAACCCTGATAAGTTCAGGGCAGCTTGTTTTCCGGAATCCATTTACCATCGTATCAAATCTCTGACTTACTTTTTTTACTTCACTGTTCGGCAACAGAATGAACAATGAGATAGGAAGATTCATGCAGCATGAGAAAAATAAAAATAAGCCTGCTTCTGGCAACAATGACAGTTTCATCCCTGAGTGCGGAGACCGTTTATCTCGACGGTGAGTGGTTTATACGAAACGGCTTTGAGCCGGAATTTGCAGCAACTGCGAATGCACCGGAGAAGCTGGGCCCTGAAGGAAAACCCATCCCATATTACTTTACGGAGTCTCCAGAAAGACCTATCCAGGCTGTATGGAGACGGACCGAGTATCCTGTGGATTTTGGTTCGCTGAATAATTCTGGAAGGCAGGGATGGGTTACTCTGCGATACTCCGTACCGGTTGATCGCATCTTCTCGGATTCAGATGGGGAGGTCACAGCCCATGAAGCGGGATATAGAAACCTGGCTCTATTCTCAGGAATGATTTCGGACGTTTCTCGCTTTTATGTAAACGGGCATTTGATTGGAGGCCTGGGCCGCACCGATCCGTACGTAAGCGGATCCTATCTGCATTTTCTGGAAAGTTTTCCAGAGTCCATGCTGGAAGGGGAAGACACACTGTACCTTACTGTTGCTCTGTACAGACACAATGATTTCAAACTCTATATGTCCGACAGCCGAATGCAGATTGGTCCGGCGAATCAGGTGCTGGGTTACTACTACGCAGAGGAGATAATCGGATTTGCACTATTGAGCATCTACGGGGCGGTGGGATTGTATCATCTGCTTCTTTATTCTCGCAGGCGAATGGAGTTGCATAATCTTTACTTTGGACTTTTTTGCCTGGGCGTTACGATGTACTGGTTCTTTCGCACAGGAACCAGAGACCTGCTATTTGGAAGCCATATTCTACTTCGCACTACAGTAGAATACAGCCTGCTCTTTACCCTGGGCCCATTGCTCATACTTTTTCTTTCTCAATTCTTCTATCGCAGGCACAGCAAGATTGGTCTGGGATACGCTGCTTTCTGTGGCCTGTTAATTCTGGGCACCGTATTCAGCCCGTATCATATTAAGGCCAATCTACTAACTCTCTGGCAGCTCAGTGCACTTCCCTTCCTGGTATACTTTGTATTCTACATCGCAAGAGAGGTATTCAGAAAGAATGTGGATGCCTACTGGCTTCTGGCGGGTTTCATCTTTCTCTGTTCGGCCGCCACCCATGATATTCTGGCAGCCCGGGGCATTGTAAATACACCTCATATGGGAAGGTATGCCTTCGTAATATTCATCCTGGGGATTGCAGGTGTTCTGGCCAATCGATTTGTAAGGGTTCACAATCAGGTAGAGGAGCTGAATCAGAATCTGGAAAAAAAGGTAGAAAAACGCACGGAAGAGCTGCAAAAATCGCTACAGGAAATTCAGACTCTGAAGGTTCAACAGGACGGGGACTACTATCTGACTTCTCTACTGATCAAACCCCTGGGCGGAAACTTCGTAGAAAGCAAGCAGGTGGATATAGATATCCTTGTTCGTCAAAAGAAGCAATTTCATTTTCGCAGATGGGAAGCAGAGATCGGCGGGGATATTATAGCATCCCACTGCATTGAACTCCAGGGAAAAAGATATGCCGCTTTTGTAAATGGAGATGCCATGGGAAAATCTATCCAGGGTGCAGGCGGCGCACTTGTTCTGGGTGTGGTATTCAAAGCCATTATCTCGAGAACCCAGCAATCCGCTGAAATGCAGAGAATGAGTCCGGAGAAGTGGCTCCGAATCTGCTTCGAGGAATTGCAGAATGTTTTTGTTTCCTTCGATGGAACCATGATGATTTCTGCGGTACTGGGGCTGGTGGACGAATCCACCGGTCTTCTGTATTTCATCAATGCAGAGCACCCCTGGACTGTACTCTATCGCAACGAAAAAGCCTCCTTTCTGGAAGACGGCCTTCAGCTGAGAAAAATTGGAATCGATGCCCTGGCCGGCGGACTGGAGGTGCAGCTATTTTCCATGCAGCAAGATGATATAATCTTTATTGGTTCTGATGGCCGCGACGATATTCAACTGGGCATCGATGAGGCCGGCTACCGAATCATTAACGAAGATGAAAGTCAGTTTCTTCGCCGGGTGGAGGAAGGCAGAGGCCAGCTGGATCTAATCGAGGAGAAAATCCTGGCCACCGGAAAGCTCACGGATGACTTTACTTTGATTCGCATCGCCTATAGAGAAGATGCTCCTCTGGAAGAAGATCCGGATCCGGGGCTCATCAACAGCTGGACCGCTCTCAAACAGACGCTTTCCGAAACAGCCAGCCAGGACAGTATTCGCGAACTGGCGCAATTGCTAAGCCACATTTCCGGACTGAGACCATTTGCCAGTCAGAAAGATGTGCTTCGAGAAATGGGGCAGTTCGCCAGCCGATGGAAGGATCATACCCTGGCAGCCAGAGTCTATGAACAGCTGCTGGATAGATTTCCCGAGGATACAGATAGCCTGTTTCGCTTGTCCTATCAGCTTAAACTGGCTGGCGAATTCCGCAGAGCAGCGGATGTGGGCGAGCAGGTTCGACTGCGAAACAGGGGCCACATCAAGAATCTGGTGAACCTGTCTGACTGCCACAGACTGGCATCAAATCCGGACCGGGCCATCAAGATACTGAAAGAAGTGCTGGCCATTGAGCCGGAAAACGAAAATGCCAGATTGCTTCAGGAGAAGCTTGGACTGGAAGTTACTGCAGGCTGAATCATTGGCAGGTCTCCGGCCGCGCGAAACAATGCGGCTTATTCCGGGAAGGCAGCCAGATTAGTTCTAATCTGCGAAACCTCGCTCTGCAAGTTACAGGAGTCAGGTAATCCAGAGTTAGAGTTTCCAGAGTTTGCAATTCCGTAGTTTTAAATTTCGGACCTGGTTCAGTGCAGAGCCAGGAAGATCCTCAATTCGAATGAGCCTGCCTGATCTGCAGCTCAGTTCATAACCTCGGATATCAAAGTATCATCGTATTTGGATCCTTTATACACAGACAATATCTCGATAGCGATAAAGCCTCCCCTGGTTTCCGAGACTTTATGTGCCGGTAATTGAATGGTTTGCCAGGCATTTCTGTCCTGCAGTTTGAATTCTTTTTGGGTCAGCACCTTCCAGTCACTGTAGAGAAGACCCATCTGGGTTGCATCGCTTCTGGACGGACTGATGGCATAGACCCTAATCCTTTCAGGTCGATTGTTCGCTTGAAAGAGTGCATCGCTTAGAGCAAAACCGGGACGAATCTTGATTGGCTTTGCAGAATCCTCCAGCTTTACAATCAGCACTTCCCCGATTCCTGGACCTTTTACACCTTCAGCCCAGGCGGTTTCCTGGTTCTTATCGAAAGCGCGAAAGGCAGCAAACATGCAGGTCCAGTCATGGATGTCCATGTCGCCATCCAGCTCTACATCGTAATCCGGCATCCGGGCCGGTGGCTTTCCTTCCGCTTTCAGAAAGGAAGTGGACCAATTCTGTGCATCCCCGGTAATTCCCAGGTGCAATGTCATACCGGATCGCTGGCCATCCTTGAGAAGTGCTCGGATTTCGGAATTTCCCTCCTGGCAGGCACTACCTTCATAGGCCTGGGCCGAGGCCGCAACGGGACTGAATAAAATTGTAAGAAGCAAGGTCTGGCTAAAGCGATTCTTAAAGAATATAGCGGCCAAACTAGTAATGCCAGACAATCCTGCAGGAAAATAGATTTCCTGGACAATCCTGATCCGGCTCCAGACGAAACCGCGCGGACGCCTGGCCGAAGTATTTCTGTCGGTGACTGAATGTGCTGTAATGAAAGGGCCAATCATACCAGGATAGACGAGTTCCCGGGCATCCGGTGCAATCATTTTTCATTGAGTTTGCAGAGCCGATTTGCCTGATGAACCGGTGAAAAGTGCACTGGACTGGACCTACTGTAAATATGCCAATCGAAGCCCTTTCTTCCCCGAAGGCTGGGGCGATCCGGAACTGCTACGGTATCTACTCAAACGGGATGTTTCAGTTACAAAAGGACGAAAAGTGAAGCCCATACGTGTGCAGCAGGGCCCGGCCCGCAAGATTCCCTATGGAAAGCTTTCTGAAGGATCTTTTGAGAGTCCCTACGAATTTCGCTGGAAACGGAAAGAGAATCTTCCGGATTTCGCAAAGCAGGCCCGGTTCCTGCTACTGGAACCGGAGCAGGAAACCAGATCGCTGGTTATCCATTTTGCAGCCACCGGCGATGAAGGTTACAGTCGACGGAAGCGAATCGCAGCGCCTCTGCTCAAAGAAGGCATGGCGCAACTCATACTGGAAAACCCTTATTACGGTAGTAGAAGAAATCCGGAGCAAAAAAAAGCTGTTCTACCAACGGTTTTGAGTCTGATGCGAATGTCCAGAGCCGCCCAGGATGAAGGCATCGCTCTGGCCCGCTATTTTCGCAAGCAGGGCTACGATAAAATCATGATGACCGGTATTAGCATGGGAGGCTACGTTGCTGCCGCTGCAGGAAGAGAGATTAACTTTCCCGTAAAGATTTGCTGCCTGGTTCCTTCGCACAGCGCTGCCCCCGTGTATACGGAAGGCGCTCTCAGGGGTGCCTGCGATTGGCCCACTCTGTATCGAACCAATCCACTCAAGGATGAACATCCTCTACTGGTGATGCGAAGACTGTTTACGATTTCGGACATGCACCGACATGCCCCCAGGAGGAAACGGTTTGATGCCAGCGTAATTGGTGGTCGTCGTGATGCCTACATCCCTGAATACTCAGTGGAAATTGTCCATGATGCCCTGCCCGGATCCAGTCTAGAATGGATTCGCACCGGACATGTTGGGGCCTTTCTGTTAGGCACAGGTCTTTACAGACGCAGGATAAAAGAGTTAATGGAGCGCTAAAACCTGAATTTCAAACTCAGGGCAATGCGATGCGTTCGATCTGATTTCTATCCAGAGTCATGCGCTTGGTTTCCCTCTCGGCTTCCTCGGAAGAAATGCCGAACTGAACCTGTGCTATATCTGCTTTGGAAATGGTTTTTGTGGGCGATCCACCTTCAGGTTTCTTCAGGCGAATTGTCATGCTGGTTCGATTCTGATCCACAACCCGGCCATCCAGAACCTCTCCATTCTTGAGCCGAACTCGATCCACAGTGGTGGATGCCTCTTCGCCGTCCGCGCCGGAAGCAGACTCGGGCTGAACCTCCACTTCGATCTCAAAGGCATCCTCGCGGATTTCCACAAGACGGCCTTGATGGGAAGCTCCATCCTTCATTATGAAGATTGGCTGCAATTTGTTGGGCCTTGATGTGCCCTGATCCTTCAGATGCTGAGCAATGGTATCGTCCAGTTGCTTCTGAATCTGCTCCGGAGTGCGAATTACAACTTCCTGGTCGCATTCCTGGAGTAGAACCGTATGTCTGGTAACGGTTGTAAAGAATCCCAGAGCTCCGTTGACCACCCAGTCCAGCCACTGGTCTTCCATGGTGTAATTATAGGTGCGGCTGGCCTGAAACTGGTAGCCGCTAAAATCAGCATCCCACAGTCGGTACATATCCCAAACCGCCTGCCATTGACCGTCCTCGGCCACAACCTTGCAACTGGCGCTCTCCGAGCCAATGGCCACAGGAGCCTGGGCTCGATGGATGATAGATCGAGATGTGCAACTGGATGCCAGAAAAAGGATTACAGCACTTAAGACCGGGACCAGATTTTTAAAAGATGACCGATTCATGGGAATTTTCCTGGGCAATACTTGCATGTGTGATCGCAGTGCGAATTAGAAAAGAATGGAGTGATCGTTCTAAAACCAGGAATATAGTCAAGTAAATGCTTGCATGAGCGGATTATCGGGGTCCGGCTCTTCCAGCTCATAATCCAGAGTGCCGCGATACTCAACTCCCTGCATCCCGTATCCAAATCGAACAGGAAGAAGATACAGCCCGCTACGGGCCGCTTTTCGCAGGGATTCTGCAAATACTGCATCGATTTCAGCTGCTGGACGAAATCGTTTTCCTTCTGGCCTGGAAAGCGCAAAGATCACACCACAGGCAAATCCCTGCTTTGCAAGCTTACCCAGACTCTGAAGGTGTTTTGCTCCCCTCTCAGATACCGCATCCGGAAATTGAATCCAATCTCCTTCCAGCTGAGTGACATTCTTTACTTCCAGAAGCCAGCCCTGCCAGTATAGATCCGGTCGAAAATCCAGATCCTTTAGACCAGGCTCAGAAATGGACCCATCCATGGACTTTTTCAGTCGATTTAGAGCGGAATTACCGAGCAATGAAGCGGCATCCTTTTTTCCCGTAGCATTGGCAGAATCCAGTCCAATGGCCCCCTTACGCAACGCCGCCATCACTATTCCGTTGGTACGCATAGTATTTACACCGATCCAGCCGCGGCCAGAGTGTAGCAATTCCAGAGTGGCGGGTAGTTTGGCCCCTGTTTTCTTGATCTGTTCAGCGGATTTCCAGGAGATCACGGCTCGGGCCCCTTCCTTCAGGCAGCTTTTCATGGAGCCGGTATTGGGATTATGGACGGTGACACTGTCCCCGTTTTGCCGCTTTACATCCACCAGGAAGCGTTTGTAGCGCCGCAGGAAGGTCACTTCCTCCAGCGCCTGGCCGGGCACCAATTCTTTCAAAATTTTCATTCGCAGTCCAGAAAGGCCAAAAAATCGTGGCCATAGATGAAGGGGAGACGTTTTCCTCTCCATAAGGAAAAATGATTCCCATCATTCCGATCAAGATAGCAGGAACCCGATCTGCGGTTCCCCATCTTTCGTGAATCAGGAAAGAATCGTCTAAAAAAACCAGAAACAGTCAGATCGAAGGAAGTCCCATGTCCACCCTACAGTCGGAAACTAAAACCAGTCGTGTTACTACAGCCATTGTTCGATTTGCCGGAGATTCCGGCGACGGAATGCAGCTGGCCGGCATGCAATTTACCAAGGCTACCGGTATTGCCGGAAATGACCTTATGACCTTCCCGGATTTTCCGGCGGAGATTCGTGCTCCACAGGGCACTATTCCCGGAGTGTCCGGATTTCAGATTCACTTTGGAAGCGACCATGTTCATACACCGGGCGACCGAGTGGATGTGCTGGTGGCTATGAATCCGGCAGCGCTCAAAGCGAATCTCAAGGATCTGCGTCATGGAGGAACGTTAATTGTAAATACCAACGCTTTCGATGAGCGATCCCTGGCCAAAGTTCAATATGAGAGCAATCCCCTGGAGGATGCTCAGTTGAAAAGCGATTACAATGTAGTGGAAGCGCCCATCAGCGATCTGAACAAGACGGCGCTGGAAGACTTGAAGCTAACAGCCAAAGAGGTGGATCGATCCAAGAACTTCTTTGCACTGGGAATTACCTTCTGGCTCTTTCAAAGGGATATGCAGCCCACCATGGACTGGATTGCAGGCAAGTTTCGCAACCATCCCAAGATCAAAGAGGCAAATGAACGAGTACTGAAAGCTGGCTACAACTTTGCAGAAACCTGCGAACTGTTTCATAATCGATACGAAATTACCAGAGCTGAGTTCGAGCCTGGAATGTACAGAAACATTACCGGAAATACAGCCATGGCTGTGGGCCTGGCAGCCGCCGCCCATCTTTCTGAACTCCCCATGCTCTATGCTGGATATCCCATTACTCCAGCATCCGACATTTTGCACGAGCTTTCCAGATATAAGAACTATGGCGTAAAGACCTTTCAGGCAGAGGATGAAATCGCAGCTGTTTGTGCTGCTATTGGCGCTTCCTACGGCGGAACCATTGGAGTAACGGCCTCCTCCGGTCCTGGTATCGCACTGAAGTCGGAGGCTATCAACCTGGCTGTAATGACGGAGCTGCCCCTGGTGATTATCGATGTGCAGCGAGCCGGTCCATCCACAGGTATGCCCACGAAAACCGAACAGGCAGATCTACTCCAGGTAATGTATGGTAGAAATGGAGAAAGTCCCGTAGCTATTCTGGCTCCTTCCAGACCATCCGATTGTTTTGATGTCGCAATAGAAGCAGTTCGCCTGGCGCTGCTCTATATGACTCCAGTGTTTATTCTCAGCGATGGGTATCTCGCCAATGGATCGGAACCCTGGAAACTTCCGCATGTTGATGATTTACCTACCATCAAGAAGCACTTTGTGCCGGAGAATGCAGATCCGGCTACATTCCATGCCTACGATAGAGATCCAGAAACACTGTCCCGTTACTGGCCCATTCCCGGCCGACCAGGTTTCGAACACCGGATTGGAGGAATCGAAAAGGATTCCATTACCGGTAACATCAGCTACGATCCCGATAACCACCATCGCATGGTGGAAATTCGTCATAAAAGAATCCAGGGAATCGCACAGAGCATTCCAGACCAGGAAGTGTATGGCGATGAATCCGGCGATGTGTTGATGCTGGGCTGGGGCTCTACATTTGGCTCCATTCGCACTGCTGTAGAGCATATGCGCGACAAAGGTTACTCGGTATCGCATGCACATCTGCGATATGTTAATCCAGTTCCCAAAAATCTGGAATCCATTTTACGAAAATTCAAGAAAGTCATCATGCCGGAGATCAACACCGGACAGCTGGCCATGATTCTACGTTCGAAATTCTTGCTGGATATAGAGCCATTTAGTAAGGTAAGAGGAAGGCCCATTAGCGTAGCTGACCTAGAAGACAAAATAGAAAGCACCATTCAGGAGCTGAGCCAAGGAGAGGCATCGTGAGTAATCCCACAACATTAACAAAGAAAGATTTTGCATCCGATCAGGAAGTACGCTGGTGCCCGGGTTGCGGTGACTACGCCATCCTTTCTGCCATTCAGAAAACTATGCCCGAGCTGGGCCTTCCAAAGGAAGACATTGTTTTCATTTCTGGAATCGGCTGCTCCTCTCGCTTTCCCTACTACATGAATACCTACGGTTTTCATACCATTCATGGGCGAGCCCCTGCCATTGCCAGTGGTCTCAAACTTATGCGGCCAGAACTCAGCGTCTGGATGATTACTGGAGATGGAGACGCACTTTCCATTGGAGGAAACCATCTAATCCACATTCTGCGTCGTAACCTGGACATTAACATTCTACTGTTCAATAACCAGATCTATGGTCTGACCAAGGGGCAGTATTCCCCGACCAGCAAAGAAGGAACCGTGGCCAAATCCACCCCGGAAGGTTCTCTGGATCATCCCTTTTCGGCCCTTTCACTGGCCATCGGCGCGGGGGCCACATTTGCGGCCAGAGTTCATGACAAAGACATGAAGATGATGACCGATGTCTTCAAGGCCGCCTATGAGCATAAGGGAACTTCCTTTATCGAAATCTATCAAAACTGTGTAATCTTCAACGATGGTGTTTTCGATGAATCCGTGTCCAAGGATACCCGGGACGAACATACCATCTACCTTCAGGACAAACAGCCCATGCTTTTCGGCAAAGAGCAGGACAAGGGTCTGCTACTGGAAGGTTACCAGGCAAGAGTGGTGCCTTCCGAAGATGCCACGGACGCGGTTACCATTCACGATTCCAGCCGGGAAGATCCTTCTTTCGCATTCGCTCTGGCTCAGCTGGATCGACCGCACTTCCCGGTTCCCATGGGGATCCTCAGACAGGTGGAAAGACCTGTGTATGAAGAGCTGGTTCAACACCAGGTTGATTCCGTGGTACAGAAAAAAGGCAAGGGCGACCTGGAAGCTCTAATTCACTCCGGCGATACCTGGGTGATCAAAAACTAACCTTAGTGCCTTCTCGGGGGTCCCCTGCGGCCCCCTTTTCGTAATTTTTTTTAGCAAGAAGGCTCCTATTCAGATTTTTTACTATGCAAGCAAAAGTTGCTTGCTTACTTGCACTGAAATTCGCGCATGCGAAACTCCATTTGGAGGGAGGTGAAATGGAAGATCCGCTCGGTGAACACTACATCATTGAACTGTACGAGTGCAGTCACGAAGTACTGGATAACCTCGAACAGGTTCAAACAACCCTGCTGGATGCAGCAGATATTTCGGGAGCCACGATCATAGATCAGAGGTTCCACAAGTTCAGTCCACAGGGAGTATCAGGAGTGGTGGTTATCGCCGAATCCCACCTGAGCATCCACACCTGGCCAGAGCTCGGTTATGCCGCTCTGGATCTATTTACTTGCAGCAAGGATATGGACATCCAGAAGGCTCTGGATCTGCTGAAGCAGGTCTTCAAGCCCGGAGACATGGTCGTTGAATACATTCAACGAGGTCTCATGGATCCTACCTACCGCAAGAATCAAAGACTTCACCAGTACAGACAGGCCCATCTTGCGGCCGGTCGACAGTAAGGAGGACAGGCATGCTTGTAGCTACTAAACGAATACAATCCCATCTGTCCGATGCAGCAGAAATGCGGCAATCGCCGGTTTCTGGAAGTGGTGTGTTTGCTACCCGGAACATCAAAAAGGATGAACTGGTAGCGTTGTGGGGTGGTACCATTTACCGTGAGGATCAACTGGAATCACTTCCTTCCGAGCTTCGTCATTATCTACTTCAGGTGGACGAATCGCTCTACATCGGCCCGGCAGACCTGGAAAACGTCGATGATTCAGAATACTTCAACCATTCCTGCGAACCCAATCTGGGATTCAAAGGTCAGGTAGCCCTGGTTGCAATGCGAGACATTGAAGCAGGGGAAGAGCTGACGTTCGATTATGCCATGGCCGAAACCTACGATCAGGAATTCTACTGCGGATGCGGCTCAAGCCTTTGCCGTGGTAATATTCGAGGATCGGATCCATATCTGCCTCAGTTGCAGAAGCGATACCAGGGATATTTCAGCTCCTGGCTGGAAAAGAAACTGGATGTAAAGCCCGAGGACCTGGCCGGTAGCCTTCAATTCGAAGAAACCGGAGCCTGGGGCCTGGTTACAGCCCTGGATCTGCATGATTGCGATGGGGATGTAATTCGCAGCCGCGAAAAGATCTACGAATTTACTGTAGAGCTTTGCGAGCGAATCAAGGTTAAGCGATTTGGTGAGCCTACCATCGTTCATTTCGGCGAAGATGAACGAGTGGCCGGCTATTCCCTGGTTCAGCTAATTGAGACTTCACTGGTAAGCGGTCACTTTGCAAATGCAACCAACCGCGTTTACCTGGATGTTTTTAGCTGCGCCTGGTACAATCCCACAGAGATCGTTAAGTTTGCAGCGGACTTCTTTGGAGCCCGGGACTATAACGTAAACATCTATCTGCGGCACTAAAAGCTGCAGAAGGGCTGCGGCCCGAACAATGAAAAGGCCCTTCGGGGCCTTTTTTTTATGTTCCTGGATGGGTCGATCCTCTTGCTCTTGCTCTGCCCACAGACGACAGTATTCGCCTCCCGAGCATTCCAGGTGGCTATTTACGAATATAGGCACTTTCAATGGCCCGGTCTGCCATTGGATGACCAAAAAGGAACCCCTGACCTTCATGACATCCGGACTCAAGCAAATGAACCCTTTGAGGCTCGGTTTCCACACCCTCTGCAATCACGGTAAAGCCCAGGGTCTCCCCCAGTGCGATAATGGCTCTGGAGATAGCAACAAGACTGCTGTCATCAGGCAGTCCGTTTATAAAAGAACGATCAATCTTTAGTCGATCTACGGGCAAATCTCTTAGATAGCTCAGGGATGAGTAACCAACTCCAAAATCGTCAATGGCGATGCGAACGCCTTGCTCCCGTAGCAAATGAAGCTGTTCCAGAATAGCATTGTCCAGACCGATCAATGAGTTTTCGGTGATTTCTATTTCCAGCCTGGATGGAGGCAGGCCGGTGCGAGAAAGAATATTTAGAACACGGGATGAGAAATCACCGTTCTGGATTTGCACAGGCGAAACGTTTACTGCAATACAATTGATGTCCAGGCCCATGGAGATCCAGGACCGCGTCTGTCTGCAGGCCTCTTCCATCACCCATTCACCCAGTGGAATAATTAGTCCCAGTTGCTCTGCCACGGGAATAAATTCGTCTGGATTAATTAAGCCGTCCGGCCCCTGCCAGCGAATCAATGCCTCCAGGCCGGTAAGCTTTCCATCGCTTAGATTGATCTGAGGTTGATAATGCAGCAAAAACTCCCCGGCATCCAGGCCTCGGCGGATTTCGCTTCCCAGTCGAATTCTCTTTAGCGCTTCATCCGTAAGATCCTGGCTAAAGAAACGATAACGAACGCCTTCTTTCTTGGCACGGTACATGGCCGTGTCTGCCTGCTGAATGAGTTCCTCTACCGTATTTGCATGCTCCGGATACAGGCTCATTCCCAGACTGGCCGAAATCGCAATCTTGCGATCTCCCAGGGTAAAGGCTTCCTCTAGACACTGAACCAGATCGTCCGCCACCAGAGCCACCTCACCGGCGGACTGTGGACCGGGCACAAGAACCAGGAATTCATCGCCCCCGAATCGGGCCAATGTCTGATCCGTGCGAATCGCTTCGCTGAGTCTGGCTCCCACATCCCGGAGCAGGCGATCCCCGATGGGGTGTCCCAGACTGTCGTTAACGTCCTTGAAGTTATTCAGATCCAGAAAAATGATGCCCACCTTGTCCCCGGATCGATCTGCCAGAGTCATTGCCTGGCCCAGGCGCTCTTCGAAGAGTAATCGATTGGCCAGGCCGGTGAGAGGATCTGAATGGGCCATTCTTTCCAGCTTATGCTGATAATCCTTGATACTGGAAATGTCTGAAAATATAGCCAGGTATTGAACCACTACACCAGCGTTGTTTCGCACTTCAGTAATGGTAGAAAGCTCCGGAAATACTGTACCATCCTTTCTTCGATTCCAGATCTCTCCGCTCCAGAACCCCTGGCTCTTTAGCGTGGACCACATGGCTTCATAGAAGGCAGAACTGTGAAAGCCACTGGCCAGAAGCCTGGGATTTCGCCCCAGTACCTCTTCTTCGCTGTATCCTGTAATCCTTGTGAATGCCTTGTTCACCGCAGTAATCCGAACATCGGAGTCGGTAATTAATATTCCCTCCTGCGTATGCTCGAACACAGCTGCTGCCTGGCGAAGTTCACTTTCCTGCTTCTTTCGCTGGGAAATATCTTCTACAATTCCGTCAAAAACTATAGTTCCATCTTCTCTGGCTCTGGTAGTGGCCGTGATGGAAACCCAGATAGGACGACCTTTCAGAGTCTTCAACTTCAACTCCGCTCGATCTACTTCCCCTTCTGCAAGCAGCCTTTCCGAGAAACGTCGTCTTTCCTCCGGATCATCATATAGCTCGGAAGCCTTGCGAAACAGAAAATCATCCAGGGAGTCCGCTTCAAAGATTGCGGCCATGGCCGGATTCGCATTGAGAAACCGACCGTCAATACCAGGTTCGTTGCGATACACTCCCACTGGAAGAGCTTCAAAAAGCTCCTTGAACTCCTCCAGATTCTTATGTAACAATTGAGGCTCGGTATAATCGTGAATAATGGAATGCAGATAGCGCTTTCCCAGAATTTCTACCGGCCCCGAGTACACCTTTACAAATTTAATTTCTCCGCTGGAAATGCGATGCTTGAATTCAAAATACCTGCGCTGTTCAGAATGGGCCCGATCCATTTCCCGCTGCACTTCCAGGGCAGGAAGCTGATTGATAGACTGGATCTCCATGGAGCGAAGCACTTCCAGCGAATAGCCGTAGAACTCCAGTGCTGCAGGATTCGCATCCACAATTCTGCCTGTTTCCGGTTCGATAAGCAATTTGGGCGCAGAGTTCCTGGTAAACATCTCCGCATAGATGGAAACCAGCCCATCGGGCACGCCCGGTGCTCTCAAAAATTCAGGTAATTGTTCCGGTTCCATTTCAAATTGGTGCGCGAATCCCAGGTATCCTCACAGGTTAATTTTTAAGTTTTGGATCATCGAATACAGGGCAGTGACTGTCATTGCATCAATTGCCGAATAGATGTCCAGAGGATCTGTCCTTGAGCTCCAGCACTATCTGATCACGTAGTTGAATCCCATTCTCAATAATCGGCTCGGCATAATGATTGGTAAAATAGTCGGAAACGATGGATTTCATGCGAAATCCCAGTTTCTGATAAAGCGAAAGGGCCGCAAAGGATGTGCTGCCTGTTCGCACTCTGATCGGCCCTTTTTCCAGTTCCAGCATCCGCTGAAGAAGTCTAGAGCCAATACCGCTCCGGCGAAACGCGGGCGCCACAGAGAGATTGTATGTCTCCAATCCATCAAAGTCGCTGGCCGGGCCATAGGCACAGATCCCGGTCAGAGCGCCATTGCGAACATCGCACAGGGCCTGGCAAAGCTGCATGTACTTATACACGGCTTCCGGTCGTGGATCAGCCCCCAGCAACAGATCCAGATAGGGAGATTTTAGAACATCCTTACCGGCAAACAAGTCCATCCCTGGCAACGCTTACACTCGGCCCAGGGAGCGAAACAGTTCCTCAAGCTTCGCCTCATCCTTTCGACCGGGTATGCCGGTTTCCAGGCCTGAGCCAATATCCAGCCCCGCAGCACTGGTTCTTTCCAGCTTTTCTCTGGCGTTTTGAGGATTGATGCCGCCGGCCAGTAAATAGGGCAGAGTAACGTTTTGAATCCATTCCTCTTCTATTACCCGCCCTGTGCCGCCCAGAGCGTTGGGCATCTTACGATCCAGAAGGTATAGCTTTGCATGTCCCAGGTTCAGCAGATCCTGGTCGCTCACCGCAGAATCCACGCGCAATACAGGCCAGATGGGAATCTTAAGACCCATCTGTCGCAGGATAGAACCGATGCATTCTACATCCAGAGCAGTGCCAATCAGCTGAATCGCATCCACAGGATTCTCGGGTGCTGTGAGATTTTTCATCTGGCGAAGCAGCCGAATTATTTCATCCAGACCTGTTCCGCCCATCACCGCCACATGCTGAATGGATGGATGCGCTCCACGAATGGCCCGGATCAGCCCCATGGCCTGATCCGGAGAGATTCTACGGGGACTGGATGGTACGAATATCCATCCCATGTAGTCCGGCTCAAACGAGGCTACCAGGTGAGCATCCATAGCATACCGATTCCCGCAGACCTTCACCAGCGCCATTCCCAACCGTGGGCGGATTCCGAGAACTGCAAAGCACTTTCCTTCTTGCAATTGTATCGCCAGAAAAAATCCTGCAGCTATGTACCCCGGAGGCGAGGAAGAAAATATAGACGCTCTGGAAGATGAGATTCTGGAAAAGATGGAATGGCTGAGCGCCCCTTCCAGGACCCATCTGGCAGAAAGCCAGATCCTGCGCGCCGGTCCATTTCGCCGGTCTCCCATCTGGATCCATTCGCCGGTTCGAACCCAGGACCCGGGGATCTATCTATTTCGACCGGCAGGCCTGTGCAATTATCTAACCGTTCGCAGACTGGTGCCCGAATTTCAGCTAAAGACTATCTGGCTGCTCCCTGAATTTGTAGGTGGTGCAGGACACAGCCTTACGCACCTCTGGATTCCAGAGCGGCATATGCTGGTATTCTACCTCTGCCCTCTCAGGATCTATGGCTCTAGCACTCCAGACCAGGACCTGGAAAAACCGGCGGGCAGTTATTCGGCAGGAAACATACCCATGCAACGCCTGGAAACCCTTCGAAGCGGTCAGGTTCCGGCAGGAAGAATGAAGCAACCAAGGCCACTTCTGGATTCAGTGATGTCCAGCATTGCAGAGAAGCCAGGAGTGGAACATGGTCTGGGCAAGTTCCTTATTCCAGACTCTGCACTAACCACACGAGAACTGGCGGACATGGAGCGGGTAAGCGATAGCTGGAAGAAGGCTCTGATCGAACGAAGGAATCGGTATTGATGCAGACAAAGAGCTCCCATACTTACATTAATGGAAAAATCGAAGCCCAGGTCTTTGGCATGGATGCGTTGCGACACCTGGAACACCAGTTTCCCTCCGGCACACCTGAAGACTCAGAGCACAGAAATCTGAGACCGGATGCCAGCGGCCATGGGATACAGGATGCAGCCCTGGCACGAAAACAAATCGAACGAGAATTCCTTTCTGGTGCCCTGGATTTGCCGCCAGAGCGAATCTTCTTTCTCAAGCAAATTCATGGACCGGATGTAATTCGAATTACCGAACATGATTTTATTAAGGCCAATCTTCCCATCGCAGTAGCGGACGGAATGATAACACAGGAACCTGACGTAGCCCTGGTAATTCGCACAGCAGATTGTCTTCCTCTGTTTTTCCATTCAGGTACAGATGCCCCTGCGACCATGGCAGGCGTAATCCATTGCGGTTGGCGAGGCCTGGCCAGAGGGATCATTCCCCGGGCTCTGGATCTAATCACTTTTCTTGTAGAGCAAATGAAAAGAGAGAAGAAAGAAGTGGATCCAAATGTTACCGTTTTTCCGGGCCCCTATATTTGCCCTTCTACATACGAAGTAGGTCATGAAGTGGCGGCACAATTTCCCATCATCGAAGAGAAGCGCTCGGCCCGAGGTCGACCGCTTCTGGATCTATATAAGAACGCTGCCCTTCAGCTGGAAAAGGCCGCTCCCTCTTCTAAAGCAACGTTTCATTTAGAAGACCCGCTTCAAGCTCAAGATGAAAGCCGCTTTAGATACTTCTATTCCCATCGCAGAGGCGATCGCTCCAGGAATCTAAATGTAATTCGGATCAGGGGGGCTGGATGAGCTTCACTACCGAGGAAATGAGAAACCTTCGAAAGTTCAAGAAAGGTATTCTGGATGTCCTATTTATCCATTGCGAGACATTCTATATTCATTGCATGCCCCATGAACAGCTTGTCCTGGGAAAGCGGGGATTACTCAAGAAAGAGCAAACCGAGGGTCTGATTCTGGTCTTTGGTCCCTATAGCACCCGAAAATTGACCTGGGATGACGATTCCCTGGAATGCGAAATGCAATTTTCTCGCTGGGAGTATGTGCGTATTCCATTCGATTGCATTGTTCGAATGTTCGATAAATCGGGCCAGGTGATCATGCAATGGGCCATGCCCGAGATAGAAGAAGTCACTGGCCCTGAACTAAAATTACATGTGACTGACTCCGATTCCGACGAAAGCGATTCAGAACCTGCAGCAGATGCAGAAACAGAGGAGCAGCAGGACGCCAGTCCCGACCAATCATCCGGCAAGCCTGCAGGAAAAAGTGCAGCGCGTAGAGCTACCAAGAAATCATCGAAAAAGAGCAGAAAAAGCGCCGATGACAATGTCATCGAAGTAGACTTCACTCGAAAGAAGAAACCCTGATCATATAACAACCTGCGCTTTCTGCACATTTGCACACCGGACCAGCGTTGCTAGAAGGCTACCGGAACGCTTCGCCCTGTTCAAAGCAGCGGATCAAGCTATAGTGCCAGGACACATTCGTTTCGTCGAAGGGGACAGGCATTGTAGAACAGGAATGCCGGAGGTTCAGAAACTACCAAACAGCGATTTCCATGCTGTCTCGATAGAAGGAGATCTCATCAGGGATGTGCCTATTAGAAATGCATCTGCATATTCGCTCATCATTTCCAGGGTTTCTGCCTTCTCGATTCCAGATTCTGCAATCAGGACTGAATCTGGATTTCTCTTTCTCAATTCAGGAGCAAGTCTTCTGGAAAGCGAAAGATCCATTTCCAGGGTATCCAGATCTCGGTGATTGATCCCGATGATCCTGGCGCCACAGTCGCAGGCCCGGATCATTTCTGACTCGGAATGGACTTCTACCAGAGGTTCCATCTGCATGCTGCGAGCGTAATCCAGAAGTTCAGTCAGTGTTGCATCGTCCAGAAGGCGCACGATCAGAAGAACTGAGTCTGCGCCGGCGGCCCGGGCCTGCTGGATCTGTAGACGATGGATCAAGAAATCCTTTCGTAGAACAGGTATTCCCGCGGACCTTGCGATCTTTAGATGATCCAGATGCCCCTGAAAAAATTCCTCATCGGTGAGTACAGAGATACAGCTTGCTCCCAGGCTGGCATATGTTTCTGCAATTGAGGCTGGATCATAGTCAGGGCGAATCAGTCCCATAGACGGACTGGCTTTCTTGCTCTCTGAGATTATGGCCCGCTGAAGGGGAAGATAGGTCCCTGGATTGCCGGGATTTCGGAGTCGACCCCCAGGATTTTTTAATGCTTGAAGGAAATCTCTGGGCTGGCCCGCGTCTTCGGAAGACGGAAATCCGGATTTTTCCAGATTTTCGATTTCTTTTCTCTTTCTGGCAACAATTCGATCCAGTAAAGAGGAACCTCGGGAGGTCATATCAGGCTTTCAGGGCTTCTTCTTCGGACTCGTAGATGTCGAAAAGGCTGGTGAGCTCGATTACATCAAAGATGCGTTTTACGGAAGGACGGATATTCGTCAGCTTCAGACTGCCATCTCGTGCATTGAGCTTTCGAAGTGTAGCGATGCAGGCCCGAAAACCGGAGGAGCTCATGTACTCCACCTTATCCATATTCAGGATGATATGCTTCTGGTTCTCCTGGTCGATGAGACGGCTCAGTTCTTCTTCCACCTCATTGGCCACCGATACATCCAGTCTGCCTTCAAGGTATACTATTAGCTTATCTTCTACCTGTTTGGTCTGGAGCAAAACGCACCCCCTGCTTCTCTAACAATCTGGTCCCATCGGGCCCGGTGTCAATGAAATCTATGTGCTGAGCCAAATTTTACTGACAGCCTGGAAGGCGCGAGCATTTCTACGGCATGGCCAAACGTCCTACCCTCCTAGTTGTCGATGCCCATGCCATGGCCTACAGGGCCTATTTTGCACTCCAGAATCAGAATCTGACCAATGCATCGGGCCAGGTTGTCACCGCAATATTTGGATTCTTTCGAATGTTCTTCAAAGTACTCCGCGACCTGCAGCCAGAAATGACAGCCATTACCTGGGATGCCTCGGGAGGATCCTTTCGCAACAAGATGTACGATCAGTACAAGGCCCACCGAAAGCCCATGCCGGACGACCTTCGTTATCAGATCGATGAAATCAAGGAAATCCTGGATAAGTCAGGTTTTCAGAACCTTCTGGTGCAGAACTTTGAAGCCGACGACCTGATGGGCAGCCTGGCAGCACGCTACGGAAAGGTTCAGAATGTAGTTTTGCTAACTGGAGATAAAGATTGTTACCAGCTGCTGAACAAGAACGTACGAATGCTGCGCGGATCCAAAGGAGTCACTGAATTCGTTGAAATCAATCCGGACTGGGTAAAAGAAGAGCTGGGCGTTACTGTCAAACAGATACCGGATTATATGGCTCTCATTGGAGATAGCTCGGATAACATTCCAGGAGCAAAGGGCATCGGTCCTAAATCTGCAGAAAAGCTGATTCAGGATTATGGAAGCATCGAAAACATTTATAAGAAGATTGATGAGATCAAACCGGATGGAGTCAAAAAGAAGCTTCAGGATTCCCGAGAGGATGTCATTCTATCAAAAGAATTGGCCACGATAAAACTGGATGTAACTGAAATCGAAAAACTCAAGGACGATTCCATCTCCACTCCGAATTATCTAAGCGACGAAGTGCTCAAGCTCTTTCTGAGTGAAGGTTATAATGCGATTTACAAGGACTTACAGAGGGATCGCGCTGCATCCGGTGCAGAGGCAGCTTCCCAAAAATCCGGCAAAGGCGGTAAGAGCAGTAAAAGCGATTCAGCCGGTGGTTCAGGCGGCGGTGCCACAGGACGCAAATATTCGTTAATAAATACAGAGCCCGATCTCAAGAAGCTGGCTACAAAGCTTAAAAAGGCCAAACTTCTGGCAGTGGATACGGAAACCACCAGCCTTTCTCCCATGTTTGCCTCCTTAGTGGGAATATCCGTTTGCGCGAAGAAAGATGAAGCCTATTACATTGCCATCAAAGCCGGCGATGATCTGTTTTCAGCCGAGGGAGGACAGGCCCTGGATCTGGAATCTGCCAGACCTCATTTAAAGGAATTCCTGGAGAACCCTTCCTGCAAATACATTGGGCAGAACATCAAATATGACTTCCTGATCCTGAGACGACATGGTATCCAGCTGCCGGAAATCTATTTTGATACCATGATTGCATCCTATCTTTCCAATCCCAATGTTCGAAGGCACAATCTGGACGACCTGGCCTTTGATCATCTGGGCATTGAAACCATAAAGTATGAGGAGATTGCAGGCAGCGGGAAAAAGCAGGTAACCCTGGACCAGGTGAACCCAGAAAGAATCCGTGACTATGCATGCGAAGATGCCGATGTTACCTTTCAGCTGTATCAGATTCTGGAAAAGGAGCTCAAGAAAACAGCGCTTAAGAAGGTCCATGACAACATAGAATGTAAATTGATCCCGGTGCTGGCCCGTATGGAAGAAGCCGGGGTGGCCATCGATGAAAAGTATTTTTCCAAACTCAGCGGCGAATACAGCAAGAAACTGGAGAACTTTGAAAAGAGCATCTTTAAAGAGGCCGGATACGAATTCAACATCAACTCCACAAAGGAGCTTCAGTCCCTTCTCTTCGAAAAACTGAATCTTCCCCGGGGAAAGAAAACCAAAACCGGCTACAGTACCGACCAGTCCGTTCTGGAGGAGTTAAGGGGGATGCATCCTATAATCGATTCTCTGCTGGAGCATCGAAAGTATTCCAAATTAAAATCCACATACGTAGATACCCTGCCCCGGCTGATTCATCCGGAAACCGGACGCATCCATACCAGTTTTCAGCAAACTATCGCAGCCACCGGACGACTTTCCAGTACGGATCCAAATCTACAGAACATTCCCATACGGGAGGAAACCGGTCGCGCTATTCGCAAGGGCTTTATTCCTGCTAAAGGTAATATTCTACTGGCACTGGATTATTCCCAGATTGAGCTTCGCATACTTGCTCACTATGCGAAAGATGAGGCCCTTCTGGATGCTTTTAAGAACGATAAGGATATCCATGCCATGACCGCCGCTTCCCTGTTTGGATTGAAGCAGGAAGATGTGAATCCAGACCAGAGATCCCAGGCCAAGACTGTAAACTTTTCCATTGTCTATGGAGTAACAGATTACGGACTGAGCCGCAATCTTGGCATTGGGCGCAAGGAAGCCCAGGAATTGATCGATCTGTTCTTTGAAACCTATCCCGGGGTTCGTAGATACATGGACGATACCATTGCATTCGCAGAAAAGCATGGCTATGTAGAGACTCTGTCCGGTCGTCGCAGACAGATTCCGGAAATCAATGCATCCAACCGGTTTCGCAAAGAGGGCGCTCGTCGCACCGCCATCAATACCCCGATTCAGGGAACCTCGGCTGACATCATCAAAATGGCCATGATCTCCCTACAGGAAAAGCTGGATAAAAAGAAATATAAGTCTCAGATGATTCTTCAGGTTCACGATGAGCTGCTATTTGACACAGTACCGGAAGAAAAAGCAGATCTAATCCAGCTGGCTCGCAGCGAGATGGAATCTGCCATTAAGCTGGATGTTCCTTTACGAGTGGATGTAGGCGAAGGAAAGAACTGGGACGAGGCTCATTAGCCGGATCGTTTTCACCAGGCAGCGCCACCGAATGCAAGTTGGCCTGGGACGCTATCTCCGCATATCCGGCCTTGCACGCGCTATACCATATCCGGCTAGCGAAGCAGTATATCGCCTGCATCATAGAGCTGGCTGGCATTTGGGTTGAGCTGAAATGTCTGAGCTGAACCGGTGTTGGAGTTAATTGTAGAGGAAGGTCCGGTGTAGTAGCCAGGAGAAAAGCTGGCAGGATTCTGAAAGCAATCGATATGAGTATCGATTCGACCATCGTACTGAGGATCGATAGGTTCCACTGAGATTCTGTACTGATCCGTTACATTGGGAAGGCCGGCCATATAGAAGCTTCCATCGCCATTAAGTCCGGTAAAGGTAGATACAAATCGCTTTCCAGGACCATCGGAGGCACCATCGGTATCCGAATCCTGAACAATGACCAGCGCTGCAATGGCAGGATCACCGTTGGCCTGTAATACTCGACCTTTTACTGTAGGCCAGACATTGGCCACCGAAGGACTCACCGCAGATAGCTGGGGCCGCGCCTGGAAATTACATGGATTGGAGGCGTAAACCACCAGAAATGCTGTGAGGAGCGAATCGTCCTTTTGCTCCTGACAGCTTGCGATAAAGGGCATAGTTGCAATGAGCACAGGTAGTAGCCATGATGAAACCATGCGATGTAGAAAAGCCGAGGCCAGGTGAGCCGGAGATTTCGGCAGAGAATTCTCGAAAGGAGATCGTCCAGCCAGTATTGTGCTTTTTTCCCTCATATGACTATTGCCCATACACTGTAATCAGCCCTGCTTTTTCATCGTCCGTCAATGTCTTTGTGACGGATGGCGGATTTGGAGCGAATGGATGCATTACCGGAACAAAATCCGAAGTAGAAGCCTGAACGCCAGTGGACTGAATATTGTCGCCGGCAATCGAATGGGCAAATCCCAGCACGTGACCCAGTTCATGCAGCAGTGTGTATCTGTAATATTGCTGTTTTTGCGTACTTCCAAGAGAGTCCAGAAGATGTCCGTTTAGAATCATGATTCCTGAACAGATCTCGTTGGGCCTGGACGAATCGATGGCCAGAGGTACACCAATGCCCAGCACATTGTCTGGATCTACACCCAGGTTTCGCAGTACTGCGCCGTCCGCATCGTATACTACCCGGATCAAGCCCGGCGTTGGATTCTGCAGATAGGCATTCACCGAATTTACATTCATGGCAAAATAGGTAATATTGGCGCCGTTGGTGGTAATGTCGGTCATGATGTTGACGTTGGATCCGCTATCCTGATTCCACTCATCGTGTACGGACTTTACCAGATTGCCGTATACAATGTTTCCGTTGGAGGGATCATCGGTGTCGTAAGTTACGGTAATAGGACGACTGCTGGAATTGCATCCTGAACCAAAGACCCATTGCTGTCTCAATCCATTCTGTGCGATAAAGAAAAACCAGGCTCTTGCGGATGCAGGATTGAATAGAGCGAACAGAGAAGTCAGAAACAGGAGCGTCGCTCCCGTAACGCCCATCCAGACCGAGCCGCGAAAAAGTGCCGGGCCGGAAATTACAGAAGCGCAATACTTGAAGAAGCCAGGAACCCTGGAGGCGAACTGGCTTAAAGTCTTCGAATTTTGCCCACTCGCACCGGAGCCCGGTATCTCTGACCCTTTTCGCATCTCTGGAACCTCTGGCATCTCAACGTTCTCGCCGGTATTTTCCTTTCGCCAAATCATACTAGCGATTACCTTTAACCAGACTTCTAAACTGATCCAGGGAAAGTCTCTTTCCCTCGTAGGATTTTCCGAACCCAGTTACGGGCCTTGCCAGCCAGTAGTCCCCGCTGGCATCCTCGAGAAGCTCAATCTTTCCCCAGTGCAAAGACTTTAGCGGGTAGAAACCTTCATTGGTTCTGGGCCCCAGAAAAACTACCCAGCGGCTACCGGGTCCTTCCAGGATGGGAGAAGGCTGGAATACCCTGGACGCAGAAAATATGCGAATATCGATTACTCCCGGAAGATTACCTTTCCATTCTTCCAGAACAGAAACCCTGTACTGAACCAGGTTCTTCCCACCAGGAGCGGAAACCACGTTTTCTACCTCTACTACTGCGATATAGGGAGTACTCTTTACATAGTCCCGGGTGGTGCGAGGAAACTCGATGGCAGATGCCGGGGTCCAGACCAGAAGTAATGCCACAATAAGAAACAAGTTAGATCTAAGCATACAGATATCTAATTTAGACAACACAGCCCGGGTGCAGGTTTGCAGGAATTGCGCTTGACCCACACCATGAAAGCACGCTTTTTCAAGGTCTCAGGGAGAGGTGTCATTGGCCACAAAAAAAGGTACCGGCAAATCCGTTCCAGACCCGGCAGAGTCCGAAAAGCGCGATCTGGCTCAAGAGCTTGAACGTGCAGGAGGGCGCTTGCACAGTCTGTTCGTGCAGCTGCCCCATAAACTGGGAGTTAGCAGATCGGATGCCCTGCTCATGCACTCTCAGATTGATGACGGAGCAAGAGTCAAGTCCCTGCCTTACTGGATGTTCGTAATCTCCTCCTGTGGTATTGCCACCCTGGGATTGATTATTAACAGTCCGGCCGTCATCATCGGAGCCATGCTGGTTTCGCCTCTCATGGCACCCATCATTGGACTGGGTATGAGTGTAGCCATTAGCGATGTTTATCTTGGGCTAAAATCCGGACTGAATATTGTGCTATCCAGTGTGGTAGCAGTACTGACTGCCGCAGCTATTACTTATATTGTACCAATCAACGAATTAACTCCGGAGATACTTTCGCGCACCAGCCCCACATTCCTGGACCTCTTTATTGCTCTGTTCTGCGGTCTGGTTGCAGCTCTTAGCTCGGTTCGAAGCGATGGCGAAGCCATCATGAGCTCTGTTGCACCCGGCGCCGCAATCGGAGTAGCATTGATGCCACCTATTTGTGTGGTGGGCTACGGTCTGGGCACAGGATTTACTTCCAGCATAATGTGGGGAGCGTTTCTACTTTTTGTAACGAACCTCTCCGCGATAATCATGGTATCCTCTGTTTTTTACTATTTCGTATACGAAGGTTACAACATTCAAAAGCTGATCAGACTACTCACCGGGCGAAGGGAAAAGTCCGAGCCTCTGTTTAGACTTCTGGGCCGTCAGGAGTGGTGGATTCGACTGAATGAATCCATCGGCTCCGGCAAAAGATTCCTGTTTCCTGTTATTCTGCTGGCCTTGATTAGCTATCCCCTGATTAGCTCTCTGGCTTATCTAAAAGAAAAGATCGATATTCAAAACTATGTATCCCAGGAACTGAACGGGGTGCAGGGCATGAGCCTAATACGCGGCACCGACGGTCTGGTATTTGATCGAGACGATGTAAAAGGAACAATTGTCTATTCCTCTGCTGAATTGCCCGGTGCCGATTTCCAGGATCGTCTGAACCAGGATATTGAATCGAAATTCCCGGAGTATCGCGCAAGCATTACTCTTGTTCGCATCGCCAGAGAGTCAGATCTTTCTAATCTTCGAAAGACTCAAGAACTGAGCCTGGAAACATCCCCGGAGACATTTCATGATGCGATTCGCAATCGGCATGCAACAGAGCTTGTGGAGAGAGCCCAATCCCTGCTGAACGCAAGATTTCCGGACAGCGCCGGTATTATTCTGGAGACCCGACTTATTTACAGTACCGATGGAATGGACCGGGTTCTTGTGGATTTCGCAGGAGACCCCATGCCCCGGGAAACATTGAAGATCCTGGAAGAGACTCTCACCAGAGCCCTGCAGGCTCTAAAAGGCGATCTTCGCTCCGTGGAATTGAATCGAGCCGCCAGCGTGCGCGAAACGTTTCTCTGCGATACCCGGGCTCGCAGAGAAATCTGGCAAAAGCAATGGAGTAGCGATTTACAGAGACTTCGAAGTAACCCCTATTTAAAACTCCAGATTTCGCATTCTGGTGCCACCGAGCTACTGGGACCATCCAGAGATCTTTCAGAGTCCATTGCCAGCCGAATCACAATCGAAGAAGTAAACGGACGGGACTGTAGAATTGAACGGGCTTACTCTCGATAGATTTCCCATTGTCAATTCGACAGATTTAGCATGGTAGGTTCTATAGATTATGCATCGTCCGTTTCATAGATTTCGCATGCACCCATGACGACTACCGCTAACTACTCACTTTTCCTCCAGTAGACTGAGGATGTTTCGGAGAAAAGGGTTAAATGCCCGGGCCATCCTAGATTTCCTTTCTTTCCTTCGTATTTACAAACAGTACGTCCCCCACTTCATCATAACCGCTAAAAACCTCGGCGCTGCGCTTATGCTTTAATATCTCTTCTCGCAGGCCAACAATGACAAGATCTGCATCTGCAGAGTTGCTGTTGATGAGACTTCGAATAGAATGCTCCGGATCGTGCTGAATGATCTGTACGTGGTTTGCTGATATAGGGAGACGACCCATTTCAATGAGAGATTGTAGCTTTCGATTTTCGGCTTCAAGCTTATCGTGCGAAGCCACATCGAAGATCTTCATAAAGCCGCCGTCCCATTGTGGATGTCCCAGTAATATATAGGCAATCAGAACCATCAGGTTTCCGTTTTCGTAGTCGTTTTCCGTAATCCACACATGTATTTCATGCTTGTAGCCGAATCTACGGGGGGAAGAGCCAAGAATCATCAAATCAAAATCCTTGGCTTTGATCAACGGAACATTATCAATGATATCTTCCAGTTCATCTGGATGTTCCCGATTATACTCGAACAGAATCATATTGTTCTCCCGACCTGAAACCCCGGGTAATTGTAGTGCCTGGGCAATGGCAGTGGTATAGGACGGACTGACCATTGTAGAGAAGAACACATTGCTGCTGGAAATGTCTGCCAGGTGAACCAGACGGCGAAGAGCTTCATCGGCCAGTTCCCCGGTGCTTCTGGACAGATAGCCCTTGATGTAATGAATGTATGTCCCGAAGCCGTACTTATGCGATATCCATCTCAAGATTTCGATGGCATCATAACGCTCAAAGGATCTTTCCGAAAGACAGATAATAAATGGCCTCCAGTGCTTATCTGCCCTGGCCTCCGATTTCTGAAGAACTATCTGTAGCTGTCTGGCCAATTGAAACATGGCGCCTTGAAATATGGCAGCCAGACCGGTCTGCCCAGGGTTGGATCGGGCAATTCCAAGATAGAGCACCGTCATCAGTAGAGCGGCCAGAGCCGCAAACAGGGCGCTGATCTGAAACATCATTATAAAACACATGGCCGCACCCGTAAGAGAAATCCACCAGCGGCTTCGAAAAGAAGGCCTGTAGGCAGGATCTGCGGCAAAGTGCTCCAGAAAAGAGATCAGGCAGAGTGAACCATATGTAATAAGGAAGAACATGGTAATGATCTGAGCTACGATATCTACATCACCAATCAGGACAAAAATCAGTGCGATGGCCAGGGTCACCATCAATGCATTCACAGGTTCATGAGTTCTTCTATTGATAAAGGCCAGCCTCCGGTTAAGTGCATCCCCGACCAGGATCCTATCCTTTGCCAGTGCCTGCAGCGTGCGCGGAGCAACCATAATGGAACCCAGGGCGCTACTTATTGTGGCGCAGGCCAGGCCGATGGGAATGATAGGCCCCCAGGCCGAAATCTTGCTCATAACCAGTTGATCGCTGGCCAGGTCTTCCAGGCTTGCGCTGGATGCCAGTTTATACAACACAACCATATAAATAATCATTCCGATTATGGTCGCAGTCAGAGTTCCCACAGGAATGGACCGTTTGGGATTTTTCAAATCACCGGAAAGACCTACCCCCGCTGTCATACCCGTTAATGCCGGAAAGACAATGGCGAACACCTTGAAGAAAGGATCACTGTTCGTCACTTTCTCCTGGAAAGGTATAGCAACCGGAGCATTTTCCGGATTTCCGGCGAAGAAAAACACCAGGGAAACGAAAAGAATGAATACAATCACATAGAGCAATGCCGCGCCCGTGCCAGCACCGCGAAGGTAAAGAGTAAGAAAGAGAATCAGTAGAGCCGGCACGCTAACGAAACGTCCATCAGGTATCAGTACGCCTGTGGTGGAATACAGCCAATCGAACAGCGGCTGAAAGGATTGAGCAAAAGCGATTAGATAGAAGGCCACACTTATGGACTGGGATAGATAAAGTGCGATTCCAATGGATGCTCCTATATGCAGACCAAACGAACGACTGATGATATAGTACTCACCGCCCCCTTCCACTCTCTGGTTTGTGGCGATTTCGGAGACAGCCATGGCTGTGGGAATCGTAATGCAATGCCCTATCAGGATGATCGCCCAGGCTCCGTACAGTCCGGCATGGGCCACGGAGTACCCAAAACGCAGGAACATGATAGCTCCCAGAATCGTAGAGATCGCCGTAAAGAATACAGGAGCCGTTCCCAAAATGCCTTTTGCAGAGCCGGGCTGATTACTGACCATTAGTTGAGTTTAGCGAAGCACACCGGCAGGCAAGCCCTAATTGGATCTGGTTTTTGTCTTCACTGCGAGTGGATCCCCTGAACAAATAAAATAGCTTTCGGTTTCCGTGATTTCCTAAATTCGCGATTTCACGGACAAATCATTACTGATAGAGGCCCAAGGTTCCATCAGTTCGAAGAGGGCTGTGATCTGAAAGTAAGTGATACAGCGGATGCAGATCTTCTAACTTCTAACTTCTAACTTCTAACTTCTAACTCCTAACTCCTAAATCCTAACTCCTAAATCCTAAATCCTAAATCCTAAATCCTAAATCCTAAATCCTA
>CEVH01054377.1_pt1 | contig 54332 bp, 59 predicted proteins | sample 356521 | NCBI WGS metagenome assembly CEVH01 (sample SAMEA2623446, study PRJEB7988) | marine metagenome | isolation source: saline water (ENVO:00002010), including
TGCCATCGTCTCGCTTGACTTGAAGGGCATCCGTAGAACCGACAACTCCGGCTATGAGTCTAATGGGGACATGGTCGTCCTCATCATCGTTAACGGTTCAATCGTGACCGCATACCTTCGCCGCTCATCACAACCACTTGACGCTAATTGGCGAGCCGGTATCAACCGCCGACATAATGCAACCATCTCAAAGAAAGGCGTCGTATGGGGTCGAGGTACTGAGACCATCAAGACCCTCAATCAAAAGGCATGTGCTAAGGCTTCAAAGTACAACAAGAGGAGGTATTGAATTGAAAGGCACTTTCACTTTCACCATGGGCCTCCCTGCCGCCGGTAAATCGTCGGTTATCAAGGACGGACGGGCAAAGGTAGACGGAGCGGTTCTCTTAGACTGTGACTCATTCAAAGAGGCTCATCCCGACTATGACCCTCATAATCCTCAAGCCCTTCATTCATGGTCGAAGGCTAAGGTCAAGGAGGCATTCAATGAGGCACTAGAGACCGGCGGTCAATTCGTTTACGACACAACCGGAACCAATGCGCCGAGAATGCTTAACGAAATGAACCGAGCAAAGGAGGCAGGGTTCAACGTCCGTCTAGTATTCGTCAAGGTCGACCTAGTGACTTCTATCGGACGCAATCACGACGCCTCAAGGGGTCGGGTTGTGCCTTTGCCGGTCATCATTGAGAAGGCCGACAAAGTGAACCGAGTATTCGACGAAATCCACCACGTCGCCCACGAAGTAGTAATTATCGACAACTCAAGAGACAACACCTTGAACACACCATCGGCATACATGGAGGCTTTCACCCTATGAGTACCAATAGAAGCGTTCTGAGGGCTTCTAATAGGTTCAGAGGCTCAAAGGTACCTCCGACCTATACGGTGGCCTGTATGGTATCTCTAAACGCCCAAAAACGGCATAGGCTCGCAGTACCACGGTTTTACGGAATCCGAGCCGAGGCACCCGAGACAGCCCGAAGGGGCACCCCTTGACCCCGTGAAGATTTGCACAGGATTTGCAGGGTATCGAGCAACTATCGAGTAAATGTGTGCCCCGCTCGAATACTATCGAGTAAATGTGCAGTCGGCTCGAACACTAATGGCTAAGTGCATACGTGTTCGATAAGTGCCTCCTTAGTTGGGTGCTTGGTGTCGCAACAGTAGCAGACGAAAGGTCGACTCCTCATTACTAGCCCTAGCAATTCGCAACCCTCCATGCTACGGGGTACCCGTCGTCACCGTCGGCGGTAAACATGAACCCCGACCATGTGTCGAAGTCCACGATGTCGACTCGTACAGTCCTACACCACTTCGGTTCGTATTCCATTCTCAGACCAACCCCTGTCCCGTAGCCATAGCAAAGCGAGCGGCTAAGACTTGCACGTGGCAACCCTCACAGGCTCGCCCCTCGGCTAAAGGTTGGGCGTTGTGACCGTAAGGCCACCCGTGTTCGTTCGATGTTATTTCACCATTACAAAGTACACATGTTAACATGATATTACCTCCTATCAGACCTAGGGGTCATTTCACCCCGAAAGGTGGTCCACCTGTTAGATGAACATACATATTGATGATTTGAACCTTAGCGTGATGTAATTCGGTCACAGGTCCATAAGGTGCGCTCGGTAGTCGGTTGTAGCGTTGTGGTAGCATAGTGTCTCCTCCAATCTGTCCTAGGTGGGTTCCTGTTATATACCTTCCGAGTTATAGGTCTCCTCAGTATGTACTAGGATGCCTCCATTGTGCCCTGCGCTCGTCCTCTAAGCGGTCAGCCTCGCCGAAGGCTCTAACCTTCGCAAGCATTTCCGTACGTGCCTCATTAGAGACGCAGTTAACCCCGAAAACCGGAGTGTCCCTGTCGTCAGCGTGAGCGTCAGCAAGTCGGCAAGGCTCGCAGATTCTAACTGTAATATTCTTGAAGACGTTGTGCTGAGGCATTACTTCTCGGATGAGGGCTTCAACTTCTTCGGAAGTCGATGGCTTGTTTGATGTTGCGCCATAGCGAGCCATTTCATACGAAGTGCGGGCGGTGGTCTCAATTGAGAATTGATGTAGCATTAAGTCGATGTTGAGCATATTTGCAGGTGCGTCCGGTGCGTCGCAGTAGTCGCAGGGGTAGGTGGTCGGGAGTTGCGTCATGGTTGGTCGTAGGCGTTCCCCCTATTAAAGATTCTGATAGGTTCGGTTTCACAAAACGGAAACACCCTAAAAGCGAAAGATTATATACCCCCATCCCTTAGCATCACGTGTCGCTGGCCTCGGCGAGCCGACCTCGGACAAAAAAATGGTCGGACGCCCGTTGACTCGTCAGCCAACGGACGCCCATTTTATCCCCTACTATTTTCACTCCCATGGGGAGCGGACGCTCTTAACGTCGGGTTTTCAAGGATAGTTGGAAAGTCAAATGGTCGGACGCCCGTCAGCCCGAAGGCCAACGGACGCCCTTACGTCCACCTACTCAGTAGGTGTCGCGGCTTTGGGTCACACCGGTTGTTCCGGTGAAGTCGACCTCAAGTTCGCCGTAGCATGATTGTGCCCTAAAGCGACTGAACAACGAGTCAAAGACTACACCGCTCAAGTCGTCTGCCCTAGTCCAAAAACCAACAGGGGTATTGTTTTGGGTGGACGAACCACGTACGGTTGATACGCCATAGTCAGCAGGGTCAACGTCGACCCTCACTGCCATGCACCCGCAACCCTGCCCGGTGCGGGAGAATGCGTCGGTGAGGGCTTGGTGCCCCACCGCCATAAGTGCGTTCACGTACGCACTCTCGTTGTCGGTCGTTGCTCTTAGTCTCGGGTTTCCATAGTCGGTCATATTGGTTGCCTCCAAACTGTCCGAGGGGGGTTGTAGGTATAAAGGTATGGTTCACAAAGGTTGAGAGTAATATAACCAAAAGATTATATACCTACATCCCTTCGTAGACACGTGCCGCTACCGCCCCCGCCGAGGGTCGGCGATAAAAAAGGGGGACTGAGAGCCTAAGCCCTCAGCCCCGTTGCGTTCAATGCTCCGTGGTGATACCCTCAAGGGCTTCCATGGTGGCACCGTCCGTAGTGGTCGCTCCGTCGTGGCTCTCAGGGCGTCCCCCTATAACCCATGAGGCCGCCGCACTAGAGCGAGTCAAGGCTCTGAGAATGGCCTTTCTAGCCTCCTTCTGAGGCGTCCTAGAAGCCCACCCTGCTAAGTAAGCCGCCGAGCGGTTCATGTTGCTCTCGTAGCCTAGAACCCCACATGCGGCCACGCTAGACAATTCAGCGATTAACTCCTCAACTGCATAGTCACCGTCTCGGGCTGAGTAGCCTCCTAGAGGTCTCGCTAGCCTTAGAGGGTGGCCGGTTGCATGACTCGCTTCGTGAAGTAGTACGCATGCGTAGTCGTCGATTGATTCCCATGCGGTCATGGGTGGCATGGTGATTGTGTCGGTTGAAGGCGTGTAGTACGCCGCCATGCCGTCAACGATTCGGACGCCGTCAAGGTTGGACTGTACGACGCTCCATAGGTCGGATGCGTCGACCGGGTCTCTCTCCTCAACTCCGAGTCTGTCTAAAGCCCACTTTGCCGGAATGTTTGTGTTCTCGATATTCCAAACCGGATAACTTCGGAACCCTTGAGCGAAGCGGTCGGGTGCTTCGTCGTCGTCCTTCTCAGTTTTCTTGATTTTGTACATGATAGGACGGAAATGATAGGTGTCCGCTTTGCCGCCCTTCTTGAAGGCGAATAGGTCTTCGCCGTCGTTCTCGTTATTGTACTGCTCCATGAGTTTCTTAGCCTGTCCGCTAGCGACAAACAGAGGACTTGAGTATTCTCCTCTCTGCATGGCTAGGATTGACGCCCAAACATTGAGTCCGCTAAATGCGTTCCCGGTGTGGGCGTTGGTGGGTGTAAACAAGCCGTTCCATGGCTTGACCCATTCCGGCATATTTCCGCTTTGGATAATGCTCAGAACCTCGTCTGCAATTTCGTTCATTTGGTCAGTTGTTTTTGTGTGCTTCACGTTGTCTCCTCCTTGAATACATACTGAGCGAAGGGGCTTAGGTACTTAAAGGGTCGCATGCTCAAAGTCTCAAAGTCATATAAGCGAAAGACTATATACCTCCTGTGGTACGTTGAGTATGATTAGGCGTCGCCGATGTGGGGTCGGGATGAAAAAAATCGGCTGAATGTGTGGAGGGTCGGAGACCAACCCGACCCCCCGATGGAGGCCACACCGGAAGTCACCCGAAGGCGTCCCGGTGTGGTTTACGATAGTCTGAATGCCCGACTCAGTCGAAGCGGACGGGCGCGGAGACCGTCCTCTCTGATACTCGGCGCATGTCTGCGAGAACCTGTTGACCGTTGGCTAGTGCCTCGGGGCTTAGGTTGATTGCGTCCATGATTGCCTGTCCGACTTCGTCGGATGAAGCACCGTCAACGCCGGATTGAATGGCGTCAAGGACTGCGTCTCGTACTGTGCCTCTGAACATACCTAGAAGGGATGCTGATAGAAGCATGGCGACCGATGTCGGGAACGCCATAGTTTGACTGCGGGTGTAGGATGCTCCAACGATTAGGTCGCCCTCAAAGGTCGCCGTGTCGCCGGTAGCGTTGTTAGTGACGGTGAAAGAAGTCTCGGTCACAGAGTCCTCCCCGAATGCCTCTCTAGCCTCTGCGATTGTGTCGCCTAGGTTAGAGCGGATTACCGCTCCTAGCCCCGCAAAGGGGAACGCGGTCTCAACAGAGCCGGTCGCTCTGTCGATGACTACGTCAGTCGTCGTTATGCTTTCTGATTCAATGCTTGAAGTCATTTCTTACTGCCTCCGAACCTACCGAACAAGACTCCACACTTAAAGGTTTGCTTTCACCAAACTCGCTAGGCATATATCTAGTAGGGGCCTAAGCCCCCACATTTTCGTCCTCAACGAGTACGAAGCCCCCCATGTCGATGACGTTTTGACTAACCATTCGTAGGTCCGGCGTCAGATGGGACACACTCCAATGGTCGGTGTTCATTCTGTAAAGGAGGCCGTCTATTCTAACATAGATAGCCTCTAGGTTTATGTTTAGGTCATGGTAGTTTGTGGTCATTTTTCTATACCCTCCGGTGCAGTCGAACGAAGGCGTACACTTAAACCTTTGCATTCTCAAAGGTTTAGATAGATATAGTGTAAAGACTATAAACCCCCATCTCATCGTAGACACGTGCCGCTTACGATGCGAGCCGCCGAGCGGGTCGAGATTTTGACGGCCACCTCCCGCCCCTCCTCCACGGTTAGCCATTGGATATAAACATTCTGATAGTTTGTGCATCTGATAGTTTACAATCAATATAACCAAAAGACTATAAACCCGCATCCCCTCATAGACACGACTACTACTACTGCGGGCGGGGGTGGGTAGGTGCCCGCAAAAATGTGGAAAAAATGTGGAAAGTATCGGCTAAGTATCGAGCAAATGTGGAGAAAATGTACAAAGTATCGGCTAAGTATCGAGCAAATGAGCAGTTTTAATCGGAAGTATCGACTAAATCTTCATCGTCTTCGACTATTGCTTCGATTTCGATTATCTCTTTCTGCAAGACTTCCCTCATCTGCTCCAACGGGTCGTAGCCTATGTTGACTACTACCTGCGGCTTGGCGTCCTGTGCCCCGCTCATCTTGTCTAGTCCGTCCTGTTGTTTGATTAGACCACCGACCATGAACGACACTTGACCCAACTTGCTGACTGTGTCTGCCTGTTCCTCTGCTTTGATGATGAGACGCTCCATTCTCTCTAAACTACGGCGACGCCTAGCATAGGAATCCAACCTAAGCCAATCCGTATCATCGAGTTCTGCTTTCATCACAACCATTTCTCTCATGTTTTCCGCTAAAGCCGAAGCATCGGACATAAGGGAAGCCCACTCATCGGGGTCGAGTCTCCTCTCCAAACTCGCATCTGAGACTTTTCTTCGTATCTCGGATGGTCGCAAACCACGGACTAGCAATTGTGCCGTCCAACGGACTAGCGGGTCATGTTCTCTTTCAGCCGGTAGGGTCTCTCCATCCCACTCGTCCAAATTGTCTTCTTCCATACCCAAAGAATAGTTCGGTGAGATTTTTCACGTTTTCGGTCGCACGAACAGGGCATCTCCGAACCAACTATTCACAGGAACCATCTCCTTAACGACGAATCCATACGGCTCTAGGAAGTCCTTGATGTCGGAGAATAACGGCGTGTCGTGGTACAAACGCTTCGTCTGTACTTCCGAGATGATGTAGTCGATTGAATGAAGTAAATCCCCCGCTCCTTGGAGTGCTTTGAGTTCAGAACCTTGTAAGTCCATACATAGCAAATCAATGTCGACGGTCTCATTTTCCTTCCACCAATCTTCCAACCTGACCACTTCTACTTCGACTTCCTCCTGTTTGTACGGAGTCTCGTAGGGATAGTCATGGTTCGCTGTGAATGCTGAAGACGCTCCTGTGTTCCCATTGACTACGGGATAGAATGGAATCGTTGTGTTCTCATCCCAAACACCGAGCGGTACGAATCTGATATTCTGTTGAGGCCCGAGTTTACTTTCACATCTCAATACTGCTTCGGGGTTGCACTCGAATGATACGACCCGAGCATCGAGCCTATCTCGTAAACGGATTGCATCGTCACCGTCACGACTACCTAACTCAACGATAGTGCTAATGCTATCGCCATCTAAGTTCTTCTCAAACAACAGATATGCTCCGACCATTATGTTCTCATTATGGCGAGGCATCGACTACACTTGTAAATTACTCTCCCGAAGAATCTTCGTGTTCGAGTTTTGACTAACTCAACTTCTTCTTCGCACCATTCACAATGAGCCATCTTCGGCCAAGGACTTTTCGTGTTGTCTACATCGTCCGCTTTGTATCGCTTCATGATAGTCACAACTCATCTCGGTTGGTTATTCAGTTTTGGGACTTGACCCGACTCTGAGTAAATATGGTACCACTATTCATGTGTATATCTGAACCACCGTTGTGTACGACAACTGCTGATATATCCGCCGTTCTAATGGTCGCTTGACCACTACGTACTTTGATTGTGATAAACTCCTCTGTTGGTATTTGTGTTAGTTGGCGTACAATCATTCTTCTTCGCCTCCTGTTGTGATACCTGCGTCCCAATCCTCGACTGCCTGTTGTGCGGCACGTGCGTTGCGCTCCGCAAACAACGAACCAAGGAAGACGTCATCGAAGTGGTCAATGCCGTTAATTAATTCTTGAGGACGGTCAGTAGCGATAGTGTTCAAGCAGTTGTTGATAGTCTCCTCGTCCATTGGACCCATTATTCTCATCAAGCGTTGGAACTGTCGAGTCGTGTTGCCTATGACCTGTATCATGGCTCCGTATGCGAACGGGTACTCTGCATAGCCACCCATCAAGTGCTTCTCGTATTGGTCGAGCGTACCTAGTAATACGTGCAAGGCGTCAATGTGCGCCTCCATGTACTGCTTCGCCTTTATCGGGTCGTCTCGCTCCATGGCCTTCAGTCGTGTCTCAAACGAAATCCGAGATGCGAAGTCTTGTTGGGCCTGTTCCCAATTCATCAATAGTACCTGTTGGTCTAGCATGGCTTCTTCCATGATACTACCCGATATTCCCACCTACATAAGTACGGCTCTCATGGTCTGCGATAAATACCGCTTCTTGCCCGATACTACTTTTTCTGTCGGGACTTGAAACTATGGAAATGCTTAGTAGCGAGGAAGTATCGAACAAACCATGGCAAAACGCCGAGATGTACTTCGTAGTCGCATCTTGAAAGCCATGCACATCGGCGTGTGGATGAGTCACCATGAAGTTCAGATGGCTCTAAAACACGGTGGGTACAAACATGTTCCAAGTCCAAAAGTTATCGCTCAGAATCTAGGTCGTATTGATGATGTGGAAGTAAGGACTGCCTTAGACCAAGGTCGAATTGTAAGATACTACAAACGAAAACGATGACTACCAAAACCAACCATTCATCTTATCAATATACATCGAATACTTGTCTATCATGGATTCCTTGTATTGAGATAACTCTCCATCTCCTATCCATGTGTCGAACCAACCAACATTCCAATGACTACCGTCGGGAATATCCCATGTGTAAATGTCTGCCTTGACTATTGAAAAACGGTCATCCTTGACGCAGTTATCCCACACTAAATCTATCACATCTTGATACTTTTCAATGATAGTGACCGATGTAATCTTTGGGTTGTCTATCAGAACATGATGAGTCATACCGATTCCCAACCCACCAATTAGAACATCACCTTCGGCATTTTCCCAAAGCCAACTGTGTTCGTTGTATTCTGCTTCTGAGTCTTGCATGATAGGCATACTAAGGCCGTCCTTCAATAGGACAGTATGGGTGAGATGTCTTTCCTTTTTGTTGCCGAGATAACTAAGCCAATTGTTATCGGTCGTTTCGTTGGAATAATGGGCTATCTCAAAATCACCCGATTTACCAACAGGAATGTTAACATTTATTTTCACATTATCAACCTGTGAAATTGTATTGTATGTATAGGCTGAAAGAAGTAGTGCCGTCGCCGTTAGTTGCATTTGCTGTTAATTTGTAAGTCACGGTATCTCCGTTCGCCGCATAAAGAGTGCCGCCCCTGCCCGCCACTCCTTCAAAGACGAACCTTATTCCGCAACCCCCCGAAGTTGCATCTTGACCGCCGCCACCTGCTCCACTCACAGCCGCATTTGCATAAGTCAAAGATGAAGAATGAACAGAACCGGACCATGAGTAAGAGGTTGCACCTGTCGCTCTAATGTAGCCGAATGTATTTAACAATGCTGTTCCTTCGTAAGCGTCAAACTCACCCATGTCTCCAATCGAGACAGTTTTACTTAGCGTGTTAGTGCTTGAATTATAGGAAGACCAATCTGAGTATTCAATATCCATTATATCAATACCATTAGAGTCTGTTGCCTTAAACGCAGGGCTTTGACCTCCGCTTGTGCCTTCGTCCATAGACACACCCGTTGGTGGACTTCCGGCGTTAGCCGCCTTGAGTTGTTGAGCCGTTCCCGCCGCACCAAAATGAAATACCATTTAATCACCCAATATAGATAAACGAACCACTACCTACTGCGATATAGGTTCTCGCTGTCTCATCATCCATAGCGGCGTGTGCGGTCCAACCCGTAGCAATCGAGTTATTCGACCCTAAACTCGGTGTTGCCGAAGCACCCGTATTGTTAATGACTGTGAAAATTGTTCCTTTAGCACAAGCCGCCGTAGGGAAGTTAAGCGTTCCCGCAGTCCAATAAATGTATGAGCCAAAGTCGGCAGTAGCGATAGTGTTTCCAACAGGGGCACTTGCGGCTGTAATATGAATAGCGGCAGGTCTAACATTTTGGTTTGAATCAATTTCTAACGCTAATACTCCGCCTGTTGCGATACCTAAGTTGTCTGTTCCGATTCTGTAAATACCTGTGTTCAAATCCGAATCGAATGTATATGAAGGTGTGGTAGCCGAACCGTCTATGTTGTGGATATTAACACCATTGAACTCCAAAGCAGAAGTCGAAAGAGAGAGTCGCCTATTACCGGCGGTACTCCATGAAATGTGGTCGGCAGACCGCAGATACATACCTGTATTACTATCCGATGTAAAAGAATAAGATGGTGCAGATTGGCTACCATCAGCCGCCGGAGATGCGGCAGGTCCGGTAGGTCCTGTCGGTCCTGTGGGTCCGGTAGGTCCGGTCGCTCCGGTAGCACCATCTGAACCATCAGCACCCGCCGGTCCCGTTGGACCCGTAGGTCCGGTAGGTCCCGTGGGTCCGGTCGCTCCGGCAGGTATTGAGAAAGCGAAGACTTTGGCTGTGTTCGGTCCACTTGCAGTCACACCAATAGGACCCGTTGAAGCCGTAGGCGTTCCAAACCCTGCGGCGGGTCCTGTCGCACCCGTTGGACCATCGGGTCCTGTGGGTCCGGTAGGCCCTGTGGGTCCGGTAGGCCCTGTGGGTCCATCCGGTCCTGTTGCACCTGCGGGTATTGAGAAAGCGAAGACCTTGGCTGTATTGGGACCGGAAGCCGTGACTCCAATTGGTCCTGTTGAGGCGGTTGGTGTTCCAAATCCGGCGGCAGGGCCGGTAGGTCCGGTAGGCCCTGTGGCCCCCGTTGGTCCTGTGGCCCCGTCATCTCCGTCTGTACCTGCCGGTCCTGTTGGCCCCGTAGGTCCTGTTGGCCCCGTAGGTCCTGTCGCTCCCTGTGGAATACTAAAGGCGAATACCTTAGCCGTGTCGGGTCCCGAGGCAGTCACTCCTATTGGACCCGTACTAGCAGTTGGAGTTCCAAAGCCCGCCGCAGTTCCCGTAGGTCCTGTGGAACCCGTAGGTCCCGTAGGACCCGTTGGACCATCGGGTCCGGTCGGTCCTGTGGAACCCGTAGGACCCGTAGGACCCGTGGCTCCGGCAGGTATTGAGAAGGCAAACACCTTCGCTGTATTGGGGCCGGATGAAGTCACACCTATTGGACCTGTACTCGCTGTTGGAGTTCCGAATCCGGCGGCAGGTCCCGTTGGTCCTGTCGCTCCGTCTGAACCATCGGCTCCGGCAGGTCCGGTGGGACCCGTAGACCCTGTTGGGCCGGTAGGTCCTGTCGGACCTGTTGGCCCTGTTGGACCATCCGGTCCGGTGGGACCCGTAGCCCCCGTCGGTCCTGTCGGTCCTGTATCTCCTTGAGCGGCTAAGACACTCCAATAACTTGTATTAGTTGGTACAATAGAACCCGAAGACGTGTGTGCTTGAATACAAATATACGAAGACTCCGTCACCGAATAGTAGACGGCGTCATCGACTGAATACGCAGTAGATGTAGCCCATGTCCCTTCCCAAACTAGACCCTCGGGGCCTGTGCTACCTGCGGGACCCGTAGGACCCGTAGGTCCTGTACTTCCTGTTGGACCCGGTGGACCCGTGGGTCCGGTGGGGCCTGTGGGACCATCTGCTCCGGTAGGACCCGTAGAACCCGTAGGTCCTGTGGGGCCGGTAGCACCTGCCGGTATGGTGAATGCAAAGACTTTCGATGTATTGGGACCCGACGCAGTCACGCCTATTGGTCCGGTACTTGCCGTAGGTGTTCCGAACCCTGCCGCCGGACCTGTTGGTCCCGTAGCACCTGTCGGACCTGTTGCACCCGTGGCACCATCTGAGCCATCGTCACCCGCAGGGCCGGTTGGACCCGTAGGCCCTGTTGGACCCGTAGGCCCTGTTCCTCCATCTGCACCCGCAGGGCCGGTTGGTCCTGTTGGACCGGTGGCACCTGCCGGAATAGAGAATGCGAATACTTTAGCCGTGTCCGGTCCACTAGAAGTGACTCCGATTGGTCCTGTGGATGCAGTAGGCGTTCCAAAGCCCGCCGCCGCTCCATCAGAGCCGTCCGCTCCCGCAGGTCCCGTAGGCCCTGTCGGACCCGTAGCACCTGTTGGGCCTGTGGCTCCTGTTGGGCCTGTGGCTCCGTCAGTACCGTCAGTACCGTCGGCCCCCGCCGGTCCGGTAGCACCCGTCGGTCCGGTAGCACCTGTCGGACCTGTGTCTCCCTTAGATGCGAGAACGTCCCAATACGAAGCATTAGGTGGCTGTTGGTTAGAATGTGCCGCAGTTGCGATATACGAAGTTCCGTTATGCGTCACCGCATCATCAATTGAATAAGTTGTAGCCGAACTCCATGTTCCTTCCCAAATCAAACCCTCCGGTCCTGTTGGGCCGGTAGGTCCTGTTGGTCCGGCGGGACCCGTACTTCCTGTGGGGCCTGTCGGTCCGGTTGCACCATCTGAGCCGTCTGCACCTGCGGGACCCGTGGGTCCGGTGGGACCCGTAGGACCTGTCGCCCCATCTGAGCCATCGGCACCTGCGGGACCTGTCGGACCTGTCGCTCCTGTGGGACCCGTAGGACCTGTGGGACCTGTGGGACCTGTTGCTCCGGTATCTCCCTTTGAAGCAAGTACGTTCCAATAAGTCGCATTAGGTGGTTCTTGATTTGAATGTGCAGAGACAGCGATATACGAAGTCCCTTCATGAATTACAGCGTCGTCTACTGCATAGGTAGTTGCTGACGACCATGTGCCTTCCCAAATCAGACCTTCCGGCCCTGTCGGTCCTGTCGGACCCGTGGCCCCTGTTGGTCCATCACTTCCCGTAGGTCCTGTCGGACCTGTTGCACCTGCGTCCCCCTGTGGACCCGTAGGACCTGTTGGTCCGGTCGGTCCCGTAGGACCGTCTGCTCCCGTAGGTCCTGTTGGCCCTGTGTCTCCCGCAGGGATAGAGAATGCAAACACCTTTGCCGTGTCCGGCCCCGATGAAGTCACACCAATGGGTCCGGTGGTAGCAGTTGGAGTTCCAAAACCTGCGGCGGCTCCGTCAGAACCGTCCGCACCACTAGGACCTGTTGCTCCTGTTGGCCCTGTTGCTCCTGTTGGCCCTGTCGGACCCGTTGGTCCGGTCGCACCATCGGCACCATCGGCCCCTGCCGGTCCTGTTGCTCCGGTAGGACCCGTTGGACCCGTTGGACCCGTTGGACCTGTCGGTCCGGTGTCTCCCTCGGATGATAGGATAGCCCATTCATCTCCGACGTTCAAATCCGGCCTTTCATTAGTATTGCTTGTAGTTGCTATGTATGACGAACCGTCGTAGTAAACTGCATCATCAGCAACATACGCAGTCGCAGAATCCCATGTGCCTCTCCACGTCAAACCATCGGGACCTACACTACCTGCGGGTCCTGTTGGTCCCGTCGGCCCTGTGGGGCCTGTTGGTCCTGTATCTCCCTGTGCCCCTTGAGGTCCGGTGGCACCTGTGGGTCCTGTGGGTCCCGTGGGTCCTGTCGGCCCGTCTGCACCTGTTAATCCGGTAGGACCTGTTGGTCCGTCGGGTCCCGTTGACCCTGTGGGTCCCGTGGGTCCCGTGGGTCCCTCTGAACCTGTTGGACCTGTGGCTCCATCTGAACCGGCGGGGCCTGTTGGACCTGTTGGACCTGTTGCTCCGGTAGGACCGGTGGGACCTGTGTCTCCCTTATCACCTACGGAGGAGAATTGAATGAAAGATAATTCACCATCGGTAAAAGTTCCACTTGCACCTACGGCGGTAATTGTGATAGTGTAAATTGAGCCGGATTCGGCGATTTCTGTTATATTCGCAGACAAAGTGTCGTTTGCGGAAGTTTTGATGAAAACTTGTCCTTTTACACTCGACGTATTTCCGTCGATTAAAGTCATCAGATTGTCTATGTTGTGAGACTCGTCTGAAGTGTCGTGAATGTAAATTGCAGTAGCACTCGACGGAGTCGCATTGTTGAATCTGAATAAGCCCGCTCCAAGACCTGTGTTGTCTGTTCCATTATCGAACTCATAACGGAACCCTGCAATATCTCCTTTATCTCCCGTAGGTCCTGTGGGTCCTGTTGGACCTGTTGGTCCTGTGTTGCCTGTCGGACCTGCCGGACCTGTATCTCCTTGTGTTCCTTGAGGGCCTGTTGGACCCGTAGGTCCATCTGCACCTGTCGGACCCGTTGGTCCAAGTGGACCTGTGGCCCCTGTATCTCCCTGTATTCCTTGAGGGCCTGTTGGTCCTGTGTCTCCTGTAAGTCCTGTTGGTCCTGTTGGACCTTCCGGCCCTGTTGGTCCATCGGGACCCGGTGGACCTGCTACTGTGCTATCTGCACCTGTCGGTCCTGTTGGTCCATCTGCACCTGCCGGTCCTGTCGGACCTGCGGGGCCGTCCGGTCCCGGTGGACCTGCCGGACCACTAGCACCAATGATACCCTGTGGTCCGTCGGGGCCGCTAGGTCCTACGCCTCCTTGTTGTGCGAGTACATCCCAATATCGCTTCTTCGTGGGTAGTTGACCCACGGTTGTGCCTCTGCGAATGCGTACGTATGATGAGCCGTCGTAGAATACTGCGTCGCCCATCTGATATTCTATGTCGTCGGAGTAAACACCCCTCCAATTGATTGTGACTAAACCGTCTTGACTAACACCTGTCGGACCCTGTGGGCCAACCGGCAGAGGAGACGGTGGAGAAGGACCGCCGAGAGGGTTTGGGTCTGAGATATTGGCTTTGACTTTCGCTCGGTCTTTCAAAGAGTCTGTGGAACCTGTGCCACTTGATAAACGACGCATAGCATCCTTGCGGTAGTCCTTTTTTCTCTTTTTAACCATTCACCGCACCGTCCATACATCGAAGGCCGAGCCTCTTTCGTGGTCTATGAACCGAATGTAGGGTTTATCCTCATTACGATTCAAGACCGCCGAGCCACCGAGCATGGAAATAAGAAAATCACGTGCCGCTTCTTCTGTTCCGGTCCTGTCCGGCATGACGTATTCTTCTCCGTCATGAAAGACAACCCACATGCCGTCGTCTCTTTTTGAAAGGTGGATTCCTTCGTGAGTTCCCTTAGATGCTTGAGCCGAGAATGCCAATAGTTCACGTCGACCGTTAGGTCCCTTCTGTGACCACGTCATGACCATTCTTGTGACCACCCATCATCCCAAGATACCCAATTAGGGTCGAAGTCCGCTTTATCGACTTGAGGAGAAAACTGTCGCATGCTACTCTGATTCATCAACTCGGGGTCAATGAAATGATTTCTAAGAATCTCGACCATGTGTAATGGGTTGTAATCACAACCATTCCCGACCTGTATTGTACCACGACCGCCATATCCGGGGAACATGAAAGTCCATGTTCCGTCTGACGTACAAACTACTGTCGCTACGTGTTCTCCTTGAAGGGTTGAGCCGTGTAATTCCATACCGAAGGCTCCACCCACCGTCCACACTAGGTCGGCTTCTACGGCGTCCATTTCGATACTCAGTCCCCCACGTGGCTAATATGCGTGTTTATTGTTTCATCACGGGAGACGTCGTCTGCCACGCTTCTTCTATTACACGAACCACGTTGACGGACACGGGGTTAGTCCTTCTATCGAGTGCAAGTTCATACGCCTTTCTAAGGGCTACACCGACGTTTTTAGCGTCAATTTCAACCTGCTCAACGCCTTCATTACCGAAGTCCACATTGACTCTGTATTGAGGCATAGTTGAAGGAGGCATCCCCACCTACTTAACGTGTAAGCATTGATAGATTTTCTCTGCCGTCTTTTTCCCAATGCCTTCTATCTCCATCAAGTCGTCGACTGACGCAGTACAGAGGTCTGCGATACTCGGGTAGACTGCTATTATCTTTCTACGGGTTTTCGTACCTATCTTAGGTAAAGACTCCACGATTGCATTTCTGAAATCTGTTGCTTTGGCACCTTTCGGTCTAGGAACGTAAACTCTAGGGTCATCGTCCTCGACCTTCTCAACTATCCGACTAATTAACTCGGCGGCATCATGCTTGTCGGGGATGAATAGGGGAGGGTAGCCCACGGCGCATAGAGATGCGATATATCCTAGAAGGACTCGCTCGTTTACGTCTCGCATCATCATGTCGGCTTTGATTTCATTATACGACTTCGTGACTAGAAGATAGGAAAACTCGGCTTCTTCTCTCATCGACCCTAATTGTCTCAATCTTCGGTCATCAAACAAACTCGGAAGAAAGTCATCTTCCTTTCTTTCGACGGAGACCCGTCGAGTCGAGATGTCTCCCTTCCCTGTTTCGAGATGGACGATTTCAAAACCGAGATTGTTGAGATACTCGGCGATAACCCAATGCTCCCTGTGGTCAACCTTCTGTTGTCGGTCAAGGAGTTCCTGTATGATAGCCCTACCGAGCCACTCGCACCGTTCTTCGTGTCCGGTGGGTATTTCGCCCACTTCGATGTTTGCTCCGCTTAGGAGACGCAACAGAGCCAATTTTCGGCCAAGCCCGCCTGTGCTAGCGGCTTCAACAAAAGCCTCGGGGTTCTCTAGTATCTCTTTAGCCTTGAATGTCTTATTGGCGGGTACCATCTATCTTCCTCCATTTTCTCTTTACTGTTTTCTTTTTGGGGAATGCCTCAATGTACTTCGGGCATGCCTCTCCAATGCAACAACGGTCTCTCTTTAGTGTCGTGCAGTTAGCGTTCGTGTGGTATCTATCGTTATGGAATATCGACTCCAATTGATGACGCCTGTACTTATGATTCTCCACATCGACATAACCACGTTCATGTGCTAACTCGACCCAAAGAGAGTCGAATGTGTCTATGTCTATGCCTATACTCTTAGCGTACATGGCGGTGTGGACTCTTGACTTATGATACGGGTTCATCGAACGAAGTTCATTGACCACACCCGGACATCGTACTTCTAGTGAAGCGAGGAACTGTCCTAATCCCGTCTCGACGTCCACTTTGATTTCAGATGGGATAATCGGTCTTAGTTCCACATCGTCTTTGTTTATCTTCAAGTCGAGGAACCTAATCAGTTCCTTAAGTGTTAATTTCTTTGACCCGATTATGAAAGGTCCCTCGTTCTTAGGACGGTATGAATGTGCGACGATATTATCGTGGCCGGAATACAACATGTCTCTAGTCAGAGGCATAGCCATTCGACCGCTTTTCTCCCCATGTCTGTTCACATGGGTTGTGAAGGGGAACCTACACAATCGCTTAGGGTCGCCTGTGGTTTGCACATCGAGAGTATTTAATCCATGCAAAATCTTGAGTTGTGTTTGGGTCTGATTGACGATTCTCCGTAGTGCATCAGCAGTTCCGTCTGTATGCTTGAACTTGAAAAGTGTCGGTGTGTGAAGAATGAAAAGATGGTAGCCTTTCGAGCCGGAATACTGAACCCAATGTGCTACGTCATGCTCCTCAAGATACTGAGACAACTTGACCGCATCTGCATAGGCGTTCTCCGGCTTCGTATCATGGTCGAAGTCAAAGAAGGTCAAGCGGTACTGAATCTGTGTCGGCAGTTGTTTGCCTCCACCATCATAGCCTAGTCCATCGTAGCCCTGTGTACTGATGAAGCATGAGTTATAGCCGTCCCAATCAGAGAAGGATGAATATGCTTCTTCGGGTGTGAAGATGAAGTGTTGCCTAGGGTTGCCTACTGAACGTGGATAATGCGTGAACCCGAGTTCTTCGCATAACTCCTCAAACTCAGTAAACTCAAGTCTCATCATTCTCATTCCAATAGTTTACTCAGAGTATCAATCACGTTCTGCAACTCTTTCTTGATTCTCTGCTCGTATGCTAGGTCGACTTGACTGTCGGTGATACCCATAGCCGACTTTAGTAAATCCAAAGTGACTAGGTTCCTCAATGCCTCTGCGTCCTCCTCGGTGAACCCGAGTTTTTCTTCTATCTCTCGTATCTGTTTGCTCATTCTCTCACGGCCTCTGTTGCTAATACCGATGTAAACTCTCCATCGGTGGAATCTATGATGACGAATTGACCGTCACGATGTTTTGAAATCGTCACGGTTTCCGTAGCAGGGTCAAACCTTCTTATGATTGTGCGTAGGTTGTCGGTGAATCTGATTGACCAATTGTCTGCCCCTTTCACGGCGACAAAGTCAACGTCTGACCATGAGCGAGAAGTTTTGCTAGTCCAATGTCCGGCTTCGCACTTTGCTTCTCCGCTACTCCAAGTGTATTCTATGTACGGAGCCTTAGCAGTAGTCATGTCCTTCAAGCCTCGTCGTAGTTGGTCTATGCTCATTGTAATAACATGGTCGGCGGGTTCATTTCTAAACATAGGGAATGTCCTCACACCATCCACGATAGGAAGAACCCATCTGTCCGGTATGGTGAGGCACTCATCCTCGTCAGACGGCATGATAGATACTCCACCCGACGATTCTCCCGAGATTTCTATTGGTTTGTGAACGTCAGTCTGTATTCTGACCAATTCGTCTCGACCAAACTTATTCTTGAGCATGTCTGAGAGTTCTTTCGGGTTGACTAGCATAACGCATACACCACTAGGCAAAGCCTCGACCACGTCCCACCTGTCGATGAAGACCTGCAAGGTACGTGTCTGATTCGTCGTCCATATCGACGCACCATCCGTAGCAAATAGGACCCGTACAGGCGTCGCAGGGTCGTCAACGGTACCTGCGTCAAGGAAGGTGCAAAAGCGACCCGCATTGACTGATACGTCGACCCGTCGTGGTACTTCTGAGGACGGGGTGTACTCTCTCATGTGCTAAAGCACAAACCCCACCGTCTTAAGGAGAAAGGTCATTCTTTTTCCAATAATTCTTGATAGTGTCGCACTACCTGTTCTTTGGGTAGGTGCATGCTTAGTGAGAGGATTAGTTCGTTAGTGAGTTGTTGTATTTCAAGAACGGTTTGCGAAGTGTCGAACCGCCCTTTACTTTCGATTTCTGATTCGCAAAGGTCGGCTATTTGATTGAGGGTACTTCTCACTCTTTTAACTTCGGTTTCAAGATTTGTCGCTTCCATTTTCACCCCTCCGCCACTAAGATGTCGTAGTTCTCCGGTGAAGCGAAGCCAACTGTGATAGTGACTGTGCCGTCGTCGTTGTTGTCGACACCCAAAATAATTTCTTTGATGCCCCTTTCTCTCATGAGAGTCGAAGGTGGAGTCAAGTTGCCTCTGACTGCCTCGATAATGTCGTAGCCCAATGTGTACGGACTCAAGATGTGATACATGGTGATGCCCGATGGGTTCTCGCCGTCCCAATAGGCGTTCTCGGGAGATTCACCGGCCTTGATGAGGTCGATAGCAACCCTCTGCCTGTTTTCGTCGATACCAACTAAACCTGCGGAGAACTCGGGGCTGAGAGTCACGTACCCTCTACGTCCCTCTTGTATTGCGTCGTTCCATGTGTTCGTGTCTGTTAGGTCCGCGCCGTGTGCGTTCATGTTTGTGGGTAGGTACATTACTATATGAAGCCTTCCCTTTGTGATTTACAAATCATAGGCGTCGGGAAGTGCTAGCCACGTTTTCTGCGGATATTTGCTCCTACCGTCGACGCTAGAAATCTTCTCACTACCTACGCAGGTGAATAGGTGTGGTTTTTTCGCTAGGTGGTTAGACAAGCGGTTCATCTCGAAAGGTTGGTTTTCAAGAGCGGCAATTTCTCCGGTGGTCAATGGTTTACCATCGGGATGAATTGCTCCGGCCTTTATCATGGCGTTCCAAAGACGTTTGACGTTCCGACCGTCAGACTTGCCTAGCCTACCTTTGCGGCGTTGGCCGTATTTGCTACTCGGTACGTACTTATCTTCGGTGCTATCAGTCATTTATCTTCGATTCCTTTTTCTTGATGTTCATTCGGCGTTGCGGCTTCACGATAGCAGTCTTGCGTATCTCTGTCGCTACATCATCCGGCAGAACGGGAAGAACTTTCTCGACGGCGGTCTTAGACAGGCTCACCATCTGACCAAAGACGGCAGGTGGTACTAACTCCTGTACCAAAGATGGGACGTACTCGGTACGTGTGGTCTCGCCCCATACTATCGACCAATCTTGAGTCTCCTCGACACAGTCTTCGACTTTCATTTGTCTATCGAATACGTTGTTCTTGAGATGAGCGTCAATAGCACGTGCCCTACGGTCTAGCATTTGCTTTGATGCTTTGATAGTGGCTAGTTCGTTTAGCATTTCATTTAGGTCGTTATCAGCAGTTGGGTCTAGTAGGTCCCATGCTCCCTTCTGCATTAGTTCCTGTGCCCTAGGGCAAATGTCGGAATAGGCACACCACTTACACCCGTCACCGATTGTTGGGTTTGGTTCTTCGATTGATTGAATCCACTCGTACTGAGCCTTTAGCCAATCCTTGAACTCGTCGATTTTCTTATCGGTCCATGAAGTAGTCACTACGCCGTAGCGTAGCAAATCGAATGAGAACTTAATCTCCTTATCCGGCCACCACTCCCGAGCAACGGCGAGATAGATTCCGGCCTGTATCGAATTATCAGCCTCGGCTTGAGTCATGTTTGCTCGAATGGTTTTGTAGTCAACTAACTCAATTGTACCATCTCGATGTTCGAGTATTGCGTCGATGAATCCAAAGACAGGTACGCCATTACTTAGAATGTAGGGGCTTCTATGCGTTCCGAACCCTCTTTCGGTGTCGATTATTCTAACCGGAGGCCGTCCTCGGCGGTCGAACCAACGGGTCAGCATAGTTTTGCCATCTTGATAAAATTGGAAATCAACTTCTGAAATTGCGTTTTCTTTTTCGTACAATTCCATTAGACGGTCGAATGTTAGTTTGCCCGTTTTGCCATCTTTATCGGGCTTTCGCCAATGCTCTAGTGCATTGTGTACGTTCGTTCCGACCCGAGCGGCCTGTCCCGAGTCTCGGTGGTTTGCTTTGTGTTTTAGGGTCACTTCATCATCCGACTTTGGGTCGTAATGATACTGATACTGCTGAGTGCAGTTCTTCGCCATTTTGAGTCTTGACGCAGACAGATAAGGTACTTTCATAATGAAAGCGACCACTAATCACACTATTAAGCAGTCGGTCTATTGAAGACCTATGGTCTATTTTCTATCGCCATCGTGGGCCTTCGAGCCATCCTACTAAAGAACGACGGGAACCCTTTGAAATCGGGGTCACGAAATGTTCGTGGTACGATGGGAATACTATGATTGAGCCTTTCTTCGCTAGGTCAATCGGAGGCGGAGATGCGGTGTGTGCGAAGCCCAACTCTCCACCCTCGTATTCATCGGGGTCAGTTAGTTGAATGACTACGCTCAGTTTGCGGTGTCGTCCATCCTGTCGCATCCAATCTATATCGTGGTGAGAATCGTACTTATGTCCGGCCTCAGCGTACTCTGTGAATTGAAGCGGTGGTAATGTGCTAACGGCTACATCGAAGTGTTGGTTCGCCGCCATAGCGTATTCCCAAACGACGTTATGCAATTCTCTGTACACGTCGTCATTAGGCACCCATCGAATGTCCGTTTTGCGGTGTGAGTCTTCTTCATCGGTGCCTCCGGTTCTGAATGTCGATGCTTTTTGCACCGGAAGTTTTTGCATCTTCTCGACCCAACCATCAATGGTCTTAGTGTCGATTGCTCCCTCCCACATCAGCCATGCGGGGTGTTCCATCATCAGTTCATCCCCTGCTTCTTAGCCGCATTCCAAAACCGCTCGGGAGTTGGGTTCTCAATCTTGAACGGTTTGCATGCTCTTGACTTCTTGACGTGTGCGGTGTGTCTGACTTGAGTCTCTCCACCCTTCGTCCTCTGTTGCTGAGATAACTCGATAATCCAATCGAATAGAGGGTCTGTTTGGTCCGGTCGACCTGCGGCGGCAGTCACCTGCTTTTCGTTAGCCGTACCGAAGTCCTGTGTGTACTGTCTGAGAAGGACGGTGGAAATGAAGTGATAGTTATACAGTTCCCCGCCAATCTTGAGCCTCTCGTATGGTTGGAAGAATAGTTTGTTAATCACTTTGTAGGAGTGCATCTGACCCTCAGCAAAAGCAGGGAGGGTCTTTTTGCCCTCTGCTACTGCCTGTTGCTGACGTGCTAGCAATAACTCTCCTTCGGATTTACCATGGACTTCTTGAGAATAGAAGTCACGGCATGCTAGATAGTATGCACCTTCGTTCTCCATCACCATTACACGTACACCCTCGGGGTGTTCTTCGGCGTGTTGCCTGTGTAGGTCAATGAATGCTAGAACCATATCGTTGACTTCTGTTGGATTACGACATACCTTTCGGAATAGGCGAGAGCGGAGGCTGAGAGGCATTATGTCCTCCCGAGCCACTAAGTCTGCTTGACCTTCTAGGTCGCAGTCAATGATAGTCATAAGACACTCAGCAGGGTCTCGTCCCTCTGATAGGTGAGCAAAGTGCCGTAGTGCGAAGGTGGATTTACCACTCCCACTAAAGCCCTGCAACTTCATGTGCCTCGGACGTACTCTGACCATGGAGTCCCCCGTGTCGCATGATGCGATTAGATTAGCATAATTTTCAGCCTTTTTCTTAGCGGATTTAGCCATGAATCAAACCTCCTTTCTCCACCTATAACCCGATTACTCCCAATCGTCCCAATCGTCGTCTGTCGATGGGGCTTTGTGAGCCTCGGTCTCCTTATCTCCATCGGTGCCGGTCGCCTCCTCAGAGCCGTCATCTTCAGAAGAAGCGTCGGCGGAGTCACCGGAGTTGGAGTCGTCATCATCGTCGTCTGCGAAATAGTCGGCGGCGTCATCTGCGCCATCGTCACCCGCTACACTCTCGGGTACTTCGGGCTTAGGTGGCTCAACGACCACTAGGCCGACTGCGATTTCTAGGTTTGCGGATAGTCCGTATTCACCATTGACTTTCGTCGTGACCAATGCTAGGATTTTGGAATAGCGACCGTAGCGTGATGCTATGTCGGGTGTAGTAATGCAGTTGAGCATTAGATTCTCGCCACTCTCGATAGCGTCCATAGTCATAGTCGAGTCGTCCTTTAGGAGGACCTTTCCAAATTGATTTCCGGTTCGTGAAGTCTGTACACCTGCATACGATACAGTAGCCTCAACTAGGCGGTAGTCGTTAGGTGTGCGGGATATGTCGTCCTCTAGGTCAGCGATTTGAGTCACGTCGTATAGAGAGCGTAGTACGTCCTCTGAGGAACCGTGTTCGTAGTCTTCTTCTGCGAATGCAGTTAGACCGGATAGTGGCCTCAAGTCGAGCATTTCAGCGTCAAGATTTCTGCATGATACGGCGGCTCTCCATGTTCCCCTTTGTAGGTCGTCTGCGAGTGCGGCGTCATCGTCCCATAGGGACATGCTGAACATAGCAGGTTCCATGACTGCGTCTCCGTCTTCAACAACGGCTTGACCATAGATGAAGCATACAGGGCGTGGATTGCCCTTAGCGATTCCAACGGTGCGGTGTGCTACTTCCCAAACGTCCATGTGGGCGGTGTAGGATTTTTGCCTTAGAATGTTAGAAAGGTCAGTCAGTACGCAGTCGGTGACGAAGCCTTGTGCGGCAGGTGATTTCATTCCACCTAGGGATTGAATCGTCTCACGTAGGTTAGGGTCATTCGTCTTACGAACGAATAAATCGAGAACAGGAGTCTCGTCAACAAAGATTCCGTTCTGCACCCCACGGTCAATGTACGGTTGCAGACGGCTCTGTACGGCTTTCGGCAGTTTGGTCTTCTTACTAGCGGTCTTCGACGGCATGATTCACCCTAGAATCCCCACCCTTATGAAGGGAATACATAGGACTTCATATCTCATTCAACGTCCTCTAAGTGGGATTCCATTAGCGATTCCCAAAGGGAGTCATTATCCACGTCTGCTGTTTTCAGCATAGTCGTCTTCATCTCCTCTCGTACTTCTCGCTTCGACGCCAACTTCTCAGTAGCGGTTGATTCCCATGTCTTATCGAACCATGCTTTGCCCGAGAACATTTGCGGTCGGTGTTCGCTATCCCCTGTGACTTTCCACAACAGGGAAGTCTTGCGGGCGATTGGACGGAAGTACGTAGGAAGGAACAGACTTCTCCAAACTTTCGATTCATCTTTCGTTCGACAACCGATTGAACGGAGCATGGCTCCTTCGCTCTTACTTAGTGAGCGAACTGAAATCGGAGAGTTGGAGGAAGACAGAACGTCATTGAAGTCAGAGATAACGGCAGGTAGGTTATCACGTACGGCCTCTATGAATAGTGGCGTGAGTGCGTATGTATCTAACAGACCTTCTCTTGACTTGACGATTCGATATGTCTTGCGACCACCACCTCGACCACCACCTCGACTAGCGACTTCAATCAGACCTGCGTCTTCTAATGTCGGCAGGTGCTTATCCTTGATTTGAGATTTAGATACTGAGTACGCATGTAGGTTCAGCCATTGTTGGATAGCGTCGATAGTCAGACGCCTCTTTGAGTCGGCCATATTCTGCATTTGGAGAAATGTATTCCATGCGTCATCGGGCACACCCGATAGGGACGCTCTCAATACTATGTCGCATAATAGAAGTCCAATCACATTATCCTCGATGGACGATAGAATGTATGTACCTGTGTCGTCGGTCTGTGTTGGTCGTTGCCTACTGTGAAGTAAAGTGACTGCGTCGATTACAGACAGAACCTTAGTGACGTCCCTCTGATGTTGAGCGTTCCGAGCCGGAAAGAAGTCCGCTAATAAAGGGGCAAATATGTTCCTCACTTTTTGCTTTCTAAGGGAGAGCATAGATGCTTGAAGAATATCTAGTTCGGGATTGACTGTGAAAGTCTCCGGTCGGGCTTTCGCTATGAGATGATTTTTGACTACATTACCGACCTTATCCGAATTGGACTGTGGAGTCATCAGTAGTTGTCTAGTCACCTGCTCCTGTTCTTTTGGATTGCGTGTAGTTAGAGTGATGAATGCAGGTCGACCTCTGATGATGAAATCTCTAGTCTCAATCTCTCCGGTCATCTCGTTCTTCATCGGAGTTTTCCAAACCAACTCCTTATCGTCGCCGGACATGAGCGGCTTCATGCGCTGAATGAATGCGAACGATTCGTCCTTCTCTAAGACGATGATACATTTCCCATCCACATTAACGATGAAGTTCCCATCCTCGTCGACCTCGTCGTAGTCGTACTTGAGAGCCTCACGGGATGCACCCGCTAGTACCATGCACATAGATTTGGGGAACCCATTACGTGCGGTTAGAGTCATGTATGTTTTACCGGATGCAGATTGACCAATCATCTCAAGATTGAGCGGTGCATCTGTTTTACATGATAGCATGACTAGGAATGTGAGAATGAGATTGGCGTCATCACCGACGAACGGCATGTCTCTTGATTCGTGAAGTATTTTGTTGACTCTGTCGAGCAACAACTCATCAGCCAATAGAGAATCGACGTCCCTATCTTCTATGTCTGCGTATAGAGTCTCGGCTTCTTTCTTCTCTGCTGAGACAAACTCTCCCGGTTCGTAATCCCCATCCTTGAGAATGATGCCCGCCTTGAGCATATCCAAAGCGAACGATTCGCTCTTGATTTTACAGTCCTTGGTCAGACGGTTGATACTATACTGAGATAGAATGTTCACTTTGCCCCGTGGTTCACCATCGACTGATACGGTGAAGTCCATTCTCCCCTTTGTAGCAGATAGAAAGGTCAACACTACTTCGTGGTCTAGTTCCTCGATGTGATACACCATGGCGTTCTCTGATGACTGTCTAACGTGTACCATGACTCTCCTCTCCTTCCCCCCACCGTATTAAGGACTGACGTCAGACCTCCACTTAGTCTCCGGTGGGAATTGTGATACTAGGGACCAATACAACCCGCAGTCATTGTCTCCACATATTACTACTGAGTTCGGCCACATATTGCCGGGTCCGAGAGCCATGGCGTCGACCGGACCTTTGCGTTTACAGTTAGGACACTCGGGTAGAGTGTACAGACCTACTACATCACACTCACGTGCGGGTTGTTGGTCAGTTGAAGGAGCCAATACCTTGTTTGGTATCGTCCTATTCAGAAGATAGCGAGTCATTTCTCATCCTCCTCGGTGAAGTTCTCGTAGAACCATTTGTCTAGTTCACTACGGGTGCGCTTACTTACCGAAGAATAATCTCGGGTATGCTCAGTTCTTTTGGAATACCAATCATCATGATTTTGCTTCAACTGTTCGTAGTATCTATCATGGAACAGAATCCACTTAGTCATCAGAGAATCATGAACGAATCCTAGTTTTTGATATTGATTATTTACCCTATTCCAAAGACTTTCAGCGTTTTTGTAAACAGGTTCCCCCTCGGGATGCAATACAAAACACATGACGGCTTTTGCTGATTTCAACTCCTTCTCAAAGTTAGGATGCCGCAACTCGAATCGTGTTCGTTTTGCTATCATGGCCCTACTCATGCTACGTGCCTCCTTAACCAACTAGGCATTTCCTTGATGTTCTGTCGGAACCACGAAGGAAGAAGCCCTGCATTCATTCGTTGAAATCTAGCCCACGATGAATCGAGAATGAAGATGTGTCCTTTGTCTGTTGGTGAACGAACGATACGACCTGCACCTTGTACAATAGTCAAGGCGGTTTGGAGATTGTACCACTTCTTACAGGGAGCGGGACAACCGAACGAGCCACACATGCCGTTGCTATACTTACTCGGGGGTTCGTACGGACAGTCGGGTCCTCCTTCGTGTTTGGCCCTCCACGCATGCTCGTCCTCCATTAGTCGTGTCGAGATAACAGGGTCGACCACGGGTAGGTATGGCACTTTACAGAGAACCAACCACTCGGCTAGTTTGCCTTTGAAGTCGAATCCCTCGTTAACGTATGTTGAGATGAGGACTAGGTCGTCACGCTCGCTAGTCATGAAATAATCGAGAGCGGCGTCGCGTCCCCCTGCATCCGAGTCATGCGTCACTATTCTATCCTCAAAGCCCGCCGCCTTGAGTCCTTCGACTAATGCCTTGCGTATGTAATGAGAATGTGGGAGTACGACTCCACGCTTGTTTGGAAATCTCTCCATGATTCCCTTAATGGCTTTGACTTGTTTTGGTATGGTCGTGTCTCTTTTGGAATACGACATAGAACCAACGGGGCAATAGTGAATGTTGAAGCAGTCTTTCGGGAATGGACTTTCAGTCACGTTGATGTACAGAGTCTTTTGATTCTCTAGTCCCATCGACTGTACGAACGTATCGACATCGAGTATAGTAGCCGAGAGGAAGATTCTCTTTCGGGCCACTCGCTCCAACATTTCTTCTGCATAGTCCTTCACACGAACGGGGTTGAACTCAACATACCTACCCGCTCTATTCGAGTCGAGTTTGACGACTAGATTTTTGGCGTTTTGAAGCAGAGTGAGAACCATGCTTCCTTTCTCTAGTAAACTACGGAATGCCTTAATGTTGGAGTCATTCTCCTCGTCTTCGGCAAGTTTGAGATGTGCTTCGGCTGAGTTAACGAAGTCCTTGATGTCGTCCAACCAATCTGCGGCATGGTAGTGCATAGGGAAGTTCCACTTTGGACCATGGACCTTAGCCCAATCCCTCTGAGTTATTCTAGTTCCGAGAAGGTCGAGGAGAAATTGCTCCATCCTATGAGCCTCGTCGATGATTGCGAAGTCCCTTTGCTCAAACCGTGGGTCTCCCTGTATGACTCTAAAGAGATAAGCCGGATTGGATAGCGTCACCCGTGAGTCGGCGGCGGCGAACTTCTGCTCGTAGTACGGACAGGGGTCGGCCTCCTTTGAGTGAGGACAGGAGCCGCCTCGCTTCGTCCAACAGGGGGCACCGTCGGCGGTCCCGCTCTTTATCCAACAGGGGAAGTTGGAGCGACCTCTTACCTCCTTTACCACGTGCCCGTAGTCAGCCATATACTGAGAAGCGAGACCGAGGCTTGGAGTTAGAAGGTAGGCGGATTGGAACTGTGCTTGAACGGTCATGGCTATGGCTGATTTCCCTATTCCGGTAGGTGCCTGTATCACGATGTTATCGAAGTCATCCCGCTCTAAGGCATGATAGATGACGGATAGTGTCTCCGACTGATATTTTCTAGGAGAGGGCATTGGGAAGTCTTCTCGTATCTCATCCCACTTATCCGGCAGTTTAGCCTTGGTTGGAATGTTGATGCGGACGACGGCCATGATACTCAGTCGTGTCCTCACCTTCTTAATGTGGTGCGTCAGAGGAGGGGCCTATGAACGGGAAAAGATGTTAACAAAACCCACCGAGACAAACCCCTCCTCCGACGACTTGTTGAAGGTAATAATGCCTCGGCAAATTGACCTATCACTCTCACCTATCTAAAGGGAGCGGTATGATTTCGAGTGTTGCGCCGGAGGATGGGCGATATGTCGGGCAAATACACGAAACCCCACCAACGGGCACCCATCCTCCGACGACTTGCGAAGGTAAACCCCGTTGGCGAGTCGTCCTCTGACTCCCACCTATTTTACTTCAACGGTTAGCCCAATAGGTACGACAGTCGTACTGAGCGGTCAGACCGACTTCGGTGGCCGCTCTTTCTAGTTCGCTGAGAAGGTCAATACAACCACATTCACATGAATGGCTACCGAGACTCGTCACGTGAGGGACTTCGATTTTAGCGATATAGAATGTGTCCGGCCAAGATTGGCGAGTGTTATTTCTCCATACAGTCTGCTTCTCAATTAGTCCTCTGTCGATTCCCTTAGCGACCATTGGTCTAACTGTTTGGTTGTTGATGCGACACCATGAGTACGTAGCGTTGTCCGGTACGTACGTCCATGGTAGTTCGATTTGCTCCGTGGTAGGTAAAGATTGGATTTCCTCTATGATTTCTGCGATTGGTCTTGTTGCCATGTTTAAGCGGAGGGGGTTCCACTATATAACATGTATGTTTTGTGAAATGAATTATGATTATGACCAATATCTTGTACTACATACAGAGTTCTTGTGTGTGTGTGCCTGTAAGGGGTATTGAATTGGTTTTATTTCCGGTAGCCCCGTAGGGGCTAATGATGAGGGCTTTTCTTCGACGTATGACTTTCTAACTATATATCGGTGCAAAACCAATATGAAAAGTCAATCAATTCAGACTCGAATTAGTCGCCATTCTGATAGTCGATGCTATGTCCGGCGGTGCCCTTCCAACTGTTATCGTCATAACAGAATCCATGACTCCGAAGTCCCAACCGATTGAGAATATCTCCTGTCGTCCGGCGAGACCACCATCAACAGATGCAAAGTCGATTATATCTCCGACTCTCATATCGAATCTCTCGGGCAAGCCCTCAACTATCCATTGACTGTATGCGATACCCTGTCGCATCAATATCTGTCGTGCTAGAGTCTCGGCATGTGCTTGAGTTGAGACGTTCTCATCCTTGAAGTATTTAGAGACCGCTCGACCTTGGTGGTTCAGAGATACTGTGGCCGTTATCGTTCCGTCTTTATTCTCGACAGTCACCGTGTTAAAGAAATCACTATCATTGGTCACACGTTCTACCATGGTTGGGTAGAAATCCTGTGGTACTGATGTTCTCGGTATTCGACCTGCAACATAAGGAGTCAAAGTCGAATCGTGGAGTTCCCGCTTTTCTGCCACGTTGATGTACCCGTACGCATCTGCGTAGATTTGATATTGCCTCGGTGCTGAGTTTACGTAATTCAAAACACTTTGAATTGCTTGTAGTCTAGTCTTGCCTTTGTACTTCAAACCGACAGGAATAGTGAACGGAAGTTCGGCCATCATTCTACCTATTGGTGGTTTGTAGGATGAGTCGGCTACTATCTCTTTGATTAGTGAGGCTATGTTGCCTACACCTGCTGAAAGTTCCTCTGTAATGTATTCGTTCGCCAAGAATCCTAGGGCGTCCATGCAAGTCAGTTTGATTTCATCAGACGTCTCCTCGATGCCCGATACAAAGCCGGTGAATATCAATGGAGGGTTCGACCACATTCTCGGGGCCAAGTAAACTTGGATTGTTTCACCTAACGATGCTACGCCGCTCCTTCGACCTGCAACAGAAGATACAGTTATCGACAAAGTTCGAGGTGAGTTCATTTCCTCCTTTGAGGTGATTTTCCTAACTCCATGTAAGGGCCTACTTCCATTCAGCATTACAGTTGGTTGCCTTGGTGTTGCTTCATCTTCGGCTATTTGACCGTAGATTGTACGACCCATTACCTGTCGTGAACGTACGAAGAATACCTTGTGAGGCCAATTATTCCTTAGATTGCCTAGTTGGAATTGTCTAGGTCTGTTCATCCATTGGAGACCCTCGGGGTTCCAACCACCATTCGAGTACCCTAACTTGCCTAGGTTGAAGGTCGGGTTTGGAAGGACGCTCGTAGGATAGTTCCCTTCGGTGGGTCCGGTGGTGAATGCAAAACCCCCACGTGGACCACCACCACGACGAGAAGTCAAATCGTATTGGTCGGGGAAGATGCTAGCCGTTGTATAGAGATAGCCGAACCCATCGTCTGCTCCTGTGTACCCATCATGTAGGTGCGGGTCGAATGGCTTAGGTGATGCTAGGTTAGTGTAGCAGTACGTCTTAGGTCCGGTGGTTCTCCATATATCAGTCCCTTGGTTGGGGTGGAGAATCAACCCTAGACCGAAGTCATTTGGATAGTGTGCGGGTCGGTTGATGTCTTCCTTATCTTGAGGGGTCATAGCGTGTTCGACTTCTGCATCTTTACTGCGGAAGTTCATCCATTGTACTTCGGCCCACGTCCTAGATACAAAACGTGCTATTGCGGTCCTAGGACGACGTGGGTCCTCGGATAATTCGTCAACATAAGATGCTAAACTCTCGGGTGGCGTGATGACGTATTCATCGTCGTTAGGGTGCCTAACAATGCGAGTATATCGCTCATTCTCGTCGCTCACGTCCAATCCACGTCATTAACAGGCTATTGACCGTATGCTTCATAGGGCGTGTCGGTATCGAACCGTTTGTGAGAGTTCTCAAGCCGGAGAAGGGATATTGCTTAGTTAGACGATGGGTACCCGAACAGACTACTACATCGGGTGTGATAATACAGGATGACGCCGCCTCATACGGCTTCGGTGTTATTGATGCAATTAACCCCGATGGAGGCCGAGAATACGACGTAGGCACCATTGTTTTGATAGCAAGTGATAAAGGAACTCCCGTTCAATGGAACGGTAATGTATGTCTCATGGTTAAGATATACGACATAATAGGAACCGTGGAGGAATCAGAATGAAGCGTTCGATATTTGGAGAAGAAGCAAGAGAAGCATTGATGCGAGGAATAGACGAAGTCGCTAACTCAGTAAAACCAACACTAGGACCTGCGGCTCGTACTGTTATACTAGAGAGGCAGTATGGTTCTCCTATCGTCATCAACGACGGTGTGACTATTGCCAAGGACATAGATATGAAAGAGGACCCGTATGCTAATCTCGGTGTTCGCTTGATTCAAGAAGCCGCAAGCAAGGCTCAAGATAACGCAGGTGATGGTACTACTACTGCGTCGATACTAACTCAGTCTCTATGTACGAAGGGGTTAGCCGAGATGAAGACAGGTAGGAATCCAATCCATATCAAAAAGGGATTCGATAAGGCGGTCGAAATTGCAGTAAAGGCGATTGAAGACGCATCTCAAGATGTCGACGACGAATCTTTGGTACACGTTGCTACTATCGCCGCCAACAATGATGAGATGATTGGTGGTTTGATTGCCGAGGCTTTCGGCAAGGTCGGTCGAGATGGAATCGTCTCGATTGAAGAATCGAACGGTCTCGATACGACGCTCGAAGTTGTAGATGGTTTGGAGTTTACTAAGGGTCTCCTTAGCCCACACTTCCTCACCGATGAGGAAAAACAAATCTCGATTTTGAAGAATCCGTTGATTTTGATTACAGATGAACACATCAAACACGCTCAAGAGATTGTTGATGTTCTGAATTATTCTGCTGAGATGAAAAGACCATTACTCATCGTAGCGGCTAAACTCGAAGGAGAAGCACTTGCTACACTCGCTTTGAATGCCACACGTGGCGTCCTTGAAGTCGCCGCAGTTGAGGCTCCTTCCTTTGGTAATTCACGTGAAGAAATCCTCACCGATATTGCTACGGTCGTTGGTGCAGTTCCTATTTTTGCTAGCAAGGGAATGTCGACACAACGGAACGGCATAGAGTCGCTAGGTCGTGCTAGTACGGTCAAATGCTCCATGAAGCGAACTACAATAGTCGGTGGAGCAGGTGTTGATTCTGATATTAAGAAAAGACAGGAGGCTTTGATTGCTCAGTCGAAAGAGGCTGAGACTGATTGGGAAGCCGAGGCTCTGCGAGCAAGAGCGGGCAAGATTTCCGGTGGAGTAGCGGTACTACATATCGGTGGTAAAACAGAAGCCGAGATGAGGGAGCGTGTGGCACGTGTCGACGATTCTCTGAATGCTACTAGAGCGGCCCTGCAAGAGGGAATAGTGCCGGGTGGTTCTATCATGTACCTACGTGCTAGGGATGAGATTCTTGATGCCTCAGATGATGCCGAAGGGGACGTTTGGTTGGGTATGATGATGGTTCACGATGCCTTGAGCGAACCGTTCCATCAGTTATGCTACAATGCAGGTGTCGACGGCTCAGAGGCTTTGGATAAGGTCGTCGAGATGAACGACCCTACATACGGTCTGAATGCTAAGACGCTAGAGTACGGAGACCTGCTAGAACAGGGAGTCATAGACCCTGCGAAGGTCGTCAAGAACTCACTAGAGACTGCGGCGTCAATAGCGGGTCTCGTATTGACCACCGAAGTTCTAGTCGCTGAGGACTAGCCAACTGTACCAATTCTCTCGGTGCCATGAAGTCGGATTTCCGTTGAAGACCCATGCTCCTTCGTTTCGGTAGTCTCCGGTCCAAGGAACATTCTCCTTAGTGCAGAGTGTACTGACTACAAAGTTAGCCCACTTGTTTACACTACCGGACCACTTCTCGCCTTCGTGTGAGGGGTGTTGGGTGACGACAGTCTCGTTTGGGTTGTTGTGGTCGGTGCATACCCACGCCCAAGGACGCTCGTCGTCGTATGCCGGTGCAGTATAACGTCCATAGACAACCGTAAAGCCCTCAAAATATAGTGCCCCGTCTCGCATTTCCATGCGTTCGGACCGGCCTACTTCTTCAAGAAGGCCGTTTATTTCAGTCATGATTTCTTCCCGAGTTGTCGCAAATAACTGTCTGCTCATGTTTAACCGTAGGGGGTTGGGGTATATAACATGTATGTTTTGTGAATCAGAACCCGAACCTGTTGCTCGAACCCGCTAGAGCGTCTTGGTCTCCTATCCTTGTGATTAGGGCACCCGACCACGGCCAATACAATGTCGAGCCTCCGTGTGGTGTTCTATACCAACATAGAGGATTGGCCGACCACGCTAGGTCTAGGTCCGAAGCATTACTGCCCCAAAATCTCTGATACCTTAACTGCGGTTGGTCGTGACTGAAATCCTCTGACCCCGCCATTGTCTCGGCGGCACCCATTATGTCGAACTTACTTGTGCTAGCGTTCCATTTTATCGACGGAACAGACAACCAACGGACGTTCATAGAACGGATAACATTCTCAGATGCAGTAGCGGCGTCAAACTCGAACGAAGGAATCCACACTTCCATGAAGTGAGAGCGAGCAGTCCATATTCCGGTAGCGTCTCCGTATGAGAACCCAACCGATGAAAGAGTCGCACTATCCGGCACACCGGGCCATGCTAGAGGGTATGGGTCATCGTCTTCGGGTGTAGGCACCGTACTAAACTCGGATGCACTTCTCCATCTTGCTACAATATGCAATTGACCCTTTCCATTCGTAGTCATTGTTAGGGCTGAGATGTCGAATGGATTTCCTGTTATTGGATGGAATATGTGTTTGGTTGTTTTGTTGGCTTCTGCTAAGTCACGCTTCGCATCCATGGCTACTATCTTAACGTCATAGACTGTGGTTGAGTAAACGAGCATCAGTCTATCTTCCTCATTGATTAAAGCATCCCAATAGATTACATTATCAGAAGCCGTACTAATTATGATTGGTGAGTTAAACGAATGAGCGGTGCCACTTGAGAATACACCTTGGGCTACGAAGATGTCTGAGTCTGCCTCGCTGTTATCAGACTCACGATACAAAATGTACGGCAGGTCATCTCCTCTAAGGCATATCTTAGGTAGGTCAATATCATGGTCAGATGTAGCAGTTCTGACGACTACCCAACGGCCATCATCCCAAGTTCCGGTCTGACCACTAGGCATAGCAACCCATGATTGATTTACTTCTTTCATAGTATATACTACTGAATATTCATCTGCTGAATCTACGTAGTGTATCGCCGCTAGGTGAAGCCTGTCCTTCGAGTCACAAACCAAAGACGGTTGCATTAGATTGTCTCCGGTGCTGAACGGATTGAGAGAACCCGAGATGTTGACGGGCGTCACGGCTGACCAATCCCACTTGTAAACGTGGTCGGGACTACTTGCCACCATGACTCTATGTGCGTACGTATAGAACAGGCGTCGGTTAGGAACTCCGCTAACCGAAGCGTCACCATCTCTAGCCACTTCGATGACTGCATGAATGGTTCCGAAAGAGTCGGATGCGAATGCGGCACCGTATATTTTATCGTTAGAATCGAGGGACTGCGAGCCTATTTCACTAATTAACAATACTTCGTCGAGTCCACTACCCCCACCATTGTTCTCAGAATGTCTGTTCCAAAACAAATCACTTCCCGGTGGCTTGGTATAATGGACGTACGTAGGTTGGTTCCCACGTGATGTTTTCGTCGAAGGTCCCAAATTGAAATGATGAAGTGTTCCATCTTCGGTTCTCAAGATTCTCTGACCTTTGCCAAGGTACCCACTATGAGCAGAAGTAGCATTTGCAGTCGAGTTAGATTCGTCAGTATTAGAAGTTGCATTACTAGCAGTTGGTTTTATGCCACGTGCGTTAACTATGCTTCCACTATCCCAATACGGACGAACATGATTGGAGACATGTACTTCAACAGAAGACTTGAGTTGCTCTCCGACTGCTACCCAATCTTTCTTGCTTAGTTCTTGTGTTCTTGCCAACGTCACATGTGGATAACCTGCCGTGTAGACCTTATCCCAATCATAGTCAGACCCCGTCATAATAGGTACTGCACCTGCATGAAAGTGGTCGGTGGGGTGGTTGACCCAAAAGGCGGATAATGAGTTGCCGCTAACGAATGGTCCACCTATGAGTTCGTCGTCTAGTAGAATGTCGTTGTAAAGCACGTTCCCCGAGTTCGTGGCCCTTCTTGTAGAACCATCCTTCCATAAGTTAGTCCGTAGGTACGACTGTCCTATGGTGTTTCCATCACCTGCTAAATCAAATCCGCTCAACAAATCAGATGCTCCCTCAAGATGCAAAGTATCTGTTCGTGAGAATGGAGTTTCTAATTCTAGGTCAAGTGAGCCTTTACCACCTGCTCTAGCCCTCACATGAACTTGCCCCGGTGCTAAGAGATGCAACGGAATGTCGTAGCCTAGACCACCGTGTACCATCTTCCAAGTTCTGTCTGTTCTGTATGGATGAGTGTTGGTAGACAGCCCAAAGTGCAAAGGCCCGAAGTGAGAAAACCCACCGAGAGGTCCGACCAATTGTCGACCAACATGTGCCCCACCAACTAAAGAAGCGAATGGTGCGTCAATTGACCCTTCGCTATACGAAGTGGTGTCGTAGGAACGTGTGTTGTACAAAGATTCGGGGAAGGCCCATCCCGACCATCCATATTCACAAAACGGACTTGCCGAAGAACCGAAGTCAGCAAACCCAACCGTAGTCGGTATGAACCTAGTCTTGCGTAGGTGTTGGTATCTATCCACAGCCCATGCGTCTACACCTGCCTTCTCAGTTGTAATATCATCATAACCATGGTAGTCGACCCTGTCGCACATTTGACGGTATGGGTAGCCATAAAGAATCGTACCATCACTTAGAATATGAGGTAGGCACTTTGGTAGTACGGCATGAGAGCAACGTCCTTCGGGGTATGAGCCATAGGTTATCGGTATCGCCCTCTGAGCGGATTCGGGGTACCAATAAGCGATACGTGAACCGCTCCACCACGTATCTTCTTCAACCCAATTCTGAGTTCCCTTGCTTGCTCCATCAATGGTTGAGTAAGTTATCTCAAACTTGGCTTTGCCCTCTCTAACCCTGCCGTTTCTTGCGGGTGTATCGGACCAAAGAAGGACTAGACTTCTTGCACTAGAGTTGGCTACCATCTGACTCCATGTTGGTACATCTCCAAAGTTAGAACCACCGAATGCGTTGGTAGGGTCGAAGTAATCGTCGTAATTCAGAGCCGTTGGAACTTGGAAATGCCCCGCCGTCTCTGTGCCACTAAGAGGGTCAGAAGGTGGGGTCTCTCCTTCCCCTTGGTCTATTGCTACACATACTTTCGTAGTAGCGTTGTAATAATATCCCGGAGGACATGGATTAGAGAACCCGTCGGGGTTGAACGGCCATGCGTTAATGTCGGGTGTTGGATAGTCACCCGAGTTGCTAATCATATCTCGGTGAATAGCGGCCATCATCATTTTTCCATCTTCCATGATTCGTAGAGATGAACAATGAATAGTTGGATGAAGTAAAGATTCTGCGTAGGAAGTGTGGTCGGGGTGTCTTGCTCTGTCCTTCCTCTCTTGACCTATGTATCTCATTAGTTCGACTTGCGGGAATACCCAATCGTGGATAGTCCATTGATACGCTGAATTGGAGATTGTTATTCCTGTTCGGGAGTCAAGGCTCTCGCTTTTTCCTACTAACAGATTGTACAATGGGTTGTCTGTTGGTGTTGTACTGTCCGTCGTGTACAGAGCGTCATTGTTAGCGGTCCACTTGAAGATGAGTAGTTCACTCCCTCTCGGATTACCTGCCGCTCCGCTTCCACCATCGGGCCACACCTGCCCTGTGCCCCAAACTTCTGAGTTGAAGTCGCTCGCATCTATCGCATCTGCTCCAACTAATAATTCTCCACCGTACGCATCTGCGTCCCAAAGGTGACTGATTCCTCCTCTTTGGTAGAATCCTCCCGACTCTACGGTGCCGCATAGTTTGGGTATGCGAGTCCAATTTGGATTAGCAAGAGGTCTGAATGGTGTTATCTGATGTAGACCCCATGAGGTCTGACTGACTGCGAAAGTCTGAGCGGTCGTTCCCAACTTCACACCTGTTAGCGTTGGGTCTAGTCTGAATACTGCATGATAGATAGTCACGCTGTCTTGTGAGTAGTCTGCGTCGATAAATGGTTCATCCAAAGTGGGGTCATTACGGCTTGTGTAGTCTGCGGTTCCTCCTTCCGATACCGTCTTTGGTGTTGGTACTACGGAGACTAATACGTGATAGTCTACTATCGGCTTTCTGAATGATACTCCCTCTACTGTGACGTTCTCATATCGAATCAAAGATGGGACGACTCGAACTCGGGTCGGCACCTTGTCTGCTAGGAAAGTGGAGGAGATTGCAGTCGTACCATTCCACGCTCCCGTACCCGTAGTATCTCCATAGATACGTCCACCTGCTAGTGAGTAGGTTGACTTCAAACTGTTAGTGGTGGTGGTGCCTGTATTGTATGATGCCGAAGTATCGACATTTCTTCCGGTTATGAATCTAGTTTGGTTGTCGTTCGTATCTCCTGTGTACCCCGACCTACGAGCCGCCGTACCTAGAGAATCTTGTAGAGGATGTATTGCACTTCCGTTTGTGTAGTTGTATCGAGAACCTGTGGCTAAGGTATGGTCTGCATACCACTTGCCATTTCTCAAAAGGCTTTGACCGGAATGAACCTGTACGTTCAGCCCCGAGTATGTTCCTTTAGTCTCGTCCGTAGGTACGTTGTGAAATGCTGATACTACGAATACGCCATCGTAGCCAATCAAACCACAGGTGTCTAGTACCATGTGGTTTCCCTGTTCAACTCTACCTAGGTCATAAGTTGAGGAACCGTCTACAACTAGAGGAACTTGTATCGTCTCATAGTTGGTTAGAATGTTAGAAGTCTCAGTAGCACTCTCTGTACTCAGAGGAGAACCTAATGTTGTACCGGACGCCAATACAGTTTGACGTGCCCCTAGATTGATTCCCCAAAGAGATGAGCATGCTGTTCCTTGGTTAGTCCTGTTAGTAAGTCCTGTTGTTGTGATGTCGGACTTATCCGACACGAATCCTACTGTTGAATATGCGGTGTTGTGAAAAGAACCGAACGATATTCCGAGTCCGTTGGAAGCAATATCAGTAGAAGTGTAGAATGCTATATTCAACGGAGACCCGTTGGTTGAGGTTCTGCCGAGAGTGAGTTGGTTATCTTGTGCGGGGATTTCAGTTGTATCTCTCTTGACTGAGAATGTATGATTCGCAGGTACGTTGCCTGTGTCTGTTCTTCTCTTGTGTGCCCCGAACCTACCCGGTTCTGTGATGGTCATTACTGTCCCCGATACTGATACCGAGGTAGCAGATGATGAATGCAGAGAACCTACGACGCTCGCACTTTCTATTTGGCTAGTCTCCAACCAACCGAGGTCGCTGTTCAGACGTGGTGGGGACACGTTGAGAAGAAGGTCGTATGCGGTGGGGTTTGTTGTTGGGTTCCAAGCATACCGATAAGTCGCTTCGTCATTTACAATAGAGGTTAGAGGAAGACCCGCTTCTGCACCCACAGGTGGCTTCATATCAACGGGTGTTCGAGGCATGTATCAAGCCCCCAACCCCGCCTCTCGGACGAAGACTGCGGTGTATGGGGTCTGTCCGACTTCCCCACCTTGTCTCTGATAGTTGAAAGAAATCATACGGCCTACGAAGGTCTTGTTTGTTGCAGTACCCGAGTAGTTCACGGCCTCGTACTCGAACTCAACCAATGCTCCGCTCTGCAACAACTCCTCCATGAACTCAATGTCTGTGTTCTCAGTCTCCTTTAGGAATATACCCGCCATCTCGAACTCATCAGTTCTCTGACCCTTGTCTGTGACTTCGGGATATACTGCATCGAGTACAGGAGTCTGAGTGAAGTTTGCTGACCTTCTCCTGTTGAAAGACGAAGGTCTAGTGTTCAGAGTCAGAGGTACAATAAGCGTCGCAGGTAGAACCTTGACTACAACCTTAACGGTAGGCGACGCAGTTCCGTTAGAATCGGTCACTATCAGAGTGGCTTGGTACTCTCCGGCTTCTGCATAGGTGTGGTCATTGTATGCAGTTGAACCGCTAACGTCGGAAGACCCGTCACCAAACGAGAATGCGTAGGTACTCAGAGATGCTGAGGTATTGATGCTGTAAGATGAGGTACCATCGAATCTGATTGCTTGACCTGCTCTAACCATAGTTGGTATCGCACGTAGTACGGCGACAGGAGCGGCGTTCGTGATAGTGTATGTGATAGTGGGGTCTGATGCAACAGACTCAACGTCGTTATCATCTTTGACGTAAGCCTTGACGTTCCTAGTCCCCGACGTTGTACTATACACGTGCGAGATGTCTTGAGTTATCGAATTAGCCGGTGTCTTGACTTCGACCCAACCACTATCTGTACCGTCTCCATACTCGACCTTGATTTCCTTAATCTTCCTGTCTGCGTCGGTGCTAGAGCCTGTGACTCTGAAGGTCACTACATGCCCTACCTTGGTTGTGAATGATGTATCACTTGAGCCTACGCTTGTTGCCGTACTAGCGTCGTATGAGTTGCTAACCACGGCTACATCAGCGTCCGGCTTGACGTTGTATTCTATGTCCCATTGTGTTATGGTTGGAATAGCGGACCAATCAATCGGATGATGCAGGGTATCAGAGACGGAGGGGATGTAGAAAAGATACCTAATGACGAATCCGTCTGTTATGGCTGTCGTGTCGAGGTCTGTTAGGTCTAGGGTACCAAACCCACCTGTGAATGTAATAGTCCTCTCCTCGTAGCCCGGAATGACCGTAGAAGCCTCTTGGTCTATGGTGGCTACCGTTGGTGGTCGTAGTAGTGTGACTCTCAAGTCCATTCCCCTAGATGTATCGACGTTTTCTGCATAGATGTTGAGCGACGTGTACTTCCCGACGTTTGTTGCGGGTTGTTGTTTGATTGTATCTACGGTGAAAGGTAGCATGTTTGCGGTAGGCAACTGACGGAGAGTCATAGAGTCGATTTGTAAGTCTTGGTTAGACTTCTGCAAAGTTGGGTTAGTCAATCGAGTTATCTCGCCCTTCGAGTCAAGGTGTTCCGTAGGTGAAGCGGGTACATGTGCAAGAGTTCTTGCCGGATAGTAAAACCAATCTCGGTTTCCGTCGCTACCATCATACCCGCCGAGTACGCTCGTCTCTATCGCATCTCGATAGATTGGTTCACTTTCCATGGCTACTAGAACATGGAATGTGTCTCCATTATTTGATGAAGAAAGCGAAGGGGTGAAGTTTGCATCAATCCATGTGAAGTTTGAAATTATTAACTGATTACTTGTGACTGAGAATGTTCCTTTTCCAATATACACATTACTTGTCTTGAGGTTCGCTAGTGATGTTGCTACAACAAAATACTGATTGTTTGCCTCGTCCAACCCCGTTATCTTAGTCCAATCTGCACTTGCGTCTGTTGATGAATTGAAGTTGATTATTGTTGGACTTGTAGTGTGGGTGTAAGTCATAGGACCTACGTAGTAATTGTAGCGGGCACCCTCATACGAGCCATGACTTAGTCTATCATCTCGATTGTAGTCTCTTAGCCCTGTGTTCATTACTGCGGGGTCTCCTTCCAACCAAAAGTCCGCCCATTCTTCAGTACCGGCTGATGGATATGCAATAGGGGTTCTAATTGGGAATGTTGCTATGTCGCACATCTTGATGCTCATAGCCCAAACGGGGATTCGACATGACCTGTCGGTACCGACTACTTCGCCGTTCCACATGAACGTCATTCCTTTCTCATTGAAGATTGTCCGTAGGGTGTTGGTTCCTTGAGCGAATGAAAAATAGTTGGAGGTTCCAAATCCACTTCCTAATTTTCCGAATCCTCCTGTGCCGGGTATGTCGAACTTGTCGTTGCCGTCGACGTCGACAAAGCCCGTCCATGTCCCATCAGTTGTAAGGTGTGGTGCCCCACCCGTCATCCATACTGCGGGTCTGTTGAAGGTCGAGAGTGGAGGGAATGATACTGTGCTTTTGCTGTTGGCTAGTGGGTTGTAGGCATTAGTAGTAATAACGGTGTTCTGAGCGTTAGGCGTATGATTCCAAAACAACCTACGCATGTTGTGTAAACCGGGTACCTGCCTGTAAGTACCCGAAGTAATATCGGTATTGTCTGCGGTTGGTGTTGTACCAAAGAATCCGCCCCTCCTATAACCGAGATTGGTTCCGCTATGTTGGAAGGAACTCATAGCAAGTGAGAATACTCCGACTTCTCCATCTGTGCCTATTGTGCTAGACCCAAACTTCGAGTCTCCGAAGAACTCAAGGTCATTCGATGTACCACCCAATGAAGTTCCACTAACTGATAGTGGTGCCCTGTATTGAGTCACACCATCTATGTCTACACCATCCCATATCGGCTCTATTCCCATGCCGTAGTTCTGAGCCGGTGTGTCTACGACCATAGAGTGTCGACCGAATACAGGATGGGATTCGTTGCCGTCGAACTCGATTAATACCATGCGGTTCGCTTGGCTCGGGAAGTGTGCGGTCAATTCCATATCGAGATAGATTGGCGAGCAAGCCATCTCTGAAAGTCCGTACTTAGTAGTGGATTCTCTAGCCGTGACTTGGTTTCCACTTGCGGAGGAAGTCCACGTTGAGGAATGGTCGGTGCTACGGAGTAGCGTAGGAGACATGGAAAGTCTAGTTCCTAATCGCTCATGTCCGGGCCAAGGTCTGTTCCTTCCATAGGTCCATGTTCCACTAACTCCGGTTGGTTTGATGTAGTCCCATGCTCGACGACCTGTGTTGGTGTCGGTGAAAGACCAAAACGGCGTACTAACACCACGGAATAACCACTTATCATGACCGTACTCACCATTCATTCTAGGGAAGCCACTATCGGCTCTAAGGACTATTTCACCATCTGATGTTGCTATGTATCTATCACATAGGTCGTAGCCTAATGGCGGTGGTATTCGTAATGCACCTTCACCTTCTCCGTAGATGTTAGGAGATAAGTAGTTGTTATCTGTGCCATCAATTGATACTATCGAGATGCCCCGAAGGACGACTTTACCATCACGATGTTTACCATCAACCGAAGGTAAGGAGCGTTCACCAATCGTAGGTCTACCGGGATAAGTTGCGTCTGCTGACGAACGAGCCGGTACGTTGCTATCCATCTGAGATACTCCGGCTTGGAAGCCTGTTCCGAGTTGGTCGTGAGATGGGTCGCCCTGTGCGTTGGCGTCCCTCTTTGATACTGAGAATATGGAGTTGCTTGCGGCGGTGCTACTAGCGTCGGCAGTATGATAGTAGCCCTGTTCAGACCCACCAATCATACCTATTCTGAAATAAACTGTTCCACGTGAATAATGATAAAACCCTTCATCACCTGTAAGGCCATTCTCGAATATGCTACCATGACTGAGTGTTAACTTGCATACTGTTCTATCAGAGCCACTTTGACCACTATTGCCATAGGCTGTCGTACCTGCACTTGGATTACCTAGTGCGGTGCCCCAAGCCGTAGCGTTTCCTGTGGTAGTGACTGAATCCGAAGACAATAACCACCATCCATTCCAATTTCTACCTACGACGGATGAGTCCTCTGCTTCTTCATTAGTACCGTCTGTGTTCCCTCTAAGACCCCATCTGTCCGGCCATAGCCTGTGTACGTTGGATGGGAATGTTGCGTCTTTACCTGTTCCTATAACTCCTGTAATACCTTCAAGATATATCGGCGTACCTGCGGGCAGTTCTTGTATCTCGGTGGTAGTCATACAGTCAACGTATATTCGTAGACCACCACTACTATTCTTTTCGATAGCAAGAACGGCTCCCCTGTGAGGCGGGGGAGCAAGTGCATACTTATGCACACCACCGTTGGTCTGAGAGTCTGTGGTATGCCTATCCGTCATTTGCTCGTTGAGCCAATTGTTGCTCTGAGCCGAAGGTGCAAGTGGACCCTGTGTGAAGTCAAAGAATGGGAATACTTGAGCGGAACAGTCTTTGGTCTCGTCATAATTGGTTGAGACATAGGTACTGTCGTCTTCACTACCATATCCTTGTAGTCCATCCCATATTGAGTATAGAGTCGATGTGACCGTACCGCCGATGTGTCTTGTTTGGTCGTAGACGTATGGTATGATTACACCGTCGTTAAGGCTGTACGTACCATCTTTCAAAAAGCAAGCAAGAGCCATCTTCATTCTATACTTGGGTCCTTGGACTGCTGTGCTGTCGAAGGACATGTGGAAGTTGCTCATTGGTAAAGCGTCAACTGTGTTAGCGTGAAGAAGGCCGGTTAGGTGGTCTCCCGATTTACCGAATATCTTGTACTTGATAGTAGCCGAGTCTGCACCTTCGGGGTCCGGCTCGTATCTCGTTATTCCATTGGCATAGTAGGCCGATGCGGGATAGCCCTTTGCTATCTTAGTCGTGGCACTTGTTATCTCCTTGTGAAATTGATTTACGTCAAGGAGCATAGGATGGAAGACAGTCGCTCTGTAAGGAGAATCGTTAGGTAGTGCGTCATATCCAAAGTCACTCTCGCTGTTGGTATCGACCATCCATGTTATTCTTGTATCTGCGGTGTGAGTCGGAAGTGCAGTTGACGAAGACGCTTCTCTACCTTGTACGCCGTGAGGCAACCATGCGGGTTTGTCTGCGTTGGATTCTCCGACGTGTCGATAGTCGTCGATGAACTCGGCGAGTTCCTGTATGGTCATGAAGACAGGGTATGGACCGTTATCACGAACTGACTCGGTCACTTCTGTTTGTAAGGGGCTACTTCGCTTCGCAGGTTCGTAGGTGGCAGAATACTCAGAGAATGAATCGGCGGTCTGTGCCGTTGGAGCGATAAGGAATACCGACGTCTTAGAAGAAGCCGAATGATTCAAAGTGCAAATTGGCTTGAAGCCACCCGACCCCGAGATAGTGATGGTTCGCTCGGTTCCGGTGGGTGTAGTACCGTCGTCCATTATCGCCTCGACTCTGATACCGGGCGTACGTGCGACGTCGTCCACGCCTCCTAAATCTGCGGCGGTGTTAGGTCCGAAAGTAGAACGAAATACTTGAGGGTCGACAGTTAGACCACCCTCACCTTTGACGTAAGCGGGCCACATTGGTTGGAGTTCAGCGAGACCATTCTTCACACGTGAGAACGGCTTGTCTATGTTCTGTGTACTCCTCGCCATTATATCGTCCCCGATGCTCCACTTCTAACCGACCTTGAGATTATCCTTGGTAATTCTCTCTCCATCATTCTCTTGATTGAGGCTGAATCTTGATTATCTCCTGTTATATTGATGTCTCCTAAGTTGACGTTAATTACGGTGTCTGAACTCTTAGCCCTATTATCCGGTTGATTGATTGTTATTCCTTCTCCTATTCTATTGAGTACAGTTGAAGTCAAAGGTATGACTGCCTCTGCCCCTGCCTCACCAACCAAAGAAAAGGTTGGAGACGTCACCACACCACCCTTAGCCAATTTTGTTATTGGTCCACCTTCTATGCCTGTGATTCTTCCGAACTCATCTCTCGGTGCGTCACGCATTCTCCTTGCTCTTTCGTTTGCTAGTTTTATCTGTTGACTGCTACGTGGGTCCTTCAGTTTGTCTCTAAAGCCTCGTAGTTGTTTGATGATTGGAAGATTCCTTAGTGCGTCCTTTACTCGGTCGGCGGTTCGTATTATGCCCTTCAATGCGTCATCGAATAACTTAGTTGCCTTTTGTACTATCTTTAGTTCGCCAACCATCCTTCTCAAACCGGGGAATCTTGTGAATGCCTTGCTTATACCTTTACCTAATCCAACGACTATCTTCGTTAGACCCTTTGCGATACCTGCGAAGTCGGCTACGGTATGGAAAAGGTTGCTGAGTTTTTCGTTTGTGCCTTCAAAGTAAACACCTAGCACACGGAATATGTACCCTACACCGGAGAATACAACCATGGCTTCCAATACTAGATTTATGAACGTCGAGAAGATGTTTACTAGACTGCCAAAACTACCATCGAAGTCTGCAATTGCTTGAGCGAACTCAATGAATAAACCGAACAGTCTAACAAACGGAGTCACTAATGCAACCATTACTTTTCCTACTTTAGCAAGTGCAGGGAGTATGTTTGCTATCGCCGTAAGGACTTCAATGAATAGAGGTATGGTAGTCACTAGAGTGTCTATGGCTTGTGGTAGGTTTTCTTTCAGAGTCTTAGCCAACTGAATTACTTGCGGAGTCAACTGTTCGACTAAGCCGCCGGGTTCGTTGAGAGTTTTACCAAAGTCGCTTATGACTCCGTTAGTTTTCTCTCCTTGATACTCCATATCGAATAAGGCTCGGACGAAGTGAACCCCTAGTGCTAGGGACGCTTCTTCGACCTGTGATTTGAAAACACGCATGGCCTCGAAGGACGATTTTTGCAGAGTCTCAGCGAATCGTATAGTTCGGCCCTCGGCTTGGAAATTAGCGGCGGCTAATTTATCGAAAGCGTCCACTTGCGACATTAGGCTAAGGACAGCCGTACCACCACGCACACCGAATATCTCCAACGCTTGTGCCGCCGTGATATTCGCATCTCGCATCTGATGAAGTAAGTCCGTAAGTGAAGTGAGACCGGTCGTTTGCATCTCTACTGTTTTCAATAATTCATCTCCCGATGATTTCAGTTCTGATTGTCTAGCCTCTGCTCTTTTCATGGCAGTTGTTGTCTCCATCAATTCGATATTACGCTTCTGCGTAGTTATGTTGAGGTTCTCATTCGCAAGTTCTAGTCTTCGTATTTGGTCTAACTCCGATTCATTCAACTCTCTATTTTGTTGAGCGGCTCGGAACCTAATCTCAGAGATTGCTAGGCTGTTTTTCCTTTCTTGTATGGCGAGGTCGTTGAGTTCACTCTGTAAGCCTTTGACTTCCATGCTAAGGCGTTCCGTAATACGAGTAGTAATTGCCATCTGATTCATTGTTGCTTTCAATGCTTGATTCGCAGACATACCTGCGTCTGAAAGTACGAAAACGTCGAGATTTAGGTCATTGATTACTTTCCTTGCATCGAATGTCGGCTTCAACAACTTGTTGATAGCCATACGCAGACCTGTACCTGCTACGGTACCCCTTAGACCCGCATTACCTAATGCACCAATCGCCGCCGCCGTCTCCTCAATGCCAACACCTGCGGCGGCGGCAACCGGAGCAACGAACTTCATGGCTTCTCCAAGTGTGACGATGTCGACGTTAGCACTCGTAAACGTCTGAACGAGAACGTCAGTCGCCTTGTCTAAGTCTCCTATCTCCATACGGAATGCCTTAACTGACGCTACACCAATTGTAGTAGCAGTTTGAATATCGACACCACCTGCGATAGCGAACTTAACCAACTTGTCGATTACTTCGTCATCAACCATCTCATTGAAGGACACACCTGCGATAGCCAATACTTCGGCGGCTTGAGCGGCTTGAGTCGCAGTAAATCTTGTGTTGGCTCCAATGTCCCTAATGGTCTTCTCAAGAACCATAGCCTCACCTGCGGTAGTATTCATAACCGCTTGAGTACGCACTAGCGTATCGTTAAACTCAATGAATAGTTCAGAAGATTGTTTGAGGAACCCTGCGGTTAAACCTGCTCCTACTGCTGAAGCACCAAGGGTTATCGCTCGGAAGTTTGCGTTCATGGCTGTACCGAACCGAGATACCTTCCCACCGGCCATCAAAAGCGACCGACCAACGTCGGACATTCCCTTCTTGAATCCCCGTGTATCGGCTGTGACTCGGGTCATTATTTCCGTAGTCTCAGCCATTTTATCTCCTCACCATTTGGTTCGCTCTCGCTTTCTGCTCCGCTCGCCTATGTTGCTCTGCTTCCCTACGGTTTTTCACGGAGAAGGCTGTTGCGAGGAAATGAGCCTCTCTAGGGTCTAATTCTAACCATTGAGGGAGGCCCATGCCAAGATAGGCGAGCAACTCGAATAAGAACTGACCTTCGTCCGAGGAGGCGTACTCGGACATCACTCTAAAGGGGTGTTAACTGCATCCATTATCGCTGATGTTAACTCGGCTATCAAAGAGAGAGGTAGTTGTTGGAACTTGCCCCATGTGAGCGTTCCGTCGCATTTCTGCATCATCTCGAAGACCATGAGCATACCTAGTTTCTCAGCCTTGTCTTCTTCGCTTAGTCCCGTTAGTTCGGGGTTCGATTTGAGACCGTTGTACTCTCTCATTGAAAGAGGTAAAACTTGAATCTCATCGACACCCATTTTCAAGGGTTTTACATCTACTGTTATGGGTTCTGAAGCCCGTTCTATTGCTGTATCAAGCCAACTCATTTTTTATCACCATCAGGAGTCAGTAGCGGTGTAGGTCCATGTTAACGCTTCAAAAGATGCGTTTATCATTAACGGTCCCTCTCCTCCCGCTTCTAGTCCTTCGATTGCTAAATCGGTAAAGACGCAATTACTCAATTTGAAAACTTTGGTACCTGTCGTGGTACCTACTGCCTGTGTTCCGGCGGCGGCGAATCGAATCTCAAACTCCTCATCGTTAGTGAACATGTCGTGAAGTTCCGAGGATTTGATACCCCATGAAGCGGTAAGAGAACCCGATGCGGATTTTAGTCCACGGGTGTTAGCAGTTGCATAGGACGAGCCTAGTTCGACGTATTTTCCGGTAGCGGCGGCAAGGGTAAAATCACCTTGCACATAGCCTACTAAGGCACTTGTTGAAGTACCGCTAGTGCGGATAGAACCCGTGACTCCTGTAAACTCATGTAAAGCCATTAAGCAAAACGGAGTCAGAGGAGGGTATTAACTGACTCGGTTAGGCTTCAACCACTTCTGCGTCCTGTTCGGGCATAGCGGTTGCGTCTAAGGCCAACCGTACGGCCCTTTCGAGGCAGTCAGAGCAGTTGTCTCTGTCGGTCACGTATGACCAAAGGGAAGTGGATTCTTCGGTGTTAGGGGTACCCCACCAATGGTCTCTACCGATGCAGGTTAAGGCTCCCTTGAATGAGTTGTTTTGGTCCACGATTTGCTCACCGCATAGGGTCAAGCGATAGCCGTAGGAGTCAGTACCCCTTCGGACGATATGCGTCTTGCGAGACGTCATGTCGTAGTCGGAACAATAGTGGGTCGTGTGCTGTTGTACATATTCAATGTCTTCCATGTTTAAGCGGAAGGGGTTGGCCTATATAATATGTTCGTTTTGTGAATTAGTAGTATCTTCTATTATCCCAACGCCGAGATACTTGATTAGACAACACCTTGCGTGGTTTTATCTTACCATCGAACGGGTCGATACAGTACCAACCCGGTTCCCTGTCCTCATCCCTTTCTTTGATGCACAGGTCGCACATGTGCTTGGAGTATTTGTTGTGCTTGTCTGCTTCCGGTACTAACTTTCTAAGCCTCTCAATCGTCTCGTCTCGGGAGTCACCAAACTTCAATTGAATGTCGCAGGTTCGCCCGTGAACTTTGCATCTATGTTTGCACTTCACAGTCCAACCCTCGAATTATTACCTAGAGGATGAGGAGACTTTGAGGCGTCCCTTAGTATTCCCTCGACTTGAGTTGTTATGTCGTTCCAATCGAAGTTTTCGAGTGCAAACTCTCTTGCGTTCTTGCTCATGGTCTGACGCAGTTCCGTATCTAGCGAGATGTCTAACATGGCTTGTGCCTGTTTCACAACGTCGACCAAACCCATGTTTACTCCCCACTTTGGTCCTGTGATGAATGTCGAACATGGAATTAGGAATCCTCTTTCGTTATCGCCAATCAATTCCGGTCCTGTCGAGTTATCGGGTAGGATGCAAGGTAGGCCGCAAGCCATGGCTTCGGCAGTTGGAATGCCAAATCCTTCTCCACCTGTTGCTAGTATGTGTACGTCCGATAATTGGTACAATGCGGCCATTTGCTCGGTCGATAACCCATGTAAAGGATTAGCAGAGGAGTCACTAAACATGACGTTCTCTCGTAGTCCTAGTTGCTCGACTAGGACAGGCAAGTCCCAACCACCCATGCCGTAGGAATCAGTTGGGTCTCCACAATGAATAATCAGACCCACCGATGATGGGTCGGGATGACGGTCTAGCATAAGTCGGAACGATTCTAACAATCGAGGTTGCTGTTTCCTATTTGTGTTCTTACCTACGGATAGGAATACAAACTCCCAAGGTATGTTCATTTGCTGTCGCATCAAAAGTTTGTCTGCAACTGAAATAGGTTTGAATGTCTTGAGTTCAACACCATGATACAATACGTCTCCATAGTTCTCATTGTATCTGTCTAACATAGGGTCTCTGAGAGATTCGGGAGCGGTTCCTTCGCTACCTAGCCAATTGATGTATGACTCGAATTGCTCACGACCATAGTTAGCCATCCATAGGGGCGTGTGTAGCAGTTTGAATATGTCCTTCCACTTGTATGATAGGGGATAGCCGTCAACGGGCATATACGCAACGTATGGGGTGCCTCTGAGGTTAGTTGCTATTACGTTCTTACCTATGAACCAAGGGTCGATTAGGCTAATCACAACGTCCGGCTTTAGGCGGTCAATCGTGGCACCAATAACAGTCTCTCCGTCTTGATTGAGTTTCTCTCCTCCGAACTCACCTATTCCGGCGTGTACCATAGTCCAACCTTCGGGGTGTTTGAAGTCCTCTCCGTTGTAGTCCCACCCCATGACGTACACTTCATGGCCTCTCTTGACTAATCTCTTGCAGATGGCTCTAGTGACTACGGCGTACCCTGTCGGTCGTGTGGGTTGCTCACTCATCCATAGAATCTTCAATCGCTTGCCCTTGGGTTTTGACTTTCGCTTCTTCCCCATGAGTTAATGCGGGAAGTGACGGGTTTTGAACCAATCGCTCGAACTTAAGATTCGGCTTAGATAACAAAACGAGACCTAAGCGTCGCCGTAGGTCGAGAGTCTAGCCCGTGTTGCAGAGTTCCCGAGCCACCGAATGTCTTGTACTTCTCATCATCAAGCAAAAGTCGATTTCCACTTGTAGTTAGTTTGGGTGTTATCGAGTCACTTTGGTCAGTCGACCAACCGGCTCTAATTACACCAACCAAGCCCGGTCTAGTCGATAGCACGTTTGTACCACTAATTGCATACTTAGCAGTAGGTGTGCCAACTCCTGTGCCGTCTAGGAAGTCAGAGAGGCTGTCGATTAGAGTCTCGGCAGTCGAGGTCTCTGAGGACCACGTAGCGAGACCATACCATACGGGATTACGGAATATCAGTCGAATAGTCTCGTACCGTTGACGTTCCATGTGCTATGAATAGCGATTCGGTTTAATTGAATAGTCCTTGAGAAAGATTGACTTAGGTTTACTCTGAGATGGTTTACGTTGTGTTTGAGAGTCAACTAGATTCGTTCTTATGAAGATGCGATACCACTTGTCGTAATTATTCCAAGCGTCTCCATACTTCTCTTTGAGATACTCGTCCCACCCTTTGAGAGTCGGGTCTAACTTCTTGCACTTAGGACAGGCTTTGATTTCATGTAAATGCCTTTCAGTAGCAACGTACTTCTCGGGCCAACCTTTCTTTTCAGTACCGCATAGGTACTTGTATTGACTACTGTCTCTATGCAACAAAGGAGCCTTCGGCATTACAACGCCTCATGTCCTTCGGGAAGATGCTTGACCCTGCGGTCTTGCATGTTCTCTAGTAGTTTGCATATTTGGGCTGATGCTTTGTCGAAGCGGTCTTGACTATGCTTGTCTGTGACTAAGTCACGCTTCACGTCTGTTAGGTCTATTGAAGTGAGAATGTGTTGTAGTATTTCCCACTCGGCATGTTTGATACTTGCGGCTCTCATACACCTAAGAGGGGCTTTGTGTATTTCAACCTTTAGTACATTTTTCTTCTGCCTTGTTGCTTCGCAGTCTCCATTCTGTGATGATTGGCACAGAGAGGGCGGCACTTGGCTACTTCTTCCATGATGCGCTTCCAACTGTACCCATTAGCCACCATCTCAGAGATTGCGAACTCCTTTGTATTGGGGTCTAAATGATGGAAGTCGATGACGTCGGGGTCTCCCTTGAACCCACATACGTCACACGCTACTTGTGACTTGTACTGTGCCCATTTGTACCTAATTTGGGCCTTCCTTTCCTTCACACGTTTACGGTGATAATCTCGGTTCCTATGGTAGTATGCCTTCTGATACTCCCTATTGTATGCCCTGCGTTTAGCGGGGTCCTTGTAAGGCATTGAACCGTCAGTCGAATAGGAGGGTATTAACTGTGCTTTTCTTTGTACTCATCAGAGGCTAGTAATGTGTCTAGCATTCCTTGGCGAGTAAGACTACCTAGAGGGTTGATTGCTCGTAGGTAGTGCTTCCTACCACCTATGTCCGCCTCTCTGCCTAGGATGGCTTGATAAGCGGCTTCTACGAAGTCCTCTGCGGACATAGCCATTGGGTCTGTGTTGGGGAGATTCATGTTGCCTTTCGAGACTTTGACTTTCTCCTCAACAACTTCTTCGGTAGTCTCCTCAGAATATAGGTGGTCATTGATTCTTTCAATCAAGACGGACTTAGTACCGTTAGTCTTCAGACCATGCTCCTCGCATAGTGATATTAGTTCGGCTTTCAATAGAGACGAAAGGTCATCCATACAAAAGCCTCGGTGATTCGTGGTTTATGACTATCACGGTTCAAGACCGCCGTAGTTCAGTAGTTTTACCGTACCGTTTGCTAAGGCGTCCCGTAGAGTTATACTATCGCAGACTTCAGACTCGTAGTAGGTCCCATTCGGAATTGTGAGATACATTAGACGGGAACCTGCGATTTCTGCTAAGTATGGTGTTTCATTATCGACCGTTCCATTGATTAGAAATAGATAATAGAAATCATCTCCTTCAATGTATATCCGTTTGTCTTCAACTGTACCACCAACCCAATAGCATTCTCCATCGAGCCATGGGAAGTGAGCGGTTGGGTATGTGGCAGGGGACGTTATCACGAATCCCATAGAAAAGGTACTAACGAATACCATTAGCACTACGGCAAGGGGCATCCCTCGACCCACCTTTTCAGACACAAACCGCCGAGTGTTTGGTGGTTTATGCCTGTGAGTTTTGAACCGCTCAAACTGCTTCGACTTCGGTTATACCGTGAACGGCTCTGTAAACCCACTCTGATACGCAGATTGCGTCGCAACCACTTCCGATTCCTTGGTGAACGATTATGTTCTCCTGTCCGTATGTGTCGTGCAATTCGTCAGCAGTAAGTCCGACTCCTAGGCCATATACCCCATAGAAGCCTCTAGGTCCTACTCCGTTCTCGTCGTTTAGGTCGTGGCGGTTGCCATTGTATGAACCCAATAGAGGGACTGTAATGTGGTCAAACCACCCTAGGAATACGAATGATTCCGAATAGTTGTGTCCGATTGAGCGTAGTATTTGGTCTGTCGTTAGTGTGGTCATGTTGGTTGTCTCCGCTTTATGGGAGCAAGCATGACTATATGAATGTATTGTTTTGTGAACTACTCATTCCAACGAACCATTACGGTGTGCTGAGATTGGTAGCCGATGCAATCACCCTCTGCATCTCCACCCATTCCTTTCTTCGGCGACATCATATCGACGGCTTTCGTTTCTTCAGAACGAACCACTTTGATGAAATGGTAAGGAGTTCCGTCAACTCCCTCACCTGTTAAGTCCGGTCGGGTGAGTGACCCTTTGTTCATGAGAGCGGTAAACACACGATACAACTTCCAATGCTTCGCTCGGGTATCGGCATAAAGTGTGACTATCATGAATTGAGTTCCTCGCCTAGGCATAGTATCGCTATCACCTGCAAGATGAGTGTCTTCGGCCATACCATAACCCGGCATGATTGAGATTTGGAATGTCTTTTGTTGCTTGAAGTTGAGCCACCCTGTATTGACTACGACAGTCCATGAGCCGTCGGGTGAATCCATGTGGTCCGTGATTAGGGTCGAGAGCATTGTATGAGGGTCCGTAGTTGGTACTCCTGTATCAGCAATCGCCATTGAATATGTCCTCCAAACATTTAGTGAACATTCGACACGTACTGTAAGCACGTGGAGTCTCTATGACTCGTATCGTCTTAATAGTAGTAGTGCGGTCTTTTGGCTTTGTATTGACCATACGACGCTACCTCCACTAATCCCATTTGTTTGACCCGCTCAAGCATCTCCATGTACTCCTTTTCAGTAGTAGCGAGAAGGGGTCTCCAAAACTCCTTCATTCGCTCGGTGCAGTTCTCGTCGTTGAGAGCCGCTCTCGCACATTGACGGACGACTAACATAATAGTTGCCATCTTAGCCTCGATAGGAGCCGAAGTCTCTCCATAGGTATATGTGACCTTTACATATTGCCTCAGAGATTCAGCCCACGGAGCGTGGAAGCGAATAATACCTGCCTCTGCATCTTCAAGCCACCAATCATGGCTAGCCCGATTACGTCCTTCATTTAATGTGGTTTCATTACCGGAACTATCGAGTGTGACTACTGATGATACAGATACGACAGGACGTTTACTGAGGCTAAGATGGTTAAGTGCGTAGTCAACGTCAAAATGTTCTGTTGCCGACGTAGTACCGGCTAACTGCCGACCTGCGTACGCATCAATCATTCTTGACGCATTGGTTATCATCGTCGCTATCTGAGCGTCGGTTGGACCGATACCGTCAGAGAAGTTTACCCCTGCGTATATCTCCACGTCTTCTAGTGTACAGTAGTCTACTGCGGCCATAGAGATACCTCACGCTAAGTGGGTATTAACGGAGTCGTAGGGAAGGGGCGTTAGCCCCTATCCCCTGCGTCCCACCGTTCAGTCTCAGACTGTGTTTATACCAACAAGTTCGCAGATTGCTTCGCCGTATCGGACTGCAAATGCTACGTCTTGCTTTGGTATTAGTACGAATCTGTCCTTGGTAGGTTCATCGTAGAATCCGATGGAGAACCTTCTCTCAGCCACAGTTGAGTTGCCGACTAATGGGCTTCTCACGTGTGTTAGAATTGCTGATGTGTAGGTGTCGCTTGAACCTGCGTCGGATGTACCGTCTACTGCTTGATTAACAGGGATAACTCCTGTTGCGTAAACTCTGATACCGTAGATTCTACCGATTTCTCCGTTTAGGATAGTAGCGGCAGGTCCGTACTTGTCGACGGTCTGCAACTCAGTTAGACCGAGTAGTTGAACCTCAAGGTTTCGTGGAACGATGAATGCTAGGTCTTCCCTGTTGTCTGCGTAGACACCTAGGTTAGAGATAGCAGTTCGGAGATTGCTTAGAGCGAATGTTCCGCTAACAGTCACGTCAGATGCGGCGGCAGACTTTCTGATACCATCAAAGGATAGAAGGTAGTCGTTCTTTTCTGAACCGCTAGTGGTTGAAATACCACCTGTGTTAGTTGAAGCGTTGTAAGCACCCATGATGTTGTCGGCAAGAGTTGATTCTGTGTCTGCGTTAAGGAACAGGTTTGCCTCATTGAAGGCTAGTCTGCTTGCTATGTCTTCACGTAGAACAGACAACAATCCTTCCACACCGTATGCTACTAGGTAGTTTCCGATTGGAATGTTTGCCATCATGGTCTTTAGTTCCAAACTAATTTCGTTTGTAGTCTGTCGGCTCTCGGTTGGAGAGTCGCCGGACTCTGTGTTGGTCAAAGTTTGGCGGTGGAAATCAATGCTACCTGTTAACTTTGGAACCTTTACGATTCTTCGGCTCATAGGCATGGCAGGGAGAAGACTTCGCATGAAGTTTCTCTCGTAAACCAATTCAATGATTTCTTCGGCGGTCTCGGTTGGTAGGAACGTCGCACCTGTGGAGGAAGCGGCACCTGCTAGTGCGGCTTTCACACGCTCGACGACGTCCGTAAACTCTATTGTATCACTATCAGTCATTTTCTTTCACTTCCATTTTT
>CEVH01080724.1_pt1 | contig 50098 bp, 49 predicted proteins | sample 356521 | NCBI WGS metagenome assembly CEVH01 (sample SAMEA2623446, study PRJEB7988) | marine metagenome | isolation source: saline water (ENVO:00002010), including
ACCGGCAAATCCAGGACCGGCAAATCCAGGACCGGCAAATCCAGGACAAAGCCGGATTGACACAACTCCCGGGCTCGAGCCTCTGACAGTTAGTGGCCTGGACACAATTCCGCGGTACATTCTTTGAGCTTTTATACCCACGAGACTGGGAACTGGAGATCATAGAAGACATTCCTTGCTTCTTTGATCCCGAGGGTGGGGGAGCTGTGCAGGTAGCCGCTTTCCGCCAGCCAGAAGGTCAGGATTTCAATTTCGATTCCGAAATGGAGCGCTATCTAAATGGCCATGGAATTCGGATGGATAAGTCCAGGATTGCAGAATTCCAGCTGGCCTCCGGTCTTCCCTGCCGCGCCTGTGAATTCGTGCTGGAGGATCGCTTCTGGCTGGTGAATATGATCGTTCAGGGAAGTCGGATGATCCTGGTTCTATATAATTCGGATGACATTCCTGATCAAGAGACGGTTCAGAAAATCTCAGGTCTGATTCAAACCATTCGCCTGGAGTCAAAGGATTAGTGGTGCGAATTCTGACACTGGCCTCCGGTGCAGGAAGTAACTTTCAGAGGCTTCTGGAAGTGCATGCAGATCAACCCTTCCAGGGTCAGTTTGTAGGTCTGATAGTGGATCGTCCCAACACCGGTGCTGCCGAAATTGCGAATTCCAGTTCGGTGCCGGTGACTCTTGTGGAATACAGAGCTTATGAGCAGAGATCTCAATTTGAAGATTTCCTGCTTCAAGCCATCCAGTCCTATGAACCGGATCTCATTGTAGGGGCCGGTTTCATGAGAATCCTTCCCGAAGCAATTATTCAACGATATGAAAATCGAATTATGAATCTGCATCCCTCGCTGCTACCTGCTTTTCCTGGTTTGCATCCGCAAAGACAGGCGCTGCAGAGAGGAGTAAAGGTTAGCGGATGCACAGTTCACTTTATGGATTCCGGAGTAGATACCGGTCCCATTATCGCACAGTCTGTAGTGCAGATTCCGGAAGGATGCGACGAGCAGACATTGATCAATCTGATTCGCATTGAGGAGCATGAGCTGCTGCCGGAGGCCGTGCGCCTGTTCTGTGAGAATCGCCTGGCTGTGCAGAACGGAGTGGTTCATGTGAAAAGGGCGGGACCTGGCACTCCGGGATGATGCCACCGAAGATGAGAGCAGGAGTTTTGCGAATTCCGAAAAGTAGCGAATGCTATGGCATTACGCGCGAAAGTGAAAGTAAAACCGAAAGCGAAAACCGGGGTGGGACGCTGCAGGGTTGAGGCAAGGGAGCGAATGAAAGAGCCGGCCAACCAGAATAGCAATAATTTGGGAGAATAATATGATCAAAGTAAAACGAGCACTGATATCTGTAAGCGATAAGTCCAACCTGACGGACTTTGCCAGTTTTCTGCACAGCCAGGGTGTAGAGATCATTTCCACCGGTGGCACCTTGAAAGCGATTTCAGATGCCGGGATTCCTGTGAAAGCAGTGGATCAGGTGACTGGTTTTCCAGAAATGATGGATGGAAGACTGAAGACTCTGCATCCAAAGGTGCATGGCGGACTTCTGGCTTTAAGGGACAATCCGGAGCATGCGAAAGCCATGAAGGAGCACGGTATCGAAGGAATTGATCTGCTGGTTGTAAATCTCTACCCCTTTGCAGCCACCGTTGCATCAGGTAAGGATTTTGCCACGTGCATTGAAAATATCGACATTGGCGGCCCCGCCATGATTCGTGCAGGAGCCAAAAATCATGGATTCTGCGCTGTAGTATGCGATCCTACTGAGTATGGAGCTGTTCAGACGGAGATGAACTCCCTTGGTGCAATATCCGCAGAAACAGCTCGTCGACTGGCCGGACTGGCCTATGCCCATACCGGAGCCTACGATGCATTGATTGCGGATTACTTTCATCGCACGCAGCTTGCGGAGGGTCAGAAGGAGGATCGTCAGGACCACAACATGGTGGATGAATTTCCTGAGACACTTACCCTGAGCTATAAAAAGCAAAGTGATCTACGCTACGGAGAAAATCCTCATCAGAAAGCGGCCTTTTACAGACCTGCTCTTGCCCTGGAAAAAGAAAAGCAGCAGGGAATCAAGGGAACCGAACAATTACAGGGAAAGGAGCTTTCCTTTAACAATCTGCTGGATACCAGTTCTGCTTTAATGTGTTCTCTTTCGCTTCCGGAGTTCGGAGTGGCCATTGTAAAGCATTTGAATCCTTGCGGAGTGGCCAGCGCTACCAGCGAAGATGGAATTACGGACGCTTTCTTGCGTGCCAGGGCCTGCGATCCAATCAGCGCTTTTGGCGGAGTCATTTCCATAAACGGAAAAGTAGATAAATCTCTGGCAGAGAAGATTGCAGAGCAATTCGCAGAGGTAATTGTAGCTCCGTATTTTTCAGACGAAGCAATAGAGATTTTCTCGGCCAAGAAGAATTTGCGTCTTCTTAAAGTGGATGATCCAGAACGCTTCCTGGAATCTCAAAAGGAGATTCGTCAGGTACATGATGGAATCCTGCTGCAGGATATGGATGTATCCTACAACGACCAGGAGCAATGGAAGGTAGTGTCCAAAAGGCAACCGGATAGCCGGGAATGGCAGGCTATGAAGTTTGCCTGGAGACTGGTGAAGCATGTTAAGTCCAATGCCATCGTATTTACCGGTCCGTCCGAAAGTCTGGCCATCGGTGCCGGACAGATGAGTCGAGTGGATGCCGCTGAAATTGCCATGTCCAAGGCAAGGAAGCTGGAAATCGATCTGCATGGTTCTGTGGCTGCATCGGATGCCTTCTTTCCGTTTCGAGATGGCCTGGATATCCTGGCCCAGGCTGGAGCCACAGCTGTAATTCAGCCCGGGGGTTCTGTGCGGGATGAAGAAGTGATTGCTGCGGCGGATGAGCAGGGAGTGGCCATGGTATTTACCGGAATGCGTCACTTTCGTCATTGATGATGGTAGCGGGTAGTGGCGGATAGTGGCGGATAGTGGCGGATAGTGGCGGATAGTGGCGGATAGTGGCGGGCGGCGGTAGCTCTTCAGGTCAGTAGTTCTATGCCAGTCTTGAAGTATCGAAAAACATTCCTGGCTGGCCTCCGGCTATTGCTTTGCATTTCAATGGCCTTCGGTGTCGTTTATTGTCGCACGGTTGAGCCCATTGCGCCTCATAGTCCGGGCAGCGTGCAAAACCCCATTCGCTTAAACGGATTCCAGGGACAGAGGGAGTACCTGGAATCCCTGCATACAGAATCCGGGCCCGTGAATTTCGAATTTGAAAAGACTGTTCCCGGATACGATAATCACTGGCTGGATGTATATCTGATCAGCCCTCCAGAACCTGGCTCTGAACTGGAGGCTGCTCTGGAGGAAACCCCGGATGCCGTTCGAATTTATCTGGATGGGTATCACCCGGAAAGCTCTGCCAGGTCCGCTCCGGTGCCTCCGGGTTACTTTCGCAAGCCGCCTTCGCAGTAATTGGCAAACTGCATTTCGCTCTATTCTAACGTTCTGTTCTGGCGTCCTGGCCAGGAATCATTCTTAAAGGCGTTGCTATTTCAAGGCTTCGGCCACTGCCTGATGCGCCGGATCGTTGAAAGCAGGGGATGACATAGGAGCGGAATGGGGCAGATAATCTGCAGTAAGTACATCCGGTGCGATACCGGTAAGATGCAGCGGTTTATCGTCCGGGCCCAGAAGCACTCCTGTGGTAAGTCTTAACATTCCTTCGCCCAGCTGAATGGAATCTGCAACGAATGCATTTCCTCGCAGCCTGGGACCAATCAACGTCACGTTAGAAGCGCCAGAAAGGGAAGCGGCCAATACTTCCGAGAAAGGTGAGGCCGAATTTCCTACCAGAACAAAGACCCGGCCGTTGAAGCTGGTTTCTGCAGATGCCTGATAGGTCTTTCTATCCTTACCCTTTTCCTGGATGGAACCCAGGATTCCCCCGGATACAATCAAATCTGCCATGCGAAATACTTCATCGAATTCGCCAAAGTTCAGTTTGCGAAGATCCAGAACCAGCGTATCCTGTTCCTCGCTGCCTCGGAGCATCGTTTTTAGATCGTCAGCGGAACCGCTCAGTGCAGAGCGTAGCTGAATGATCAGGACTTTTTTACCTTCCAGTTCCCAGGTGTTTCGCATGGGAGTGGGACTGGGAAACTGTGCTCGAACCAGTGTATAATTCTTTCCGTCCAGGACGAGCTCCACTTCAGTATCCACCGGTCCTCGAATTCGCGCAGCTACCCCTTCTACGCTCAGACCTTTCACGGACTCTCCATCCACCGATTCAATAATGCTTCCAGGAGGTAAACCTTTTCGCTGAGCCGGAGAGCCATCCAGGATATCTACAATGCGAAACTTTCCGTCTGCATCTCTGCGAATGACGATGCCTGTACCGGCTTTTCTTGAAGAATCCTCCAGCAGGCCCAGGGATTCTTGATCTATATAATAGCTGGATTGATCCGGTAATCTGAGCAGCACTCCATCCAGGAATCCCAGGGTATTGGCAGAGATGGTTTCCGGATCGCCTCCCGAGGCCTGTAGCTGCTTGACCACGGTGTCCAGATCCGCTGTGCTTTTATTATAACCGGTGATGTTCTTTAATGATTCTGCGTAGACTTCGTTCAGGCTGTACTGGAAATCTGCGTCCGGATAAAAGTAGTAGTTCTCTTCCAGGGCCTTATGAAAAGCAGGAAGAAGGGCGTCCGGCTTCACCGGTTCCATGGGTGCCTTGCACGTCAGAATCAGACCGGCGATAAGAACGGATATCAGGACATTGAAAGTTAGTTTTCCAATCACAGCAGAAATCTAGGTCTTTCACCTTATCGGTCAATCCTTTTCAGCGCAAGCTCTGTTTCCCGTGTGTGGGTGGATTGTTACAGTTCTTCTCTATAACGGTTCGATGGTCCGGCAAAGAAATCCGGACGACCTCTTGATTCGCGGTTGTGGAATTATGACCTGGTCTTGAATCGCTCCCACCATTCCGGTCGGGCTGCCCTCTGTCTTAGATAGGCATCCATCAAAGTAAGATTGATCACGGATTCTACAATAGGAACGGCCCGGGGTAACACGCATGGATCGTGACGGCCGCCGGCCCGCAGGGTGGTGGCTTCTCCGGCTTCATTCACAGAGTCCTGTCTTTTCTTGATGGTGGCTGTAGGCTTGAAAGCCAGACGCATGGTTATGGGCATTCCGTTGGATATTCCGCCCTGGATTCCGCCGGATCGATTGGAGCTGGTTTGAACTGTAGGAACTCCTTCTATACCGGGTCGATGTCCTGGCTGTGGGGGAGGATTCTGTGGTTCAAAGATGTCGTTGTGTTCACTGCCGCGAAGCATGGTTCCCGAAAACCCGCTGCCGGATTCAAACCCTTTGCAGGCTGGAATACTCATACAGGCCCTGGCCAGATCCGCTTCCAGTTTGTCAAACACCGGATCTCCCAGGCCAGGAGGCACGTTATACACGATAACTCCGATGGTGCCTCCTACCGAGTTGCCGTCCAGCTTGGCCTCTTCGATTTCCTTTACCATGGCTTCCGCCGATGGCAAATGAGGACAGCGCACTTCTACTTGATCTACCTCTTCCGCCGTTTGCGGAGGTTGATCCATAACAGGAGAGTCTACTTTTCCGATGGAGTTCACCCAGGCAACAGTGCGGATCCCCAGCTCTTCTTCCAGAATCTGGGCAGCCAGTTCGCCAGCCGCCACCCGGCCAATGGTTTCTCGCACCGAGGCTCGGCCGCCGCCCAGAGGGGTGCGGTAGCCGTATTTGATGTGGTAGGTATAATCGGCATGGCTGGGCCGGTAGATGTCTGCCCAGCGCATGTAATCATTTCCTTTGGCGTTGGTATTTCGAACAAAAAAGGCAATGGGAGTGCCCAGAGTAATTCCCTCATAAACTCCGGACAGAATCTCGAATTCATCCGCTTCCTGCCTGGGAGTGGACAATTTTCCCTGTCCCGGTCTTCTGCGAGTGAGCTGTCTCTGGATTCGGTCCGTGTCGATCTTAAGGCCCGCCGGGCAGCCATCCACCACAGCTCCCACTCCGGGGCCATGGGATTCTCCAAAGGTAGTTACTCTATAAAGGGTTCCGGTAGTTGAAGACACAGATTCAAAATGGTTCGGGCTTTCCTACTGGCAAGCCCTTCCGGTTTTCCACCTACATTTCCACATCGAACCTGGCCTTTCATGGATTGCGGGGCGGCGCGCTTTCTAAAGCAGACAACCGAAGGTTGTCCTTCATTTCTCCGGATGGGCTTAGTGGCTTTCGAACTTGTGGCGGTAGTCTTGCTGAGCAAGGCGACACGATGTCGCTTTCCGGTCGCTCAATCCAGGGAGGGATTGCGCGGCCGGCGAGGTAAGGGTTACCGCCACATCACCTGTAGAAAGCCACCCCATCGGGGATGGACCGCGTGGCGGGCAAGGGAGGGTCCCAGCGGGCCCCAGGAAACGATGTCATGGAGATGTGGGTTGACCATATTTCCAGGTATGGGTATTCTCTCCGTATGAAGACCACTGTGGAAATCGATGATGATCTGCTTCAGGAGGTGAGCAAGCTCTATAAATTTCGAACGAAAAGGGAGACCATCGAAGCTGGGTTGAGGGAATTGATTGCAGCGCATAAGCGTAAGGCCCTTGCCGGGATGTTCGGAGGACAAAAGAATATCAAAATCAGTCCGCGTAAGCCAGCATGATACTGGCCGATACCAGTACTTTCGTAGAATTCTTTCGTGGTAATCTCGCAGTGCATGATTTACAGGAGTCCATCGTTGACAACGAGGTCATCCTGCATTCGTTGGTGGAACTGGAGCTAGCCCTGGGGGGCCTCAAGCCGGAGATAGCCGAGCTACTCCAGGTGCTTCCGCGTTGCGAATCCATAGCAGATTCTACCCTCCTGAAGTTTATTGCGGTCCGCAAACTTGCAGGGAAGGGGGTGGGTTATGTGGATTGCCAGATCCTTGCTGCCTGCCTCGCCAATGGGTATCATCTCTGGACTATGGATAGAAAACTCAGCCGAGTCTGGAAGAGCCTGGCATAAGTCCGCGTAGCCATCCAGTTTTTGCTCTGGTGTTGGCGTTCTTGAGGATGGCCCTTGCACCAGTTCATCGAAGAAAACCTTGGGTTTTCCACCAAAATTTCCACATCGAACAAGGCCTTTCTTGAATTGCGGGGCGGCGCCCCTTCTGAGCCCGGCAACAGGACGTTGCCATCCGCGCGCTCGGTCCAGGGACGGACCGCGTGCGCGGCGAGGATGGGGTGTCGCCCCGCATACTTAGGAAGCTGTCATGGAGATGTGGGTTCTGTAGAACTTTCCGGCGCAGGCATCCTTTCGGCTACTGCATCCATCATTAGAGTTGTAATGAGCGAAGCTCTTTCCCGGGGGAGTTTTGTGATCAAGAACGGAACGATGGATTGTTCACCGGCTTCTTCTGCATTTCGTTCCATTTGAACGAATACATCCACGACATCCACATTGCTCCATCCACGAACAATGGCTACAGCATCGTCCGGAGGCATGGCGCCAAGACGCTGCGCCATCTGCTGGATCTTTTCATCCCTGGTCTGTCTTGCTTCCGATTCCCGCTCCAGTTGCTTGCGGGCTTCCTTCAATCCTTCCCGGGCTTCATCCAGTTTCTGTTGCTCCTGCTGCAGTGCTTCCTGTCTGGTCTGAAGCCTTTCCTGCATTTCCTGCAGCTCCAGTTCCTTTTCCTTTAACTTTTCTTCCTGCTTTTCCAGGGCTTCTTTTTCCAGAAGCGTCTGACTGTCTTCGCTGAGCGGTGTTCTGGGTGGATCCGATGCCAGAAAGGGAAGCTTCTCTTCCAGGCGAATCACTCCCCATGTATCCAGAAGATACAGGAATACTCCACCGGTGAAAAGTATAACAAGGGTCAAATAGACGATGCGCACCTTGGCTGAAAAACGACTCATAATTATCCTCTATCCTCATTCCCGGCCAGCGGATCCTGATCGTCCACCGGCATGCCCATCTGTCTGTAGTACTCTTTGAGCTCCTCTTCTCTTCTTGCACGAAGATCCTGACCGGTATCTTCTGATTGGTCCTGATCTTCAAAGGATCTTCTTTCCGAGCTAACCTGGCCGAATAGAGATGCCTGAAATGCTTTCGCATTGATCTCTTCCAGCTCTTTCTTTTCCTGGCGCCTTACTTCCAGGTCATATTGTTCCTTTCGACGGTCTTTTAACAGTTCCAGGGCTCTTTTTTTTCTGCGAGCTTCCATTACCTTCTGCTGTTCTGCTTCCAGAGCCGGTCGCATGGCTTCCAGCTCTTCGTTTGCCTGCACTTGTTCTGCTTCCAGTCTTTCCAGATATCGGTCATACATCTGAAACAGTTCCAGACGAAAGGATTCCTTCTGTTCGCGGCTGAAGTGTTCTACCTCGGAGCGATAGTTTTCCTGGGCTTTCTTTTTTTTCTCTTCGCTTACGTTCACCTTTTCCAGGACCCTGGCCAGGTCGGCCATGGCCATTTTCTCTTCATGGGTGCGAATTCGAAGAAGAGACTCCAGAGAAAAACGGAAGCGCTTAATAGAGATCCTCCTCTTCGCCTGCATGCACCAGTCGATGCAGTCCTGCTATGGTTTCCTCAAAAGGAATTCCTTCTTCGATTCTCTGTCTCAGAAACGCGTTAATGGCCGGCATTAAATCGATGGCCCGGTCCACATCGGCATTGGAGCCCCGAGCATACGCTCCCAGATTGATAATATCCTCATTTTCTCTGTAGGCGGCCAGTAATGCTCTGAGTCTGCGAGCATCCTCTTTATGATCTGCTTCCACCACATTATCCATAACCCTGGAAACGGATTCGGTAACTTCAATGGATGGATAATGGTTTCGGCTGGCCAATCGCCTGGATAGAACTATGTGTCCGTCCAGCATCCCGCGGGTGCTGTCCGCCACCGGGTCATTCATGTCGTCCGCCTCTACGAGAACTGTATAAAAGCCTGTAATGTTTCCTGTGCCAATGGCGCCGGATCGCTCCACCAGTCGGCTCAGTTTGTACCATACTCCTGGCGGATATCCACCGGGACCCAGCTGTTCTCCGGTGGTGATACCGATTTCGCGCAAAGCCATACAGTAGCGTGTCACGGAATCCATGAGAAGATTCACCGACAGACCCTGATCCCTGAAGAATTCGGCGGTGGCGGTAGCAAAACTGGCAGCATACACCTTTTCCATGGAGCTGCGATCGCTGGTGGCTACGAAAACTACACTTCGAGCCAGACCTTCCTTGCCCAGATCCCGTTCAATAAACTCCCGTACCTCGCGGCCCCTTTCGCCCACCAGACAGACGATGTTTATATCTGCTCTGGTGTACCGGGCCAGCATTCCCAGAAGCGTGGACTTTCCCACACCGGTACCGGCAAAGATTCCAATTCTCTGGCCCCGGCCCACAGTTAGAAGTGAATCAATGGCCCGCACTCCGGTGGGCAAAGGTTCGTGGATGGGAACCCTTTCTGTGGGGATGGGAGCATTTCGTTCTGCATGGAAGATGTTTCCGGTGAGAATAGGGGGGCCATCGTCCAGAGGTCGTCCCAGGCCATCCAGAACCCGACCCAGCATCTCATTACCTACATGAATAGTCATGCGCTGTCCGGTGGCATGTACCATGGAATCCGGAAAAATACCTGTGGTGGGGCCCAGGGCTACCAGCACAAGATCGTGGCCGCGAAAGCCAGTGACCTCGGTCAGTATCGACGTACCGTCAGAGGATTCTACCTTGCAGACCTGGCCAATGGAAGTATCCGGTGGGCCGGATGAAAGTATAGTCTGGCCGCTCACCTGAATCACTCGACCCAGGGGACGCATGGGATCCATCTGATTCAAGATTGTATTGTACTTGTTCAATACGAGCAGATGATCTTTTCTTGAATCTTCTGACATTATTGCGAGTCTGGCCTCCAGGCCCGTGATTTGTACACAAAATTTTGCCCTCAATTCTTTCGGAATTATAGATTTTTCTAGTCTCAGAAAGAGGGGGATTTCAGATCTGAAGGCCCTATTTCAGTGAACAGTGCGTACCCCTGCGAGTGAAAGAGAATCGAAGAAAAACTAGTATGTCCACACCGGGCAGTACCACCACCATGGCGATCCGCAGCATGGATGAGGTGGCCATACTCGGAGTGCTTTCCGAGCACGGACTGATTACTCCAGAACAGAAGCAGGATGTAATCAATCTAAATCATGAAACCGGTATGCCTCCGGGGCAGATTCTGGTTCGAAAGAGAATCCTCAAAGAAAAGGAACTCTACAAGTTTATTTGCAAGGATCTGGGCATGAATCCTACCAAGCCCTATTCCACCAGGTCCTTCACTATTTCCGGTCTTACTGTTTCTAAATTTCGCACAAGCGGGGATTTCTACGGAATCTTTCCCATGGCCGATGGCCGAATTGCTCTGACTCTGAGCGATGTAAGCGGCAAAGGTCTGGAAGCCGGCATTCTGGCGATTTTGCTGGGCAATTTGCTGCGAGAAGGAATTCAGATGCAGAACATTGTGCCCAATGCGATCATGAAAAAGATCAATCTGGCCAGCCGCTCCTTCTTTGGAATAGATCAGTTCGCTACATTTGTGGTTATGCTGCTGGATCTATATTCCGGCACCGTGGAGTATTGCGCTGCTGGAAGTCCGCCCATACTGGTGTATCGTCACAGGGATCGATTCATCGAAGAAATCGATCAACGTAACATACCTGTAGGCATTTACGAAGATTTTCAGTTCAAGGGCAATTCCCTGAACCTGGACAAAGGCGATATGCTTCTGGCTTACACAGATGGCGCCTTTGAATCCCGGGGGCTTCGCGGCGACATGTACGGGGTGCCCCGCCTCAAGAATGCATTCTTCAAGCTAAGAGATAAGAAGCTAACACGTATACTTACCGGTCTCAAGTCAGATATGCGAAGGTACTCTTTTCTCAGAGGGCTGGCCGACGATACAACCTATCTGGCTATAGAACGTCATAGAAAGAGGTAACCGTGGAATCCCTGCGAAAGGAATACTACGGCCTCTGCTCGGTGGAAGGATCGGTGCTGGGAACAATTCGAAAGTTCCCGGAACGCCCTGTTGACTTTCACTCCAGAGAAATTCGAAAAGATCAGGTATCCGGAGAGCTGGAGAGGTTTCGATCAGCTCTCAACAAAGCGCGAGAAGACACCCGGGAGATTTCGCAGGATCTGGCCCCGGAACTGAAAGCCATCTTCGAAGCTCAGGATTTGATGTATGAGGATCCAATGTTCGTGGATCCAATAGAAAAAAGCATCAACCTGGGATTGAATGCTGAAGGGGCCCTGGAAGATACCTACCTTGATCTGAAGAGAGGATTTGAAGCTCTGCCGGAAGGAGTCTTTAAAGAAAGGGTCTCAGATCTGGAAGATGTAGTCCATCGTCTTCTCAAGCGCCTTCGCTCGCAAAACGATGAGCAGTTTCCCTACCAGAAGTTCCTGGAAGGATTAAAAACAGACGATATTCTGGTGGCTCAGGATCTGGATCCGTCTGCTCTACTCCATATTCGCACCGTTGGTGGCATTGTTCTGGAAGGTGGCGGTCCCATGGGACATCTTTCCATCCTGGCAAGTAATCGGGGCATTCCCACCCTGGTTCGCTGCGAAAATGCCTGCGACCTTCAGGAAGGATCCCAGGCATTGTTAATGGCGCATGAAGGCCTGGTTGTATTGCATCCCCAGGAAAAGGAGGTGCAGAAAAGTCAGAAAAGAGCCCTTGAGGATCTACCGACTCGCGCTCGTCCACCCGGAGCATTTCATTCCATTCAGCTTTCTGTTAACGTAGATGACCTGGAGGGCGCGAGGCGAACCAGCGAACTGGGGGCCGGCTCTGTAGGTCTATTTCGCACTGAATTTATCTATATGCGACACCCGGAGCTAATTCTGGATGAATCAGGTCAGATCGATTATTATGCAAAGATTCTTTCCTGTTTCAAGGATCGCAAGGTGGTGCTCAGGCTTATCGATCCAGATGAAGACAAAGATCATCCTGCGTTGCATCGCTCTGCCAGCAGTAGAGGTTTACGTGGTCCTGCCTACTTGATGGCCGAGCGAAGGATTATTGAAAGCCAGCTAAGATGTGTTTTTCTGGGAGCCGAAAAGGCCGGTATGGAGCCGGATCGCCTGGGAATTCTTATACCTCTGGTTTCTTCGGTTACGGACCTTCAGGATGTTCTGGATATCTGGCGTCCGCAGGTGCACAATCTATTCGACAAGAAAAGACCTCTTCTGGGAGCCATGTTGGAAACCCCGGCGGCCTGTTTCAGTGTAAAGGATCTGGGACGATATGTAGATTTTTTCAGCATTGGAACCAACGACCTGGTTCGCTATAGCTTTGCCACCAGTCGATCCTTCCTGGCGGAGTATTACCGAGAGCCCGGTCTTTTTCGATTGTTAAGAAACGTATTTGAGGCTACCGATCGTCCTGTAAGCGTATGCGGTCAGCTGGGAATGCGAGAGGGATTTGCTTCTGCCCTGGCCGGCCTGGGTGCTCGGGAGCTCAGCGGGTCATTCAAGCAAAGTTACAGCGTTTATAGAGAACTGGAAAGCCATTCGCTCAAAGATATGCAGGATCTGGCAGATCAAATCTGTCATGCCGCAACCAGAGACGATGTAGATTCATTGATTCATAATTATTTGCATGTCCGCGGGTAGATCGCAGCGAAACTCCAGAGGTTCCCCTGATTCCGGATGTTTCAATCTAAGTATATGACTGTGTAAGGCCACTCGATTCATTCGTAATCGTTTCAGTTGTTCCGGCGTTTCTTCCTGATGGATAAATCGCAGATATTGCACAGGATCCACTCCATACATTCGGTCCCCCACTACAGGAAATCCCATGCTGTGCAAAGTGGCGCGAATCTGATGCATTCGGCCCGTATGCAGGATGCATCGAACCAGACTTAGATGATGCTTCATCTGCACACGGTAAAACTCGGTGCGACAGTGCTTTGCCTCCGGTGGTCTTTCTTCGTTTACATCTTGCCAGAATCGCTGCATCTTGCGTACTTCGCTTTGCGGATCCGCTGCAATCCATCCTTCTGCGATTACAGGCTCCGGGCCGGGAAAGTCACCCTCTACAATGACCAGATACTCCTTCTGCATTTCATTTCTGCGAATCATCCCGGAAAGGATCCTGGCGCAGTTCTGGCTTTCTGCAAGAAGCATGATACCGGATGTTTCTCGGTCCAGTCTATGGACTGGTCTGGGTCGATAATCGGACCCTTCACTGGATAGCATTTCGATTAGAATATGCTGCAAAGTGTTTTTATGATAGGTGCCGGATGGATGCACCGGAAGATTGGGCGGTTTATTTATTACAAGCAGACAGGAATCCCTGTAAATGATCTCCACATTCTTGAGTACATCTGGCTCTTTCTTTTTGCGGTACTCGATTCGAATCACATCTCCGGCATGAAGACGCCTACCTGGTCTGGCAGGCTCGCCGTTTAGCTGTACATGTCCTTCATGGATTCGATCCTGCCATCCACTTCGATTCACCACCGGAAAACGCCTGGAAAGAAATAGATCCAGACGAATCCGCGCTTCTTCCGGGGCCACTACATGTTCTACATCTGTCCATTCCCATTCCATAAAAGGGTTAACGCACCTGCTGCATTGAACCTGTGTTTGGAAGACAGGCAAAAAGCAATCCTGTAATGGAGGATAGAAAATCTATGGCCCAAACCATGCCAACCGGAAAGAAAGAATGGAGAGAGATTCAGAAGGGAAAGGAGAGCTTTCAGGAAATTGTAAAGATGCTGGTGGAGTTCGACGAGCGTACTGGCCGCCACAGTTATGCACCCCTCAAAGAATGTCATTATATGCGAAAAGCTATATCTGTAGGGGATCCAGAGAATCTACTTGTAATGGCCTGTGCCTATCCATCGCATCTGTACTACGTGACTGCCCGACTATCCAATCAGCAGGGTAAGGTTACCACATGCTGGGTCCACGAAGACGGCGTTGCAGCTGAGCGATTGGACAGAAAGGAGGAGGAGAGCCATCCCGTACATCAGATTGTATGTCTTACAGATATCTTTCAGCAGAACCAGAAGCTTCAAGAGAATGCAAAAATAGATCCTGATCTAAAGCAGTACATGGACCGTGCCGATTCACCGGAGGTATTCGCCGCTGTTGACGAGAGATCCACGGGCTAATCCGGGGCAGACTTCAAATAGGGTCGGGGCTACTGTTCGGTGAATTAAGCCTTTCGTGGCCTGGAGCAAAAAAAAGGCCGCCCGAAAAGGCGGCCTTTTGCCGGAAGTACCGGCTTTCTCGTAGCTGAGCATTGAGCACAGCGAGACGAGTTATTACATAGCTACTTTGTAGCCGAATCGATAGCTCCATCCGCCGATTGCAATCGGATAGGAAGGGAAAGGAGCCAGACCCTGTTGGCCTGCCTGACTTTCTGCACGAGCGTTGTCGATTCCACCGGAGTAAGCGCGATCGATTTCGAAGAACAGTTTGTTTCCGCTAGCCAGTTTCTTTTCAACACCGATCAGGAAGTTGAATCCCCAGCCAGATACACGGAAGCGTACAGCTTCACCAATTACGTTACCACCTTTCAGTGCGCCTGTGCTGGCATCACGAACGGTGTGAGGACCGGTTGCTGTTCCCAGCAGATAAGTAGGAACATCACCCAGGATGTAACCACCTACGTTCCATCCACCTTTGAAGTAGTGAACACCACCACCGGCGTAAACAGAAGCGGATTCACCGATTCCTGTTTTGAAGCCATAGTAGAAAGGAATTTGCCAGGCGTAGTAGTCCCACTTCTGGTTCAGCCACTTGAATCCAAGCAGTCTGGAAGTAGTATGACCACCGGTCAGTTTAAAAGTGTATTGTACACCAAGTCTCCAGAAGGTGTTATCTCCTTCTGACTCATAGAATGCCGTTAGCTGCAGACCGGTCATACCACCGTTCAACTCGTTGTCGAACAGCATGTCGCCAGTTGATTTGTCCAGAGCATCCAGGTTCCTTTCAGAGATGATCAGATCCTGATTGTTGCCTCGAACTTCAGTCTGGCAAGCGGTTGTAGGGCATCCTTGCAGACGCTGTACACCAGTCAGGTCGGCAGTTCCAATGGAGCTTTCCAGACCGTCCAGAACGATAGTATTAGTGAGCTGACCCAGGTCAAATTGTAGACCTGCTCCCAGCCCCAGGTAGCTTTCAGCATGAACACTGCTGGCGAACACAGTTGTGAACGCTACAGCAAGCAATTTATTGCGATACTTCATGAAAGTTGCAATCCTCCGATATTTTCAGCGAGAAGCCGAATTTGAGCGCGAGTATGCGATTTCATATATAGGGTAGTCAAATAAAAAACGATTTTATTCCTTGCCGAACCGGGAATTACTGATTAATGCACTGCACAAGAAGGTGCGGTGCATCAATGAATGTGGAATAAACCAGAAAAGGTAAATAGTAGCTATTTCAATGCTTCATTTGCCAGGGCATCCGCGCGCTTATTCTTCTCTCTGGGAATATGCTGCACCTGAAAATGGCTGGCTGCTTTTAAAACAGACAATGCCTCTTTGTGCAGAGGCTTCAGGTTTTCATTTTTGACCTTGTATTGGCCTTCGATCTGTCTGATTACAAGCTGGGAGTCCATTCGAACCTGGATTCTAGTTTCTTTGAATTCTTCCCCCAGACTTTTTTGAAGGGCCTTCAAACCCTCAATGAGGGATCTATATTCGGCCACGTTGTTTGTCGTGCTTCCAATGGCCCGGCTTATCTGTATTAATTCTGCTGTTTCGGGATCGGATTCCGGATCCTTCCCATACACAACAGCACCGATGGATGCCGGTCCGGGATTTCCTTTACTTGCGCCATCACAATAGAGATACCGTTCTGGTTCGGGAAAGAGTTTCTCTGAATCCACAAAACCAATCATCAGGTTCAATCAATGAGTGCAACACAGAAAGCGCATATATTTCATTCCTTTGGTCTCGATCAACTCAAGCTGGAAGAGGTGCCCATACCGGAGCCGGGGCCCGGAGAGCTGCTACTTCGCATGAAGGCTGCTTCTTTGAATTACCGGGATCTGCTCATGGTTACCGGAAATTACAACCCCAGACTGAAAATGCCTCTGGTACCCTGTTCCGATGGAGTGGGCATCGTGGAAAGCGCAGGCGAGGGATGCTCCATGAAGTCAGGAACTCGCGTCAGTCCCATATTTGCTCGCACCTGGCATGATGGTCCTCCCTTTCGAGAAATGTTGAAACGTACTCATGGCGGTCCTCTGAACGGCACGCTCCAGCAATTCATGGTTGTGCCCGAGGCGGATGTCGTTGAGGTTCCCGAACATCTTAGCGATGAGCAGGCGGCGGCTTTGCCCTGCGCCGGCCTTACTGCCTGGAGCGCTCTGGTGGAGCGCGGCCCGGTGCGACCAGGGGAAAAACTTCTGATTCTGGGCACCGGCGGAGTGAGTATTTTTGCCCTTCAATTCGGAAAAATCCTGGGCGCTGAAATCATAATTACCTCTGGCAGCGATGATAAGCTACAAAAAGCAAAAGAGATGGGCGCTCACCATCTGATTAACTATCGCACCAGCCCCAACTGGGATCGGGAAGTATTCAAATTAACCGGTGGTCAGGGTGTGGATCACATCGTAGAAGTAGGTGGTGTGGGAACTCTTGAAAAATCCATACGTAGCGTTCGTCCTGGTGGATCCATCTATTTGATCGGCGTCCTGGCAGGAAAGGAAGCTCCTCTGGATCTTACTCCTGTGCTGATGCAGGATATTCGAATCCAGGGAGTGGTGGTTGGTAGCCGAAGAGCATTCCAGAATATGAATCGGGCCGTGGAAGTGCACAATATCAAACCAGCAGTAGATAGGGTTTTCTCCTTTGAAGATTCTGTGAAGGCCTTTGAATACCTGAAAGGTGGATCGCATTTTGGTAAAGTATGCATTACTATCCAATGAGTAGCTTGATCTGTCTTAAGTTATACGTATAGAACCTTGGACTTTTTGGGGAAATGTCATGGCCTGAAAGGGAAATCCCTTGACTGAGTCCGATTAAGGACCTGAACTCAGAAAGCTCATGGGATTTTCCATCCAGACAGCGATCCAGGGTGCTTTCGTTGTATCGATGGTACTCTCACTGGGCCTCTGGCAGGCCTCGCTAAAGGCCAGTCGAATCTCATTTGTTCGCTACTGGGCCTCTGGCATTGCCATGGTATCCCTGCGATACCTGGTCTGGATGCTGGAGCCTATCATCGGTGTTCCGCTATCACAATTGTTGGGGGAGCTGGCCCATAGCCTGGCCATGTATCTCATCTTTTTCGGGGCCACTCGACTCATCGGCTTTCGCCTATCTAGATACACAATCGTGCTGGTGGTGCTGATTTCCAGTAGCTGGCTTTATTTTACTACTTACATCCGTCCGGATTTTCTCTGGCGAAGCACACCGGTATATCTATTCGCGGCCGCTTCGCTTTTTTTTAGTGCAAGGCTTTTCTGGCTATTGATGAAAAAACATCCTGGTACAGGCTATGGCTTTGCCTGCAGCGCAGCCATCCTCTGGGGAATTCATAAGCTGAACTATCCTATCCTGCGTCCTATACCCGAAGTTGCTCCCTTTGGTTTCATGGCCGCTATCGCTTTTATGACTTATCTGAGTATTACTCTTCTCATCATTGGTCAGAACAGGCGAAGAAGTTTGCTGGACAGACTGGCAAGAGCCGCTGCTTTTAATGCGAATCATGATCTTCTTACCGAGTTGCCCAACCGAAGATTCATGATGACAAGCATGGCCCGAAGAACATATTCCCAGACCGAGTTTCATCTGATTCTCGTGGATCTCAAAAACCTGGGGCAGCTCAACGATTCATGGGGACGAGAGGTTGCGGATCGAGTATTGATCAACGCTGCTCGAAGACTGGAGCAGATTCTCCCGGAGAAAACTCTTCTGTCGCGGGTAGGAGGCAAGCAATTCGCCATTATTAGCGAAGCTTCGTCGTTGGATCATTTGCTGCAGTTGGTACTGCAGGCATGGAAGACACCTCTGGTTCTGGAAGGGCATCGAATCAATCTGGAACTTCGCATGGGAGCCTGTACTTTTCCAGAAGAGGGAAGCGATGCAGATGAACTCTATCGGCACGCATCCCTGGCTCTGGCGGATGCTAAAAATGCAGGGATTGAACACCGAACCTTCGGAGAGCTGCGCAGCACAGAGGTGCTTCGCAGACTGGAGTTAAAAAGAGATCTGTTTGAGGCTCATGAAAGAGGAGAGATATACTGCGCCTATCAGCCTCAGTATGATTTACGTTCCATGCGAATGATTGGTGCCGAAGCCCTGGTGCGATGGAAGCATCCTCGATTTGGAGAGATATCGCCAGCCATATTTATTCCCATCGCAGAAGCCAGCGGCGCCATAATCAAACTGGGCGAATTTGTACTGAATACGGTTCTGCAGGATCTCAAGAAAAGCGCGCTACCAGAGAACTTTCGTGTCTCTGTGAACCTTTCCCCTCTGCAGTTTACTCAGGAGAATCTGGTGGGAACCCTGCTTTCGTTGATTGAAAAAAGTACCGTACCTGCCAGGCGACTGGAGCTGGAAATCACAGAAAGCACAATCTTCCATGATGTAGATTTTGTAGATAAGATGCTTCGAGAGATGGGCCAGGCAGGCATTGAATTTGCTATCGACGACTTTGGCACTGGGTACTCATCTCTCAGCATACTTAAAGCATTGCCCGTACATCGACTGAAAATAGATCGCTCTTTCATTCGAGACATGGATCGAAGTTTTCAGGATCGGTCCATTGTCGAAATGATGGTCTATCTTGCGCATACTTTACAGCTAACGATCATCGCAGAAGGTGTGGAGAATGAAGCCCAGAAGAAATTGCTGCAGGACATGGGCTGCGACCAGATGCAGGGTTTTTTGATGTCAAAGCCCATCCCGTTTTCAGAACTTGAAGGACTGTGGTCCACCGAAAGCGCCAACGCAGGATAGATTCCGGCATTGGTTTTCGTTTTCATCATAATTTTTCCTTTAATCAATCCAGAAAGAATGGCGGCAAAAGGGTAGTTCCTGCCTTTTTTTCGGCTTTTTGTAGATGATGAATACTGTGAAAGATGGCCATGTAGGCCGCTTCAATAAGTGGAATTCGCCCCAGCAATGGATGATAGAATTGCCGGCTAATTAGTTCCGAATCGCTGTATCGGCCCACGTTTTCCGCCAGTGGCTGCCAGGAATCCTTCCATTTCTCCAGAATCGTAGCCTGCCTCAATCGAGCTGAGTCCGCATCAGCCGCTTCTTCCCTTGCAGGAGTAAATGGACCGGATCTAAATCCCTTTTCCAGTCCTGCATGGTACTCCTTCATGAACTCCTTTAGATCCGGTCGCTCATCCGGAGCTTTTCTCATTACCCAGGTGGCGGGATTGTGCAGAGGCGAAAAGATCAATCGCATGGTATGGCAGACGCCGGTGATGTGGGTGTAGTTTTCTGCCACTGACCATCCCTGAGTGGGTCGGGCAAAAAACACATCTGTATCTATATCCAATGCCAGTTCAAAGGTGCGAAGATGAAATCTCTCAATCTCCTGCTGAAATCGAGCTGATGTCCGGAAAGGATCCTGGCTTTGCAGAGTAATCATGAATGGCTCCTATTACTACGGTCGGTTGTCTTTCGCTAGCTGGAAAATATCGGGAGACGAGTAATTGCTGCCGGATTCGCAGTCCGGATTCGCAGAAAGGATGATGCAGCCCATCACGGAATGAATTAGCCCTTCACCACAATATTTACCAGTTTTCCCGGTACGACTATGACTTTTACCACTTCTTTGCCATCGGTATAGCCCTTCACTGCTTCGTTGCTTCGGGCCATTTGCTCCAGTTCTTCTTTTCCAAGGTCGGGAGCCACGCTGGCTTTGCCGCGAATCTTACCGTTTACCTGAAACACTACTTCGATCTCATCCGCTGCTGCCAGAGATTCATCGTATTCAGGCCAGGACTCATGAGCCAGGCTTCTGGAGTGGCCCAGTCGATTCCACAGCTCTTCTGCGAAGTGAGGCGCGAAAGGAGACAGTATCTTCACAAAGGCTTCTGCAGAAAAGCGCCCCAGGGATTCTTTGTTCAGCTCGTTGACAAATATCATCAGCTGGCTTATGGCAGTGTTAAAGCCCAGCCTTTCAATATCATGGCTGACCTTCTTAATTGTGCTATGGGTAACCTGCTCTACTTTGCGCTTCGCATCGCCTTCAGGCTCGTTTAGCAGTTCGCCCTGCAGTTGCCCGGATTCTGATACGAACATTCGCCAGGCTCGGGACAGAAATCGAAACACTCCTTCAATTCCACGGGGGGACCAGGGCTTCATCGCTTCCAGAGGCCCCATAAACATTTCGTATAACCGGAAGGAGTCTGCTCCCCAGCTGGAAATAACTTCGTCCGGATTCACTACGTTGCCACGGGACTTGGACATCTTCTGACCGTCTTCGCCCAGGATCAGTCCCTGATGCACCAGTTTGTGAAAAGGCTCCGGACTGTTCACAACTCCATAGTCATATAGAACCTTGTGCCAGAATCGGGCATAGAGCAAATGCAGTACTGCATGCTCTGCGCCCCCTACATATAAATCTACACCGTTGGAACCCATCCATGATTTCTCACGATTCGCATCAAAGATGGACTCTTCGTTGTCAGGGTCCAGAAAGCGAAGATAGTACCAGCAACTGCCAGCCCATTGAGGCATGGTATTTGTTTCCCGGCGAACTTTGATTTGCTGTCCGTTTTCATCTTCAATGGTATGTTCCAGCCATTCCTTCAGTCTGGCCAGAGGACTTTCTCCGGTTTCTGCAGGCTTGAAGTCGTCGGATTCAGGCAGCATCAAAGGAAGCTCATCTTCGGACAGTGCGTACTGGTTTCCTTCGTCATCGAAGGAAATGGGAATAGGCTCACCCCAGTATCTCTGGCGGGAAAAGAGCCAGTCTCTAAGGCGATAGTTGATCTGGCGTTGGCCCAGGCCTTTCTTCTCCAGATGTTCGATGATCTTCGCTTTTGCTTCGCCCGTAGGTAGATTGGAAATGAAGTCGGAATTGATGGAAATACCTTCTCCGCTAAAGGCCTCTTCCTGGACCTGGAAATCTGTACCCGCTTTCTTTGGGGCAACAACTGTTTTGATGGGAAGATCGAATTTCTTTGCAAAAGCAAAGTCTCTTTCATCGTGGGCAGGTACGGCCATGATGGCTCCAGTGCCATAGCCCATCAGTACATAGTCTGCAATCCAGACAGGTAGCTTTTCGCCACTTACTGGATTTATCGCATAGGAGCCGGTGAATACACCTGTCTTTTCTGCTTTTTCTCCCTGAATCTGACGATCGCGTTCGGATTTGCGCGAAGCTTCCTCTACATATGCCTGGATTTCCTTTTTTTGACCGGCGGTAGTAATGGAATCTACCAGCGGATGCTCCGGAGCCAGAACCATATACGATGCACCAAACAGAGTATCCGGTCTTGTAGTAAATACTTCGATTGATGTGCTTACAGATTTACTTGCCGTGGCCTTTTTCTTTCCTGCCGTTTTCTTCGATGATTTCTTTGAGGACTTCTTACTACTTTTCTTTGTAGATTTCTTCGCCGACTTCTCGGCGCTCTGGCTTGCGATTTCGAATCTTACCAGCGCACCTTCGGATTTTCCAATCCAGTTCTTTTGAAGCTCCAGTGTGCCAGCGGGCCAGTCCACCATCTTCAAGTCTTCAAGCAGGCGATCGGCATAGGCTGTGATTCGAAGCATCCATTGTCGCATGGGCTTGCGCACCACGGTATAACCTTTGGAAGTCCACTCATCTACTTCTTCGTTGGCCAGAACGGTGCCCAGTTCCGGACAGAAGTTAACCGGCGCTTCGTCCACATAGGCCAGGCGATGATTTTCTATGTACTGGCGCTTTTCTTTCTCTTTGCCTTTCTTTTCCAGTTCGGCGGGAATGGGGAGCTCTTCGATGGGCCTTGCTCTTTTCTTTTCCCGGTCATAGAAGGAATTGTAAATCTTTAGAAAAATCCACTGAGTCCAGCGATAGTATTTGGGATCGGTGGTATTTACTTCGCGATTCCAGTCATAGGAAAAGCCCAGGCTCTTGAGCTGCCTGCGAAAGTTATCAATATTTTTCTTTGTTGTTTCTGCAGGATGAATTCCAGTCTGCATGGCATACCGTTCGGCTGGCAGACCGAATGCATCCCAGCCCATGGGATGGAGAACTCTAAATCCGTTCATACGTTTGAAGCGAGCCATGATGTCGGTGGCTGTGTAACCTTCCGGATGGCCTACATGCAATCCCTGGCCGGAAGGATAAGGAAACATATCCAGAACATAATAGGTGGGCTGCTGGCCGGATTCCGGGGTCTCAAAGGTGGAATTCTCTTCCCAGTGCTTCTGCCATCGTGCTTCCAGTTCTTGAAAGGGATAACTCATAGTCCCATTCGCCAGAAATGTCCTGCTGTGGCCACCGTTTTCAGCTTCAAAGGAAGGGCAGTTGGCCCGATATTTGACTCAGTATGGCTTCAAACTTTTGCAACCCTTCCGGGCAGTCTATCCAGGCATCGTTTCCATCCCGTTCCGGCTGGAAAACCCTGGTGTTGGTCCTTCTCACTCTGCTCATGGGCACAGAGGCTGCCACGGCCCGGGAGCGAAGGGAAATTGTATATGCATTCAGGAACTATGAAAGAGCCAGACCGCTTAAAATGATCCTGGTGGGGGAAATCAAAAGTAAAATCAAAGCCGCTCAATCCTTCGATCGTGAATCCCCCTATCAAAACTATGATGTAAGAAAGGATCAGATTACGGTTCGAGTAATGAACCGCGAAGGACTGCGAGTAGGGCAGAAGCTTTATGTTATCGAAAAGAATCCGCACCACAAGCAATACAGAAATGGAATGATTGTAGCTGAAATCACCGTAGAGTCAATCCTGAACAATCCGTTCTATGGATGGATTCTTACCGGCCAGGGAAATCTTCTGCGAGTAAGGGAAGGGCAGTTTGTGGCAAGAACCCTGGAATCGGAAAACCTGGAGAAGGCCCGGGTCATTAAAAAGCGCGGCGATATGTACATGGATCGCGGGGAGAATGAGAAGGCCATCGCAGCCTATCAGGATGCGTTGAAGGCAGACCGAAAGCTTCCGGAAGCCCATGCTGCCCTGGGAAAATTGTATCTCGAAGAAGCCAGGCGAAGCGGAGAGTATCCAGTACGGGCTCTTTCCTCATTGCAGAAAGCGTGGGAAAATCGCGAACACTTCTATTATGCCTCCGAGACTTTTGCATTCACCATTGATTATATGGAAGCGCTGTACCTTGCCTACAATCAGGATCGCTACACAGGTACTTCAGGAAATCAAAATCGCACTCTTATGAAAATAGACGAAGCAGCTCAGGCATGTATGGCCGTAACGGACCACCCGGACTGTCAGCTTCATCGAGCACGAGCCGGTTACTATTTAATGGAGTATTATAGTAGCCAGTCCAGTTCCGAGCAGCGCGCCCAATACGATCAATACAGAGCTCAAACCGGCAAACTCTTGAAAAGCCTGGAGGAGTCTCTGTATGGCTACTCTGAGTATGGTGCCCGATTTCAGGACTATCAGGCCGGGAAAACACCCCATCCGGAATCCAGTTTCGAGCCCGCAGAATACCACACCGTGGCAGCATTGTACTATGCACGAGTGTACAGCGATTTGCCCGCCAATGAAAACGCGAAGCGAAAAGAAAAAGAAGATCTAATGAAAGTGATTCAGCATCACTATCAGAAAGCCGTTCAGGAAGGATCCACCAATCACGATTTAAGGGGTTTAAAAACTCTGCTGGAAAAAGCCAGTGAAATGATGAATTAGTCCAGGACGGTTGCAATTTGAGGAAGATCGCCCTGAACCTCCAGTGCACCAATCTCTGTAGTGTCTTCCAGAAGTATTGTTCCGCTTTTCTTTTCCGAAAGCTGAAAGCTAATGCTGGCAGTCATGGTTTCGCTTACTCGCTCAATCATGGCCTTTTCATAGGGAGCCATTAGCACCGCTCCGCTGGATCTGTGGCTTTCGATTTCCAGGCGATACCTGCTGTCCTCTACTGTCATCCAGACCTGCTTTGATGAAACTTTGACTTCCTTTAAAGTCGCTCCAGTGTAGGTCGCAAAGCGAATCAGTCGGTTATCAAAATAAAGGGCCAGGATAAATCCTCGGAAGCTTCCGGTCACCCAGGGGATCTTTGCAGCCGATGCAAACAGGGAGCCTTCCTTATGAAAGTGGTTGGATTGCATCCAGATATAGGCAGACGGAAAATTTCGGCCCCAGTCCTTTTCGATGTAGCCCTTTCCGCCCGTAAAGTCCACGTTCCTGCCATTTATACTCAGAGCACCTTCCAGACTATGATCCAGGCTTACCAGTCCATGGTAGCATTCCATAAATGGAGTGTAGGCGAAGGGCCCCATGATTCCCGGGCTTTTCCAGGTCACCGGAAATCTTACAGAGTTGAGGTAATTGAGCTCGCCCTGAATCTCGAATGTCTTGCCCTTTAAATCTAGACTCAGGCCATTGTTACCAAAGCGATTGTGCGATATCCCAGCCTGAAATTGCTTCTTTTTATAATGAAATTCCTCCAGGGGAAATCGAATGTATTCGTACCGAGCATTCATTCCATCCAGTACCTGAAAAAAAGCATGCGAATCCTCCTTTCTGGGTGCGATAAACACTCCTGGAATCAGCGCAAATCGGTGCTTTCGATCTGAGGAAACATGCTTTAGATACCAGCCTTCGAAGTAGGCTCTGGGACTACTGCCTTTTTTGAAGGCTGAAGAGCCCTGAAAACTGTCTGGATAATAGATGTGGGACACAGCTACTCAAGCACAGAAAACCTGGAGCAAGTAAAGCGGGTTTTCCTTTTCTCTGGTGGCCGGTATGGGAAATGGGACATTGCCCATGAGCCTGACCTTTGAACAATTGGACCGGGATCCTGAATGCCTTGCGCGAACTGGTAAAATGAACCTGGCAGGTATCCAGGTGCAGACGCCCATGTTCATGCCAGTAGGAACGCAGGCTGCTGTTAAAACCCTGGATTCCTATGATCTGGAGGATATGGGCTACGAATTGATTCTGGCCAACACATACCATCTGTATCTACGACCCGGGGAGATCATCCGCTCCTTTGGCGGTGTTAAACGATTCATGGACTGGAAAGGTGCAATCCTTACCGATTCCGGCGGCTTCCAGGTTTTCAGTCTTGCTGCCATGCGCAAGTTTGTAACCGGAGGAGTGGAGTTTCAAAGTCATATAGATGGAAGCAGGCATCTGTTTACTCCTGAACGAGTTCTGGACATTCAGGGAATGCTGGGCTCGGATATAATGATGGTTCTGGACGATTGTCCTCCCGGCGATGCAGATGGCCACCGTCTTGCAGAGTCACTGAATCGAACTCATCGATGGGCAGAGCAATCCATAGAGTATTTCCATGCAGGTCTGGAGCAGGGTCGATTTCAAAACCAGAATCTATTTGGTATAGCACAAGGTGGAACCAGTGAATCCTTGCGTTCGGAATCTGTAGCCACCATTCAAAGTTTGCCTTTCGCAGGTATTGCCATTGGAGGTCTTTCGGTAGGAGAAACCAGGGAAGACTTCTATAGAGTACTGCATCACATTGGGCCCGAGCTGGACCAGAATCGACCCAGATACTTGATGGGTGTGGGAACCATTCCGGACTTCCTGGAAGCCATTCGATGCGGTGTTGATCTATTTGATTGCGTACTGCCCACTCGAAATGCAAGACATGGAATTGCATACACCAGGCAGGGAAAATTAAATCTCCGTAATGCGATACATTCGGAAAGCCAGGAGCCCCTGGATACAGAGTGTCAGTGCCGGGCCTGTCGTCGTTTTAGCAGAGGTTACATCAGGCATCTTCTCAGGGCCGGAGAAATTACAGCATTAAGGCTACTTACCATACATAATTTGCAATTCTTCTTTGACTTCTTTGTGATGGCCCGACATGCTATCCAGAAAGGGCAGTTTATGTCCTTTTATGAGGGCTGGAAAAAAATCGGATTTTGACTTTGATTTTTTATGTTGACAGCCACCTATCCTGGTTATCATCTCAGGAAAACAAAAATTAACGGGGTTTTTCAGGACAGTCAGTTATGGAAATTTCCAGAAGAGAAAGCGGCGACATAGTCATTCTGGATGTAAACGGGGAGATCGATCTCTACAATGCACCAGAGATTAAAGAGCTGATCAATAAGCTCATTGAAGAGAAAAAGTATAATGTTGTAATCAATTTGGATCGCGTATCCTACATTGACTCGTCCGGTATTGGAGCTCTGATCTCCAGTCTATCCAACCTGAAGAAATATCAGGGTGGACTGAAGATCACGAATGTATCCGGGTCAGTAAGAAAGGTATTTGAGCTAACCAAGCTAACATCTTTCTTTGAAATCTATGATTCCGAGGCGGATGCACTGGCTGCATTCAAGTCTTGATATCCCGTTCGGGAAGATGGATCCCGTGAAGCAGAGATGGCCGGCTCCCCGAAAGTCGGCCATTTTATTTAATGAGGATCCTGCAACTATCTGGAGGAACAAATGGGAAATATAGCAAGTTTTCTGAAACCCGCAATGGTGGGTGCACTGGCGCTGTTCGTAATGCAATGCGCCAGCACAGCTCCTGTAAAGGAACTGAGCGATGCTCGTCAGGAGATCGGCCTGGCGCAGCAAGAAGAGGCAGAAAAACATGCATCCGATGAGTTTGATGCGGCTGTTACCAGCCTCAAAGAAGCTCACGATCAACTGGCGGCCGGAGAGAACGATGCCGCGAAGGCCACGGCTCTGGCTGCAGATGCTACTGCCACAAAAGCGCGTCTGGACTCAGTAGGTCCTTATACAGCAGACATGGAGAAGAAAGCCGAGGAGCTGATCGCCAGCGCCGATGAAGCCTATGCAGAGAAACTGGCAACCGATGACTTCGAGTCTGCCAAACTGTTAAAAGAAAAAGGCGATGATGAGCATGCAAAAGCAAAAGATGCTCAAAGCGGCGCAGCAGATCAAGGTGATGCAGTAACTGCGGTAGAATCCGGAAACATTCTGGATCAATATCGAGTAGCCTATCAGAACTATCAGCAATCGCAGGATGCAGCCGCAAAAGCGAGAGCTACCGCTCTGGCCCAGAAAGATCAGCTGCTATCCAGTCTGTCTGGCGCAGAATCCATTCTCGAGAAAGCTCGCTCCTATGAAGCAGAGAAAACTGCTCCAGAAGAGTATGCAGCAGCTCAAGAAGAGATTCAGAACGCTAGAGATCTAATCAACGATGATATGCTAAAAGATGGTGCTATGTCCATCGAGAAGTCCGAAGAACTGGCTCGTGCCGCTCTGGAGGCTGCTCTGCCAGCCTATGCGAAAAAGCTAAAAGCTGAAGCGGATCTAGCCGTGGGAAGCGCAGACAAGCAATTCGCTGGTTTCAAGCGCAGAGGTAGTCAGGCCGAGGTGCAAAGCGTGGGAGAATTCCTGCGAGCTGCTAAGGAAGCCCTGACTGAAGCTGGCACCAATCTGAACGATGAGAACTACGAAGAATCTATCGCCGAGTCCAAAGAAGCTCTGCGTCTGGCTCAGGTAGTGGCCGAGAAAACCGGCACTGCAATTGCTGAGAGAAACACCGATACTACTTCCCCTGAAGGCTGGAAGAAGTACACCGTTAAAAAGCGCCGACCTGCAGATACTCTATGGAGAATCTCCGGACTGCGCGAAAACTACGGGAACCCATTCCTGTGGAAGAGAATCTATCAGGCCAATCAAGATAAGATCAAGAATCCCAATCTGATTTATCCCGGTCAGGTATTCGACATTCCTCCAAAAACAGGCCCTATTACAAAGCCTGAAAAGGAAGAAGTGGAAGATATGGATTCTTCTGATTCCACTGACATGGATCGAGAGAACGTAGAGTAATCTAAAATTCAGTTCAGCCACAGCGGATCTATGAATCCGCTCCGGCTAGATGGCACGAAAGCCCTCCCATGTGGAGGGCTTTTTTGTTTTGAACGCTTACCTCTGTTGTCTCGTCGAAAGGCGCAACGGTATGCGGACCGGTGAACGCGTTTTTTGTTTGGTCCGGATCGGGGAGGATCCGGGCCGGTGACATCCCTTAAATCGTAGAATCCTTATGCCCCGAAAGATACTTCTACTGGCTTTGTCATTTCTGTCTCTGTCTTGCCTGTCCTTCAAGGTCGATACCGAGTACCGTAAGCAGCCGGACAGACTGATTGAAACCTATGAAACCAGGGAATTCTGGATGAATCGCTTCCAGAGTCAGGCGCAACTCGGTTCTGATGAAACCATAACTATCACCATCAGGTCGCAGAGTGTCTATCGCCTGATTCATTTTGAAACGTATCTACAGGAAGGAGAGGCCATTCGGAGTGTGATGCGAATCAAAGAGGGCGGTTATAAAACCAGGGAACATGTGTTCTTCGATTGGTCACATTCCCAGAACGTGGATGGTATTGGCCAATATGCCACTATCAACCTGTTTATGGCTCTGCCCACCGCGGGCCTGTCCCTGGTTGTCATGACTCTGGATTTAGCAAGCCTACCTCTTCGCACGCTGGATTATCGCTATAGTCGAAAGCGTTCACGTCCCATCTGGCAGCGATTCGAGGAAGAGGATCGAATCGTCGAGGATGTTCTGGAATGTCCGGCATTCAAAGTCAAGATACTGAATGGCCGAGGGATCATTTCCCGTAGCCTCCTGTCGGAGGCGCAATGGCACTCGTATCAGGAATGCGAGCTTCATGGAGAAAGCTATGTCTTCTTTCTTGATCTTGCGCAGCTTGAACAGCCAGGCCGGACGAACCCGCAATGGTTAAAAAATCTTGCCGCCCATCGACAGAAAGAAATCCGCCAGGAATTGAGATCCGCTCTTCTTGATGGCCTGGAACTTCTAAAGGATCGAAACCACTTTGGCCCCCACAGACACAGCCTTACTCGCTTTTGCGCCATGCTGAGTTCCTCTGTCCATTTTCTGGATTCAAGCCCAAAGGGTTCTCTAAAGGAGCCTCTGGATAAGTTATGCGCAGGGGAATCCCGGGGACCCAGGTATGAAAGCGAATTGAAAGTACCGGTGGTAGAAATGCTGCGAATCCTGGACGAAGAATAATGAGGACTATGACATTGCATGCGATACAGCCCTGGAGCCGGGTACGTTTTTCTGGCCGGACCGGACTAATCGCGACTTTTCTCTTCGTAGTAGCCGGCTGTTTCGGTCCGCCGGAACGAGACGTTTATGAACACGATTTCCCCTGGCTGTATATTGGCGTATCCTGCGAAAAGTCGAGTTACTATTCGGGTATCCCAATCTGTCCGGAGGGTGAGCCGGATGATATAGTCTACAGCGGCTGGGTTCTTCATGGAGGTGAAAACACAGATGGACAGTGTGGCAACCTGGACCGCGGGCAGCGGGGCGCAGTTCTCGCTCTGGATGTATTTCTTAATCCGGGTCTTATTCATTCATCCTATTACGACGCCGCAAGATGCGTTCTGGAACATACGAAGACCAGGCTCATCCATTGCGAAGAGGATTCAGGCAGCTGCGCCTGTCTTTACTCTTTTGAGTTCGCGAGCCGCGCAGCGATGACATTGATTATTCCGGACTGTATGCTCCAGCATCCGCCCACAAGTCACTAGACGCAGCAATATGGTTGTATAGCCTTATAAAGATTTAGAAATTGAATGTTTCAATTCTTCTTTTCAGATGACCATAACTGGTAGATTCTGGCTGCAGGATGCATTTCGTAAAACGTTTAGGCATAATCGTTTCTCTACTTTGTGGTACCGGCTGCGGTGTGACTCTGGCAATCAATGAAGAACCTGTTACTCTGGCCGAGGAAGTTCTGAACAGCTGGGAGGATCAGGTCTTCTGGAAAACGGAGTATGCTCCCGAGGTTACTCTGAGAGAAGGTCTGGCCTTCCAGATTGAGGGTAATCGAGTATACCTGATTAAGCGAAAGGAACGAGTCGTATTAAAGAATAGAGTAATTCGCGAACTCAGTCAAGCCCCGGATGGTAGGTACTATGTCTATGACTCATTTTCCGATACATATGATCCACAACCAATGAAGCTAAGCTATTATTATGGCCTGAACTGTACCTATGTCATTCCCAGCCTGGGAACATCTCTCATTTCTCTCCTAATTGATCAGGTGACTCTGCCCTTTCGCCTCCGTGATACAGATTTTGATCAGGAGGTGGTCTGGAACCGCTGGCAGCGGCCTGAATACAAGCCCTTCAGGCCCGACGGGACTATCCGGTGTGGCCAGCATGAGGTAGCGATCAAAGATGGCAGAGGAACTATTCTATATGCAGCATTGAGGTCCGGACCCTGGGAGTCATTAATGAACTGCGAATTCCGTCCTTCTGCAGGAGAGCATCCAGCACCTCACAAATTCTTCGTCAGTCTGGCTTCGGTGGCAGAAAACTCGTCCAGCAAGGAAGTGGATCGGTTAACGAATATCGGACTTGCAAAACAGGATGAAATAAAGAGCGAACTGAAAAATCTTCTCCAGAGTGGCCTTTTAGCTCTGAATGAGGACCCGGAGGGTATGCTTCATCCCAGGAGCGATAAGCACTTCTGTCGGATCCTGGAATCCAATCTCATGTTCCTGGCGTCTCGGGGAAAGACCCAGCGATTGGAGGCTCTGAAATCTCAATTATGCATCCCAAATTTTGGTGAAACTCGCTATGAAGAACTGAGGTCAGCATTGCTGGGAATGATTCGTGTACTTGCGGAGGAAGACAAATGAATCCTAACAATACAGGAAAAGTAATCATGCCTCGCATGCCCGGTTTACTGCTGGTTCTACTTTCCTCAATTGCTGCACCGGGATGCTTCTCTTCCAATCCTGAGTTCGTTGGTCATGAACCTATCGAATTCAACTTGAAATACCCCTGGTACGGCGAAGGAATTTCCTGCCGTTCTCCCACGGATCCATTCTGGTTTTCCGGTACACCTATTTGTCCGGAAGGAAATCCGGATAACATCCTCTATGCCGGATGGACCCTGGAAGGGGAGGTATATCAGGATGGGCAATGCGGGTATGCTGATTTTCAACCCAATGCCCACTTCTATGCAATTGAATATCAAATCAATCCAGATGTGGAAAAATATGACTATTCCGAGGCTTCCATCTGCATACTGGAGCGATCCCGGGCAGAATTGTACCATTGCGAAAGGGGCGAAAATGAGTGTGTTTGTCTTTTCTCGTTTACTTTCTCTCAAATGAAATCGGTGGAGCAAAACGTGCAGGAATGCATCGATGAAAATCCAGCTAAAATCCGAGAATCTGAATCCTGAGCAGAACAGCAAGGCTGGCTGGACCATAAGCTGATTGCACGCTGGTGTTTGAACACCCGGGATGCTTTAATAGATGATCCAGGGGCGTAGCTCAAACCCATGATCACTTGAGTCCAAAAGAGCGATAGTACTGCTTGAATTCGCTGGCCGGCAACGGCGGAGAATATACGAAACCTTGAGCTAGATCGCATCCCATATCTATCAGAGCTTTTACGGTAGAAGTATCTTCCGGTCCTTCGGCAACTACGTTTAGTTCCATGGCATGGGCCAGATTCACACTGGATTCAACAATCGCTCGCTTGCGGCCATCCGAAAGCATGCCTCCTACAAATTCTCTGTCAATCTTGATGCCTGTCACCGGAAATTCACTGAGGTAGGAAAGGGAAGAATAACCGGTGCCAAAATCATCTATCGAGCAATTAACGTTCATTTCATGCAGACGATGCAGCACAATGCTTACATGACCGGGTTCCGAAATCAGCCCGGTTTCTGTCATCTCCAGAGATAGATCTTCCGGTCGACCATCGTACCGCGACAAGGCCTCTTCTACCTGCGAAACGACGTCATGCTCCAGAAGATCAGAGGTGCCGACGTTTACCGAAACATGGCAGGGATATCCTTCTTTTCGAGAGCGGGAAGCGAACTCCACTCCTCTGTCCAGCATCAAACCGGTAATGTGATGAATGGCACCGGTCCTTTCAAGAATGGGAATAAATGAGCCAGGGCTGAGCAATCCAAGTTGTGGATGCTGCCAGCGGACCAGTGCTTCCGCACCTGCTATCTCATTCTTTTGAATATCGATCTGTGGTTGAAAGAATGCGGTGAAATCCCGGGTACCGGTCTGCCAGAAATCCCGTAGAAGTGAAATAGCTTCACGATCAGGTTCAATAGATGGTGAATACTCCTGCCAGGGACGTCTTCTTTCAATGGCTGCGCTCAGTGCAGTTCGGGCTCTTCGCAAAAGTTCCATGGCTGGCACAGCATTCGCCGGTTCTGTACTGAAACCAATGGCAAGTCCAGGATCAATCTCCATTTCGTCCAATTCCAGGGGCCTGTTGATGGCGTTCAGAATACCCGTTGCGGTAGGACTGCTCTTTCTGGCCAGGATAAACTCACCTCTGCCAAGATGGGACAGAGCAATATTCTCGGTGTTTTGAAGTCGGTTCGCAAAGCTACAGAGCAGCGCCTCGCCGGATTCGTAGCCAAAAGTCAGTATGATTTCCTCGATCCCGCGTAGTTTTATGGCAAGTATGGTAATGGACTGATCTTTCGGGAGGCTCGCCCCTTCCAGGTCTTCCAGAAATTGAATTCGGTTGGGAAGTCCCGTTAGTAGATCATGGCTCGCTCGATAAGCAGCGCGCTCCTCGGCTGCGCGACGCATCTTGAGTTCGCTCTGCAGTTCGCTGGTTCTGCGAGCCACCTCCTTTCGCAGTGTATACGACCAGATCATTCCAGATATCAACAGCGCCAGAACAACCAGGACCGCCCAGCTGTATCGTTGCACAAAATCAGAGATCGTAGGTTTGGACCATTCCAGTTGATCCTCCCACTCTCCGTAGATTCGGTGATACTCTCCGCTAGCCTTCAAAAGGGCCAGGCGATGCAATAACCAGTTATACATCTCAACATTTCCCTTTCTAACAGCAAACACATAGGCTCTGGGCCAGAACGGAGGACTCACTTCATCAACAGCCAATTCCTCCTCTTCGATGAAACGTCTTGCCACCGGCCTGGAAAGCACTGCGAAATCTGCTTCCTTGCGAATCAAAGCTTCCAGGGCATCGTGAATGTCGGTCACCTTATGAAGTTTCACTTTCGGGTATCGTTCTGAAAGACGATCTGCAGCATATCCATCCTCCACAACAGCCACTGTATGACCCTGAAGTTCACCCGGCCTGGAAGCGATGGGTCCGTTCTCTCTTGTAAAGATTCCATGAGTTAGATAATAGATGGGAGGAGAGAAGTCAAAAAATCGCTCTCGCTTTTCCGAATGAAACATGGGGACGATGTCTATTTGTCCCCCTCTGAGATCGGATAAAACCAGGTTCCATTCCTTCTGACGGTGAACTGGTTCCAGTCCATCGGCTCTGGCCATGGCATCTTCCAGATCAATCAAGAAGCCCCGGGCGCTGTTATCCGGCCTGAGCCATTCGAATGGTGCATAATTTCTGGATCCGCCAAATATGATGGAGTTTCGGCTGGATTTCAAAGAATTCGTCTCGGTACCCGGCACAGGCACGGGAAGAATCGGCGAGCTCAGACAGAGTAGCAGCAGGCTGACGCCCGGTAGGCTCAGGCTACCGTTTCGAAGGGCTTTTCTTTTATTCCATTTATTCATGCGCGAAACCAGCCTTTGAAAGGTTGCGCAATTTGAAGGATTAGCAAGGACTTTTCGCTGATGGGCGGTGAGGTCCGGTTTTCGCCTGACGGGAGATCCATTCTGCGAAAATGAGGGTCCCATAAGACTTCTGGCTCCGCTCCGGCTTGTCCGGCAGACTCAAGGATGGAAGGCCGGCGATGACAGTAACACACTGTCACCATGATAGGATAACGAGCGTTAGTCTAAAAAAATCCTCTTGAAAGACACCGGGGGATTTTCATTTCTCAGGATTAGAGCTGGGGGAAAGTATTTTTTCTCAACCGGTTCCTTCACGAATTGTCATATTTGCAAAGCTGGAGCAGAACAATGAAAAAAGCATTCATCGACCTTCTGAACCGAACCGAGTTCCCGTTGCCATATCGCGTAGTTTTTCACGATGGGGAAGTGTACGAACACAGTGGCCCAGGCCTTCTGGATGGGCCTACGGCCTATCTGCGAAACCGGAAGTTCAACGGACCTGCCTTTACAATGCATTTCAAGGCAAAAGGAGCCCTGGAGGATGTCCTCCGTCGAGGTAGCATGGGTTTCGGGGAATCCTACATGGACGGAGACATCGACATTGAAGGGGATCTGCAGGAGTTGCAGCATTTAAGTGTCTATCTGGGCGTAGGTGGGCTGCATCCGAGTCCTGTGGAAGTGATCAAATTCTTCTTTCGACTGATTCAGACCCATCCAACCAGAAAAAGAGCGCGGAAGAACATTTCGCACCATTATGATCTGGGAAACGATTTCTATTCGCTATGGCTGGATGAAAGAATGCAGTATACATGTGCTTACTTCCAGCATCCTTCCGATTCCCTGGAGAAGGCCCAGAAACAGAAGTTGGATCTAGTTTGTAGAAAGCTACGTTTGCAGCCCGGAGAAACGATTGTGGAGGCTGGCTGCGGTTGGGGTGGCCTGGGATTGCACATGGCACGGAACTATGGTGCGAGAGTTCGTTCCTTTAACATTTCCAGAGAGCAAGTAGAATATGCCCGGGCCCGAGCCAGAAAAGAAGGCATTCCAGAAAGTCAGCTGGAGTATGTGCTGGATGATTACAGAGCAATCGGCGATGAGCGAAAAAAGTACGATAAATTTGTCTCCATTGGAATGCTGGAGCATGTAGGCGTTAAGAATTACCGAAAATTCTATGACATGATCTACAATGCCATACCCGAAAAGGGCATGGCACTGGTACATAGCATCGGTCGGGTCTGGAGTCAGAAAACGGATCCGTGGCTGGAGAAATACATCTTTCCAGGCGGCCGAATTCCCTCCCATGCCGAGATGTTCGCTCCCATAGAGAAAAAGGATCGCCCATTCTTCGTCGCGGATATGGAAAATCTGAGATATCATTATGCTCTTACTCTGGACCACTGGTCCAGACGTTTTGAAAAGAACGTGGACTGGATTCGAGAAAACTATGGCGAATCTTTTGTGCGAATGTTTCGAATCTATTTGAGAGGTTCTGCAGCAGCTTTTCGGTATGGCGGCATTACCCTCATTCAATTACTGCTTCATAAGGGCTATCTAAACGATGCGCCTCTTACCAGACATCATTTCCTGGGTCTGGAATCTCCCTGGTCCCGTTCCGACGATTCGATGAGGCAAAGCATTCAGTCGGCCAGAAATGGAAAGCATGGTAGCAATGGAAGCAAGGGAAAGAAGCCAGCGGTGAGCAAGAAGCGAGCCAGGGCTGGCACAGGCAAAAGGAGTTAATAATGGTTGAGACAGACGTTCTAATCGTTGGCGGTGGGCCCGGTGGATCCAGCTGCGCCCATGAGCTCAGAAAGCATGGAATGGATGCCATCATTCTGGACAAGGAAGCATTCCCTCGAACGAAGCTCTGTGCAGGTTGGATCACCCCGGGAGTGCTGGAAAGCCTGCAGATCCGGCCGGAGGAATATCCCAGAGGTATTGTAACCTTCGATGAAATCCATGGAGAATACTTCGGCCTGAAGAAGCAGCGTCCACTAACATGGAATACTACACAGTATTCTATTCGCAGATACGAATTCGATCACTGGATGCTGGAACGATCGGGAGCCGAGTTTATTGTCCATCCAGTAAAGGAGATTCGAAAGGATGGAAATCACTATGTCGTGGACGATCTCTATCGCGCCAGATACTTGATCGGAGCTGGAGGAACACATTGCCCGGTGGCCCGACAGATCTTCGCAGATTTGAATCCGCGAAGCCCTGCCTATCAGGTTGGGGCACTGGAGCAGGAATTTGCCTATCAATGGAAGGATGAGAGATGTATTCTATGGTTCGGAGAGCATGGACTTCCCGGATATTCCTGGTATGTTCCCAAGGCCGGTGGGTATATAAACATTGGAATTGGCGGTTTTTCAGAACATATGAAGAATTCCAGAATCACTCTTCGCCAGCACTGGGATTTGCTTACCAGAAAGATGGAGGACCTGGGCCTGATAAAAGATCATGAATGGAAGCCTAAAGGCCATACCTACTTTGTTCACCAGAAGGCTAAAGTAACTCAATCGGACAATGCCTTTCTGGTAGGGGATTCTGCGGGTCTGGCCACCTGCGATCTGGCGGAAGGAATTGGTCCGGCTATTGAAAGCGGGATTCGCACTGCTCGAGCCATTGCCACGAATAGCAGAGTGGATCTGAGCGATATTGGTCGCTACTCTGCGCTTGGTCCCGGCTGGAAAGCATCCGTTTTTGGTTCCATTCTGGACCGAAAAGGTACATTCTTCCGAGACCGTGTCTATGCCCGGGACTTTCGCAAGAAGGAAGATCGATACCTGGCAGCCGCTGGAAGCTAGGCGGAGATAAGAAAGAAGCCGGAAACGGTGGTCCGGGTTTTCAGGGAACTGGAAACGTTGGGAAGGAAGCCAGGGCAGTGGCAACCACGGGTTGGTGGCAAAAGCCTGGCAAGAGTCCCCCGGTTCGGGCAGGCCTGGAATCAGCCAGGTCCTGGCCTGGGGGACTGCATCCCTTCCTATTGTATGGATCCTCCGTTGGACGGAATGGGCTGCGACCCCATCTTACACAGAGCATCTTTTAGCTCGGCATCTACTGCAGGTTTTAGCGGAGCCAGGGCCTGATCGTAGTCCACGGAGGAAGCGGTTACTCCCCAGGATGGGCTGGAGGGAGTATAGAAAAAGTTAAAGGGAATCATGGACCATCCCATGTAGGAAACACGATAGAACGTATAACGGTTCTCCGCCACCAATGTGTTTCCCTGAAATAAACTCACTCCGACATGCTCTTCCGTCTCTGTATAACCCGGGTAAATCAACAGAGTGGCACAGCTCAGAAGGATGGCCAGATCCGATGCGCCCGATTGATATTTATCTTCTATCGTATCGATTAATCGAACGGTAATGACCACCGTGTTCGGTGCATCATCCTGGACTTTGAGGCCCGGATGACGGGAAATATGCGAACGAAACATCCGGGCGACGCGATCCTTCACCTCCCTTTCCGCCGGTGATCGATCCATCATATTCCGGTGCATAACCTTGAATGCCTCAGATTCCAGCATTCGAACTTCTATTCTAACCGGCACGGGCTGCAAATTCTCACAGGAGCGTGCGGAATCATACTCATGGTTTCCCGGGACCACGTTAACGGCACTGCATCCAGATAGCGTAGATAGTACCAGTGGTAAAATTATCCTCTTCAGGAAAGATCGAGAAATGTGAATTGCAGTACCTATAGAACCTATATGCATTAAAGAAAAATTAATAATGCATGGGATCTGTCAAGATGATCCTCATTGTTCCCTTGAAAACAGGTCTGTCTTTTGCCATCAAAACATTGGCAATCTGAATGCAATATATGGTACACCCTCCCGAAACCAGTCCTCGATCCTGGTTGAACTTTACTGTTCCATCATTCGTCGCAAAACAGGAAAAAGCATTGCTATTCATTGTTCGGACCGGGTAGTATCTATTATGCATTGGCTGAACTCGGTAATTGCAGAAGTGCGCCTGGATCTCATGCGAAAGGTCGTACTCGCTCTGTGCATTGTTAATCTACTACTGCCGGGCTTTCGGTCGCAGCTCAGCGCCGAAGAAAAAAATAGTGCTGACGGTCCCTCGGAGAATTCAGAGAGCATTACTGGGAGTCCGGTGCAGGCACAAAATTCGCCGAATCATTCAAAATCACCGAATCAGTCAAAAGAAGCCGCATCGTCTGACCAGTCCATACAGGAGGAAGATCCTGAGCTCTATAAGGCCAAGCAGAAGGCCCGGGCCTCTCTGGAGAAGTTCTGGCTGGCTCTGGAGAACGTAAAGGAAGGGGAAGACTCCTTCATGATTAAAGTGAGGATTCAGGATCCCTATGGAGCCGAAGATTTCTGGTGTGGAAAGATCCAGAAGAGTGCAGAGGAGATTCGGTGCACCATTGCCAATGAACCAAAGGAAGTTCAATCCGTTTCCTTTGGACAATCGATCGTTGTAGAACAGGCACAAATTGTAGACTGGATGTTTAGAAGAAATGGGTACATCCATGGAAACTTTACCATGCGAGTCTTAATTGAGCGGATGCCTCCGGAAAAGGCTGATTACTATCGATCCATGCTGGCACCGGAACAGGATGTTCAGGACCAGAACTGAGCTAATATTTCCATTCGTCTTGCATTGCAGAAAGAATCTTTAGGTCAAGCGAGCCAACGCACCACTACCAGTCCTGTTCGCGCCCAGCGGCATTCTCTGTGGGGCATTCCCTGGAACATGCTGCGACTGACCCCGGATTAAATCTTTCATCCTATAGATTTACGATTCCACCGGAGCAGTCCACTCCGCCGGCATAAGGGGGGCGAAAACACATTTTGAACCATGGATTTGATTTTGCCATTTCATTCAGAAACTCAACGCTATGCAGCTTCGCATACTCCGCCGCCAGTCGATGGTAGGTGATTCCCGGGCTGCCCGGCACTACAGTAATTCCCCGGAATTGCTTTTCGCTGTCTTTGTTCATGCATCCATGGGTGGCCCCGTGAATCCTCTGACCCCAGTCCTCCACAGGAAAAAGATAGCAATCCAGCTGCAGCGAAGGGGGACTCACATATTCCGGGTACAGGCCTGTTTGCAGATTGGCGGGGGCTGGAAGCCAGCTAAAGGCCGCGATGGGAGCCAGTAGCATGGAAAAACCTGCATTCTCTACCCAGTTCGAATGAGAATAGAAATCCTGGATTAAATGCAGGGCCATGCCCATGTTGCGCATACTGGACATCATTTCCACTGCATGCACCGCCTGAAATTTCAGTTCATCCAATCGGTAGGCGCAATCGGCCAATCGGTCATTATCGCAATGGAGGGTAAAATCCTTCGCGTAGCCCCCGGAATCGCTGATTACAGAATACTGCCGAATCATATCTCCGCATAAAGGGCTGATCGCGATGTTTCGATCCGCGGCGAAATTCTGGAGGGCCTGCCTGGTTATGGAGAAATGCGTTTCCGGACCCGCACCTGCGAATGCATCCAGTTCGGGGCGGGGCGTCCAGAGAAATACCAGCAGAAATGATAGCGCCAGATATCTATAGATTCGATGGGTTTTCAGCATCAGGGATGAGCATCCTCCCGGTACTTCTTCGCATCGTGCCTGGCCTCGGCTACAACAATAATACCCATCGATGGGCCTGGCTGGTGCAGTGTCCGCGTCAGTGAAGCCCGTCCTGCCGCCCTGCCAGAGCAAAACTCGAAATGATAATCACAGCATGGGCCAGATTACCTGAAAGAACGCGATCAGAATTACATTCACAAGAATGGAGAACAGAATGGCCAGTCCAATGGACTTTCCTGTGGATGGATTGCCTACGAAAGCGCCCAGTGCTCCTCCAATTCCAGAAAGGATGCCAAAGGCACCGCCCATGAGCGCTGATTCCGAGAAGTTCGTAAGGAACCCTGTAGAGAGCAGAAAGCCCAGAATTCCCAGGGCAATAAATACAATCGCAACGATTTTAGGTCCTTTTTCCATTTAGATTCTCCTGCATAGATTTGCGGACAACCCTGACAGCGGAAATGAATTAGCCCAGTAGAAAAGTTACGATAAGACTTTTGATAATTACCAGAAGGCCGAATATAGCTTCCAGCGCAGCCCCGATCTGAACCGGTCGGACCAGAGTGGCGAAGCCCACTATCATTACATGGGCGGCCAGAATAGCCATGGCCAATCCTGCAAGCAATGTTGCGGTCAAGTAGGCAGGATGTTCCATCCCATAGAGCACAAAGAAGATAAAGGGAAGTAGACCACAAAAGGTCATAAAGGCGCCCTGGGCTACCCAGGCCATGATCACGATTCGGGCTTCCTTCTCATCTGGATTGCCCAGCATGGCCACTGCGCCACCAACAATTAGCTGATGAAATAGTCCCCAGCAGGCCAGCAGGATTCCTGTCCCAATAACTATGTAGTTCAGAATTGCCAGCATTGTAATCTTCTGCGCCCACAGAACGTAGAATCCCGACTTGAGGCTACGGAGACCCGCGCTCTATTTGAGCCATAGGCGCTACAACTTCAAATTCCAGGATTCCAGTCTGCTGGCAATCAATTAAAGGGAACGGCCGGCCCGGATCAATGAAATTGGCCCGGTGTATCGATTAATTGGGCCGGGGAGCACTGCCGTACTGAATCAGTTGGTCCACAGCTTCAAAGATTTCTCTATAGCGGTCGATTTCGTCTTCCGGGGCCGTGTAGTAGATTGCATGTATTCTACGGTCCCTGAATCTGAGCTTGCCGATTTTTATATATCGCGTGGTCCCTTCCAGATAGCTTCCTTCGAAAGTAAAGGACCGGGATTCCGCATCTTTATTTCGATCCACATATTTCCAGCCAGGATAGTTCAGTCGCATAGCATCATACCATCCGCTGGCATACAGATCCCTGGATCTTTGATCTCTGGGTTCTGTATCCAGTCCACGGTACTCCACCAGTCCAAGAGGCAGTGAATCCTCTCTGTAGACTGCTACGAACTGAAAGTATCTGTCTCTGCTCAGGCTTACGTCCCAGTCGCCCGGGATGCGAAACACTATACCATAGTCCGTAAGAGCCACGGATCGCATACTGTCTCCGTAACTGAACAATGAGCCGGTGCGACAGTTGCTGGCGAAGCCCATCAGAAGGCAGGCTACCACCAGAGACATCAGATGTTGCCCGGCTACGCGCAACCTCAGTTCTCCATCCGGGTGAGCACGTCGTATCCGTCGTCGGTGACCAGTACGGTATGTTCAAATTGTGCGGAAAGGCGGCCATCAGAGGTAGTGACAGTCCATCCATCTTCTTTGCTGAAATCTACTTTCCAGGTGCCTTGATTTACCATGGGCTCCACGGTAAAGGTCATACCTGGTTGCATTCGCTGCCGCACTTGATTTTGCCTGTAATGAGGCACAGGCGGGTCTTCATGGAAATTCCGCCCGATACCATGACCTGTAAGATCCCTTACAATTCCGTAACCTCTGGGGGTCAGAAATTGATCGATGGCTTCTCCAATGTCGCTGATGCGATTGTTGGGTTTAACGGTGCGAATGCCAACCCACATGGCCTCTTCAGTATCTTCTATCAGAGTCTTTGCATCCGCAGATACTTCTCCCACCGTAAACATTCGAGAAGTGTCCCCGTGGAAATCATGATAGATGACCGTGACATCGATGTTCATTATGTCACCATCTTTGAGAACATCATCCTGGCTAGGTATTCCATGACATACAACATTGTTAATGGATGTACAGATACTTTTGGGAAATCCCTTGTAGTTCAGGGGAGCGCTAATGGCACCATGCTTTCTGGTGAAGCTCTCTGCGAAGTCATTTAACTCCAGAGTGGAAACACCTGGCTTGACGCGCAGTCCTGTTTCATGCAATACTTCAGCTGCCAGACGACCGGCATCGCGCATTTTCTGGATTTCTTTGCTATTCTTAATATGAATCATGCTTTGCTTCTGGAAAATTTCGGACTCTCCCTGGAAAAAAAAGATATACAGCGTGGGCCAGCTACGCTTTTTATTTAACACGAAGTCCGGGAAGCCTTCAAGTTGCATTTTTCACCCCGGCACCACACGTCTCGCATATTTTCATTCAGCGGGATATTTTTCGGGAATGAACGACCTTTCACATAGCGAAATAGCTCAAGGCGAATCTTCGGACAACGGAGATCCTTTATCGGCGCGTCTTCGCCGTATCCGTCCACATCATATCCATCTCAGACTGCAATCTCCTGAATTTAATCCGGAGATGTTTTATTTCTCGGTTCGGTTATCCGGCCAGGAGGTTCTGTAATACCAGCCCATGGGCAATACCACCCTCGACTTTCTAATCATTCTGATTCTTATCTTGATTAACGGCTTCTTTGCTGCCGCAGAGATAGCGCTGATATCCATCCGCAAAGGAAGGATCAAAGCCCTTATCGAGGAGGGCAATGCAAGAGCGAAGATAATATCCCGTCTTCAGGGCGATCCAGACAGACTGTTTGCCACGGTTCAGGTGGGTGTAACTCTGGTTGGAGCCATCGTCGGAGTATTTGGCGGTTCCAGCTTCAAGGAAAAGCTTGAGCCTCTGATAAGTCAGATTCCGTATCCTTTGATCCAGAATTTCTCAGAGCAGATTTCATTCGTAATCGTTGTTTTCTTTATTACTTATTTAAGTCTGGTGATTGGCGAGCTGGTTCCTAAATCCCTGGCATTGAACTACTCCGAACGAGTAGCCATGGTGGTGGCCTATCCGTTGCAGGCCTTCAATCGAATGGTCTACTGGTTCACTCGATTCCTTACTTTTTCAAGTAACCTGCTACTGCGTCCTTTCAAGGATCGCACCAGTTTCAGTGAGACCAGGCTTCTTGCAGAGGAGATCAAGCATCTTCTGGAAGAAGGGGTTCGACATGGAACCATCGCCCATTCCGAGCATGAGATTATCGAAAATGTGCTGGAGATTAATGACACAGCTGCACGAGAGGTTATGGTTCCCAGAGTGGATATCAAGGCCATCAGCGTGGATGCTGCTGAGGATGAAGTCCGCAAGGCTGTGGACTCACTTTACAGCCGCCTTCCTGTATTCGGGGAGGGCCTGGACAATATAATCGGAATCCTGCATATGAAGGATTTGATGCGTTGCCTGGCACGTCAGGAACCCTATCAGCTTTCCCGGCTTGCTCGTCCCGCGTACTTCGTGCCAGAAAGCATGAAGATCGGCAAGATCCTCCAGGAGATGCAGAAGCGAAAAACGCACATGGCCATTGTGGTGGATGAATACGGTGGTACAGCCGGTTTGCTTACCATGGAAGATATCCTGGAAGAGATTGTAGGTGAAATCCAGGATGTTACAGAAATTCCGGACGAAGACGAATTCATGCCTCTGCCGGATGGGAGCTACCTGGTGAGCGGATCCTGCGGAATTTCGGATTTCAACGAATTCATGCAGGAAGGCCTTCCCGAAGCGGATTCGTACACCAGCGTTGCCGGGTTCGTGATCGAGCAAATCGGCCGGTTTCCGGAAGTGGGAGAAAAAATCGTGTCCGGCAATCTTTCCTTTGAGCTGGTTAAAAGAGTACGCCAGAAGATGGTGCAGTTTCGGGTCCGACGTCTGGAGCCAGCTCCGGAAGAATAGGGCATTTGTCCGTGTTCTAATGGCCCTGGAAGGCATGAGGATGATTCCCGGTGATCTCTGTCTCAACTACTCTCTCACCGTTTTTTCTTGTCCCCAACCTGCCTCGTCTAATTCTGGTCGGTAACTCTGAACGAAGGTGTGATCCATGTCTGAACCTCAAATCTCCGTTGGCCTGACTGAAGACCAGGCCATGCTACGCGACCTGGTGCGCGATGTTGTTAAAAATGAAGTAGTTCCCGTTCGAATGGAACTGGATGAGAAGAATGAGTACCCTCATAAGGTACTGGAAAAATTCAAGGAAGCTGGTCTGTTCCAGGCCATGTACGAAGAAGAATATGGCGGAATGGGCATGGGAATGATGGGAAACATCATCCTGGCCGAAGAGATTGCCCGTGGATGTCTGGGCGTCGGCACTGCTTTTCTGGCTACCAAGCTGGGTTCCCTGCCTATCGAAGTAGGCGCCACTCCCGAGCAAAAGCAAAAGTATCTGACCAAACTGGCGGCTGGCGAAATGATCGCAGCATTCGGTCTAACCGAGCCGGGAGCTGGATCTGACGTACCTGCTCTGAGCACTACCGCTGTAAAGAAGGGCGATAAGTACATTCTAAACGGAACCAAGCAATGGATTTCCGGCGCCGGCCAGGCGGATGTTTATACCGTATTTGCTCTTACCGACAAGAACCGCGGCCCTCGTGGAATCAGCTGCTTTATTGTAGAAAAGGACACTCCCGGTTTCTCTTTCGGAAAGAAAGAAGATAAGCTGGGTATTCGTTGTTCGGAAACTCGTCAGTTGATCTTCGAAGACTGCGAAGTTCCTGCTGAGAACATTGTAGGCGGACGCGAAAACAATGGCTTCCTGCATGCTCTTAAGACTCTGAACCTTTCCAGACCGGCTGTTGCGGCCAGTGCTGTAGGATGTGCTCAGGGTGCTTACGAAGCAGCTATTCAATATGCCCGCGAACGAGAGCAGTTCGGCGTTAAGATTGCAACCTTTCAGGCAATTCAGCACATGCTGGCGGACATGGCTATGGCTATCGAAGCTTCTCGTCTGCTTACTTATAAATCTGCTCAGCTGGCAGAAATCGGTCATAAAGACACTGCGAAATTCTCTGCCATGGCAAAATGCTTCGCTGCAGATACAGCAATGAAAGTAGCTACCGATGGAGTTCAAATCCATGGCGGTTACGGATACGTAAAAGAGTATCCCGCTGAGAAATTCTTTCGCGATGCGAAGATTCTGCAGATCTATGAAGGAACCAGCCAGATTCAGAAAAATGAAATCGCTGCCGGTCTGGTAAAAGAGGCTGCTTCTCGCAGATAATCATCGGACTAACTGGCAACAGCATAGTCTCATTCGAAGGCCCGCCTGGTAGCGGGCCTTTTTTATTTCTGGAAGTTCGTTTTCCGGTGGCGACTGCAATTCGCTTTCGTGGAATCCCAAAGCATGGGAGTTTCTATGTATCAGTTCCCCGGGGGTGGAGATTGCAATCGCACTTTCCACCATTCTTCGGATGGCATTCGTTCGAATATCATCCTTCGCTTATCTGTACCCACCGGATGATCGAATTCCAGATGAAAGGCCCACAGGCCCAATCTGAAATCCGGTAATCCCTGGTTTGCATATCTTGCTTCGCCGCAGAGAGGAAGTCCACGACTGCTTAGCTGAAACCGAATCTGATGAAAGCGGCCGGTGATGAGATCAATTTCCAGAACCGAATGCTTTGATGGGCTCAGATCAGGGCGAAGGCGGTAACGCAGTCTGGCTTCTCTGGCTCCAGGCTCATTGGGTTTGCATGCAATGGCCATCCGGCTGGCTTCATCCTTTCTGTAGATGTCTACCAGCTCCCCTTCGGATTCGCCCAGAGATTTACGAACCTGATCTTCGCTAAAAGGCAACAGTGCCAGATACTTCTTGATCAACCGGGATTTTCGTATCTCTTCTGAAAGCCTGGCTGCTGCTTTGGAAGTCAGGGCAAAAACCATAATTCCGCCGGTGGAGCGATCCAGGCGATGAAGAAGGCCCAAATAGACATTTCCAGGTTTGTTGCGGCTTTGCTTGATGTAGTCTTTTAGAACGGAGAATATATCGGCATGCCCGGAGGAATCAGCCTGACTCAGAAGTCCCGGTGGTTTGATCACTACCAGGATATGGTTATCTTCATACAGGATTTCCGGAATCAAATCGGGCCCGGTTTTTGTGGAATTATCTGCCATGAGAGCTAGCGCGCGATAAATGCTTTCTTTCTAGTTCCCGGGACGATCCAGAATAAAGCTTACGGTGAATCGTCTGGATGCAGTCACCGGCGGCCATTGCCATTGACTTACACTCTTTTTTACCTGATCATCAAGAATGCTGAATCCAGAACTCTGTTCAATTCTGAATTCAACCAGCTTTCCGTCTTCCAGCCTTACAAAGGCAGAAACGGTGCCCTGAATATCCTGATGGGCCGCCAATTCTGGATAGGGAATGGACTGTTTGAGCCTTCCAATACTTTGAGTGAACAGCGCCTCGGACTGCGGACCGGAAGAAGAGTCCTTGCTGTCGGTTCCTGAATTGGAATCGGCGCTGGCATCCGATGAGTTATCGGTCCCTTCATCGTTTGTCTCACCTGTGATAGAAAAGCCGGATACTGCCTGCACCACATTTCGATCGAAGCTTTCAGAAGCGGATGTTAGAAAAAAAATGAGCAGGATTCCGCCATGGGCCAGCACGCTTAGAGCGAGAAAAAACCAGTAGCTGTCCTGAATCTTTTGCATTCATGCCTCCGGATACCGCTGTCTGATGGGTCCGGAATTGTATAAACCAGAACCGAACTTTATTCCAGGTAGAATGTATATCCCAGGCGTGCGAACCTGTTGTGGCCTCGAATTAGATTGGCAGACTGAAAAGCTCCGATGGAGCGAGTAAGTATCATTACAGCCGCTACCTGTCCGCCATTTTTGGAAACATCGAAGGGCTCCTGAAACCAGTTTCGTCCAGCGGCCCAGATCAGAAATGAGTCCACCAGGAAATACATGATGGTGCGATAGTAGGTCTGGCCCGTGGTGAGTCGGGGCGAATCCCAGGATGCGTACATGACTCCTGCCCAGGGGGCCAGAAAATTCAAGCCCTGCGCATACAGATGCGATTTTTCATACAGGGTTACCGGCTCCGGCAAATACTCCTGACGAGGCACTTCAATCAGTCCTTTGATCTCCAGGATTCGAGTAATGCTCTTTACGTCTCCCGAATCCCCTTCAAGACGTATGAAAGCCTTTTTGTTTTCCAGAGAAACAGTTCCGCTGTAGATGCTGTAGTTGAATGGAGAGAAAAAATCCGATGACCAGGCTTTGCTGAATCCCAGGGTTTCTTCTTCCGGTGAATACCCATCCTTTTGAAACTCATCCAGAATTCCGGGCAGTCTGGTTTCTAAAACCTGCAGTTCCAGCGGTGTCTGATAGGCTGCAAAGGAATCTGCAGCCAGACCGGAAGTCCATAGAGAGAAAAACAGCGAAATAGCCAGAAGGTTTCCAGCCCATCGGACCGGATGGGGGAATCTATCCTTGGTTTTGAGATACATAAGTTCCGCCAATCAATACAGCATTGTAGACGGCATGGCTAACCGTGGCCGCCGTCACATTCCATTTAATAAATATCAATCCAAATGCCAGTGAAGGAATCAGGAGAACAGGAGCAATGAAATAATCATGAGAAAAGATGAAGCAGCCGGTGGCAAATATCAGAGGCAGAAAAAGCGCCAGAGCGGATGGCCCCCCGGATTTCATACTTCGCATCAAGAATCCCTGAAGAAGGAAGCGATAATAGATCTCTTCCACAACGGGAGTCCACAGGACGATGGCCACAATACCCTGCCAGGGCGGAAGCGTTGATTTGCCGGTGTCGGGCCAGAACAGGGCAATAAACCAGACAATCATGCCAGTGGCCAGACCCAGCAGGATAGCCTGTAGAAATGCGCTGGAATGACCCCGAATGGGCGCCAGGGATTCCTCTACTGGATCTCTATCATCTTCCAGGATGAAGCGATAGATGGGATAAATGATGAGCAAGAGCAGGGTTCCTGTGGCCGGACCGGAGAGGTAAGTGTCCAGATAGCCGCTGAGAAAGGAATTAACCTCTTCAAATAGTAGCCGATACAGTAGATGTACCAGGCCGGCCATCAGGAAAGCCATGGGCCACGGGTATTTCCGGGAAGATGAGAAATAAAGCGGCATTCGTCTTTTTGTTGGGGGCTCTGTCTCTGTCCACCGTTGACGGACGAAGACAGGAAACCGGTCCCTGGATTTCTTCCCTGGATAACTCCACACCTGAACTCCAGACACTCCGGGATCAGATTCGTACCAACCTTCGCTCTTCCTACAGGGAGCAGAGGCTGCAATTGCCTCTGAAGATCTATCTCTACAGACTCAAGGAGAACGAGAATTTCTTCACAGTAGTCACCCGAACGGGCCAGGATCCGGACACCATTGCTTCTTTGAATGGTCTGGCGCATCCCGCTTCCGTGGGCCCGGGAGATGTCTTGATGATTCCCAATGCAAGGGGTGTGTTTCGCAGGAATCGGTCCCTGCAGGAAGTGGCTCTGCTAAAGGAGAATTTACAGAAGAAGCCACAGAGTCAGGCAAGTACAGATAAACTGCTGGATGGATTCAAATTCTATCCGGGCAGACGATTTGAGCCAGAAGAACGATTCTATTTCCGTGGACAGGGCTTTTCGCATCCGTTGCCTGGAGCAGTGCTATCCAGCGGATACGGCAATCGCAGGGATCCAATCAATAATCGAAAATCCTTTCATGGTGGCATCGATCTGGCTGCAAAGGTGGGTACTCCTGTGCTGGCCTCAGCTCCTGGAAAGGTCATCCATGCCGGTCCCGCCGGAGGATACGGAAATCTAATTATCCTGGAACACCGATTCGAATACACTACCTATTATGGACATCTGTCAAAAATAAACGTCAAGAAGGGTGATTCCGTAAGCCAGGGCCAGAAAATCGGCGAAGTAGGCAAAACGGGCCGAGTAACCGGTCCGCACTTGCACTTTGAAATCCGTAAAGATGGCAAGCATACGGCCCCTTCAAAGTTTTTTCATCCCTAAAGTCTTTCATCCCTGATTACAATCGATTCAGCACTTCTGCGGCTCGTTCCACATCTTCAATCGTATTGTAGATATGCGGTGCCACGCGGCAGTAACCACCACGATGAGTTACGATGATACCGTTCTGCTTCATATGAGCGCAGAGTTTCTCTGGCTCATCGTAGACCAGCGATAGAATTCCGCTTCGATTTTTTTCATCGAATCGCACCGGATGAATTTCGGGATGCTCCAATTTCGTCAAGAAAGCATCCTGCAATTTCCAGTTATGATCGCGCACCTTTTCAATGCCAGTGTCCAGATGGACATCGCGAATGCACTTTTCCAGGGCAATGGCAAGCGAAACAGGAACCGTAGAATATTCAAATCGTCTTCCATCCTCGTAAGGCTGCCAGCTATGATTCAGATAATCCTGGCCCTGCTTCATCAAGTCTGCTCCGGCCATGGTTTGATGGATCTTTTTTCTGAACTCCGGGGAAGTATAGAGCAGTCCTGTTCCCACAGGTCCCATCATCCATTTCCAGCCAGAGGCGGCGATGGCAGAGATATTCCATTTCTCTGGATACAGAGGCAAACATCCCATACTCTGGGCACCGTCGATTACCAGATCAATACCGCGATCCGCACACAGTTCCCCCAGTTCCTGAAGATCACATGCGAATCCACTGGTGAACTGCACATGGCTCAATCCGATCATTCGCGTGCGATCCGTTATCAGAGCTTCCACATCTTCCAGTGCGAAACCACCGGGCATACCTTCCTTCTGCTTTTCGTGCATCTTTCGATCCGGAATCAGCTTCAAAATGACTCCTCGATTCTTCTGGAGTACATAAGGATAGTGATTTGAAGGATACTCATGAATATAGCTGATAATCTCATCGCCGGGTTCAAAGGGATAGCCACCGGCAATTGTAGACAGACCCTCCGCCGTATTCTTCATGAAGGACAGATTTTCGCTGGAGGTTTGTAGCAACTCAGCTGCTGCATCCCGCAGTCCTCCGGGAACCGAGCCAAAGTCTGCAAAGGCCATCTGACCTTTTTCAGCCCTGGCCATTTCAAAGGCCGAGCCTGCCTCCCAACCTGGAGCGTACATGGGGGCGATGCCGGAGTTATTGAGATAGGTCCAGTTTTTCCGGATGGGAAAGCGTTCGGTGGAGTGCATGTGCCAATTCTAATCAACTTTCCACAGGAGAAAGTACAATCGCAGCTTTCATTCCTTCCGGAAAAAGAGGCAAAAAATCAGCCAAATAATTAGAAAATCGTAATCCAGAGGGATTAGTAGAGCCCTATGTCCGGTCAAAAATGATTGCCAGACCCGAGATATCCACGGACATTGCCTGCAATTCCGTCCGATGACGGCTTTCTGGCATCGGGATATAGATTGAGCGTTCCATCGCCGATTCTATAAGGAAGTTCACCGACCATGGACTGCGTTTGGCTTCTGTGTACTAAAGTAGACGAAAATTCAGAGCCCATCGTTGAAGTTTTTTGGCGGAAAGAGGAATAAAGAAATCATCATATTTTGGGAAATTCAATGAGAAAAGCACTGATTTCAATCTTTGCAGCACTGATGCTGAGCACTTCTGTATTTGCCGGGCAACCGGAGGAAGGCGAAGCCACCGGGCTGGAGACTGTAACTATCGATAACAAAGTAATTCAGGTCTATAACGGTGTGATTGGGCGCTGGGAAGAAACAGCCGGTCAGTCTTTGAACGGCCTTGCACATCGATTTGGCACTACGGTTCAGGAAATCTACAAGGTTAACAGAAACGACGTAG
>CEVH01009814.1_pt1 | contig 49962 bp, 43 predicted proteins | sample 356521 | NCBI WGS metagenome assembly CEVH01 (sample SAMEA2623446, study PRJEB7988) | marine metagenome | isolation source: saline water (ENVO:00002010), including
ATCTGAGATAACTTAGTAAGATAAATTAAGGGGAAAGAAATTTCCCCTTTTTTTATGTCTTTTTTAGTGATATCTTTTTATTCTATATTTATATAAGAGAAATAATACAAAGGAGAGAAATATGTCAAACTTCTGGAGTGGTTCAGCAGATAATGTGATTTCGGGTTCAACACCATTTGGTATCTATGATACAGATACAGAATATCAAACAGATGGACCGAAAGTAGCTTCTTGGTGTGCTAAGAGATTAGGATATCCAATCGTAGATGTTGAATTAGTAGATTTAAATTTTTACGCTTGTTTTGAAGAAGCAGTATCAGAATACTCAGCACAAGTAAATCAATTTAATATAAAGAACAATCTTAGTTCGTTGCAAGGTCAACCTACAGGTTCTGATTATACTCAGAAAAACGTAAAAGGTTCACCACTACCTAACATTATTGAAATATCAGATTCATATGGTACTTACGCTAATGTTGGTGGTAAAGTAGATATTAAGAGTGGTAGTATAGCACTTAATAGTGGTTCGCAAGATTATGATTTACAAGCTCTATGGGGTGATGTATCAGAAAGTGGAAACCGATTAAATATAACAAAAGTATTTTATGAAGCAACTCCAGCAATCAATAGATTCTTCGACCCTTACTCAGTAAGTGGACAAGGAACTCTTAACTTAATTGATGAGTTTGGATTTGGTTCATTCTCACCAGCGGCACAATTTGTATTGATGCCAATATATGAAGATATATTAAGAATACAAGCTATTGAATTTAATGACCAGATTAGAAAATCTTCATTCAGTTTCAATATTGTAAATAACAAATTAAAATTATTTCCAAAACCAACAAAAACTTCTACATTACATTTTGAATATATTGTAAAATCAGAATTTGATGCAGCTGCAACCGCAGTAACAGATGGTGTTGTAGCAGATTATTCAAACACTGGTTATGATTTCCACACATATAGTAGAATCAATGATGTTGGTAAACAATGGATTAGAAAATATACTTTAGCATTAGCTAAAGAATTATTAGGAGCAATCAGAGAAAAATTTTCATCCGTACCTATTCCTGGTTCTGAGGTATCATTAGATGGAGCAGCTCTTAGGTCAGAAGCTCAAACAGAAAAAGATGCTTTGATAGAACAATTAAGAGAAGTACTTAATGATTTATCAGATAAAGAAAGGTATCAAAGTGAAGCTGACCAAGCTGATGCTCAACAAAGAGTTATAGGAAAGATACCTTTGAACATATATGTAGGATAATAAATGGCACGATTTGTACAACAAAAAGATTTAGCATTCTTTGAGAAGATTTCTAAAGAATTAGTAGATGTAGTAGTTCAAACAACGGTGGAGATATTTAAATTATCTTTATCCGAAACTAAAACTAATCTATATGGGGAATCTTTGGGTAAATCATACTTACCTGCCGTACAATGTGCTTGTTTGATTGAAAGAGATGAAAGTTCTATTGAGTACGAAGGATTCGGACCAGATAGAGCACAAAATGTAGAATTTAGATTCAACAGATTCACATTAGAAGAAAAAAATCTTTATCCTGAAATTGGAGATATTATTTTCCACAATAACGCATATTTTGAAATTGATAAAGTTGGTCAAAACCAATTGGTATATGGTAGACCTGAAGAGAAGTTCTCAATCATATGTTCTACATTTATGGTTAGAAGGTCTCAACTTAATATAGAGGAGAGAATAGTATAATGGCACAAGACCCTTTAAGTAAAGCAAAGAATAGAGCACAACAGATTCCGATAGAACCGAAATCTAAAGTTGGTATTACGCTCTATGATATTGATTATGCTATGATGGAGTATATGACTGATGTAGTTATTCCTGATGTAGAAGAAAATGGAACTAAAGTAAAAGTACCATTGATATATGGAAACCCAGAAAGATGGAAAGCAGCTACAAAAGATGGATACATAAGAGACCAGAGAGGTAGAATTCAAATACCTTTGGTAATGTACAAAAGAAATAGTATAGCAAGAGATGATACTTTAGCTAATACTATGAATAGAAATGTATCTTACTCTACATTAACAAAATACAACAAAAAACAAAAGTACGATAAATTTAGTTTGATGAATGAGGTAACTCCTAATGTTGAAGCATATAACATTACGATGCCTGATTATGTAACTGTTTCATATGAAGTAATGATTTGGACAAACTTTACAGAACATATGAATAAAATCGTAGAACAATTCCAATATGCTACAGATGAATATTGGGGTGATAAAAAGAAATATAAGTTTAGAGTGAGAATCGACTCATTCGATAACCAAACAGAAGTAGGACAGGGAAGTGAAAGAATCGTTAGAACATCATTTACTATGGCAGTAAACGCTTACTTACTTCCATCTGAATTTGATAACAAACCTACTACTATCAAAGAATACACACCAAAAAGAGTTGTTTTCGGATTGGAAGCAGATTTGACTGGTGGAGGTGGGGGAGTTAACCCTATCAAACAAAAAGCAATAAACCAATACGCTGATATATTAGATTTCTTAGCAATAAGAGGTTCAGTATCAGGTAGTTTTGTAGATGCGGATACTGTTAAGATTAATAATGTAGAAGTTCCAAAACTACCACCATCATTAGAAGGAAACTTTGATGTTGATAATTGGTTTAAAGTATATATAAATGGATTATTTATTCCATCAACAAAATATTCTTACTTTGTAAGTAGTTCTGCTAATTCAGTAGAATTTAACTTTACAACAGGTTCAGAGGCATCTGATACAGAATTAGGTTATGAATTAGAATCAACTGATGAATTCGCATTTGTTGGAAAATTTAAAGAATTATGAGTGTAAAAGAAATCAGAGATGTTTTACAACAATTAAATGAACCAAATGAATTTATATTGGAAGAAGTAGATTTGACCGATGTAAACTATTGGATTTGGAAAATATCAAATTGTAAAATAAAAGATATGAATAGTAGGTTTAATACTCTTAGACCAGACCATTCAAGATTTGATGTATTCATAAATGGACAATTTATTTTAGATGCAGATTATATTTTCGAACAAATCGGAAAAGATTTCTTTATAAAATTTAAAAAAGCAAATTTTGGATATTCTTTAGTAGGTTCTGATAAAATATCAGTAGAGGGAGACTTACAAAGATTATGAGTAGAAAGAAACCAAACATAGTTGTACCATATGATACAAAGGGGCAAACTGCTGGTTTAATACAGAATATTTTTGATGATATGTTTGTTTCTCATCACACACCAGATTCTATAAGTTTGGATGGTGTGCTATTCACTTTGACCCTCTCAAACAAGAAATTTGTAACAGAAGAGCTAAAAATTGATAGTTCTTCTGATTATGTTGATATTTATTTACAAAGTGTCAAAACTCCATCATCATATTATGAGATTACAGATGATGGTACAAATATAGTGGTTACGTTTAATCGAGCAATAGTAGCATCACCTGATGATATTGTTGCAGGAGATTTTTTAGTTAAAGGAAAGATAGTAAGTAGATAATGGCCAATCTAATTCAAAGTAAACAGATTAGTGGTGTAGTAACCGCATCCTTAGTAGAAGGAACTTTTGAAGTAAGTGGGTCATCACATTTAACTGGTTCATTAAACGTTAGTGGTTCAATTAGCGCTAGTGGTAATATTAGTGGGTCATCTTTTATTGGTGATGGTAGTACCCTTTCAAATGTAGAAATAACAGGTAGAGGAATCTTTAGTGGTTCGGAACAACTACCCGGTGGTTTAATTAGTTCATCTGAACAATTGCCAGCTGGTATTGTATCTGGAGCAGCTCAATTATTATCTACATTCGATACAAGATATTTAAACACCGATGGTGATGGTGTAGTTAGTGGTTCTTTCCTTAGTGTAGGTGGATTAGGAGTAGTATCGGGTTCATCTCAAGTATCATTTACAGGTTTAAGTGATTTACCCGCAGGGATAGTAAGTGGTTCAATACAAGTATTAGGTAGTAGTGGAATACTTTCATCTTCAGAACAACTACCAGCTGGATTGATATCAGCATCAGACCAATTATATACAGATTTAGATAGTAGATACGCAACTGATTTGGGTGAAGGAATCGTAAGTGGTTCGGTACTTAGACCAGGCGGTGATGATGTAATAAGTGGTTCTTCTCAAGTAAATTATAATGATTTAACTAACTTACCATCTGGAATAGTAAGTGGTTCAATACAAATATTAGGTGGAAGTACAGTTTTATCTGGTTCACGAACAAACATAGAAAACTTAAATGTATTTACATCATCAATTCAAACAGAAGTTGATGGATTATCAGCTGCTACATCATCTTATTTAACATCACTTACAAGTGGTATTATTAGTTCATCAGAACAATTACCAGCTGATTTAATTAGTGGTTCAGCTCAAATTACAGCGTTAGGATTTGTAAGTAGTAGTGGAGATACAATACCAACTGGTACAATATCAGGTTCGGAACAAATAACCGCTTTAGGATTCGTATCAGAAAGTGGTGGTGAAAACTCATCACTAAATGCATATACTGCATCTACTTCAATTAGATTAACAAATATAGAATCCACAACTTCTTCATTAGAACAAAGAGTTGGACAAATTGAATCAAATACAGGTTCATATGATGACCAAACAGTAATTAGTTCTCTCAACTCTTACACATCATCTACCGATACAAGATTAGATGGATTTAACGCATACACATCATCAACAGACCAAAGATTAGAAAGAATTGAATTTACTTCATCTTCATTAGAAACTAGAGTTGATGATTTAGCAAGTGCAACTGCTTCTATAAACGCATTTACTGGAAGTGTGCTAATTAGTAGTTCGGCACAAATAACGGCATTAGGATTCGTATCAGAATCTTCTGGAGCATCTGTAGGACACTTAAATAATTTCACAGCATCTACAGAAATACAACTTAATAACTTAGAATCGTTTACTTCATCTATTGAAGGTACAAATACATTTACGGCATCAAATGCTAATACATCTTTAAATGAATATACATCTTCAGCAACAATTAGATTAAATAATTTAGAAGTAACAACTTCTTCTTTTGAAAATAAATTTGGAAGTGTAGAATCAACAACTTCTTCATTCCAGAGTAGATTTGAAACTATTGAATCTACAACTTCTTCATTCCAAAGTAGATTCGGTACGATTGAAACAGAAACAGCATCAATAGATGCAAGATTAGATAATATTGAGGGAGCTACCTCCTCTTACGAAACAACGGGTAGAAGTATAGTTAGTGGTTCTTCACAACTTACAATGTCATATGATGAAAGATATGAGGGAAGAGCTAGTGGAACAAAAACATTATTAAGTGCATCGATTCAGGTAAACTATGAAGAACTTGCGATGTTACCAACAGGTATTATAAGTTCATCAGAACAATTTCCTGCAGGAGTAGTATCTGGTTCAATTCAAGTATTAGGTGGAACTGATATTATTTCAGGTTCAGAACAATTAGAAGATTTAGGATATAGAAGTGGTAGTTTATTAACTGGTGAAGTTTCTGCTATTGAGTTAGAGATGAGTGGTAGTGGTTCTTATGTAAGAAAAGAACTTACTGATTCATATCAAAACTTAGAATTCGTACCAATGCCACTATTTGAAACTGGTAGTTCAAATTGGACTGTATCAGATGGTTCTTTTGTTAGAATTACTACAAGTGGTACTTACTTATTAAATTCTAACTTTACATTATTCAAAGCAAATGATAACGATAGAGTAGCATTATTTAAATGGCAAAGAAGTTCAGATAATTCCAGTTGGGCAGATGTTAGTGGTTCAACCTTTGGTATTGGTTCACCATCACAAGAACCAGATTATGCTTATGGTGGTGGAGTATCTACTACATTCTTTGAAAGTGGTTCTTACGTTAGAATGGTTGGTAAATTAGACCAATCATCTTCAGAACCAATAGCTCTACATAATTCGGATACAGAAGGAGGACGTTCTACTGTATCACTATTCTTAATAAACGGAAGTAACGCTGGTGGAGGCGGTGGTGGAGGTAGTACTGATTTAGGAAGTTTATCTACCGCAGTAATAAATGTAGCTAATGACTTTATTGGTTTTGTAGATGCATCAGATGGTAATGGAAGTAGAAAAGAATCAATAGTTGATTTTATTAACGCTATAGCTGGTGATAATATAACACCATCAAACGGACAGTTAAGCGCTACAGCACCAGGTGGAACAGTATCATCATCCGCACAAATTACCGCATTAGGATTTACTTCTGGTGGAATTGGTATTACAGAATCAGCGTCATTTGATGATAGATTAGACCAAGTACAAACAGCAACAGAATCATTTGAACAAAGAATTGGTTCATTAGAAGGTGAAAGTGGTTCTTATTTAACACAAGCACCTGCTGGAACTGTTAGTGGTTCAGACCAACTATCAAGTTCATTTGAATCAATTGGTAGTGGTATTATAAGTGGTGCACAGCAAGTTACTGATTTAGGATTTGCCGTAACATCATCTAATATTTTCTATGGAAATCAAACATTTAGTGGTTCAATATTAGCTGGTAGTGGTAGTACTTATGATTTAGGTTCATTAGAAAAACCATTTAGAGATTTATATATTACATCTGAATCAATTAAGTTTGTTAAAGATGGAGCAGTACTTACAGAAATAAAAGCTGATGATGAACAAATTAAAATTGGTAACATTAGAATTACAACATCATCTATTGATTTATTGAATGCTGGTGGACAAGTTGTAAGAAATGTAATACAAGGTACAGTAAATCCTGGTGGACAGATAGTTGGTGGTACAAGTGATACCGCACCTGATGGAACAATTAGTGGTTCAGAACAAATAACTGGATTAGGATTTATTTCTTCTTCAGATTCTACAACATCATTAAACACATACACATCTTCAGCTAACATACAATTAAGTAATTTAGAATCTACAACCTCTTCATTAGAGCAAAGAGCTGGTAGATTAGAAGCATTTACAGGTTCAGTATTAATTAGTTCATCTGCACAGATAACTGCTTTAGGATTCGTAAGTGAAAGTGGAGATAGTACACCTGCTGGAACAATTAGTGGTTCTGCACAGATTACTTCATTAGGATTTATTTCTTCATCTGATTCAACAACATCACTAAACACATTTAGTTCTTCTATACAAACAGAGGTAGATGCATTAAGTGCAGCAACATCATCTTACTTAACTTCAAGTGGTTCAGTTGATTATACAGATTTAACTTCAGTACCAAGTGGGATTGTAAGTGGTTCAGAACAAATAACATCTTTAGGATTTATTTCTGAATCATCGGAAAATACATCACTAAATGCATATACCGCATCAAACGATATTAATATAACTAATATTCATTCAACAACTTCTTCATTAGAACAAAGAGTTGGGCAAATTGAAGCGAATACTGGTTCATATGGTGGTGGAGGAACAGACCTTACATCATTAAACACATTTACAGGTTCAACAGACCAAAGATTAGATTCATTAGAAAACGCAAGTGGTTCTTATTTAACAGAAGCACCTGCTGGAACTGTTAGTGGTTCTGCACAGATTACCGCATTGGGATTTGTAAGTGAAAGTGGTGGTACAAACACATCACTAAATGCATATACAGAATCAAATGATATAAACATAACAAATATACATTCGTTTACATCATCAAATGAAAATACATCTTTAAATTCTTATACTTCATCTTTAAATGCTGGTGTAAGAATAACAAATTTAGAATCCACTACTTCATCTTTTGAAAGTAGATTTGGTACGATTGAAACAGAAACTTCTTCTATTGATAGTAGATTAGACTCTATAGAAGCAGCAACTGGTTCTTACATATCAAATTCAGATACTTCATCAATGACTGTAAATTCAGCATCTATAGCTGAATATACATCTGAGTGGAATCTAACCGCAGATGGTTCGAATCATTATGTATTTCAAGGACCAGGATTTACTGGTTCAGCTTCAGACCCTAACATTTATTTAGTTAGAGGACAAAAATATAAGTTCACCAATAATATGGGTGCACATCCATTCCGAATCCAAACAACTGTGAATGGTTCAACTGGTACTCAATATAACAATGGTGTAACAAACAATGATGTTTCAAATGGTACTCTTATCTTTGATGTACCGATGGAAGCACCTAATGTACTTTATTACCAATGTACTGCACATGGTAATATGGGTGGTGCTATATTCATTTCACATAATAGTGGTAGTAACATACCTAATGGAACAATTAGTGGTTCAGAACAAATTACTGATTTAGGATTTATTAGTGGTTCTTCTGTATCATCATCGATTTCATATAATGGTAACAGAGTTATTTCTCAAGCTCACTTACAAGGATTCTATACATCATCATTCAACGCTGGTACAAGTGGAAGTATTATTGATTTCTTAGATGCAATATTCTTCCCTAATACAGAACCATCAATATCGAGTGGTAATCAAACAATAGCTGAATTTAGCGCAAGTTCATCACCAATATTTACTTTAGAAGCTACTGACCCAGAAGCTCAATCAGTAACATTTGGTACGGCTTCATCATATACTGATGATTTGGTTAGAGTAGCATCAAATGGTGTTGTAACTCTAAACGCTTTAGCAGAATCATCATCATTCAATACTGATTTAGTAGGTGGTTCGCATGGACACACATTTACAGCAACAGCAACAGATACATTTAACGCTACTGTTGAAAAAGATATTACAATATTTGTAACTCCAAACGCAGCACCAATATTTAGAGAAACTTCAGTAGGGGGTAACCAAATTACAAATGTTACCGCAAACTTAAATGAAAATTCAGCAGATGATACATTAGTAAAAAGAGTATTCTTTACTGATGCAGAAAGTGATACAATTACAATTGATTCATCTTCAGTATCACCTGCAAACCATTTTTCAATAACAAAATATTCAACTTACATTGATATAAGACAAAATACAGGTTCATTAGATTATGAAACATATCCACTTTATACATTTAGTTTAAGTGCTTCTGATGAACATTATCAGAATTCGCAAGATTCGGATTCAATATCAGTTTTACCAGTATCAATTAGTGTAGTAGATAACGTACATCCAACAATTAACAATCAAACTCTATCTTCTATTAGTGAAAATAGTTCAAATGGAGCAACTGTTGGTAATATATCTGCAACTGATTCTGAGGGAGATTCAATTACATTCTCACAATTTACATTATATAAATTAGAATTAGATGATTCAAACGTAGCAAGTGGTTCTTATGGTGGAACATCACAAGCTACAGACCCTCATGAGAATCCATTCCAAATGAATTCAGCAGGACAAGTAACTCGTAAGACGGGTGTATATATAAATTCTGATTTAATAAATGAATATCAATATTTGGTAACTGTTAGAGATGCATACAATACAGCATCCAATGAAGCAATAGTAACTATTCCAATTACAGATGATACACCAGCTACTCTTTCTGATAACTGGGTCGCAGGTCCATATGTAATAGAATCCTCTGTTAGTGGTGCACTAATACGAGTTAGTTCTAATGGATTTAGTGGAACTCAAGCGGATTATGGTTCAAACCAAAGTGGTACATTCACTTCATCTAACCCAGCTATCGCTATCAATGATTCAAACGGACAATTATCATTAGCATTAGATTTAAGTGGTTCAACTACACAAAGTGGTGATAGTATATCATCTACAATTACATTTACAAATTCATTTGGTACAACTACTACAGATAGTTTAACTGTAAATGTAACTCAAAACGCTGCACCTGATATTATATTCGTATCATCATCGATACTAAATACAAACCAAGCTTCAGCATCTTCTGAAGAATTAGTAAGTATTAGATTTAGTGATACTGAAGGAGATTCTGTTGATACAGATTCATTTACATTTACAGAACCAACAGGACAATTAACCGCATCGTTAAGTGGTAGTTCATTTAAAGTAACTGCTCTTTCACAATTGAGTGGTTCAACTACTTATGGATTTACCGCAAGTATAGAAGATGAACATCATTTCAGAACAAATACAGAATCACAAGCGATTACAATTACACAATCGGATACTGGTACGTTGGGTGGTGATACAACTTCTTACATTATAGAATCAGCAGTTAGTGGAGCAGTATTGAGAGATGCAACTGGATATAACAATGGAAACGCTTCTCAGTTAACTGTAAGTTATTCACCATCGCATGGTTCACCATCAGTACAATCATTTACTTCATCTAATCCAGCTATCGCAGTTGATAATAGTGGTAACTTAACATTAGCATTGAATTTAAGTGGTTCAACTACAGAAAGTGGTGATACAATATCTACAGATATTACATTTGATGATGAATATGGAAACACTGGTAGTGGTTCGGTAACTGTAAACGTATTCGCTAACTCAGCACCAACTGCAACATTTACTGAACATCCTTCAAACTTTAATACGGATACAGCAGTTAATGGAGTAACTATGGTAAGTATGAGTATATCTGATACAGAATCGGATACACCATTCTCAGCATCGATAAGTGGTTCTGATTTACAATTAGTATTTACAAACGCAAACTCTTCATCTGTAGGAATTCAAGCAACTACATCATTAACTCAAAGAGTTTACACTTATTCAGTAAGTGTGTTTGACCAATTTGGTAAATCAACAACATATAGTGATAGAACATTCTCAGTAACTCAATCAGCTGATTATGGGAAAGTTTACATATATCGTTCAAACTATGGTTCTGATTCTGGATTAAGTTCTAACTACCCAGCAGTTATGGGAATAGATACAACAGATTCATCAACACCACCTGAAGTAACTGCATTTACCGCAAATGATACATCACCATTTAGATTAATAAGTTCATCATTGGGTGAATCTACATTAAGTTTAGCTGGTGGTAAGCAAGCAGACTTAGTAGCAACTTTAAGTGGTTCACATTTAGATACAATTATAAGCGCATCAAATCCATATACAATGGGTGGAGCAGCAGAACAATATATAATCATTGTACCATCTGGTTCAGATATGATTGGAATACCAACATCGATGACTGATTCATTCGGTGGAAGTACAGAAGGACAATATGTAATGAGTATAAATGCAGATGGTAGTGGATTTGGAAACGAATCATCAATAATACATCTATTGGATACAAGTGGTTCTATAAATGGATATGATAAACACTTTGTAATCGGTAGAAGAGGTCACAACGCAGCTAATTCAGTTGTAATACGCTTAACAGAAAGTTCAGGTTCTATACCAACATAATATTTATAATAAAAGAAAAATAAAATAAAATGCCATCATTTAGTTCAATAGTAAAATTATCCGATTTAGCAACTGGTTCAAATGTTGTATTAGCTGATATTGAAAGAATAAAAGGTGCTTTTAAAACATATGCAACAACAGACTTAATGGTATCTACATCCATAAATTATTTTTCAGATGGTCAAATTGTTTATGCAGAAGATAGTGGTTCATTATATAAAGCAACTATAACAGAAGCAAACTATATAGATACCTATGATGATACAATATCTTTTTCAGAATTTTCATTTAATAGTGGTTCATTTGTATCAGCATCATTTGATGGTGTAAAGATGTTAACATTCTTTGGACAAGAAGTTAGTGGGTCAACTAGAATCTCAATGTCTGTTGATTTATCAGAACTAACAGGTTCTGGAGGAGGAGGTGGTGGTTCTGGTGATATTACCAGAGTAACTGCTGGTACTGGTATATTAGGTGGAGGACCAAGTGGAGATGTAGTTGTAAGTTTTGATAGTGGTTCGGTAGCTGGATTAGGATTATCTGCAAGTGATGGAACATTATTAATTAATACAGGTTCATCACACTTTACAGATGGTGTTGGAGAACAATTAGATGGTGGAGAGATTTAAAAAAAATTTACTATACTTATGTATAGAACATAATCCTATATAGGATTTTAATCGGAGTATATACTCCAAGCAATATGAAAGGTTACGATTTTAACAAACGAGTAAAAAAAAGAAAATTATAAATTATGGCTCAAACTATTAAACATAGAAGAGGTAAACTCGAGAGTATTGCTGGTATAACCCCGATTAATGGTGAGTTAATCATCGCTTCGGGTTCTGACTTATCAGTACACCAAGAGGGTTTACTGTTTGTTGGGGTTGAAGGAAATGTGTTAACTCCCTCAAACAAAATTTTAACAGGTTCGGCAGCTATCGATGTAACTGGTGGTTCTTTTGACCATTCAATCGATGGTGTTCCTTACTACAAAACCGATGACCAAAAATTACAAATTTTGGGTAAAGGCGGTAATATAGATGTAACATTAGCACATGGACAGATTGATTTCAAAGGTTCAGGTATTGTATCTTCATCTTCACAGGTATCCGCATTAGCTGGTATCAATGATTCAACTTTAACTATTACTGCTGGTGATGGTTTAAAAACTGGTGGTACATTTACTACTAACCAAAGTGGAGATTCTTCAGTAACATTAGATATTGATGTATCTGATTTTGCTGGTACAGGTTTAAATGCTGATGGTTCGGAGAATCTAAACGTTGATTCTTCATACTTAAATACATCATTGAACTCATTCACTGCAAGTAACGCTAATACTTCATTAAATTCATTCACTTCAAGTTTAGCACATGGTGATGTTGACTTCAAAGGTTCAGGTATTGTATCTGGAGCAGCTCAGATTAATTCATTGATTGATGATACTATCGCAGCTACGATTGTTGCTGAAATCGATAATGATGAAATCCCAATCGCTAAATTAGCAGCGGATGCAATCACAATCGGTGGTACTTCAGTAACATTAGGTACTACACTTTCTAACGCAGCTTTATTAGAAGAAGTAGTTGGTGGTACTGGAATCCAATCAGGTTCTGGTGATATTGCTGGTGTAACTGCAGGAAGTGGTATTACTGGTGGTGGAACAACAGGTACTGTTGAAGTATCCTTAGATTCTGGTTCAATCGCTGGTGATGGATTAACTGCTAAGACTAATGGTAGTGGTTTAGATATCAATGCATCTGACTTTACAGGTGATGGTTTAGAAGTAAACTCATCTGATATTAGAGTTAAATTAGATGGTTCAACTATCGATAGAAGTTCAAATGGTATTAAGTTATCTGATGAAAACTTAAACACTTCGTTGAATGCATTTACTGCATCAAACGCTAATACATCATTGAATGCATTTACTGCATCAAACGCTAATACATCATTGAACGCAGCAACATCTTCATACTTAACAACTGTAGATATTTCATCTGATACAAACTTAGCAGTTTCAGATACTTCAGAAGTTAATATGATATTGACTGGTGATACTCTTTCTGCTGAACTTATTGGTGGAGTAGTATCAGGTTCATCGCAAATAACAAATATAGCTAATTCACAATTAGCTGGTTCAATTGCAAATGGAAAATTAGCAAATTCGGGTATAGGAATTGGTAATGGTGGAACAATTGATTTAGGTGAATCGGTTTCAGTTGCTAATATACTTAAAGGAAGTGGAGTAGTATCTGGTTCATCACAATTAAGTGGAACATTCTTATCTAAATTAGGAGATGGAGTACATTCAGGTTCAGCGCAAGTAGCAGCAGCACTTAACGCTAACTTAGGTAATGTAACATTTGGTGATGGTAATGATACTATTACGATTCCTGGTAACTTAACAGTAAATGGTACAACAACATATATTTCATCATCTCAAATAAACATTGGTGATAACATTATGGAGTTGAACTATGCTGGAACAGCTGCAGATGCTGGTATCTTAGTAAAAGATGCAGTTGGAACTGGAACATCAGGTTCATTACTATGGGATGCTAGTGAAGATTACTGGATTGCTGGAGCATTAGGTTCAGAAGCAAGAGTAGTAGTTGGTACTGGTACTGGAGATAAAATTACTAAATTTAGTTCAGCTGGTGTAATCGCTGATTCGATTTTATCTGAAAGTGGTACAACATTAACAATTTCAAACAATGTAATAGTTAGTGGATTAACCGCTTCTCAGTTAGTTGTTACTAATGGTTCTAAACAATTAGTATCTTCAACTGATATATCATCTCTAACATTAACCTTAGATGGTGGTGAGTTTTAATCAGTAAAATGATAAAAATAAGAAATCCCCTTTCGAAAGATTGGGGATTTTTTTTGGTTAATTTATATTCTATATATTTATTACTATAGAACTTATAGGGGTTTACAAATAAATGGCAGTACTGATATTCAAACAGGGTAATTATACCGAAACGGGCTCTTTAGCATACGCAGAACCAATTTTCTTTACTGACGCTAACACATTAATCATAAGTGGTGGTGTAAGTACATACGCAAATACGGAGGTTTCACCCAGTATTTCGGCTGGAAATGTAGGTTATAGAGTAGCAACAATAGATTCAATTAACACTGGTTCATTCTTAACAACTGGTGATGTAAGTGCATCTAACTTATTATTAGATGGTAACGCAACAGTAAGAGGAAACATCACAATGGGGGGAAGTGGACTGGATTTCGGTGATGCTTCTGATGATAATGTAGTATTCAAAGCAGATATTAGTTCATCATTTATACCAAATAATGATGATTCATTTGATTTAGGTTCTGATTCTCAAAGATGGAAAACCGCTTATTTTTCTAATTTAAACTTATCAGGTTCACTTTATGTTATTGGTGGACCAATCGATTTACATTCAGATACATATATTTCAGCTTCATCTGGTACATTTACACATTTGGATGTTGGAAGTTATTTAGATGTAGATGTTACGGGAAATACAACATTTGATGGACAAGGAACTTTATCAGTTTCTTCATCAGGTGCATTAAAAATAGATTCACCAACTTCAATTAGTATAGGTACTAACTCAGATGCCCCTATTGATATTGATTCTACTACCTTGGATATTGATTCAAGTGGTGATATTACAATTGATGCATCAAACTCCAAAATAGCTATAGCTGCTGGTACAACCGCATCGTTAGATGGTGAAGAAGGAATTCATATTGGTTTAGAAGAAAGAGTACCAGTAAGAATGGAGGGTAACTCCGTAACAATAAATGGTTCAGCTAACGTAGATGTAGATGCAGATGGAGGAAAATTAACACTAGATGGTTCTACAGGTATTGATATCGGTGTAGAAGCTGATGTACCAATCGATGTAGATTCATCAACTTTAGATATAGATGCTAGTGGTGCAATTACTATTAGTGGTAGTGGTGTATTTGATGTAAACGCTGCTGGAGCATTAACATTAGATTCAGATACATCCATTTCTATAGGTACAGATAAAGATAAACCAATTGATATAGATGCTAGTACATTTGATGTAGATGCTAGTGGTGCAATTACAATAAATGGTGAAAGTACAACTGCTATATCCTCTTCGGGTACTTTGAGTATAGATTCTGAAACTGGAATAAACATAGGTACTACTACAGACAAACCAATAGATATAGATGCAAGTACTTTAGATATAGATGCTAGTAGTCATATTACACTTAGTGGTAGTGGTAATATTGATGTTGATGCTGGTGGTAATTTTAGATTAGATACTCTTTCAGGTATTTTTATCGGAAATACTCTTCCATCAAATATAGATATAAATTCAATAGCTTTAGATATAGATGCATCAGATGATATTACAATAGATACTACAGATACAACAGGTGGTATTTCTATAGGTACGGCAACTTCTGGTGTACCAATTTCTATTGGGCATACAACTTCGGAAACAACAGTAAATGATAACTTAACAATTACAGGTAATCTTACTGTAAACGGAGAAACAACATACGTTTCATCATCAAACGTTACAATTGGTGATAGGATAATCGAATTAAATTATTTAGGAGCTACTGGAAATGGTGGTATCTATGTTGGTGATGCAGATGGTACTTTAACATCTGGTTCATTACTTTGGGATTCTACAAATGATTATTGGATAGCAGGAGCAAAAGATTCAGAACACAAAATAATGTTATCAAATGGTGATTCTGTAATTAGTGGTAGTGGTGTAGATAATCAAATCACAACATTTACAGGTACACATGGAGTAGATTCATCACAAAACTTAACATTTGATGGTTCAATACTAAGAGTAACTGGTACACAAGAAATAACATCACACCTTAGTGGTTCAGCATCAGCTTCATTCGCTGATTTAAAAATATCAGATGATGCAAGTATAGCATCTCTTACTGTAACTGATTTAACAAATGATAGAGTTGTTATAGTTGGTGGTGGAGGAGAAATAAAAGATTCTTCTGCATTTACATTTACAAATGATGATACATTAACTATAGGAGATACTAATGAGGGAGGTTCAAACGGTACAATTCAATTAAAAGAAGAAGATAATGGTTCAACCGCAACCATTATAAACGCTAATAATAATTTCCTACTCTACCGAACTAACTCAGGTAATGCACTTGAACATAATGGTACTAATTGGAAAGTATTATCTTCAACTCAATCAACTTCCACTTCAACAGGTGCGCTTACAATAACAGGTGGTGTAGGTATAGCTAAAAACTTATATGTAGGTAATAGTATTAGCGCATCTGCTAGTGGTTCATTTGGACATATAGTAACTGATACAATCAGAGCTAATTCATTACCAAGTAATGGGTCAGAACTTACTGCCTTATCAATCGAAGCAGATGGACAAGTAGGAACTACACAGCTTGGTACTACTTCTTTATTATCAAATCTATCTGCTACTCAATTAGATTTAGATGATAATCAATATACTACAACACTTACTGCTGGTGAATTAAATTTCTACGATAACGATACTTCTATTATAGTTTCTCAAAGTTTGGGTAAAATAGGGTTTAGAGGTGCAGATGATGCCTCTGGTCTACCAGAATATTTTGAAGGTGCACAAATTGATGTTAGGTCAAGAGCAGAATGGGGAAGTGCTATTTATCCTGCCTCAATGTATTTCAATGTAAGAGCAGGTGGAAGTGGTGGTGCTATGACTAACGTTGTAGAAATCAACTCTGATAATGTTATTCTTCATAGTAACATAAGTGGTTCTAGTACATCTATAACAGGTTCATTCGGTAGAGTAGTTGGTTCAATAGCAGCAACTAATGGAGTAATTAGTGGTTCGGCTCAATTAGCTAATTCTACTATTTCTAATGAATCTCTAAACGCAGCTACTGGTTCTTACTTAACATCGACTGGTTCTGTAGCATTCTCTGATGTAACTGATAAACCAGGATATTTAGTAAGTAATTTAGTTCCTGGTTCTAATGTAACAATAACATCTGGTAGTGGTACTTTAACAATCGCATCCACCGGAGGTGGTGGAGGCGGAGGAGGTGTTGGTACACTTCAACAAGTAACCACAAGTGGCTCAGTAACGAATGTTGCAGTGGAGTTTTCTAATTCAACGGATTCAACATCTAAAACAACTGGTGCAGTTATCATCGGTGGTGGTTTAGGTGTAAACAATACAATAAACGCTGGTGGTGATGTAATCGCATACGCATCATCAGATGAAAGATTAAAAGATAATATTAAACCAATCGAAAACCCATTAGAGGTTATTTCACAGATTAGTGGTAACACTTTTGATTGGAATAGTGAAAAACAGAATATTTATAATGGTAAAGACTATGGAGTAATCGCACAGGAAATCCAAAAAGTGATGCCTGAACTTGTAGATACAAGGGATAACGGTTACTTAGCAGTAAAATATGACAAGATTGTTCCTTTACTGATTGAATCAATTAAAGAATTGAAAAAAGAAATTGAGGAACTGAAATCTAAATAGAATTTTAGTTAAATGGCACAGACAATAAAATTAAGGCGTTCATCAACCGAAGGTAAAGTACCTACTACTTCACAACTTGCTTTAGGGGAAATAGCAATTAACACATTCGATGGTAGAGTATTCTTTAAAAAAGATAAGTCTGCTGAAGGTAATCCTATTACTATTGAACACATTGTAACTACTGATTCCATAACTACAGGTTCAGTTTCTATCGTAGGACAATTGACAGTAGATGATATTACAATTAATGGTTCTACAATTTCAGATAGTGGTGATTTAACCTTAGATATAGGTGGTGATTTAAATATAGATGTAGATGGTACTGATATCATATTAAAAGATGGTGGTACTGCATTTGGTAGATTTAAAAGAGATTCTTCAGATTTTATTATTAAATCAGAAGCAAATAATGAAGATATAATATTCAGAGGACAAGATGCTGGAGTAACAATAGATGCTCTTACCTTAGATATGTCTGAAGCAGGTGCTGCTACTTTCGGTGGTGGTATCGCAGATGCAGGAACAATATCTGCTGGTACTTGGAATGGTAGTGTTATTGATAAAACATATTTAGATGATGAAGTATTAAACACTTCATTGAATGCAGCAACTGGTTCTTATTTAACTGCACACCCAAATATAAGTGCTGGTTCAAATATATCACAAAATAATTCAAATGGTACTGTATTACAAGATTTAACAATTACATTAGATTCTAATGGACACGTTACCACCGCAACTGCAGGTACAGTAAATTTAGATGGAAGATATTATACTGAAACAGAATCAGATACATTATATACTAAAAAATTAGGACAAGGTATTATATCTGGAGCAGCTCAAATAACATCATTTGGAAATTTAGAAATAGCTAATCCTACTGTTACTGGTACTTTACTATCTGAAGATGTAATACAATTTACTGGATTATCCGCCACAACAGAAACAACTGCAGTAATGATAGACTCTAGTAATGAGTTATCAAAAAGAACTCTTGGTTCAAACGCATTTAATTCAACGGCATTTACAACTAATACAGGTACAGTAACAAATGTAACAGTAGGTACTGGTTTAGATGTTGAAGATGGAACAACAACACCAAGTATCACATTAGACCTTTCAGAATTTTCTGAAACAACAGGATTTTCGAATTCTGTTGGCGATTTCTTTATTGTATTAGATGGAAATGCAGAAAGAAAAACAACAGCAGGTAATATTCCTCTTTCAATCTTTAATAACGATAGTGGATTCTTAACATCAACAGGTTCAAATGCACAGACTGTAGGAGGAATATCAGCTGGTTCATTTTTAAGAAGTGATGCTACTGATAGTGCTGGTTCAAAAATAACATTTAGTGGTGGTCTTAATGTACCCGATAGTACTAATCTTGAAATAGGTACAGGTGCTGATTTTGTAATTAATGATGATGGTACAAATACTTTTTTCCAATCAAAAAGACATGCTGGGGAAGTTTACTTCCAATGCGAAAATACAAGTGGTACTGCACAAAACGTAATAATATTAGGTACAGATACATCAAACACAGCCAAAACTTATGTAGAACTTAGATATAACAATGTTCAAAGAATTAGAACAACAACTGATGGTTCTGATATGGCTGGAATAGTCAACTTTGATGGTACTACTCAATCAACATCTAAAACAACTGGTACTGTAGTAATAGATGGTGGTGTTGGTATCGCAAAAACACTTAATGTTGGTGAAGATGTTGTAGCATACGCTTCTTCGGATGAGAGATATAAGGATTTCATCACACCAATTGAGAATCCAAATGAAAAAATTAAATTACTAAGTGGTAACACATTCGTATGGAATGATAAGCACGAAGTATTCAAAGGTAAAAAAGATATAGGTGTAATTGCACAAGAGGTAGAAAAAGTTTTACCAGAGATTGTAGAAACAAGAGATAACGGATACAAAGCCGTAAAATATGAAAAGATAGTAGCTCTACTTATAGAATCAAATAAAGAACTTATCAAACGAGTAGAAGAGTTAGAATCAAAAATCAAATAAATGTACGATGTTTATTACACAACTGGTGGCGGGCCTTGGGTCAACGCTGGAACTGATTTGTGGGTAAATGATTTTTTAGAAAACGTTGTACCACATTTAAAAGTAAGACCGGTTTTACTTATTCACCGAAACAAACCCGAAGGATTTGAAGATTTTCAATTTCCAATAGAAACTCATTGGCAAGGAGATAATGTTGGTGAATTTGAAAAGATATGTGATGGAGCAAGAAGAATAAACATATTGCATGGACACTATACTCCAATGAAAGCTATAGTAAATAACAAAGATAAGATTCATTCAAATATCTTACATAATTCAGTTGACCATATTTTAAAATCACAAGTTGTTACAGATGCTAGAATCGGTTGGCATCCGTGGTTAGATTCAAAATGGGAAAAGGAAGTAAACGAATGGGCAACTCATTCTATATGGGTAGGTTTATTTGATATTCTGATAAAGAATCAGGTAATTAATAATTATTATGAATTTAAACATAACTTACCTTTAAGTAAATCAAATGGATTAGGATTTGCTGCTAGATGTGAAGGTAGAAAAAATCCACATTATTTAGAAAATCAAAAATGTTTTATTTTTACAAACTCTTTTGAGTTTAACACATTTTGGAAAAACGCAGTTGGTTTAAATTATGATAAAGCAAAGATTTATCATTATTATAGTAACTTTAAAGATAAGTTTTACAATATGGATTGGGGAATATCTCATTCAGCATTCACATCAGAACCTTTTGGGTATGGTATATTTGAGGCAGTAGATAGAGGAAAATTACCTATTTTACATTCAACTTGGTGTAAAGATTTTGAGTATCCATACCGAGTTTCATCTAAAACTGAATTTGTAGATATTTATAATAAGATATGTAGTGATACATATGAAACGAAAAATTATTGGTTCAATAAGATAAAAAACTATATGATTGATAATTATTCAGACAAACAATTGTGGATTGATTCGTTATTAAATATTTATAACATATAGGAGAATTTATGGCAACACTATCATCAGGCGATACTTTATCATTAAATAACTTAGCAACGGCTACAGACCAAAGTACCAAATCTATGGGTACTATAGCTGGTAGTGTAGCAACTCCAATATCAATGTCAGCATTTGCTATAGATGAAGTGGGTAATTTATCAGGATTCACATATGTAGTAGAAAACACATCGGAAGATTATGTTTTAAACTTTACTGGTTCTGGTGGTAGATTTACAAAGATATCAGAACAAAAGAAAAATTTTGATTGGAGTGTGAGTGGTGGAAGTTATTTTTCATCAGCATCATATTCACAAGCTGGAGCTGGTAGTGGTTCAATTACTTTATCTGCTGGAGATATGGTAAACTCTGGCGCTTTAATAGGAGCAACATCACATACATTATCGGTAACATTTGCTGATGGGTTTAATGACCACGCTACAAACTATAACTCAGCAAGAACAAAAACAGTATATTCTGTAGATTCATATGATGGTAACGCAGCATCTTTATGTTTGGTATCTGATTCACCTATTGAAAAAGCAGATGGAACGATGGTTGAAATCGGAGATTTATCAGAAGGTGATGAATTAAAAGGATTCTCATTAGCAGGATTATCGGAAACTTCTGATTCTAATTATTTAGAATGGTCAACTGATAATTTAGGTGAAACACAAAAAAATGTTAAAGTTGTTAACATAACTTATTCATTTAGTAATAAAATATACAATATTAATAATGGTGAAGTAAAAGGTACACATGAACACCCGATGTTGGTAAAAGATTCAGCAGATGGAATGTACAGATTCAAAAGATTAATTAGTATTGAATTGGGAGATAAACTTATTAGAGCAGTAGATGGTTCATTAACTGAAGTTGAAGTAACATCTATTGTATTAGAAAACGAAGATGTGGAGATAGTATCGATGGATGTTGAGGTGCAAGATACCTATTTAGTAAATGGATATCTAACTCACAACAAAGGTTCAGATTCACATACTGATTTAGCAGCACCTGGAGCACCATCATCAATTACATATAATAGTGGGGCTGGTACTATAAGTTGGACAGCACCATCATCGGTTGGTACTACTGGTATTACTGCTTATGATTGGACATTATCACCAAACTCTGATTATAGTTCACCAGTAGATAATGGGGATGAAACGGAATGGTCAGCAACATCTATAAATCTTGCTGGACAATCAATTAGTTTAGTTGGTGGACAAACTTATTATTTTAGGGTTAGAGCAATTGACCAAGGATTAGCTGGTACTTATGGTACTTTATCATTTAATTATGTTGATTAACACAAGATAAAAAATTACGTTTAGTAAAAAACTATATATTTATATATACTAACAAATTGTTACATTAAATTAAGGTAAAAATGGCAAAAGCACAAAAATTAACAAACGAAGAAATAGAAGGTATTACTTCTATTAGAAACGAAGCTTCTCAAATATTTTTTGAATTGGGAAGAATCGCAATTAGAAGAAGAAACGTAAATCTTCAAATTGATGAAGATGAAGAAAAGCTTGAAAATCAGCACGATGAGCTGGTTCAGAAAGAAAATGAGTTATATCAAGCACTTAATAAAAAATATGGAGATGGTGAAATAGACCCTTCCACAGGCGAATTTATCCCAGCTCCAACAGAAAAAAAATAAGTTTTTGAAAAACAATTTAATACTTATATGTGTATAATATTACATTATCACTAAAGGAGAATAAAAAATGGCAGAAAAAATCGTATCACCTGGTGTATTTACAAGAGAGAACGATTTATCCTTTATTTCACAAGGAATAGGAGAAATCGGAGCTGCAGTGATTGGACCTTTTAAGAAAGGACCAGCATTTGTACCAACAATCGTAAATACCCAATCAGAATTTGAAGAAATATTCGGTACACCTGATGGAACATACTATACAGGATATACCGTACAAAATTATTTAAGAGAAGCAGGAACTGTAACTATCGTTAGAGTTGGACACGTTGGAGGATATACTCACGTTGACCCAATCGGTGTTGTAGCAGCTGGAACATTAGCAACTTCAGGTAGTGCTGGAGGTAGACAATTGTTAGGTTCTTTATTTGCAACTGAGAATGGAACTGAATCAACTGGATTCCCATCAGATTCAAACTCAATTAGTTGTCAAGTATCCTCTTCTACGTTTAACATAAGTGGTTCTGAATTAGGAACTGCAGTATCAGCATCAGTAATCCCATCATCAGGTAGTGATATCTCAGATGTATTTGGTGATTCACCGCTTGGTAGTAAAAACGCATATGTTTACAACTACTTTGAAAAAGCAGCTACTGATTCTACTGGATTCTTTATAGATAGTGGTTCATCTGTAGAGTTTGTATCTTTAGCAGACCAGGACTTCGCATTCGATACAAGTAGAGCAACTACACCATATGTTAAATCACAACTTATTTCAGGCGAAAGACATAACTTATTTAGATTCCATACTTTAGCTCATGGTACTGATACGAACCAAGAGTATAAGATTTCAATCTTTAATGTTAAAGCCGCAGGAAGTTCAGCAGCTACAGATTACGCAACATTCTCAGTAGCAGTTAGAAAATTTAGTGATACAGATAAAAGAAAGAATGTATTAGAAACATTCAACAATGTTAACTTAGACCCAGCTTCACCAAATTACATTAAGAAAGTAATAGGTGATAGAGTTGTAACTATCGATTCAAATGGTAAACAAACTGAAACAGGTGATTATGTGAATAATTCAGCACACATCTATGTAGAATGTGTTGAAGAAGGTTCATTCCCAATCACAGCAGCTCCATTTGGACATGGTGAGTACACTAACCCAATCGCAGTTGTTTCAGCATTATCGCCAGAGGAAAGATTAGTTCCTCCAGCAACTTTCAGAACAACTTCTGATTCAAACACTTCATCTAATAAAGTAAACTTTGCTGGTTTAGATGTGGAAACTACAACTACTAAGATTGATAACTCTAACTACTTAGCACCAGTACCTAATAATGCCGGTACAGGTTCTAACTCAGTATTCGCATTTGATTCAAATCTTTCTTATGAAATGACTGGTTCAAACGCAACTGATATAGCTAAGAGACAATTTAGTGTATTCTTCCAAAGTGGATTTGATGGAGTATCACCAACAGTAAGAAAACAATTAGGTTCAAACATCTCAGCAGGTAACTCGCAAGGATTTAACCTATCATCTTCTACTGCTAGTGGTTCGGTAGCATATGTAAAAGCAATTAACTCAGTATCTAATCCTGATGATTTCGATATCAACTTAGTATCAGCACCTGGTGTGATTAGAAGATTACACTCGTATGTGTTCGATAAAATTGTTGATATGGTAGAGGATAGACAAGATGCGTTCTTCATTGGAGATGCAACTTCAGTAAACGATACTATAGCACAAGCAACAACTCAGGCAGATGCAGTAGATTCAAACTATGTTGGAGTTTACTATCCTTGGGTTAAAACAATCGATATTAATACTAACAAACTAACCGCAGTACCACCATCAGTATTGATGCCAGGTATTTACGCAGCTAACGATAGAGTAGCAGCTGAGTGGTTCGCACCTGCTGGTTTAAACAGAGGTGGAATCGTAGGAGCAGTTTCAGTATTAAACAGATTAACACACGCTGAAAGAGATACACTTTATGAAAACAAAGTAAACCCAATCGCAGCATTCCCTGGCGAAGGTATTGTAGCATTTGGACAAAAGACATTGCAAGATAAGGCATCCGCTTTAGATAGAATCAATGTTAGAAGATTGTTAATTAAAGTTAAGAAGTTTGTAGCAAGTACTTCTCGATACTTAGTATTCGAACAAAATACAGCACAGACTAGAAATAGATTTATAAACACAGTACAACCTTATTTAGAAGGTGTACAACAAAGACAAGGGTTATACGCATTCAAAGTGGTGATGGATGAAACAAACAACACTCCTGATGTAATCGATAGAAACATCTTAGCAGGTCAAATATTCTTACAACCTACTAAGACAGCTGAATTCATTGTAATTGATTTCAACATTCTACCGACAGGGGCTTCGTTCTCAGCATAATGAAAAAATAAAAACTATATATTTATAATAGTAATAGGAGATAAAATAAAATGGCAGAAGTATTAGAATTCAACGAAATGTTTTATACCAACTTCGAACCGAAGATGAAGAACAGATTCATCATGAACATCGATGGTATAGATTCATATTTAATAAAAACAGCCAACAGACCGACAATTCAGTTCGAACCTGTAACGTTAGACCATATTAACGTTAAGAGAAAACTGAAAGGAAAAGGTGAGTGGCAAGATGTAGAGATTACTCTATATGACCCAATTGTTCCTTCTGGAGCACAACAAGTGATGGAGTGGGTAAGAACTTCACATGAATCACTAACTGGTAGAGATGGATACGCAGATTTCTATAAGAAAGATGTAAACTTCTTTATGTTAGGGCCTGTAGGTGATAAGATTGAACAATGGACACTAAAAGGTGCATTCATTACATCAGCTGCATTTAACGATTTAGATTGGGCTTCTAATGACCCAGCTGAAATCACATTGACGTTATCTTATGATTACGCTATCTTAGAATTCTAATACTAAAATATACTGAAGAAAGAAAGTTCTCTTAGTGAGAACTTTTTTTTTGCTCTAATATGTATTAGTATGTTCACACAACGATTTAATATAAGTTGGTTAAAAGAAGAACCAAATAGTAGTTTTTTCGGTATTTTTGATTTACTTAAAAAATTAGAAAACCATACCAAAGAAAAAATGAAAATGTTAGAAGTAGGTTCTTATATGGGAGAATCAACTATGATGTTTGCATCATCTAATATGTTTTCTGAAATACATTGTGTAGACCCCTTTGAAGGTTATGAAAACTACAACGAGTGGCATAGATACGAATGGGAGTTTATAGAAAATGAGTTTAAACAGAATACTAGATTCTTTAATAATATAACTCTTCATAAAGATTTTAGTTACAATATTATTGATACGTTTGAAAACGAAACTTTTGATTTTATTTACATTGATGCAAATCACGAATATGAAGATGTAAAAAGAGATATAAAATTATGTTTACCGAAATTAAAAAAAGGTGGTGTAATAGCAGGACATGATTATCATAAAAGATGGCCTGGTGTAATAAAAGCAGTTAATGAATTAATTGGTGAACCTACTCAAATATATAGAGATACAAGTTGGATAAAATATGAAATATAAATTAATAGAAAATATAATACCATCTGATATAGTTGAATACCTTCAGAGTTATACCTTAAAGGTAAAGGAAAGAATCAAAGAATATGAAGGAAAACCTAAACCAAATGGTTCAGGTATATATTGGAAAGGGCTAGATATGGCATCAAGTTGTGATTTATCATCTAATGAAGAAAATAAGAAACTATATGATATCTACACTTCTAAGTTTATGTATGATATCATAACTCCATATATTCCAACACCATATCTATTTAATGACCAAATAGTTGTTAAAGAACCATATGAAGAGTTTTCATTTGAACCACATAGAGATAATCAGTACGGCCCATTTCCAAATGATGAAGAACTATTAACTATAAATTGTATGTTGATTTTGGATGATTTTACCAAAGAGAATGGTGCAATTAGTGTATTGGATGATGAATGGATAACATTATATCCAAAGGTAGGAGATATACTAATGATTGAAGGTAATACATATCATTCATCTAAAATAAATTTATCTAACCAACCAAGAAGAGCATATCTTTGTGTTTATTCTAATAAATCAATGGGTAAAAATTTTCAAAGAGGATTTTATTATGAAAAATTCTAATTTTTTAATTCTTATATATTTATATACAAACAAATAAAGGTTAATTATGGCAGAAAATAAAAAATATGACTTTCCAACGGAAGTAATCTCACTTCCATCACAAGGTAAATGTTATCCCGAAGACCACCCGTTATCTAGTGGTGAGTTGGAAATTAAGTATATGACAGCTAAAGAAGAAGAAATTTTAGCATCACAAAACTTAATTTCTAAGGGTGTAGTATTAGATAAACTATTTGAATCTATTATCGCTGATAAAAAAATAAACATTGATGATATTATAATCGGTGATAAAAATGCTATTGTATTAGCAACTCGTATTTTAGGATATGGGCCTGAATATAAAATACAAGTACCATCAATAGAAGGACAAACAGAACTACAAATAGACTTAAGTAAAGTACAAACAAAAGATGTTGATTTAGATAAACTTAACAGAGAAAATATTTACGAATGGGTAACTCCAGTAGGTAAAAATGTTATCAAGTGGAAAATGCTTACACATGGTGATGAAAAAGCGATTGATACTGATGTAAGAGCTATGAATAGATTAAATAAAGATGGAGCATCAGCAGAGTTAACAACCAGATACAGATATATGATTAAATCAGTTGATGGTAAAGAAGATACTAAATCAATAGTAGATTTTGTAAATAACAAATTTTTAGCTAGAGACACGAGAGCTTTTAGGACTCATATTAAGGAACTCCAACCTGATATGAAAATGGAGTTTGAGTACGATAACCCAAATACAGGAGAGAAGGAGATGACTCCTATCCCAATGGGAGTCGGGTTTTTTTGGCCTTCCGAATAACTATTCTTCAATAGTACACAATCAAATTTTTGAAATGTGTTACTATGGAAATGGTTTTACATTTAAGGATGTTTACGAAATGCCTGTTCACATTAGAAACTTCCATTATAAAAAATTATCAGAAGCTAAGAAAAATGAACAAAAGCAAAGAGATAAAGCGATGAAGAAAACATCATCAAATGTCAGAAAACCAAACGTGAGAGTGAGGAAATAATTCCTCACTTTTTTTTTACCTTATATTTATAGTTGTATAAATGTATCCACAAAGGAGAAAAACTATGAAACTAACAAAAGAACAAGCTGATTATATCAGAAATACTAAATCTTATAAAACAGAAGGTTTCGTACAAAAAATGTTTGCTAGGATTTTATCAAAGAGGTTAAAAAACAGCTCTGATTTTAAAAAAGCAGTAGATAAAGCTGATAAGGCAGCAGGTGATTTAAGAAATCAAATTAAAAAAGCAGAAAAAGCTGGTGTAAAAATTGCACCCGGTTTAAAAAAATACGCAGGATTATAATAGATGGCTAAAACTAAAGCAGAATTAGAACAGGAATACCAAGATGTATTAAAGGTATCTTCATCTTTACTAAAGGATATAAAAACAACTATAACCGATACAGGTAAAGAGATGAAAGGTATGTCATCTGCTGAAGCAAAATTTCAAGAAAATCTTAAAAAATCACTTGATGGACTTGAAGATAAATCAGATATAACAAAAGCCATTTTAAAAAATGAAGCTGATTTTAAAAAATTAGCTAATGATAAGAGAAGAACAGAAAATGGTTCATTGGCTAAGGCAAGAGCACTCAAAGATGTTACTAATCAAACTTTAAGAACCGAAGAAAATAAAATTAATGCTATAGAAGCAGCTGATGCAGCTTCACAAGAGTTCGCTAGTAATCTTAATCAACAATTAGATAGTATAGTAGATGGGTTAGGTCCATTTGGTGCACTTTTAAGAGGACCTATCGATGGTATGAAAGAAAGTATCAATGATGCAGCTATGACATTTACAACTGAATTTGCTTCCTCATTTAGAGATGGAGCGGGTGGATTTGAAGCATTAAGAGCAGCTGGTGGAAAATCACTTGGATTTTTAAGAGCAGCAATCAATCCAGTAACACTAGCCATTGTAGCAATAGGAGCAGCCATTATGGCTGGAGTAAAAGCATTTACGGCTATAGATGAAGCAGCTCGAAAGTTTAGAGAAGAAACTGGTTTACTTAATGCTAATACAGAACAAACTGCAGCTAATATAGCTAAAGTAAAAACTGATACTGCTGGTATTGGAGCATCGTTTGAAGATGTTGCACAAGCAGCAGCTGATTTTACAAACGAATTTAGAGGTATAGAACAACCATCAGCTGAAGTTTTAAAATCATTAGTAATTTTAAATAAAAACTTTGGTATCGCTACATCAGAAGCAGCACAAGTAAATGGAATCTTTCAAGATATTAGTGGTGCATCGCAAGAAGCAGCTCAGGCATTAACGGCACAAACAGTAGAGTTAGCAAACCAAGTTGGTGTTGCACCATCTCAAGTTATAAAAGATATTGCTGAAAATGCTGAAACTGCAGCGGTATTTTTTGGAGGTTCAGCTAAGGAATTAGCAAGTGCAGCCATTGAAGCAGCAGCATTAGGTACATCGTTAACTGAAGCAGCAAAAGTTTCAGAAGGTTTATTAGATTTTGAAAATAGTATAACGGCTGAGTTAGAAGCTTCAGCGATGTTAGGTCAATCTATTAACTTTAACAAAGCAAGAGAGTTAGCAGCAACAGGTGATATATTAGGAGCTCAACAATCTGTTTTAGATTCATTAGAATCAACAGTTGATTTAAATAACCTAAACAAATTCCAATTAGATTCAATTGCTAAAGCTAGTGGAATGGAAGTTGGTGAACTAAGAAAACAACTTAGATTAAGAGAAAGGTTTGGTGGACAAGATAAGGAAAGATTAAAAGCTGCTCAACAATTATTAGAAAGTGGAAAAAAATTACAAGATATTACTGAAAGTGATTTAGCTACTCAAAATAGAAGAAATCAACAACAACAAGAATTACAAGGTTTAACAGATGAACTAAAGAATACATTTGGAGCTATAGGTTCAACAATTATGGATGCTTTAGCACCAGTTGGAAAGGTAGTATTACAATTATTAAATTTAGCAGGTAAGATACTCTTACCAGCATTTAAAATTGTTGGTTCTATATTAGGAGCAGTATTTAACACTATTGGAGCAGTAATTAGTGTTGTTTATAATATTATAATGGGAATTGTTGATTTAGTTATGCCATTATTTGATAGGATTTCAGGATTTTTTAGTAGTATAGGTTCGTTTTTTGGAGCTGGTGGTGATAGTATTGGTAGGGATGCTCGTGCAGATATCGGTGGTTCAACTCAAGGTTCAGAATTTTCAACTCCAATGGCTAAAGGTGGTATTGTAACAGGTCCAACAAACGCTTTAATAGGAGAAGCAGGACCGGAAGCAGTAATACCATTAGGTGGTGATATTATGGGTAGTGGAGCTATAGTATCCGCTATAGAAAATTTAGGAAACGAAATTAAAAATTTACAAGTCCAAGTCAATATGGATGGTAGAAAAGTTGCAGATGGAGTATCAAAAGTGGTACAACGAAGTACAGAAAATAAATTTGGAGTAGCTATATAATATGCCAACGATATTAGAATTATTTAGGGGAGCAGGTTTAGATAAACAAGTCAAACCAGATAGATTAACTAAAGTTGAACAAGAAGTTAGTGGTATCCGAATTAAATCTGCGGTAGAAATAAACAATCCACTTATTTACGGAACAGATACTTTTAGAATAGCTAATCGTAGTACGAAGATGAAAGATAAGATGATTGAACTTCGTAATACAACAGCTGATGGTGGTACTGATTCATCACCTGGTGCAGTACAAAACGCATTAAAAAGCGTTGGGGATTCTAAGTTTGCTGGAAAAGTAAAAGGAAAGTTTAATAAATTTAAAGAATCTAAAGTAGGACAAAAGTTATCGAAGATTGTTGGTAAACCACCAGGTGATACTAACCCATCATCGATTATTGGAGAACTCAAATCAATTGATAATATACAATTAGGATATCCTAAAGCACTCTCTGAGTTAAAAGGTGACTTAGGTGGTAGTGGATTGTTAAAAAGTGGATTACCCACAGGAAACCCTAAAACAGCGGCTCAACAAGCAGCTGGTAAAGTATTAGATGAGGTAAAAAGTCAAATAAGAGGAGCTTTATTTGGTTCACCTGCAGGGGCGGGAACAAATGATGCTGATTCATTTCAAAAAATATTTTATAACCCTAATGGTGGAAGTTACTCAAGTCAAATTAACGAAGCTGAATTAACTCAAGAAACCGATTCAACAAAAGAAGGTAAATTTGGTATCCTAAAAAGATATAAAGGTAATGAAGCAAAATTAGCAGAAGTTAGAGTAAATAAAGGATATAGAGGTAAATTAGGAATTGGTGAAGATGGAAAAGAAGTTATTATAGAACCTACCGATGGAATAAATCCAGCAGAAAAAGGTAAAAAATCCTTTCCAACATCTGATGAAAGGTTCAGTGCTAATAATGATTATGATTTAGAAGGTGTAAAAGGATTTACAAAAAAAGATGATGTGATAAATCAAAGTGGTATCTATGATGGTGGTACTGATAAAGAAACTGCTATAAAGCATGAATTAGATACTAAGGATTTCATACCACTTTATTTTAGAAACATAGTAACAGGTGAAACTGTACACTTTAGAGGAACTATAACTGGACTTTCTGAAACTGTATCACCAAGTTGGAATTCAAATAGATTTAGTGGTAATCCATTTAATTTCTATACATATGATTCAGTTGAAAGGGGAGCCAATTTTAACTTTACAATTTATCCAATGAACTCAGCTGAGTTAGCAAACAATTGGACTAAAATAGAATTTTTAACATCGTTAGCATATCCATTAGGATATCAAGGTAAACAGATTGGAGCAGTAAGAGCACCAATTGTATATTTTACTATGGGTGATTTATATAAAGATAAAGTTTGTTTTATAGAATCACTACAATATACAATACCTGATAATTCAAATTGGCAGTTAGATGGAACTCAAAAAGATTATGAGAGTTCAGAAGCATTTTTTAGTAAAAATGGTGGTACAAAAGTAGATGTAGATAAAGGATACAAACTACCACATTTGATAGAAGTAGCAATCAGTATGAAGTTCATAGAACAAAGAGCTAATACGGAAGATAGAAAAAAGTTATATAGTTTTAAATCGATAACATATTAAGATGGCAATAAGTAGATATTTAAATAACGATACAAAGAAAACACCAGATGGTAAAACTGTATATAAATCGAAAAGGTTAAAAAAGATACCTTTAAGTAATGATGATATATATGTAGCATCACAAACAGGTGATAGGTTAGATTTACTTGCTAATCAATATTACGGCTCACCTGCTTACTGGTGGATTATTGCTAATGCTAACAACATACATGATGGTAAGCTTGGATTGAAAGATGGTACTATTCTTAGAATTCCTGCAGACCATATGGAAATTATAAGAAAAGAAACCAATAATGAGTGAATTTCCTTCATATAGACCAATTCAACAATATGTACTAGATAATTTGTTTCTAAAAAAGGAGCAAGTTTATACTTCACGTTTAAACGTATGGATACGAGTAACTTCCAATGCAGGTGGTGGATTGGTTTTACAAACAGCACCTAACTTACCTTTGGTTGGAGAAAATAGTGTTTATGGTAATGCTGAATCTCCTGGTGTAGTAGGATTGGATTGGGGTGGAAGTCCTGTTACCGTTAGTGGTGATGATAGAGGATTAAGACCTTCACCTATTATAAAAGGACTATCTGTTAAGAATGGTACTTATGGGTTGACTAGAGAATTAAATTTTAGTATTGATTGTTTTACACCAGGTCAATTAGATGTAGTACAACAATATTTTGGAGAACCAGGATTTACTTGTGTAGTAGAATATGGTTGGGATTTAGAACGTTCATTGAATCAACAATTAAGTCTAAACGCAGACACAATATCATCAATGATGAATTTCAATAAAGTTTTAGAAAAAAGAAAAAATTCAGAAGGTGATTACGATAATTTTTTAGGATTCATAACTGGATTCAAAATTGGTAGTAGTGGTGATGTTTTTACTTGTGATGTAACATTAAAAGGATTAGGTGAACTACCTGAAACTATGAAAATTCAAAAACCTATAACAAACTCATCAGCTGATAAAACAAAACAACCTAAACCAGATGAGTGGAAAATTGGAGATATAGATGATGAAGAAGATGCAGGTAGAAAAAACTGTATGCAAATGCATAACTCATTACCTGGTCATAAACAAACTACAGCCGTAAAAAATTTAATTGATGATGTAGAGTTTTCGGGTGAAGAAAATTTTATAAATTTTAATGAAGATACAAAAACAAAATTACAAGATGAATCTGAAGGTGGTGCTGGTTGGAATAAAGTATCTACTTCTGAAGGTAGATTATCAATACCCAAAGGTACTAAATTAGTAGGTAACGAAAGATATATAAGATTTAAAACATTTAAAAAGATTATGGATACCAACCCATTGGTAAAAACGGAAGTTGGTATGAAAGTAGGTTCGAAATCTTTTCCATATAAGGTTTATACAGAATTTACTTTATGTAGTGCTTTTGATAGGATATTTTCAACAAAGAAAGATAAATTACTAATACCAAACGAAAGAACACCAGATTTTGGATTCATTAAAATTCTACAAGGTGGAGAGCAAACATTTGAAGCAGGTAATAACCCTTGTGGTCAAAGGGATAGAAATGGTAATATAGCAGTACAATTTCCTGAAGATGGAGCAGCTCCAAACTTTTCATCCAATTCTGATTTTAAAAGTCCAACGAGAGGTTCTAGAACTTGGGGATATTTAGATAACCTATATATAAACTTTGATTTTGCTTGTAGTGTTATAGAAGCAGAAAATCTAACATACTCAGATGCTTTATTAGAAATACTAAATGGAATGTCATCAGCCGTAAATAGTATGTGGAGTTTTCAAATTATAGAAAAAGCATTACCACAAGCAATTGATGGACATGCAAAGGGTGATATGGCATTACAAGTAGTAGAAATGAATTTAAATGACCACGGAAAGAAAAGTGCTAATAGGTTAGTACATAATGGTGAAGGTTCGTTTTTCTTAGATGGTACATTGGATATAGATTTACCAGCTGAAATGATGAGTTCTATTATAGCTGATAGAAATAAAGCAGCTTCAGGTCAAGATCCTGATTTTAATGCTGAACAAAACGAAAGTATGGGTAAAGGACCTATTTCGAATACAACACTACAAGATTCTGTGTTAAAAATTATAAATGATAGTGCTAGAAAAAATGTAGAAAATCCACAAAAAAGTTCAGCTACTAATCCACCAGAGGAAGAAGGTAGTGAGGAAGATGCTATAGCAGCTCTATATAATCAGTTTTTAGGAAAGATTGGTGCTTTCCCAAGATTCAAAATTGGTAAATTTAATTTAGATGTTGGCGGTGGACAACAAGTTTTAGCTGGAATAGGTAATTTATTTAGAAGTCAACAAAACCAAGTAATCAGTATTACATTAGACCAAGCTATGATATTTCCAACATATGGTGACCAGAGTTTATTTAAAACATTTTTAAATGAAGATAATCCTGATTTTTCTGATAGTAACAAAACATCTTTAAAAGGTAGTGGTGCTATCATAGGTGGTATGAAATACACATTTAAAATACATGGAAATAGTGGAATAACGCATGGTGATACATTCAATGTTATTGGAATACCAAGTAGATATAGACAAAATGGATTTTTTCAAGTTACAAATGTAGCTCATAATATAGATGGTATGTTGTGGACTACAGAAATAGAAGGAACTTTTAGAGCAGGAGGATAGTATGGATGATATGATTAAGAGATATAAAAAGGTAAGCACATTTCAGAACTTTAATCTGAGTGTAAATCCATTTCCATTTGTACCTAAAATAAAGGATGTTGATGTGAAGAGAGGGTATATTTTAAGAAGATTTTCTCAGAAGGTAAATGATTCTCAATCACCCATTGTAGAAGTATCAGAAAACAATTACTTACAATTAGCTGCAAATCCATTGTTTAAAGTAGTAAAAATGAAATGGAGAATCGATGGTACAAAAGAAGAAATAAAAAATTCAAATAGAGCTAGTATATCAGAACAACTATCTAAAATGCCACAATTGAAAAATAGATTAGTAAATCTTTTAGAATATTCAAAAAGATAATATATATAAATAAATAAGTTACAATGAAATATCTTACCGAATTAGAAAAACAACAATTAGAATTTGATTGGAGATACAAAGGAGTATCTATTTTAAATCTATTAACAGAAGAAGAAGTAGATTTATACGCTGATGAATTAGAAAGAATCAGAATCCGTAGACAAGAAGAAGATGAAAACAATGAATGGGGAGAATACGACCCATATATGTATCCGCATAAAGAATCACAACTACTTACAGATTTGATGAAACATCCAAAAGTTATTGAAGCTTGTGAGTTTCTTATGGATTCTAAAATCTTTGGTGTACAAACTTGGGCATATTTTAAACCACCAGGTCAATTAGGTAGAGATATGCATCAAAACATATTTTATACACAATGTAATTCAAATGAAATAATCAATGTTTCTATTGCATTTGATAATCATGACCCAAATAATGGTTCTGTTTGGTATTTAGAAGGTTCACATCACTTAGGTAGATTACCAATAGAAGTAGATGAAGTAAGAGCTGGTTCAAACCCAAAAAATTGGAGAAATGAAAGAGGTAAACCTTGTGTATTACCAGATGACCACAACTTTCCACATATAGATGGATACCTAAGAAAAGGACAAGTTGCATTACTTCATTCAAACGTAGTACATGGTTCAGAAGCCAATACATCAAATAGATTCAGAAAAGCATTTTTAACTGGTTATATTAAAGAAGGTGCTAACTTCGCTAAAGGTAATCATATGAAGAGAGAACCAATAGATGTAGGTTCAGCAAAAATTTCTTAAAAAATCCTTGTATATTCCAATTATTTTTCGTATATTTACTATGTAAATAATTGTGATATGATGACTTCAGATTTTAAAATAAAACAAGATAAAATCAAACAACTACAAAAAGATAAGATAGTTGCTTTGGATAAGATTGATACTTTACGAAAAATGAAAAAAGATTTCCCAAAATCTGATGATGTAAGGTTCTCTCTACAAGATGCTATGACTGATTTGAACAAAATCGATAAACAATTAATGATGTTAGATTGATGAAAAATGTAATTTTTGATTTAGATGGTACTCTTGCTCTTATCGATGATAGGAGAAAAATATCTACCAAAGATAATGGTAAGATAGATTGGGATATATTCTTTGACCCAAAGAATATTGATTTAGATAAACCCAACTTACCTGTAATCAAAGTAGCTCAGATGTTCAAACAGAACGGATTTAGAATTATTATTCTTAGTGGTAGATTAAAAACCACTAAAGATGTTACAAAAAAGTGGTTAGATGATAATGATGTACCATTTGATATTCTAAAAATGAGACCAGATAATAACCAATTTAAGTTTATGCCAGATGATGATTTAAAACAAAATTGGTTAGATTCCTTATTTTCCAACAAAGATGACATATTCGCTGTATTTGATGATAGACAAAAGGTAGTAGATATGTGGAGAAGCAACGGATTGAATGTATTTCAGGTTGCTGATGGAAATTTTTAAAAAATAATTCACTTTTTCCTTGGATTTCTCATTTATTTTTCGTATATTTACTATGTAAATGATTAAAGATTAAACCTTAAAAGTATGAGTAAAAAAGTTAAAATTTCAATTAAAGGAAATGATTTCCTTATCCCTTCGGAATCAATCGGCTATGATTCCTATAACAACAACGAACCTTATGTTTATATGAGAGCTAAAGTTGTTGCTTCAATAATCAAACAATTTGTAAAAAATAACTTTCCTGATATAGTTGTGAGTTCTACCTCTGAGGTATATAGTGGTGGTTCTTCTGTTAGAGTGAATGTGTGTAACAAAGATGGTTCATCGATTCACCAAAATATCTTTGAGCAGATATCTGAGTGGGAGTATATGTTAAAAGGTGGTTCTTTCAATGGTATGATTGATATGTACGAAGATAGAGAAGATAAACCTACTACTGATAATGGTACTCCAATGAAGTACTTCCCTTCTTACATCTTTATTGAGAACAAACCTAATTGGGGTTCTAAATACTACTGGATGAATGAGTGGAATGAGTGGTGTGAAAAAACTATGAATCCAACTGATGAAGAAAAAGAGTGGATTGATAAAATCGTTAACAACTATGGTGGTTGGTTAGGATATAACAAACAATTTATGAGTAAATCAGTTCTTAAAAACATCGACTCTATAATGGGTTGTGAATAAAATATAAAATATGAATGTACTAATAAAACCTAAAGTAACAAAACCCTGGTCAAAAGAAATGTATGATTACAATGATGAGGTGGCTAATATTATGAAACATAACATCGTTGAATCGATTGTTAAGTATCAGAACGATTTCGATAAACTCAATGAACTGATGGTTCTTTGTGGTGGTATCAAATATGGTGATGGATATAGTATCGATGACCTTTACGCAGATGTTCACGATGAAGTTCACAATGTTCAGAACTATTGGTTAAATGAAGAATATCCATACGCAGTTAAGCAAGGATTGGTAGAACCCGTTATGTATGAATTTGTAGGTTATTAATATGAGAATAGGATATAAAAAATTTAAAGAAATTAGAAAATGGTATGGTTCATCTGATTTTGAAATCGGATATGATACGAATGCCTTAACGATTAGATTTGGTTATTGGAAATCTGTTAATTTAGATGGATTAAAAAAACTATTACCAGATTATTTAACAATTACAGAAAATATTGTAGATGAAGATGATGATTGCGGAACACTTTACAATTATGAAATTTCTGATAAAAGATTTGGATAATTAAAATATTTTTCGTATATTAGTATGATGCAACCATCTTATGTAGATTTCGATGAAAAACAATATCATTGGAAATCTGATATTGATTATAGGAAAAATCCTCACTTATATAAGATAGGTAGAGGACAGCAAGGTGTATTAGTATGTGAACCTTATAAATCAGAGATTGGTAAACATTGGAGATTTAAAACACCCAATGTTGCACAAAAATCTGCTGAAACTATTTATAAGATGTTTATCAAATACTTATTAGAAGATGATTTTGTAGGAGCAGATATGGCTAAGAAATATCTTCATATGGGATTCACTCGTAGTAGGAGATACGCAAATCACAAATCAGGTACTAAATGGATAAAACAATTTGGCAAGTGGAAAGTTCTACCACAAGAAGAGGATTGGGATACATCAGAGAAAGCACAATCAGCAGATATATTCAAAAGATATTGGAAGAAAGCAAGAATGCATGGTGGGTATTTAAAAATGAAAGAACAATTTAAGATTGATAGTAGAAAGTAAAATAGAGAAAGACCAATTCTTAGAGTATTGGAATAACGAAGAATCTATAGTTATTCCGATTTGGGAAGATTTAGAAAGACATCCAATGACTTGTGATGTTTCTTTTTTATATGTAAGATTCAAAAACTTAGATTTTGTACTTCCATTTAATCACAACGATTGTGAACCTATAGAAATAGATTTATCCGAATCAAAACAAACAAAATGGATTTGGAACAAAAAAGCATTACTACAAACTGATTTAAAAATACAAAATCAAAAAGATATACAAACCTCCCTTTTCTTTAATGAAAATAAATTATATCCTTTTGGTGAGAAATTAGAAGCTCTAACGAACTTTTACCACCGATTGGGTATGAGGGATGGTTTAGGTAAATCAATCCCTATAATGAAGTTTATGGAAGTATTAGGAGATATCTCTAATGACTTCGGTAATCTTAGACCTACTATTGATTGGATTGATGATACTATGATTCCTATCCTTTCAGATGTAGAACGATTGGGGATTCGGGTCGATAGGGAAAAATTTTTTGATAAGTGGAAAGATAATAAGAAATCACTTTGGTTCTCTCGAGCCTTTACGGAGTACAACCCATACACAATAACGAGCAGACCTTCGAACAGACACTTAGGGATTAATTACTCCGCTCTTAATAAGAAGGATGGTAGTAGAAAGATATTCGTTCCAAAAGAAGGTAAATCATTCGTACAATTCGATTACGATGCCTATCACGTTAGATTGATTGGTAAGATGATTGGTTATAAGTTGCCCGATACATCGGTTCACCAATGGTTAGCAGACCAATATGGTTGTTCGTATGATGAGAGTAAAGGTAGAACATTTAGAATCTTATATGGTGGTGTGAGTGATGAAGATAGAAAGATACCATTCTTTGATAAGGTTGATTCGTATATTAGAAAGATGCACGAAGAATCTATCAATAGAGGTTACCTAACGACACCTAAAGGTAGAAAGATACCATTGGGGTGGATTGAACAACCAACGGCTCAGAAGTACTTTAATTATCTCCTTCAAGCGACAGAAACAGAGTTTAACATTGAAGCAATGAAAAAACTGAAGGATAAGGGATTACCTCTTCCGATTCTGTACACTTATGATTCATTCTTATTTGAGTTTTCACCTGAGGAAAAAGATGTAGTGAAGGAAGTGAAATCCGTTCTCGAAAGTTTTGGATTTCCTACTAAAGTTGAGTTTGGTAATGATTACTCAGAACTTTAATATTTATATATATGAATAAATTTTTAATAAGCTTGTACCTACTATTAAGTGTAGGATTTTTAGAAGCGCAAAACAGAACGGATGTACGAATCAAAAATGATGTATTTAGTGTTTCGTACAATGAGGTATTAGAACAACCTAATTGGGTAGAGTATAATGTAAGAAATATAACTAAAAAATTCGACAGAGGTAGTATGGATTTTTATGTACCTAAAGGTGTTCACACATCAGATAATAATGATTATAGAAATAACGTTTGGGATAAAGGGCATATGGCACCAGCCGCTGCTTTTACCGATACTAAGGAAAACCTAAAAACAACATTCTCATATTTAAATTGTTCCTTACAATTTGATAAACTAAACAGAGGAGCATGGAGAGAGTTGGAAGCTCAAGAAAGAATTTGGGCTAAAGAATTCGGTACGTTAAAAGTTAGAGTGGTTTTAGAATTTAAAGATGGGTATTTGATTTTACCGACTGGTGGGCATGTACCAAGTGGATATTGGAAACATATAACTTTTCCTAATGGAAGAAAAGAATGTTTCTATTTTCCTAACTCTGTCCCAACTAAACATTGGAGTGATTACGAAATACAATGTGAGGTTAGAAGAGAGAAAACTCTCTTTTAATCATATTTATAGATATGGCTGATAACAACCAATTTTTTGAAGATATATTATTAGAATTAAGATATCGCTCTGAGGAGGGATATCCTGATTTTAGTAAACCACAACACATAACAATATTGAGTGAGATACTTACTGAGTGGGGATTGGCTGATATCAAATACGAACTAATCAAAAACTTACTGAAAGAAGAGGAAGAAAAACCATTAGATGATAGAGAAAAAGAAAGAGCCGAAAAAATGGGTCTTAAATGGTTAGGTAAAGGATATGGAAAAGAAGATGGTAAGGGTGTAACTCACAAAAATGTTGATGGTAAGTTGGTAAAAGTTGATAAGGATGGTAATGAAGAACCTGAAAATCAATCAACAAAATTAACATCAAAGGATTTTGATTATACTAAAGATAAGAAAAAAGAAAAAGAAGCAGATAAAACAAAAGAAACTAGAGATGAAAAGCTAAAAAGGTTTGAAGGATTACCCAAAGAAGAAAAAACCAAAATAGACCATAACTCAGCTGATAAGTCTCTTATGATGACCAAAACAGAAGCCAAAGCTCAAGCTCAAAGAACAAAAGCTGGTGAAACACAAAATGTAGGGGCTGGTACTGCAGAATCAAGAGCTGGTGAAGCTATGGTTCATAAAGGTTTAAGATTAATACAAGAAGGTAAATCATTAGATGAAATCGAAGCTGAGTTCACTAAATTAGTAAATTCTGATGACCACATATTAAATTCTAAAGTAGGTAAAAAATGGGTAGGAGCAACAATAGCTTCAATCAAAAAGATTGATGAAACGATTGGTACAGAAAATATCGAAACTGTTGCATGGGATACTGATGCTGGTAGAATGTCTATAGGAGTAGACCCTAACTTAGAAACTTCATCTGATATGTTTGTAAGAACTAAAGATGGTAAAAACTTAGGATTATCTCTTAAAAAAGATGGCAAAGTATTTTTAAATAATGGTGGATGGAAAAAACAATCTGAATTATTATTAAGTGATTTAAAATCACAAATGGGTGAAGAATCACATACAAGATTATCTGAAGCAATGTCAATTAAAGCATATGATGATGATTTAACCGAAAGATTCAAATTTGTTGGAGGTACTATTACTGAAGATGTTATTAGAGAAGATTTTGAAAAACTTAAAAATGATGAGGCAATAATGAAAAAATATTTTGGTGGTTCTAATCAACCAACTTATTTTAGAATTTTAGAAAATCCAAAATCATTATATGAAAGACTCGTTAATGGTAATATGAGTAAATATGACCAAAAGGTAATAGCTAAACTAACACAAGCTTATCACAAAGAGGAATATGACCATCTGAGAGAATCTGAAGCTGCATTAACACAAAGAACATTTGATGTATTGAATAGTGATACAGAAGCTAAAAATGGTATGAATAAACACATCATAAAATCAATGCATATATCCGAAACATTAGGATTAAATCAAAGGGTAAAAGAAGGTGGTGTAGATGGATTCCAAACAATGTATGGTATAGAGCCAGATGGGGCTGTATTAAATGAACAAACATTAGTAAGTTTGTTTGGTTCTAATTTCCAATCTATGTTACAAGAACAGATACAAGAAGTAAGAGATGGTAACAAAGAATATTCTGAGTTAGAACAATTCATTTCAGATTCGATTGAAATCGATTATGATTCAGGTGAAATTTTATTTAGACATGAATCAAATAAAAAATTTCCTTTATTTAAATTACAAGGTAGAGCCAGAGGTATAGGAGCTTCACCTACTATGGAAATGTTACAAACTCCGTTTATGGCACATGCTCTAAAGATGGGAACATTCAATACTGATGAATGGGATTCTGATTCTTTGGAAAAATTCAAAAAAGATATTGAAGAGGTAGAATCTAATTAATCTTTTTATATATTATATTTATAGGTGAATAGAAATACCATAGAGAGATTATTATATGAAGACCCAGTTATTGTGTACGTTTACCACAAAAGAAAAACTTCAAACAACACTACAGGAAATCAGAGAAAAGTATCACATAGTTTACAATTACATTTATGTGTTACAAAATAAATCTGATTTAGATGAGTTGTTTGTAACTTACAACATTGATACGGCATATAAGCCAGAGAAACCATTAGAAGATACTATTTTGGTTCATAGAAAAAAACAATCTAATACATTGTACACAATAAACGCACTTAATGAATTAGTAAAAGAAGAAAACAATGGTGTATTAGATAAATCATTTACTATCGATTGGGAGAAGTTTAAGAATGCAATCATAGTAACAAATGTTGATGGAACTAAAAAAATCAACACAAGAGTATTCGATGTAATAAAATTTTCTTAATTTTATTTGGATATATCAAATTTTTTTTGTATATTAGTACTAAATTATAAAAAGTTATATGAATAAACAATCTGCGGTGGAGTATTGCGAAGAGAAATACCCACAAACTACAAAAGAATTCCGAGCAATCTTAGATGAAATGTACGAAACCTTCTGTAAAAAACAGAGGAACTATGGACCTGGTAATATATCAGTTGGTACATCTTTGGAAACTGAAGATGATATCAAAGTGGCACTTACAGGTCTTTGGTTTAGGAAGAATGACAAGATTCAAAGATTGTTACAATTAGTGGTAAAAGGACAGCCCGATGAAGTAGGTGAAAACATACAAGACACCTATGAAGATTTGTCCGTATATGGTGTAATATCACAAATTGTACAAAGGAAAAAATGGGCAAAATAAATGTTACGTTTTTAGAAAAACGTTATATTTATATATACACCGAGTGGAGGAAAGCCACTTAACATTCAACCATAAAATTTAAACATTAATAACTTAAAGGAGTAAATTATGGCAATTAACATTGACGCAATCAGAGGTAGACTGAACAAACTACAAAACACACAAAAGAAATCTGACAATCTATGGAAACCAACACCTGGTAAACATCAAGTCAGAATCGTTCCCTACAAATTCGAAAAAGATAATCCTTTCATCGAATTGTATTTTCACTACAACATTAACAACAAAACTTATCTCTCACCACAATCATTTGGTAGACCTGACCCAATCGTTGAGTTCGCTGATAGATTGAAGAGAATGGGTGATAAGGAAGATTGGAAAGCTGCAAAACAAATGGAGCCGAAGTTAAGAACTTTCGTACCAATCTTAGTAAGAGGACAAGAAGGTGAAGGAATCAAATTTTGGGGATTCGGTAAAACTGTATATCAAGAAATCTTAGGTTACATCGCTGACCCAGATTACGGAGATATCACAGACCCAAAGAGTGGTAGAGATATTACTATCGAATACCAATCAGCTGAAGAAGCAGGAACTTCATATCCTGTAACTACTATTAGAGTTAAACCAAATCAAACACCATTGGCAGAATCTGCAGATGATGTTACTAAATTTTTAGATGGGCAAACTGAAATCACAGATTTATATTCAGAGTTATCTTACGATGAATTAAAAGGTGTGTTAGAAGGATGGTTAAATCCAACTGCAGAATCTAAAAATGATGATGGTGAACCTTCTGTAGCAGAAGAGACACTTTCTAAAAAACCTACTGAAGAGGTAAATGATTTACCATTTGATGTAGATGAAGATAAGCCAAAAGCAACTAAGAAAACAGATGATGTTGCAGCGGCATTTGATGATTTGTTTAACAACTAATAAACCCCATATATGGCAAAGAAAGATTTAGACTTAGCAGATATCCTAGCTGGCGAGCTGAACAAATCAGCAAAAGACCAGAAGGTAGCATTCTTCTTAGATTCGGATGAAGCCCCAACAAATGTTGAAGGTTGGATTTCGACTGGATGTGCTATGTTGGATGTAGCCATTTCTAATCGCCCATATGGTGGATTACCAGTTGGTAGAATCACAGAAGTTACTGGTTTGGAACAGAGTGGTAAATCATTACTATCCGCTCATTTACTTGCTGAAACACAAAAGCAAGGTGGTGTAGCAGTATTGATTGATACCGAAACTGCGGTAAGTAGAGAATTTTTAGAAGCAATCGGTGTAGACGTTTCTAAATTACTTTATGTATCGGCAGACTCTGTAGAACAAATCTTTGACTTTACAGAAACTATCATCGAAAAGGTTAGACAAACCTCAAGAGATAAATTAGTTACAATCGTAGTAGATTCAGTAGCAGCAGCTTCAACTAAGAATGAGTTGGCAGCTGATTACAACAAAGATGGATATGCTACAGATAAAGCTATTATTATCTCAAAGGCGATGAGAAAGATTACCAATATGATTGGTAGGCAGAAAATCTCCTTAGTATTTACAAATCAACTTAGACAAAAAATGAACGCTATGTTTGGTGACCCTTGGACTACTTCGGGTGGTAAAGCACTTGCTTTCCATTCCTCTGTAAGATTGAGATTGAAGGGCATGGGTCAAATCAAAATGAAAGTGAATGGATTGGATAAGGTTGTAGGTATGAAAGTGAGATGTCAAGTAATTAAGAATAGAATGGGACCTCCATTGAGAGCAGCAGATTTTGAAATCTACTTCGATAGAGGTATTGATAACTATGGTTCTTGGTTACGAGTTATGAAAGATAACAAACTGGTTAAACAAGCTGGCGCTTGGTACACATACATTGATACTGATACTGGTGAAGAAATCAAATTCCAATCAAAAGATTTTATCGAATTGATGGATGAGAGGGATGATGTGAGAGAACAGATTTACAAAAAGATTTGTGAATCAACTATCTTACAATATAAATCAGACACCTTAGATATCGAAGCTATGGAATTGGATACTGAGTTGGCTGGAGAAAATGATTAAATTTAAAATTATGAAAATAGATAAGAAAATTTATGAAATGTTGAAATCAGAAGCATTAGCTGATAAGAACAAAGCTTTATTATCGTTAGAACTACTTGGTAGTTTTCCTGCTGGAATAGGAGACCATTCCACAAAAGATTTTTGGGATAACGCAACGGAAGCTTTAAAATTATTAGCATCCGCTGATGAAAGGTTAGAAACTTTAGAGAAGTACTTTAATGGTAAAGATACTTTAAATGAAGGAGTAACCTATACAACTACAACTACTTAGTATGAAAAAACTCTACAAAGATATTCTCAATTCGGTTGAGAGAGCACATGACCAAAATATCGATAGGAAACGAAATGACCGAGTTCTAATTATCGATGGTCTTAATACATTTATCAGATGTTGGTCATCCATTCCTACAATGAATGATGATGGTGACCACGTCGGTGGTGTAACTGGTGTTCTGAAATCAATAGGTTACGCAATTAGAAATACTCAACCTACGAGAGTAATTGTAGTGTTTGATGGTAAGGGAGGTTCTCAGAAGAGAAAGAAACGTTTTAGTGGGTATAAATCTGAACGTTCAAAGAATAAGTTAAGAGTCAATAGACAATATGCTGATTTGATGAACGAAGAAGATGAAAGAGAATCAATGAAAAGACAATTTGTTTGGTTGGCTGACATTATGAACTATCTACCTATGACAACGATGATTTACGATGGTTGTGAAGCTGATGATGTGATGGCATACATTAGTACACAATTATTGAAAGAGAACGAACAAGCGGTGGTCATGTCTACTGATAAGGATTTCCTACAATTAGTAGATGATACGACCATCGTTTGGTCTCCTACCAAAAAGAAACTTTACAACAAAGAGTTGGTAAAAGAAGAATATGGTATTGAATCTAAGAATCTACTCCTATACAGAGTATTGGATGGTGATACATCAGATAATATACCAGGAGTTCATGGATGTGGTATCAAAACATTAGTTAAAAGATTTCCTGAGATTACCGAAGATAAAAAACTTTCGGTAGATGATTTACTCAGTTTAGCTGAAGAAAAGAAAGGAAAGATTAAAATCTATGATGAGATACTAAATTCAAAAGAACAGATACTAATGAATGAGGAACTAATGCAGTTGCATGACCCAGACATTAGTGGTAACATCAAAATGTCTATATTAGATAGATTTGATGAAGAAGTAAATCCAATCAATAAGTTAGATATTATGAAGGTATTAGTGAAATATAAAGTTACTGATGCATTCGGAAAAAACTTCAACGATTGGTTACGAGATACATTTGGAAATATTATTACAAAATAATTTGGTATTCTCAAATATTTTTCGTATATTAGTAAACATTAAAATATTAAAACATTAATTATGGCATTAGCAATAGCAAAAAAAGTTAAAGGTAAAATGATGGTTAACCCATCACAACTTAAACCCAATCCTAAAAATGCTCATTTGTACAATAACAAAGAGAAGGAATTAAAAAAGCAAAAAGAAATAGCAGAAACCTACAAAGAAAGAATCTCTCAGAAAAAAGTTCCCAACATCCAACCTGTGTTAATTCATAAAGATGGGTTGATTGATTCTGGTCATACTAGATATGAATCAGCTAAAATCGCAGGTTGTGATTTATGGTGTGAATATACTGATGCGGATTATCCAACCGATGATAAACCATTCAGCACTTTGGTGGATTTAGCCGTAAGTAATGTTAGGCGAGAAGTTTCACATTCAGATAGACTCAATGAATTTATAGAGTTTAATAACGCATATGTAAGCGAATTTGGTATCGCTAGACCTACTAAAGATGAAAATATACATCTTAAACAAATGGGAACTTCTAGAGATACTATGAAAAAATTGATAGAAATTAAAAACAATAAACCCGAATTATTAAAAAAAGTTGATGCTGGTGAAATGGCAGTTAAATTTGCTTGGGAAGATGCTACGGGTAGAAATAAAGTTAAGGTTGTTAAATCTAATAATCCTGATAGAGATTGGAGTGAGATTTATGAAGATTCATTCTTTACAAATATGGTGAATAGAGTTTTTAACACAATCAAACAAATGATGGCTTTGACTGTTAAAATTAATAGTGTAGATTATAACCCAGTTATGGACTTTACAAAAGGTACTATTGCTAGTAACATTTCTCATTTGATGGAAACTATTGGTGCTGAATTATTAAAAAGTGAGGGACATGATGTTAGGTGTGCTAGTGGTCATCCCACCGACCCTGATATATATCATAATGATATTGATGATAAGGTTGAGATTAAGGTTACTAACTTTAAGGGTAATTCTACTACTTGGAAAGGTGGTATGGGAATTAGAGAAGGTCAATACATTTTGATGACCTACGATGAGAATATTGAGAGATTGTGTTTGATATTTACTAAGTTAGATGCTAATGATTGGAAATCTGCTGGTATCGGAGGGCACACCTTACCAATTTCAAATGTTTGGGACAACCACAAAGATGATGACGGGTTCAGAATTATCTATGGTGATGTTTTTAAAAACGCAGGTAAGGTTGAATTACAATTAGCTAAGTATTAATGCAGTTTTGGGATACAAAAATTTCATATGTAGATGCTAAGAAGGTGTTGGTGATACCAAATATCACCAATGCCTCTAACATCGAAAAAGATTCTTTTGTAGATGTACTCTACAATCATATCATCGCATTAGATAATGAAGGTGAATATTATTGGAATGTAATCTTACCAAAGGCCGTAAAGAAACTAAACTTAGAAAACGTAAAACAACACATCCTACCATTCTCAGGTGATATGATGAATCAAAGAGCATTCCCACCTGATTTTATTAAGTTAATGAAGGATGTTGATTACGATGTAATCTACTCACATTTACCTGATTGGGTTCAAGTTGGTAGATATAAGAAAAATGTTGATACAAAAATAATTGGATATTGTCATTGGTGGGAAATGAAATCTGCCAATGGAGTTGATAGGAGACCAGGCAAAGCAAAGTGGATGTGGTTACCTATAGAATTATTAGGAGTATCACAAATGGATACTTGTTATCTTAATACACAAGACCAAAAGAACAGAGTATTAGAAGAAGCTAGTGAAACTTTTAGTGAAGAGTTTGTTTCTGATTTAGATAATATTCTAAAGGTTTGGAATTTAGGTGTGGATAAATCTAAGATAATTGAGAAACCATCAGATGAAAAAAGAAATGTTATTGTATTCAATCATAGAGCAGCTGGTTACAAAGGTTATCCTGCTTTTCTAAAGTTGATGAGAGAATACAGAAAACGTAGAGAGGACTTTGTAGTATGGATTCCTCAGTTGGTTGGTAAATCACCTGAGACTTGGATTGATAATACAAAAGTTCCAAAGCATGAATACTACCAAAGATTACAGAATTGTAAAGTTGGTGTACAGATGAGACAAACAAATTATGGTTGGAGTGTAAGTGGTACGGATTGTATGATGAATGGTACTCCAATGATATTTCAGGACTCATTGTGTTATAGAGAGATTGACCCATATGGGTTATTCTTCAAAAAGAAAACAGAATTTTTCGATTTGTTAGATAAAATGTTGGATGATGATATATTTAGACTTACCCACGAACTTCGTTCTTTAGAAAGAGCAAAAGAATTATCTACAAACGAAGGTAAAATGATTAAAGAACTTCATAAACAGTTAAATACTTAATGTACCAAAACGTATATTATCAAAGAGAAAAAAACTTAGTTCACCTTTGGGATGATAAATTAGGATATCGTTCTTTTCCATACACTCGTTATGCGTATGAAAAAGCAGATAAAGGAGAAGCAGTATCTTTGTACGGAGATAGATTAACAAAGATTTACAAATTCTCAAAAGATGACCCTAACTTATTTGAATCAGATGTACCTGAAACGACTAGAGTATTAGTAGATACTTACACCGATTCAGATTTACCATCAGAAGGACACGTAATTCTTACATATGATATTGAGTGTGAGATGGAAAGTGGTTTACCAAATCCTGAAGAAGCTAAGAACGAACTAACTTCTATCGCATTACATGATTCAGCAACCAATCAGTATTGGGTGTTAGTAATGGATAAAGATGGTTTGATGGTAGAGAAGAAAACCGATAAAGCAATCGTAATCCCATTCAAAGATGAAAGGGATATGTTAATGAAGTTTTTAGAACTTTATGAATACATAAATCCTACGATTGTTACTGGTTGGAATATTGATTACTTCGATACACCTATGTTATACAATAGAATCAAAAGATTGTTAGGTGAAAGACACGCAAACAGATTATCACCGATTGGTAAATGTTTCTGGTCACCTTACAGAAAAAGATTCTTTATGGCTGGTGTATCTTATTTAGATTATTTAGCACTTTACAAAAACTTTACTTATACAGAGTTGGATAATTACCGATTAGATTCTATTGCTAACAAAGAGTTAGGGAGAGGAAAGGTAGAATATACAGGTAACTTAGACCAACTATTCAGAGATGATATAGAGAAGTTCATTGAGTACAACTTAGTTGATGTTGAATTGGTTGTTGATATGGATAGAAAACTACAGTTCATCGATACTGCTAGAGGTATCTGTCATGCAGGTCACGTTCCATATGAGGATTTTGTTTATTCATCAAAATACTTAGAAGGAGCATTGTTATGTTACCTAAAAAGAAAAGGTATCGTAGCACCCAACAAACCTGCTGATAGACAGGAGAGGATGCAAGCTCTAAGGGATAACAATGAAGAGAAATTCATTGGAGCATATGTAAAAGCACCTATCGTTGGTAAGTACGAATGGATTTATGATTTGGATTTGACTTCTCTATATCCCTCTATTATTATGACTATTAATATCTCACCTGAAACTAAGGTTGGTAAGATTGAAGATTGGAGTGTAGAGGATTTCGTAAAAGGTAAAAGAGATACATGGATTATTAACGGAGATACAATTACGCAAGAGAATCTCAAAAAGTTCTTTGATAAATCAAAGTTTTCAGTAGCATCAAATGGTGTATTATATAGAACAGATACAGTTGGTTGTATACCTGATATCTTAGATATTTGGTTCAATCAAAGGGTTGAGTTCAAAAACGAAATGAAAAAATATGGAAAAGCAGGGAACAAAGAAAAATATGAATGGTATAAAAAACGTCAGTTGGTTCAGAAGATTCTACTTAACTCTTTATATGGTGTGCTTGGGCTTCCTGCCTTTAGGTTC
>CEVH01041247.1_pt1 | contig 49032 bp, 50 predicted proteins | sample 356521 | NCBI WGS metagenome assembly CEVH01 (sample SAMEA2623446, study PRJEB7988) | marine metagenome | isolation source: saline water (ENVO:00002010), including
TTCTGGTCCGCTCGGGACCATTGAGTTCCGTGCGGACCTCCAGAAATCGAGCATCCGCGAGTCAGACCACAGGAAGTGGTGTGTGGCGCAATCGATGCATGGAGGCGTCGTTTGCGCCACCGAGCGGCGGCTCAATATCGCTTCGTTCGGCGCCTTACAAGTGGGTAGGGCTTCATTAAGAAGCCCCTGATCCTACTGCCGCCTTCCAGTTGGCCCTCCCGTGTCTCGGGTGCGCGGCTCCGCCGCTAGTGATCATCGTGATCACGAAAGAGTCTACGACTCTTTCTGGTCCGCTCGGGACCATTGAGTTCCGTGCGGACCTCCAGAAATTGAGCATCCGCGAGTCAGACCACAGGAAGTGGTTCGTGCCACCGAGCGGGGGGCTCAATATCGTTTCGCTCGGCGCCTTACAAGTGGGTAGGGCTTTAAGAAGCCCTTGATCCTACTACCGCCTTCCAGTTGGCCCTCCCGTGTCTCTGGTGCGTGGCTCCACCGCTACGAATCACACATTCGTCGATGGTTTCCATTTCCCTGTCTGCCATAGCTGAAACCCATCGGATTTCCAGGCCTGGTCCATGTTGCCCGTTTCTATAGAAGAAACTCCGTTCCTTTTTCCGGCCCCTTCGTAGTAGAGAACGGCCAACGCTGCCCTGGCCCTGTCAAGGGTATTCCCATCTACGGAAGGCTGCCAGTCCGCCATCTCCTTCTCAACAAAGGCAGTGGAGAAATCTCCGCTCTGAAAGGCAGGCCGATCCAGGATGGCTTTTAGATATTCCAGATTACTTTTGGGACCAAACAGAACTACCTCATCCAGGGCCTGTCGCAGGTTTACAATGGCTTCCATCCGGCGGCTACCCTGACCGATTATTTTGGCTATCATAGGGTCGTAGAACAGAGAAACTTCACTACCTGACTCCACTCCGGAGTCCACCCGGATATCCTGAGGGCATTGAAATCTATGTACCCTCCCTGCAGAAGGTATAAAGCCTGCGGCCGGATCCTCTGCGTAGAGCCTCACCTCCACAGCATGTCCTCTGAGCTGGATTTCAGATTGGTCGGGTAAATGGGACGGATCCATGGCTACCAGGATTTGATCTCTCACCAGATCCCGGCCGGTGACAATCTCGGTTACCGGATGTTCCACCTGCAGCCGGGTATTCATTTCCAGAAAATAGAAGGATCTGGTTGTATCTGAGTACACGAATTCTACGGTGCCGGCCCCTCTGTAATCAACAGCTCGGGCCGCTTTTAGAGCTGCCTCGGTAATGGATGCTCTATCCGCTTCGGTTAGAGCCGGGGAGGGGCTTTCTTCGATGATTTTTTGATGTCTGCGCTGAATGGAGCATTCCCTTTCGAATAGATGGATGCAGTTTCCCTGTCCATCGCCAAAAATCTGGATCTCAATATGCCTGGGGGTCTCAACAAACTTCTCCAGGAACACTCCATCGTCCGCAAATGCGGATCCGGCCTCCCTTCTGGCCGAATCTATGCCTTCCAGAAGCTCTTTTTCTGACTGAATCAGGCGCATTCCCCTTCCACCTCCTCCAGCTCTCGCCTTTACAAGCAGTGGATACCCGATATCTCGTGCAATTGCCTTAACTGCATCGTCACTTTCGGGGAGCTCATTGTTACCGGGCACTACTGGCACCCCATGGGCTTCCATAATCCGCCTTGCTTCTACTTTGTTTCCCATAGAGGCGATAGTTTCCGGCGAAGGTCCGATGAATGTAATACCGTTTTCTTCAATGGCTCTTGCAAAGGATTCATTCTCGGATAAAAAGCCATAACCGGGGTGCACTGCATCGGCCCCGCTACGTTTACATGCTTCTATGATGGCCGGTATGTTGAGATACGATTGCGAAGGCTCGGATGCACCCAGATAGATCGCTTCATCGGCCAATCTTACAGCAGGGCTGTTTCTGTCTGCATCTGAATATACGATAATGGATGTAAGCCCCATGTTTCGGATCGTTTGAATGATTCTAACAGCAATTTCTCCTCTATTGGCTATAAGAATGCGTCGAATGGCTTTCATTGATCCCAGATGGACAAAAATGCCTGTAAAATCCAGCGTTTCTTTGCTTTCAGGGGGCTCCATTCACCTTATTTATAGCAATGAAGTAGCACCCGGGTGTTGTTTCTATACCACAGATACGATTCAAATCGGAACTACAGCTTGCCAAAATTGAGGACGAAGGCTCTTATCCTTGCCCAGTTGGATGCTTTTATGTTTGCTCGATAAGTCGTTACACCAGGCGAAGCAGAAGACAGAGAAACATAGGACGTCGGGCAGGGCGAATGCCCGATTGAATACAGAGGTACTTGTAATGATTCAGGCACGGATAAACGTTAAAAATCCATTTTTTTGCTATCTATAAGTGCGCGAAGGCGAAATTCGCATGCGATATCGCCTTCGCAGACCCAAAAAGTGCCTTTTTTGCAATTTTTTTTCCAATGAAAGGCGATGAATTGCAAATTTGATTGACTTCGCTTCGTTTTAACGTCTATGTTTCGAGAAAATTAAAAGAGAGGTTAGCCCGATATGAGACATTGGTCAGACCTGAGCGAAAAAGAACAAAGAGAAATCGAGAAGCAGTATGCGCAAGGCAAAGAGCCAGGCGATATTGCTCCCGCTTACGGCCTAAAGCCAAAGCAGATTTCTGACCAGGCTTATCGAAAGAAGTGGACCCGTCCTGGCATGGCTCGAAAGAAAGCCACTGTTAAGAACGCGGTAAAAAAGAAGAAAAAAGCCGCTTCCAAGAAGAAAGCTGGAAAAAAGAAGGCAGCCAAAAAGAAGAAGACTTCTAAGAAAAAGGCAGCGAAAAAGAAGACTTCAAAGAAGAAGGCAGCTAAAAAGCGCCGTTAAGTCTTCAATAGAAAGGGGGAACCAGTGGTTCCCCCTTCTTTTATTAGTTCGATGCATTCCGGACATGCGGAACTGAAAAAAGCATCGAATTCCTGTCCTCAAGACCAGTTCTCTCGGCTGGATCGACGTAAAGGAAGTCCCGGAAAAGGTCGATTCTTACTATACCATGATCCGCAACCTAATATTGCTGCTTGCAATACTTTCTGCAGTAACCTATTGCCAGACTACCGAAGCTCCGGCACCGGAAAGGGAAGTAACCCAACCCGCGGAAACCGGCCGAGCCTATCTTGGAATAATGTATCAGGAAGATGCCATGGGCGTGAGAATCGTTCAGGTATTTCCGGGCAGTCCTGCCGAGGAAGCAGGACTGGAGATCGGCGACTTGATCGTTACGGCCAATGGATTTCCTGTTCTGGGCACCTACACACTGAACAAGCGAATACTGTCCCTTAGTCCAGGTGATGAAGTTAGCGTAGAAGTGATGAAGCGAAATGGGAATCGGGAGCTGAAGAAAGCGACTCTGGCTCCTCTGCCCGAAAGGTACAAAGAGCAATACAACAATAATTCCGGATATCCTAATTGAGACGTCACTATACTCAACCTGTGGACCGCCTGGAGCTGGCGGACTGTCAGGCTCTGGTGGATCTGGCCATTCTCGAGGATGCGCCAGCCGGGGATCCAACCACAGAAGCTGCTTTTGAAGAGAAGCAGATGTCCAGCGCCCTTTTGATACCGCGTGAGCCGGGAGTTTTCTGCGGCAATGCCATAGCAGAGCATCTATTAACCCGTTATCGCAACCTTACTGGCTATTCTGTAGATCTGGAAAGCTATCTGAAAGATGGAGAATGGTTCGAAAGCGGACAGAAGCTAATGAGTCTTACTGGTTCCTTACGCGGAATTCTTCGCCTGGAAAGGCCTTTTTTGAATTTTCTGCAGTATCTCTCAGGCATTGCCACAACGGTGCACAGGGCCGTGGAACAGGCCGGCGAAGGAATCGAAATTCTGGATACTCGCAAGACCCTTCCCGGGTACCGTCGCCTGGCAAAGTATGCGGTGTACTGCGGAGGTGGGACCAATCACAGGATCCATCTTTCCGATATGGCGATGATCAAAGATAACCACGTGCAGGCAGCAGGTTCCATCGCAGCAGCTGCAGAGCGAATTCGAAAGAAGTTTCCGGACCTACCCATAGACATTGAAATAGATACCCTGGATCAGCTGGATGAAGCCCTGCAGCAGTCGCCGGATGTGATTTTACTGGATAATATGAATGGAGGCCAGATTCGTCTCGCTGCCAGTCGAATACGGGAGGCATCCAGTGAGATACGAATTGAAGTGTCCGGTGGATGGACCCCGGATATGCTGAAAGAGATCAAGGATGCGGGGCCCCTGGGAGTAAGCATGGGATATATCACCCATACTACGCGATTTCTGGATCTAAGTCTGGAAATACGATAGTTTCAGAGGCGAAGGGAATAGTCCATGAACGAGAAGCAGCTCTACAATGAAGCCCTGAAGCAGGCGAAATCCGGTAAGCTGGATGCTGCTGTGAAACTATATCTGAAAGCAATTCAACAGAACCCATCCTTTCGTCCTGCACTGATGAATCTTGGGGCAATCTACGGAAAGCTTCGACGTCCCGAGCAATCTATTCAGTACTATGAGGCCGCATTGAAGCTTCAGGCGGATGAAGCTGTGCATTTCAATCTGGGAAGCGAGTACTATCAGACAAAAAAATATGAAGTATCTGCGGCCCATTTAATCGCATGTCTGAAAATCAATCCAAAGTTCTTACGGGCCCATATTCTTCTGGCTTATGTTTACGAAGCACGATCTCTGTCTGAAAAGGCTGAAGTTTACTTTCGAAACGCTCTCAAGCTCCAACCCGGTAGCAGAATCGCTGTTCTGGGACTTCTATTGAATCTTTCCGAGCGAAAGAAATACAAGGAAGCTCTGGCTGTATGCGAAGCTTTTTTGAAGCAGGTCCCCGGAGACGAAACAGTCCATGGTTTGCGAGCCGGGCTCTTAATGGAAACCGGCGATTACCAGGCCTCCACCGAAGAATTACAGAGGCTCAGTCGAGAAGCTTCTGGCTATCGTAGCTTCAGCGAGCATATCGGAAAGGCAAGAGAATCCAGCGAAGAAGAGTCACAGGCATTCTTTGAAGGAGTAAGGGATAGAATCCAGGATCGGTCCAGAAGTCTTCGCTCCAGGATTGAAGAAAGGAAACGAGCCCGGGCAGCCGGTGAGAAGCTGGACACAGCGGAACTGAAAGACGATGCCAGGGATATGATGGATCTGAGCCTTATGTACCTATTTTCCGGGGAATCGGAAAAGGCGATGCAATTTTTAGTGCAGGCCAGAAAGCTGAAAGATCGCTCCGGAAATTCCTGAGCCGGGTTTTTGAACCTGGATATCACACACCTCCGGGCATTCATTTGGCTGGTTGAAAGACTCTCATCTACCTCTGAATGCCCTCCTCAGAAGAGGCTCTAACGTATTGCATCCGGCAGAATCGTAACATGATAGCATCTTTGATTTCTTTCATAGATCGCATACAGAATGCCTTCCTTCTGGAGCTGCAAGAGGGTCTCAGCTAGCGCCGCCCTGAACTGCCTTCGCAGGGAAGCTCCCAGAAGAAAGCCAGCTCTCAGGCGCATTTCATCCATGGAATTTTCGAATTCTGAAGCTTCGTCCTTCGATTCTTCCTCGGCCCCGCGCAGGTTTACATAGAAGCTATCATAAAAAAGATCGAAGCTAAGTCCATAGCTATGGGAAGAAACGAAGGAGGCATTAGCATTACGCTCTCTAAGGTCCTTTTGATAATGCACCGGTCGAAGGGCAGAGGAAATAGCAAACTTGATGATTACCGGTTTAAATTGATCCTTGCTGTCCAGGTTTCTATGCAGCACTTTCTGGAATCGCTCCGCCAGAATGAGAAGTCCTTTATGGGCCGCCGGATGCAGGTAGCGATGCTCCTTCTTTACATTGTAAAAATAGTATGGCGTAGATTTATCCTGCTCCAGAGAAACCAGGGTCCCTTCTTTGCTCATTGACTGAATTTCATCTACGCTTCCTACCGGTTCCAGCCCTGCTTTATCTACAACCTGAAGATGTTCCTTTAGAAGGAACCGACGTAGATCAGCCTCTTTGCCACCATCACTCCAATCTTCGTAGATGGGAAGATTCTCTATATAGAATCTCTCTGTGTCATAAATCTCCTGGCGAAAACCATCCAGATTCTCTACCATCTCCTTCTGGCGGGTATCCAGAGAATAAAAGTGGTAGTAAACTGCTCCGCATAGAATAAGCAGAAACAGGGATGATACGGTCAGGAGGGACTTCATAGTCCCAGAGCAGCGATTCAGCCTCTACGATCCAGTAGAAATCGGACTATGTAGGTTGTAGCATTTAGCTCGGCTACAGGGTCATCCGTGCCGCCCGGCCAAACATGTCCCGTACGAGGGAGTTCCAGGTATTGCACTGAATGGGTTTCGCAGCTGAACTGCTGGGACTTTCGCTGAAGTTCCGGCGGAAGATACTGCGGTGAATTGCGACCTGTGGATGTACATTGCCCCATCCACTGTAGCAGCGTCTGGCTCACGGATGTGGAACGGCTGATGGTAGAGTAGGGAAGGTCCCGAATGGTTCGGTTGGGTGGAATCACCGGATCCTGCCTACCGGTAATATATAGCAGGTCCTGACGTTTCCAGTCGCTGGGCTCCAGCCAGGAGACACCGGCTACCACAGCCACTCGACTGAAAAGGTCTGGCATTTCCCTGGCCAGGCGAAAGGTCATGGATCCGCCATTGGAAAAGCCTGCAATATGTATTTCCTTTTCGTCTACCGGAAGCTTTTCCATTACATGTTGAATCAGGCTGCGAATGAACTGAAGATCGTTTTCTGGATGCTCGCCTGCATATCCTCGCCCGGTTCCATCGGACCATACCCGGGGGTTTTCTGCATCCGCTCTTTGAGTAGGATTCAGAGGCATAGCATCCGGATACACTGCGATGAAGCCTCGTTGCTGCGCTGCTTTACTCATACCTGATTGAATTGCTACAGATTGCCCGTCGCTTCCCGAGCCATGCATTACGATGATTACCGGAAGCTTGCGGCTTTGAAATCCACTGGGAACATAGATTCTAGCCGTTCTACGAATATCGTCAATTTTCACCGAGTAATCCTGGATTTCGCCGGGTAACTCTGGCTGTATGGAAGGGGCGGCCCTGCAGGCTGAAAAAAGGAATCCAAGCATTGTTATAAGTAGAAAGGAGCCAGTAAGATTCGGGATACCGGGAAGCCCTTTCTTGCCTATCTGACGCTGATAGGCCTTTGTCGGGATCCCTTTAGCATTAGAGTCTGTATCAAGAACCTCCGTACCTCTGTAAGTTACGGATTTCTTTTCAAATCTTTCTAGAGTATAAGCTTTCATAACCCTGTACCCGAATTAGACGGGAGCACCACTTCTGGTTTCGGCAAAATTGCTTCCGAATTCAGGAAATGTAACCTTTTACATGAAAAAGTTAACGGAAAAAAGTGAACCCCAATTAGGCGGATTCCAAATTTTTTTCATTCCAGGCCCGCGGCTATAGAGCAAGGTTACTATAGAAATCTTCCAGTACTTCTTGAAGAGTATCTGGCATTTCTTGATGAGGATTGTGACCGCTGTCCAGTTCTACAGGTTTGAGATCCTTGAAGTGCGAAAGTATTTCCTGGATCTGATCCTCCGGAGGTTTCAGAGGACTGTGCTTTCCATAGATAAAAAGTACCGGACATTGAATCCGCCTCCAGAGCTCACGGCTGAGATCCGGAGGAAAGGGAACAGGTAGCATCCGATTTCTCAAAGATGGATCATGCTTCCATCTGAATTTGCCATCCTTTTCATCGGTCCAGAGCCGAGCCAGTACCTGCCGGTTTTCTTCCGGTATTCTGGGATGGGCACGGGAAAGCAACTCTTCGGCCGCTTTAATAGAAGACATGGGATTATCTCGGGGAGGTCTTTCCTTTCGCAGTTTCTGAACCCATTCACCCATGCGATCCGCTTCCTTGTCCACTGGCCATCGACCGGAGAAGCCTTCCAGTAGTACAAGCGAGCGAATTTCCCCGGGAACCAATCCTGCATGCCTTGCCGCCAGAGCAGAGCCCATGCTGTGGGCCATTATGTGATATCCTTCCGGCGCAACTTCGGCTGTGAACTGAATAAAATCTGCAAGAAGCATGGCCGAGGAATAAAACCATCCTTCGGGAAGGTTGGGCGAATCTCCATGGCCTCTCCAATCGGGAGCAATCAGGTTAAACCTGCTGGAAAGATATTCTTCCTGAAAATAGAATCCTCGACCAGTATCCTGAAATCCACTTAAAAGCAGAATCGTCTCATCCTTTCCATTATCTCTGTAGAAGTAATGGAACCGTCCCTTGAAATCCTTGCTATCCAACTCGCGAATCTGCACCGGAATCTCCTAGTAGGGAATGGGGAAGTCCCGGCGAATCGTTTCTATTTGCTTGAGAAGATCACTTGAAAGCTTCAATTCGAAGGCCTCCAGATCGGAGTTCAGTTGATCCATGGTCGTTGCGCCAATGATTACCGATGTCATAAAATACTGCTGGTGAGCGAAAGCTAGGGCCATATGGTTCAGCGAAATATCATTTTCCTTTGCCAGCTTGGTATAGGCTTCCACCGCCGCATGGGCCTGAGGAGTATTTCTTTGATTATGCCGTGCGGACTGAATTTTCCATCGGCTACCTTCCGGTATTTTTCCGTTTCTATATTTGCCGGTGAGCATCCCGGTAGCCAGGGGCGAATAGGCGAGGAGAGATACATTTTCATACATGGACACTTCTGCCAGATCCGGTTCAAAAAGTCTGTAGAGCAAACTGTATTCATTCTGAATGCTCTGCATTCGCGGAAGCTTGAATCGCTCGGCAAGCTCCAGATACTTCATGGTACCCCAGGCGCTTTCGTTGGAAAGACCTGCGTGGCGAATCTTGCCTGCCTGGATTAATTCTCCCAGGGTTTCCAGCACTTCATGCAGATTCTCGGTGATGCTGGATGTCTCCTTTTTGCCAGGAGAGAATCGCCAGAATTGTCCAAAGTGATAGAAGGGACGGTTAGGCCAGTGAAGCTGATAGAGATCCAGATAATCTGTCTGCAATCGCTTTAAAGAGTCATCCACGGCAGCCAGAATATTCCTTCGATCTATGATTGCATTTCCGTCTCTTACCCATCGCAGACCCCGGCCCGCTACTTTGCTGGCCAGAATGATCTTTTCTCGCATACCGGGACGAGAAGCCAGCCAGTTACCGATCATTGTTTCCGTCTTCCCGTAGGATTCCGGGGAAGGAGGGACCGCATACATTTCTGCTGTATCAATGAAGTTAATACCAGCCTCCACGGCACGATCCAGCTGCTCATGTGCTTGTGCTTCCGTGTTTTGATTGCCGTAGGTCATGGTACCCAGACAGGCAATACTTACTTCAAGATCGGTGGTGCCCAGCTTCCTCTTTTCCATTGCCCCAGATGAAAGCAGGGGGGTATCTACTCAAGTGAAAAGTGCGCTGTAAGACAGCTTATGTTCGGGGCTTATTGGCGGATAGTAGCGAAAACGTGGGTCCAGTGATTGGTGGCCGAATAGTGACCTATACCATGTTCTCTCAGTTTACAGTTTTCTATGTTCTGTCTGTGGCCGCTACTATTGAGCCAGCTATTCAGGACTTCAGTTGCCGTTCGCTGGCCGTAGGCAATGTTTTCCGCAGCCCAGGAGTAGCGAATGCCTGCCGACTTCATTCTATCGAAAGGAGACTGACCATCCGGATTGGTGTGCGAAAAGAAATCTCTGGCGGCCATATCTCTGGAGTGATTTGTAGCAAGTTTCTGGAGCTTTTCGTTGATTTGCAGAGGAGGGCATCCCACTTTTTTTCTGTGTTCATTCACCAGTTCTGCGAATCGCTTTTCGGACGCGCTCAGGGAAACCTGCGCGGAATCGGAAGGCTCAACGTCAATCGGCGGATGAGGCTGGATCGTGCCGGTATCTGGATCCACTTGAACTCTTCGCTGCTGAATTTCGGATCCACTACAACAGAGATTCAGCAAGGTAATCAAGGAGGCCAGGAAAGCAGCAGCGCGCATAAGGCTATAGACGATGTAAATGGTTGAATCGGCGTTTCTTTATTTGAGCAAATCCAGCATCTGGCCCACCTGAATGTGCTCTTCCAGAGGATGTCGCAGGCTGCGATCCCGATATATTTCGTAGCGATTCCTGCGGCCCTGCTTGATTCGCCGAAGAACTCCGGCCTCTTCCAGGTCCAGAACAATGCCCTGAACAGCCCTTTCTGTGATATTTACTAGCTGAGCAACATCCCGGAGTCTCATGTCCGGATCTCTGTAGAGGCACAGTAGAACGTGGGAGTGATTACTCAGAAAGGTCCATTGAACCTGAGTATGCGGACTTTTCAGTGTATTCTTCTGCTTCATCTCCATAATGCCCTTCTCCAATCAAATCCAGGTGTGGCTTCACACCCACTGGTATTTTCCGATCTGTCGCATTACCGAAAATACTTCAAAAGTCTGACCTCATTTCCTTTTTCGTTGTACTCAACAAGGTCAAATGCATTACGAGTAATCATGATTCCTCTTCCATGCAGCGGTAACTCTTCACTCTCGGAAACAGTCAATTTCTTACCCAGAATTGCATGATCGAAGCCCGAGCCCTGATCCTGGATACGATACACCACTCCAGCATCGTCCAGATTGTAATCCACGGTAACGGTACGTTCCCGGTATTTTGGATCGGTCTGTCTCATGGCAATGAATTCGCTGTAATTACCGGAAGACAGTTCCTGGCTCTTTTCTTCAAAAGTGATGGCCAGGTTCCCATGCTCGATTGCGTTGATCAGTATCTCTCTCAACCCGATGCGAATCATTGCAGTATCCGAAACATCTATGTACCTGGGTAAATTTCGCACCAATCTCTGAGAAAGCTCCTCAACTGCAATCAGTTCATTGCCCAGATTAAAAGTAAGTTGCTCTTTCTGTAAAAATTGCAGCAAATAGTCCTCTTTCAGAGGAACCAGACGACCCAGGATTTCCCAGTCCTCTTCGCCCTGCATCTTCTGTAGCGTGAGCTGGAACTGCACCGGTTGAGCATCTTTCTTGCTCCTGACCGGGATCTTCATTTGAAGATTATCCTTTTCCTGCTGAAATACTTCGAATCGCTCCCGGAAGAACTCCAGGGTTCTGTACTGATCCGCAGGGTCTCCATGGATCAAAGACTCAATGTGCTTCCCTTCGAGCTGCTCCGGTCCAATTCCCAGCTCCAGGCGAGAGGCTCTACTAGCCAGAAGGATTACTCCTTCGGAATTAATCGAAAGAATTACATCCCTGGAGCCATCAATCAAATGGCGATACCGTCGCTCCGAGGTTTTCAGGCGCAGGTTTGTGCGATTCAACGTAGCCAGATTATGACGCAGCTTTCTGTTGAGATTTTCCACCATATCGTTTAGAAAAAATAGCCTGTTCGCTATGCGAAGCGCAGAGCCGCCCACAAAGATTAGAAATACATATCCAATGGTTCCCTGGTTTCCCCGGCCCTGGGAGGCATTCACAATGTCCAGGATACCGGCCATGGCCACCACGATGGTTCCCAGAAGCAGATTTCCCGGCACGGTATTCAGCATGGCTTTCTTGAATGCCTCGAATCCGCCGTAACGTAGTTGAAACAATCGAACGTAGCGCCAGAATCTAAATGGAATGGCGATCAGAAAATAGAACAAAAATAGAATGGCGAGCACGCGCCAGAACGTAATCAAATCCTGGAGAAAATTAACGGAGGGCCAGAGAAGAGCCAGAATCAGAATTCCATGACTGCCCCAGAGCAACCTCATGAGCCAGCGATGGATGCCACCCTGAGCTGACTGGATGAAGGATGCCAGGGAAGGAAGAAGCAGAAACACTGAGCAAAGCTCAATGCGAAGCGTAATATAATACTGCGGCAGAATATTATATATGAGAGGGGACTTCGCAAAAAGCCAGATCGCCATAAAAATGGCAAACAGCCCGAAGAAAACATTGTAGCGATCTCTCTTTTTCTGTAAGAAAAAGAGCATGTGAAAGAAGCCCAGGGCAAAGTAGATGCTGATGAGAGAAAGACTTATGGCTTCGGATTTATCATCTACAATGGCCTGATATTCCAGGATGCGATAGGGACCGCCATAGTACAGGCCGGTTTCCAGGTTCACCGGATCACCGCGAAACTGAAACAACAGACAGTTCTGACCTGCAGTAAAATACCGAACATCCAGGGGATACACCAGGCTTCTTCGACTCCTGGATTCGGGAGCATCCAGATTGCTGAATACACGGTTGCCGTTTAGATAGATGGCCCATTTTTCGCCAATGTGTGCCAGTTGCAGTGCAGGTGATGTGAGTTTGTCCAGTTCTGAATCATTTAGATCAAAGCATAGCTCCATGGAGAAATCTTGCATGGGAAGATCCTGGAGCTGCACCGGGGATCGCTTTGGCATCCCGGAAAAGTCCAGGGAATGCATTCGAATGGACCGCTGATTCGTCGCGGCAGGTATTTTGACCCATTGCCTGGATTCGAGGTCCTCTCCTGGATTTACCAGCCCAACTGTGGCTCGAGCATCATAGCGGTTTAGATTGATTTCAGTAGAATCATTGCCTCCTGTGCACTGTGCCAGAAGTACAAGAGCAACAATTAGTAAGGAAATCGTCCGTGACTTAAAAAATTGGTTTCGCATTGGCCTGTTGCTGATAGAGCCCTGACTTCCTTTTCAGATTACTTTACCAGAAGAATCACTGCCATGCATCCCAGACCTTCTCCGCGGCCAAGGAAACCCATTTTTTCTGTAGTGGTGGCTTTGATTCCGGTACTTTCTTCCGCAATTGCAAGCAATGAGGCCACTTTTTTTTTGATCTCGGGTCTGTAAGGAGCCAATTTTGGCCGCTCTCCCATAACAGTAAGATCCACGTTCTGGACTCTAAATTGCCGGTCCTGCATTTCCTTGAGGGCCGTTTGCAGCAACAGGGCGGAATCTGCATTCTTAAAGGCCGGATCCGTATCCGGAAAGAATTCCCCCAGGTCTCCCAGAGCCAGAGCTCCCAGGATTGCATCGGTAATTGCATGCAGAATAACATCGGCATCGCTATGGCCCTTCAGGGCCAGCTGGCCCGGAATTTCCACGCCTCCCAGAAGAAGTGGCCTTTCCGGATCTTCAATCAATCGATGAAAGTCAATGCCCTGGCCAATCCGAAGGTCCATGGTGCCTGTTTTTCGTCACAGGTAAATTGTGTCGATAAACTACCCGGGCTGACTGCCGCTGCCCCGAATCTGGCGGATCACCATCATCTGACCCGCAGTAACATCAGCGCTCGAAACGAGAGCATGAAAAGCAGAATCAAGTCGGTATCCCATCAGTTGGATGGAATACGGTTTAAAGTGTTTTCCAGTTCATTCATGAACTCGCCGAACTGTTTCCAGTCTCCTCTGCCAGCAGCGCTTCTGGCCTGACGCAACGCTTCTTTGGCCTGCCTTACCAGTTGCTTGGGATCCACAGCAGTGGAGGGTGCATTCTCGGCTCCCGGCTCGGAAGTGCCCGTGCGATTTCTGGCCACTGCCTCAATTGCCTCCTGCAGGGTATTTCGCATGGCGATGCTGGTGCCGCTGGCAACAATCACTCGTTTTAACTCAGGAAAGGGGCTTTCATTGGACTGCAGGTAGAGCGGTTCTACATAAACCAGCTCATTTTCTATGGGCAGTACCAGAAGGTTGCCGCGAATTACCGATGAACCCTGTTGATCCCATAGGGAAATCTGCGGTGAGATTTCTGCATCCTGGTCGATGCGTGCTTCAATCTGCATTGGACCGTAAATCTGTCTGGAACGCGGAAAATCGAATACCAGGATTTCGCCCAGACCGCGATCCGCATCGCAGCGAACACCCATCCAGGATACCAGGTTCTGTTTGTTCTTGGGTATAAAAGGAAGCATGATTACCGTTTCCGGTTCCTGTTCGCCGGGAAGCTTCACAATAGCATAATATGGCTCAACCATTTGCTTGTTGGAATCATAGAGCTCCTGAGAAATCTCCCATCGGTCCTCTCTATTATAGAAGACCTGGGGATCTTCCATATGATAGTCTGTGTAGATAGAGGCCTGGATCATAAAGATCGCTTCCGGATATCTCAAGTGAGCCTTTAGAAACTCCGGAAATTCAGACATGGGCTGAATAAGATCCGGCAGGAACTTCTTATAGGCTGCAAGTACCGGATCCTTTTCATCAATGGAAAACATGCGTACTTTTCCGGAATAGGCATCGATTACGACCTTCACCGAGTTGCGGATGTAGTTAATTCCACCGAATCTGCGAAGGTTCAGTCGATTGGACATGGAAGCAAGAAATTCGGGATTGATGCGAGCGCTGTACGGAAATCTTTGCGATACTGTATAGGCATCCAGTATCCAGTAAAGCTTACCGTCTTTTCCTACAACAGGATAGGCATCTTCATCAAATTCCAGGAATGGTGCAAGTCGCCGTACCGCTTCATGAATGTTTCTGCGAATTAGAAGTCGACTGTCGTCCTTGATATACTCGGACATTAGTAGTTTGTAGGTATCAAAAGGCCAGGATATGAGCAATCGGTGCAGACCGGAACCCAGAGCTATGCCTCCTTCGCCAGCATATCGTGTTTCCTGGAACTCCTGTCCGGCCGGATAATCGATTTCGTTTATTCCGGTATTCACTACTACGTAGTTTTCCTGAATTTCTCCAAAATAAATCCTGGGTTCTTTGAACTCAGGAAGTCCTTCCTGCTTGATCTCTGGAGGAAAGTTCTTAATCCATAACTCCGGAAGACCATCTTCCGTTACCCGATTGGTGGGGCTCATCACCACACCGTATCCGTGGGTGTATTGAAGCTTCATGGGAATCCAGTTTTTCTGGACATGCGAAGAGAGCTCAGACGCATTCAATTCTCGCGCACTCAGCATAACCTGTCTGAGCTGACCATTGATTCGATATCGATCTACATCTACGTCGGCAAATTCGTAGTAGGGCCGTATTTCCTGAAGCTGGCGAAAGGTAGCCCTGAGTGGTCGATAATCCCAGAGGCGAATGTTTGAAATCAACTCCTGGTTTCTCTGAACGGTTTGCGGATCGATTCCCTGACCTGGTTCAAAGTTGCTCCTTTTTACCTGATCCAGCCCATAGCCTTTTCTTGTGTAGGAAATGCTGTGTTCGATGTACTCCTGCTCCATGGCAAACTCGTTGGGATTAACCTGAAGGGACTGGATCAAGAAAGGAACCAGGCGAATTCCCACAAGATACAGTACGAATACAGAAACAACAGCAATGGCTGCAGTCTTATAGGATTTACGAAACAATGCGAATAAAGTTACCAGCGCGGCCAGTCCGGCCACAACAGCCAGTACACGGTATCCATAGAGGGTAAAATTCGCATCTGTATAGGCTGCGCCGGCTACGGTGCTGGAGGTGCCGGATGTAATTAGTTCATAGCTATCCAGCCAGAAATCAATGGCAAGCACGGAGAGAAAAAGAGTACCCAGGATGGAACCCAGAACCGTGATGCGAAAGATCAGTGCATCCTTGTAATGAAGCTTACCTGAGATGCCGGCAGCCTGCACCGGCAGGTAGAACATAGCGGCGCTATAAACAGCAAGTGCGATAATCAAAATCTCAAAGTAATGAATGATCCCTTTATAAAAAGGAAGATCGAACATATAAAAGCTAACATCAACACCCAGTACAGGATCTACGATTCCAGCATCCGATCCATAGAAAAACAGCGGGATGGAATCGGAAAGGGTGACAGCGGAAGGACCGTGGAACAGGAAAGCTGCGCCAAATGGAATGGCTGCAAACAGATAGTTCCAGCCCTTTGTAAACATACCTTCCGAGAAAAGAAGACGCAGGCTCTTTGTATTGAATTTGTACACAGGTAAATAGAAGAGCAAAGAAAGTGCGAATCCGCCGATAAACGGAAGCAGGTTCAGCCACAGGTAGGTGAAGTAAAGACCTCCGAGCTTCTGAGATTTGAACCACTGCAAATCCAGATACTGGTTGCTGATGGTGCTAAACGAAAGGATGATTAGCAATCCTGCTCCCAGAGCCAGCGGTAGCGTAAATTTCTTCAGTTTTTCCATTTGATTCTTCCCGATCTATAACGAGCCCTCTGTGAATGTTCTGGTGCAGGAGCCCGGTGCAATCTCATGTGGCGGGCAGGGCATTGCAATATCTTTATTTTTCGAAACTGTAGATTGCAGATCTGGCATGGCTTCTCAGAGAGCAGATATCAGGCCCGGCCTGGCTGTTGGAGTTCCGGCTCCGCAGAGACGGAATACGCCCGGTACCATTTTTATAGCTTTGATGGCAGACCAATTTGCGCTCATGCAGCGGATGGCTGTGTAAGCATCGTCTTTAGCCGATAGCAATCATGCGTTCCACAGATTTACGAGCCTTCTCAATAATCTCATCGCTTAGATGGATTTCGAATTGTTCTTTGAGAAGTGCATCGCGCACTTTGGAAAGAGTAATCTTTTTCATATGCGGACAGGTATGGCATGTGGAGATAAAGTGGCGATCCGGGAACTTATGCCTGAGGTTATCGCCCATGGAGCATTCTGTTAGAAGCATAATGTTCTGCTGCTCGCTATTACGAATGAAGTCTTCCATTTGAGAAGTAGAGCCGGCAAAATCAGAAGCTTCGGTTACATCCGTATCGCACTCAGGATGGCTGATTACCACAAGATCCGGAAACTGACGTCGCATATCCCGCACATCATCTCCAGAGTACAGTTCATGCACCATACACTTGCCCTTTTCCCAGGCGATCAGTCTTTTGCTGGTCTGCTTTTGCATGTTTTTAGCAAGATAGGCATCGGGAAGAAAAATGATAGTATCGTCAGGAAGGCTTTCGATCACATTCAATGCATTGGCGCTGGTACAACAGATGTCGGTCTCTGCTTTGACCTCGGCGGAGCAATTGACATAGGTAACTACCGGTACACCCGGGAATTTCTTTTTTAGTTCCTGTACGTCTTTTCGAGTGATGCTTTCTGCCAGGGAGCAACCCGCTTCCAGATCTGCAATCAGGACCTTTCGTTGAGGATTCAATACTTTGGCCGTCTCGGCCATGAAATGGACTCCATTGAATAGAATAATATCTGCTTCCGTTTCTGCGGACAGCCTGGCAAGGCCCAGAGAATCGCCTACATAATCGCTTACTCCGTGATAAACATCCGGAGTCATGTAATTGTGACCCAGAATTACGGCATTCTTCTCTTTCTTCAGCTCATTGATTTCATGTATCAAAGGCAATGCCTGATCCAGGTCGTGAGGCATCATTGTGGCCGAAAGAGTCTGTCGTAGTTCTTCATCAGTAGGTACTGGGAGACGGTTCATACTACCAGAATAATCAGTATCAAGATAGAAATCAATGGGAAACGATAATTTGCTGTTGCCATTGCATCCTCATTCAGCGGGATCGTTCCATGGCTCGTGAAATCCCATTAATGGTGCCAGATATTGGCGATGCAGAAAAGATTGAAATTGTTTCCTGGAATGTAGAGCAGGGAGCCAGCGTTTCCGAAAACCAGGAACTCTGCGAACTGGTTACGGACAAGGCTGCCTTTCCGCTGGAGTGTCCGGAAAATGGTACCTTGAAAAACATTCTTAAAAAAGCCGGGGAAACAGTCAAAATAGGGGATACCCTGGCAATCCTGGAAGTTTCTTGAAAGGTTCTTATGCCTCCAGGCGAAAACAGAAATCCTGCTGTGCTTTTTCTCGGGGATAGTTTCACCGAGGGATTTGGACTCATGCCTCATCAGTCCTTTCCCGCACAAATCCAGAGAAAGCTGGATGAAATACAGGAGCCTCTGGAGATCATTAATGGAGGCATCAGCGGCGACACAGTGATGGATGCCTATTACAGGATGGGGCCTTTACTCAGGGCCCATCCCAATGTTGAAGTCCTGGTAGTTTTTCTGGGTGCAAATGATTTGTTCAACGGCATCAGTCCTGAATTCAGTTCCAGCTATTTCGTGAAGATCATAGAGGATGCTCGCCAGGTCAATCCTGGGATGCGAATCCTGGTTTCGAAAATCCCCTTGATTCCTGGCCTGGAAACCTACGGCCAGCAGTTCGTAGAAATTTTTCCTGCCCTGGCCCGAAAATACGACGTTGAATTACTGCCCTTCTTTCTGGACGGAGTTATGCTAGAACCCGATCTATGCCTTCCGGACGGAGTGCATCCCAATGCAACTGGAATGGAAATGGTGGCCAATACCGTCTGGCAAACCGTGTTTCAGGAGAGACTTCTGCAAGCAGGTCCCGGCCGCCCTTAGTGGCTCACCAATAGCACATCTGCCGGATGCGGCCAGAAGTTCGAGATTGTGTTCGGTAGCGGAAGAAACGGGCTACCTTTAGATTTCTACGAGAACCATCGTTCCGTTATCCCGGGCACCGGATGAATAGTATTGCGTTCGTACCGATTCGCAGCATTGAGCAAGATTTCCGTCCTGAACCAGCTCCATCAAACGAGGGTGCGACATGGCTTCCCAGATTCCATCGCTGGCCAGTAGAATCCGCAATCCAGCGCTGCGTTCCAGGGTATGAAGCTCCAATCTGGTAATGGAATCCGTGGCCTGGATGCATCTCAGAATTTGATTTTTCATTGGATGCATTCTTAACTGCTCCAGGGTCAGTTCGCCTCGCAGATAATCCTGAAACACCAGGGTATGGTCTGTGCTAATGAGAGATTTTTCGGTGCCGGTGCCTTGAATCCGGTAGGCCCGGCAATCTCCACAGTGAATAATATAGAGTTTGTCATCGCTGCAATACAGGGCCGTGAGAGTGGATGCCATTCCTGCCGCCCCATCCACTTCCTGCGCTTTCCTCAGGAGGGAAGTAGAAAGATAGCCGGAAAGTTCGTTCAAATCTTCTCTGGTGCGAAAGGGCTGGTTGTCCGAGATCAAGCTGCGAAGCAGGGTTTCGCTGGCGATGTTGCCGGCCGGATGCCCCCCCAGACCATCAGCCACGGCCACCCATCTGGTTTCGCCTTCAAAAGTCTTGATGTCCGATTTCGCGTTGCCCTGAATAACCTGATGATCGATTAGCGCAGCATCTTCGTTACGCTTTCGGACCAATCCCGGTTCTGAGAATCCGGCTAACTTCACTGCCATAAATTATGGACTCCTATCTGGATGTCAAAGAATGTCACGGTCCCAGATGGGTATAACCAAAATCATCAAATGAATACCTCTTCCTCTGTAGAAAACGAAAGGTTGCCTGGAAATTAGTCAGGTTGCAAAACAAGAAGGTAAACCGAGGCCTGAACGGTGGCATCCAGACTCAGGGGAGACTTCCGATATTTCCCTTCCAGGTAGCCTTCTATCTGATCATCGTAATGAGGGCTCAAGAATTGACCGCTGATTCCGCCAGGCAGGGTTGTTACAGAGGCATCGGGATTGCCGGTATTGTAGATCATTCGCTGGGATGCGCCATGGGTTGCCTTGAAGTTTAATTCCGACCAGGGTAGTATTTCGAATCCAGAAGGAGCCACCGTCGTCCAGGTTCCATCCACCGGATAGGGGCCGCGATTGAAGAAAAATCCCAGGGTGGATTTCTTTCCGAACGGGTGCCTGTACTCCAGAGTATGAATCTGGCCCCAGGAAACCGCCAGGGTTCCATGATCCTGGAGCAGTTTATCTATACCGCGTTTGAATGATCGCTGGATAAATTCGTTTCGGTCCATGGCCTCTTCGGCACCATAAAAAGGATGGTATGCGCTTCTGAGGATTTCCTGCAAACTGTTAAGCGTCGTGTATCGGTTTTTAACATAATAGGGAAACAGGTCTTCGCCGATTACCGGTGCAAACAGATCATGGATTATGGAAAGAATCAGATAATGATAGACTACAGCCCCTCGGGAACTGCGATCATTTTGCAGATCCCAGTCCAGAAGAAGGTTTCTGGCCTCTTCCATTCGTCTGTCAAGATTGCGATCCTCTGTTGTATCCAGCGGTTTGCTCAGGGCTCTTCGCACATAGGGCATAAGATTTCTTGCCTGGAAGTTAAAAACATCCATCTGTAACCTTTGATGATCCTTCAAGTCCAGGCCATCGGTGGAGCCCAGCAATTGCTGGATTCGCTGATACCGATCCGGGGACGCATAGTAATTGGAGATGCGGTAGGGATACTGTTTACTGTGCCGGTTATTTGCCGATGCGATCCAGCCTTCTGCCGGGTTTCGAACCGAAGGCTGCGCTGCAGTGGGAACATAACCGGACCATTCCTGACTGCCATCCCATCCGCGAAGAAGATCCATTCCGCTGAATCCACGTCGAACAGGAATTCCGGCAGCAGCTCTATAACCAATGTTGCCTTCGGAATCTGCAAAGACCCAGTTTTGCGCCGGCATCTTGAAATGCTGGATTGCCTTTTCCAGATCATCTATGTTTCTGGCCCGGTTGGCCATATATAGACCCAGGGCTGCATCGGTATGATCATACAGGGTCCAGCGAATAGAAATGGCATCGCCATCAAGTCTATCTCTTGCATTGGGGCTACCGGTTGAATCCGAGGCCAGCAAGGGATGTAGATCGGTGATAATGGGACCGTGGGGAGTGATTCGAATCGTATGTTTGACCGGATCCTGACCTTTAATGCGAAATACAGTTTCGATGGTGCGAATATCCACGTAACGATTTCTGTACATCACCTGGTCTTTGTTATCTGGATTGAGTCTTTCTCTATAGAAATCGATGTCATCCAGCATCACATTGGTAAAGCCGCGGGCCGTGTGTTCATTTCCTCCTACGATAACAAAGGGCACGCCTGGAAGTAGAACTCCGGTTACATTCAATTCAGGGCTGATAATATGAGCCTGGTACCAGATTCCGGGAATACCATGACCCAGGTGCATATCGTTGGCCAGAATCGCAGTGCCGGTGGCGGATTTTTCCGGTGCGATAACCCAGTTATTGGATGCACCGGCTCCGGGACTGCCCAGTAATTCTTCGTAGAGAGTATGGGCATCCAGAGCCTTCTTCAATATCAGGGCCTGCATTGATTTCGCCGGCCGAATACCCTTACCTTTATGTTCATTTTTCGAGGCCGCCTCTGGAAGAGATTCATGCGAAGGCTGCTGCAAAGCGATGCGATTTCCGTTCTTCATACCGGTGAGAATGTCCGGACTGTTCGAAGGATACTCGGTGAACAAAATATCTGCCTGCCCGGGGCCCAGCTGTTCCTGGATAAGGAAATGCAGAATCTCCTGGGAAAATGCAGGACTTAGATCCCAGGACATGATGTAGAGGGCCGACATAGAATCTTCCGGCTTCCAGGGCTCCGGCGAATATCCAAGAAGTAAAAACTCCACTGGATAGGATTCTTCTTCCATTGCAAGATTGACACCTTCGCTGAATGCCTCTAAAGCATTCTGGACCTTTTCTGGCATCTGCCGATATATTTCTTCTGCAGGAATAGGTGCTGTAATTGTGCGAAACAGGATGTCGGTCTTTAAAAGATCCGGTCCCAGTACTTCGGACAGTCGGCCGTAGGCAGCCCTGCGAAGAAGATCCATTTGAAAGAGTCTATCCTGGGCCATGGCATAGCCCAGACCTATATAGGCATCTCGTTCGCTTTCTGCGATTATATGCGGCATTCCGGCCGAATCGCGATGAATCTGGACTCTGGCATTTACTCTAGAAGTATTTACAGTGCCGTTGTAAGAAGGAAGACGAAAAATCAGAAAGGCGTAGAGCGCAAGCAGTAGCAGGATAATCACTCCCAGGCTGATGTAGATGGCCGGAATGATCCTGTCTCGAAGCATTGCTCAGTTTCTCTGCCGACTGTATTCTGTAAACACTTCGTTTCCCATTTTCTCACACCTTTCTAACTTCCAGTTTCGATTCTCAAAGTCAGGTATGCAACGATCGGAATCCACTATGCCTGGAAGGCTGGAATCGCCCAGGATAAAGGGAACAATAGTAAGGTACAGACAATCCACCAGGTCTTCGAAAAAGAATCCGGCGTTCAAGCCGGGTCCTCCTTCCAGAAGAACGCTGGTATATCCCTTTTGAAATAGATCGCTGAGTACGGCAGCCGGAGAGGGATTGTCCAGGGAGATTATCTCGCAGAGATTCTGGATGGGTTGCGCTTCGCTGTCTGCCAGATCCGGAGTAACGTAAAGCAAAGGATTGTGTTGAAAAAAGCGTAAATTACTGACCGGCAAGCGTGAGCGACAGATCATCACCGGTCGGGGACCGGGGCGGCCATCTTTCAGAGCGAATACTGGATTATCCTTTTCTACCGAGTTACGTCCTACGATCAAGGCTTGGGCACGGGACCGATACTCATCCATGGTCTTGCGATCATAGGAGGACGTAAGACCATGCCAGCTGCCGTCCGGTCTCATAACCTTACCATCCAGAGTCATGGCCATATTAACAGATAAATGTGGTCTATCCATCCTTCCAGAATCCACATTGCGCCGGCACGGGGAAAGGTTTTTCTACTTTGCAGTTAATGCCTGCAGGCAATAATGCGTTATGGCCAATCCATCGCAGGTGAACACACCCACAGAAATGCTGGAACAATGGAAGGAGTTTCGTTCTCAGGTAACGGACTATCTAAAATCCATTCCAGAAAACGAATTCATCGCAGCACCGAAAGCAGGGGGCTGGTCTCCTTCTCAAATTGCAGAGCATCTGTATCTTACCCAGTGGAGCATGGCCCGGGCTCTTCCTGCTATTCTGGCGGGAAAGATTGGGCTTCCGGCTGAAGAGTGTCAGAAACTGGACTACGATACCTACGAAAGTGACATTCTGAAAACCGGCAATGCAGAAGCTCCGGATGTTGTAATTCCCAAAGACAGCTGGGATTTGCAGACCTCCCTGGATCATCTGCAAAAAGCCATGGATAAAACCGAAAAAGCCATAGATGGAAAAAGCAAAGAGGACCTGGAAAAAAGAGGGATTCCTCATGCAATCTTTGGAGGGGTGAACTTGATGGACTGGATGTGGATCCAGGCCTATCATGAGATTCGCCACCTGAATGCCTTGAAGCGAAAACGCGGCGAAGACTGAGTTTCGAGCCAGGCTCCCGGGATCAGTTTTACGCGGAGATTTCCAGGATGCCGTGAACCGCTTTGACCCGCCGGATTCCAGAAATCCAGGGATGTTTCAGATCCCCGGGATGACTAAATCTGTATTTGCCGATTCAGTTTACTCCTTCGATTTCCCTGGCCTGTTTCAGAATCTCCAGCATTTCCGTATGCAGTATTCCGTTGGAAGCAACCAGGTCCTGTTGTTTGATATGAAATATTTCTCCTGAGAATCCGGAAAGTCGGCCACCGGCTTCTTTGATGATCACAGAGGCAGCACAGGAATCCCAGGGATCCACTCCTCGTTCCCACATCGCATCGAAACGACCTTCAGCCACGTAGCATAAATCCAGGATCACCGATCCAGTGCGACGCAATCCTGTGCCGCTGGAAACGAAGGCGGAGATATCCGAGATAAGTCTGGTTATGATTTCTTTTCTTTCGTAAGGCAGGCCAGTGGCTACCAGGGATCGATCCATCTGTCCTATACGAGATACAGAAATAGGCTGATCATTCTTGAATGCTCCGCTGCCCGATATAGCCCAGTACATTTCGCCCATTACAGGTACATAAACCGCACCGGCTACAGGTGTTTCGCGAAAGGAAAGCCCTACAGACATGCAAAAGAAAGGCAGACCATGAATGAAGTTCCGCGTGCCATCCACAGCATCGATCCACCAGGTGAAATCCAGGTGTTCCCCGTCCGGATCCTCCATTTCTGCATGGTAGGTGTCTTCGGGAAATACTTCCTTCAGGGAAGCCAGAAGCGGGCCTTCGATTTCCTGGTCCGCTCGATTCATCAGAGTAAGATCCGATTTTGAATTGGCGGAGTTTTCTATGTTAAGCTGGGGCTGGATCTGTAAAAGCTTCTGTCCCAGGGATGGTAAAAGCTCCCGGGCCAATTCCAGGCGCTTTTGAATCTCTTCAAACGGAAACTCCGCAATCTGACTTCCATGCATGCTGTCAGCGGACCGAATGCAGTGCAGGAAATCAAGCCGGGTTTTTGCTTTACAGCTCTGGAAAGGCGAGTGCTTTACCTCCATGCTTGGTGAAGGAATCTGGAAATGGGGCGCTGATATTGTTGCCGATATTCAAACCTGGGGTCTACCTATTATCCCGTTTGAACTTGTTACCTATCTTGGTAACGAGACTTTCTACTTTATCTTAGTGCCGATTTTCTTCTGGTTCGTCCATCCCTCCGTTGGAATCCGCCTTCTGGGAATTTTACTGTTCTCTTCTTACTCAAATGCATTTTTCAAGCTCATCTTCACCGAACCGAGACCTTACTGGGTAAGCTCAGAAATTAAAGGCTACGTTTTTGAGAGCAGCTATGGAATCCCTTCCGGACATTCCCAGAATGCAATAACCATCTGGGGCTACCTTGCCTACGCCTTTCGCAAGCAGGGAAAATGGATTTATGTAGCTGCCTTTCTGTTAATCTCTCTTATTTGTTTCTCCAGACTGGTGCTGGGAGTGCATTTTCCGCAGGACATCATCGGTGGGTTGCTGCTGGGTGCAGCCTGTCTGTTTGTATATATTCGAACTACAGATTCCGTTCTGGGCTGGTTCGAAGCTCTGCCATTTGCACGCAAAGTGTTGTACCCTCTGGGAATTTCTTTTGTATTGATTGGGCTGGCCCTGGCATTGAACCAGTTTATTGATCATAAGGATCCGGCGAACTGGGAAACCATGGCTACCATGGCTGTGGGGCTGGAATCCGCTGATCTTGATAAACTCAAGGATGCTTTTGACCCGCGAAGCATGGATATCTTTATTTCGATTTCGGCCACTCTGGCAGGCCTCGGGGTTTCCCTGGCCTTTCTGCAGCGGAAGAATTACTTCCAGATGGAGCGAAAGCCTCTGGCTATTCTGGGTGCTTTCCTGGTAGGCTTTATTGGCATCGGGATCTTTAGAGTGGTTCCCAAGCTTCTGGTGGATGGATTGTTCGATGAAGTGCCAATCCTACTGGAAGGTGTTGTTCGATACGTTCGGTATTTCCTTATAATTTTCTGGGCTGCTTATTGGGCTCCCCAATTATTCAAGGCTTTTGGCTGGGCAAGGTCCCTGGAATCCAGAGAGATGGCTGGCTTCCTTAAAGCCGGATAATGGCCGGATTCCGAAGTTCGCTTCAATTGCAGCCAGCGAACTCATGGACCGGGAAGCTCGAATAAGACCATTTGTGGCCTCTGGCTCACCATATCCCTCCGTCCAGAGTGCGAATATGGTTGAACGAACAGTACGAAATACGAATCCATTGCTGCGGATAAGGTAACTATGCGAAACTCTATGATCTGTAAGCCGGCCTGGCTTCTATTTCTTTCGATGACATTGCTGCAAACACATTGCCGGCTACCCATTCCCATTTCGGACCCTGGCCCTGCACCCGAGCATGCGAAACAGGCCGAGCCGATGGACAATAAGGATGGAGCCCGTTATCCTAGAATTGTAGCCGACCCGTTAGAGAGAGAATCGGATCTGGCCATGTTCAATCCGGGCCAGTCCAGGACTATTCAACTGCAGAACGGTACATCCATTACAGCCAGCACTGGAATTGATCATCTTGAGATAGTATGTACTCTGCCCGATGGAAAGCGAAAACAGTACCTGCAGAAAGAAGGACCGGAGATGAATTACTCCATCCATCCGGTGGGGCAATATGTATTGATTGTTTCCGGTGTTAATGCGGGCCCGGGAAATACGGGCACCATTCTGGATCCAGCAACCGGTGAACGCTTTGAACTCAAGGTTACCTTTGATTTCGGAGATGGTAAGACCGAGCTTGTGCACATGAGTCTGTTTTCTATGAGTCTTATTGAAGCATCCCCGGGTATTTTCCTGCTGGCAGGCACTGGCAACACTTCAATGCTTCGTCTGGATGTAACCGCGAATCCTCCAGAGCAAACAGAAATACCCTTTCGCGAAGTGCCTCTGGTTTCTGAATTTGGTGCGTTCATCGAAGATGGAACAATCTACTATCGCTACCGGGAGCCAGACAGTGAAGACCCTTCCTGGAAACAGTGGAAATTAAAGGATTTCTGAGATCTGCAGGATTCCAAACTACCCGGATGTCGCTGTATCGTTGAAGCCAGTTCAACATCCGAATTTCTCGCAAAGCCTTCCTCTGTGAACTGCGGGCGCAACCACTGTATCAATATTGTCTACGATCATTGGATGCCAGAAAGGCTCATCGATTCGACGTGTGAATGATCAAAGAGGCGCCTTCGCAGACTCCAGGACAATCCTTTCCGTTAGGATAGTAGCGTTTATATTCTGGATCATACTCGCCCAGTTTCTGACCCTCTAAAAAGACCGTTACCTTCTTGAACCGGCCGGTAATATGGGTACTGCATGGGCCTCCGGAATGCATCACGGTATTTGTTTCAGCATCTTCTATGGTTTTTTCCGGCTCTGCAGTGCAATATCTCTGAAAGCGCTGATTGTCTGCAGTGATTGTTAACCGGTATTGGCCGGGCTTCAAGTCCGGAAGAGTAATGGAAACTCCCGCATCTCCGCAACCGATCTGGGTGCATATTTTCTCAGTACCCCGGCAATTCCCCGCACAGTTCCATAGAAAAAAGGAAATAAGAAATACAGAGATAATCTTTGCAGCCACTACCATGTAGTGTATCCTTCCCATCTCATCTGTTTCAGTAGATTTTCTGGCTATCATGGGACGGGGACCTCGCTTGACGGGCCGCTATGGCAGAGAGCTGAAAAACAGGGCCCGAAGGCCCATATCTTCGGATTGCCTACTTTGGACGATGCCTCTGATGCGCGGGTTCACAGGAATTGGTTTTGCTTGATGGGAGGTTATCCGGCCTGTTTACTGGGGTCACAGAATGTCGAATGAAGTAACATTGCTGCTCCTTACCCTGGGCTTCTTTCTGGCAGTGGGGCTTTTATTTCTGCTCACTTCCTGGATTCGTAGCTATCTCGATGCTTCCGAAAAATTGCAGGGCAGCCTGCTTGAGTTAACCCAATGGATTCCGGACCTGCAGCCTATGCGTATTGGAACGGATCTTTACTGCAGTGGTAATCTGAACGGGCAGAGAATTGGACTCCGGTATCTATCTGGAAAGAACGAGCAGGAGCAATCATTTCTGGCAATTCGAGTGAAGATTCGAGAAACCGAAATGGATCCATTCTATCTGGTGGCAGACGCTTCTATAAATTCCGAGGATTCTGATTCCAGGGGATTACAGTCTGGCCTTCATGAAATGCAAGCAGGTCTATTTCTTGGCACCCTGTCCGGAGTTGCCTATGATGAGCTGCGGCAAAAATACAATCGCCTTTCACCGGCTACTCTGGCATCGCTTCTAACATTGAACAGGGAAAGTGCAGGTCGAGTCACTGTAGGACCAGACTGGGAAGTAAATCGAATTGGTAGGGATGCAGCGTTGCGCCTTCTTGGCCAGGACGGTGTGGCTCTGACCCAGCTGGAGCTCAGCACCGTTATCGAAGATTCATCCGGGGAAGCCATACACCGGCACATTCAGAAGATGTGCCGGGTGGCTGGCAGATTGGAACGCGAATTGCCCGGGTAGGGCAGTGCATTGGGCGCGAAGATTCCCGCCAGGATGACATTTATGGCATCTATGCCATTTTTGATACTTATGATATCAACGGCAGGTGCCTCATCATCGAAGGTTCACGGATGAATTCTTCCTCAAACTACCATCCGCGAATGGCTCGAAGGGCGCAGGCCTCGGCCGCTACCCGGCTTCCCAGTAGTTTCCAGATAGGAAGCATATCCAGAGCTGTGGCTGCTCCTCCGGTTACCGAATCGGCAGCATTCATGATTCCAGGCAGGGAACCCTGAATGCGATCCATAAACGGATCCAGGTAACCCTTCACCTGGACGAGAGTCCGGTCCATGGTGTCTCCAAAGGTCTGCAGAATTTGACGCACTTCGGAGATGGAGCCCTGTCCTGCAAATTCAGCGAACTTCTTCTCTGCCGTATCTCCCTGTTTGTCCAGGAGCTGACCAATCCAGTTTCCTGCTCCTTCTAGAAGATTATCTGTAAAAGGTAGAGCGATTTCAGCTCCAGCAAAGTAAACGGCAAGTTCCTGGCCAGCCCTGGTTTCGAAGAATCGCTGTACCTTTTCTGGAATAGAACCTGGAAAAAGATCACCGATCAAATAAGCAATGGTCATGGCCTTGATGCCTGCATCCGCTGCCTGCTGTGGATCTGCTTCAAATGTGCGAATCCCTTCTTTCTTTTTTATGTGATCGTAGGCATTCTTCAGGCCGGTAAAAACTCCCAGTCCGCCATCCGCGATGTCCACAGCCGAGGCCACCTTCACCGCACGAACCATATCATCGCCTTTTGCAAATTCCTTTGCCTTCGCGATAGTAGCTGCATCCGCAGATGCATCCAGCCGCTTCACGGCTCCTTCTACGCTGAAGTAATAATCAAAGTCCGGCGAAAAGGGGAATGTATTGCAAATCAATCTGCATACTTTAACGCTGAGATCATCTTCTTTGAACTGTACAAGAGTATCATCGATTTTATTGTCCGATACCTTGTATTTAGATTGGATTTCTGCTCTTAGCAGATCGCCTTTCTGGGCGCTGGCTTCGCCCCGGGCTTCCAGAATAAGCAGGTACTCTTTGCGAGAAATAAGTGCATGAACGATTGGAATAATCCAGGCCGCAGCTACCAGCCCGAGGATGGGCCAGGTAAGGTGGTCCGGTCGATCAGCGCCTTCCGCCTGACCTGGATATGGTTGTTCAGATAGATAGAAAAAGCCGGCGACGAAGGCAAGATATACTGCAGCAGCCAGAAACCATTTGATCTTTCGGGCCCGAAGAGACTGATACAGAAATGCCAGCCAACCGGTTAATCCCATGGGGACCAGGGTTAATAGAATATGCCAGGATTGTAGTAGCTCCCAGCCCAGACCTTTCTTCGTTACTGCCATGTTTTCCTCCAGCGGTGCTGCAAAAGTTTATCTACAGCAATCTGGCAGGAAAGCAAAAAACAGAATTAAAAGAGTCCCATCTGATTCGTGTCGGAATCGGCCTGTGCCCCGGGCTCTGATTTCACCGGTCCCCGTTTGCTTTTCTTCGAATTGGGTTTATCCGGGGACTGCTCTGAGCTCAAATTTTCCGGGGCTTCGATTTCTGAATGTAGCTTCTCTGCTCTGGTATTTTTTCTAACCTGGAGGCTGTGATTTTCCAGTTCAGCCAGGATATACTCGGCTCGACTGAGAACAGAGGAGGGTAAACCCGCAAGCCGGGCTACATGGATTCCGTAGCTTCGATCCGCATTTCCTGGAATTACCTTTCGCAGAAATACCACCTTTCCATCGTGTTCCTCCACCTGCACGGTTAAGTTTACGATGCCCGGTCGATCGGAAAGATCGGTTAATTCATGGTAGTGGGTAGCAAAAAGACATCGAGGCCGACTGTCTTTTGCCGTGAGAAACTCCGCGACACTGCGTGCGATAGCCAGTCCATCGTATGTAGAAGTTCCCCGGCCAATTTCATCCATGATAATCAAAGAGCTGGCTGTATGCTGATTCAGAATGGATGCAGTTTCCAGCATCTCCACAAAAAATGTAGATTCCCCTCTACTCAAATCATCCCCGGCCCCGATCCTGGTAAAGATTCGATCGGCACAGCTGAGCCTGGCTTCTGTGGCCGGCACGTAAGCTCCCATTTGAAATAGAATCTGAATTAAGGCTACCTGACGAATGTAGGTGGATTTTCCAGCCATGTTGGGTCCGGTAATCAATGCAAAACTCTGAGCATCCTGGTCCAGATATGTGTCGTTGGGAATAAACTGCTCCCCGGAAGGAAGGAACTTTTCCACCACCGGATGGCGGCCACCTCGAATTTCCAGGCTTCCATCTTCAACGATTTCTGGCCGGCACCATTGACGATTTCGTGCAATGCTTGCCAGGGATTGACAAACATCCAGCTGCGAAACCTGAAGCATTAGCTCGCGAATACTGGCTGACTGTTCCAGGATCCGTGCAGTGAGATCCTCCAGGTAGCGCTGCTCTACAGAAGCGATAATTTCATCTGCAGAAAGAATCTTGCGCTCCAGATCCTTTAAGGGCGCAAATGTGAATCGCTCTGCATTGACCAGGGTTTGTTTTCTTTCGTAATCTGCCGGTGCCTGGTCTGCCTGGCTTTTCGAAATCTCGATGAAATAGCCAGATACTCGATTGTATTTGATCTTTAGATTGAGGCCGGTGCGTTCTTTTTCTGCCGTTTCCAGCTCCAGTATCCATCGAGCTCCGTCAGTTCTGGCTTTTCTGGCTTCATCCAGTTCAGAATCCACTCCATCTTTTAGAAGTGGACCATTCCCAAACAAAGCCGGCAGTTCTTCCTGAAGATTGGTATCCAGCCAGTGACACAGATCTACCAGTTCACCCGGAACCTGCACTGCTGCATTGGATTGAACATTCTTCAGCTCCGGAGATTCCAGGCGACTCTGGATTTGCCCGGCTGCCTCTGCACTTTGAATGATATTTCGAAAGTCCCTGGGAGCTACCTTTCCGCTTTCCATCCTGCTCAGTATTCGTTCCAGATCGCTGATTCGATCCAGGTTTTCGCAGAAATAGGAAAGATCCTCCGGTTTGTTTCGCAGAACCGCCAGGGCATCATGGGACTTTCGAATGTCTCCGGCTGTGCGAAATGGTGATAAAAGCCTTTTTCGCAGGGCTCTTTTTCCTGGAGCTGTTCTGGTTGCATCGATCACTCCCAGAAGGGTTGCACTGGAGTTGCGGTTCTCCACCAGTTCCAGGTTCCGGATGGTTTTTTCATCCAGCACCAGAGAATGAGCGGCAGGGGCGCGAAGTACCGGCGCTTTTAGATGGGGAGGGCGATCCGGAAAGGCCTCGGAAACATAATGCAGTATGAGCGATACAGCACCCGCCGCGATGGAATCCCTCTGAAAGCCCAGGCCCTCTACCCGGGCATGATAGCGATGCTCGATCTGGCGGATTCCCTCGGAAACCGAGGATTTGTAGCTTTCCAGAGGCCGAATCCTGGATCGGATTTGATCTGGCATAGAATCCAGCTGATTCCTTTGATCGCTGGCCAGCAGGATCTCTCCGGGTTGATACCGCGCGATGAAGTCCCGGGGACCCATCCCATCCAGTGTGCCCCGGGCCAGGGTTTCATAGCAGAAGAAATCTCCTGTAGAGATGTCTGCCAGGGCCAGACCGCACTTCTCTTCGTCAAAGGAAAGTGCCATCAGATAGTTGGCCTGACTTCCGGTGAGAAGTCCTTCTTCAAGAAGGGTTCCAGGTGATAGTATACGTGCCACCCGTCTCTGCATCAATTTAGGATTTTCTGGATCCTGCTTTTGTTCTGCGATGGCGACTCTCAGTCCGGAGTTTACCAGTCGTGCAAGGTAGGTATCCACGCTATGGTAGGGCACTCCGGCCATGGGAACATCACCCTGCCTGCGAGTAAGTGCGATGTCCATTATGGGCGCTGCCGTTTTGGCATCGTCCAGGAACATCTCGTAGAAGTCCCCCATGCGAAAGAACAGAATACAATCCGGGTATCTGGATTTCATATCCAGATACTGCCGCATAACCGGCGTATCCAGGGGGTCGTTGCTTCGGGCCACTACAGGTCCAGATTGGCTACCAGTTTGGCGTTCTCTTCAATGAATTTTCTGCGAGGTTCTACCTCATCACCCATCAGGATGCGAAATGTGTTTTCGATCTTCTCTGACTGCATTCGCTCAATGTCGATTGGATCTACCTGCAACATGACTCGCTTTTCAGGATCCATGGTTGTTTCCCAGAGTTGTTCCGGGTTCATTTCACCCAATCCTTTGTATCTCTGAATCACAGTCTTATCTGAATTGAATTTCTTTACCAGCTTGTCCTTGCCTTCCTCGGTGTAGGCATAATCAAACTGTTTTCCGTTCTTTACAAGATACAGAGGAGGCTGCGCGATGTACAGATATCCATTGTCCACAATCGGTCTTAGCTTCTTATAGAAGAATGTAAGAATCAAGGTCCTAATATGAGCGCCGTCAACATCGGCATCGGTCATGATGATGATCTTGTGGTATCTGAGCTTGTCCAGATCTATGGATTCGTTTCCAAAACCTATACCGATGGCTGTGATCAGGGTCTTGATTTCTTCATTTTCCAGGATCTTATCGTCGCGGACGCGAAATACGTTTAGAATCTTTCCTTTCAAGGGTAGGATGGCCTGGAAGTTACGGTTCCTTCCCTGTTTGGCCGATCCACCGGCGGAATCACCCTCTACAATAAACAGTTCGCAAATGGCAGGATCCTTTTCGGAACAGTCGGCCAGCTTTCCAGGCAGACCTCCGCCTTCCAGAACACCTTTTCGTTTGGTTACCATCTCCCGGGCTTTTCTGGCAGCTTCCCGGGCCCTGCTGGAAAGAATACATTTCTCCAGAATCGGCTTTACCTCTCCTGGATTTTCCTCGAAGAAAAGTGCAAGATGCTCGGAAACCAGCTGCTGCATGAGGCCTTTTACTTCGGCGTTCACCAGTTTTTCTTTTGTCTGTGAGTTAAACTGAGGGTCCGGAAGCTTTACGCTGATCACGGCAATCAGGCCTTCTCTCACGTCTTCCCCGCTTAAACTCACTCCGCCGATCTTCTTTTTCAGAGCCTCATCTTTCTTCAGATACTCGTTTAAAGTTCTCGTAAGAGCGGTTCGGAAACCTTCCAGGTGGGTTCCGCCCAGATTGTTATTAATTCCATTGGTGAAGGTGAAGATAGATTCGCTCTGACTATCGCAATAGGCCAATGCGATTTCAGCTCTTACGTGCTCATTTCTGCCTTCGAAGTAGATGCTTTTCTTGTGAATCTTTTGCTTTTTTTCGGCCAGCTTTTCGATCAGCTCCTGAATACCACCTTGAAACAGGAATTCTTCCTTCTTGACCTGTTTGGCGCGATGGTCTTCCAGATAGACTTTCAGGCCCTTGTTCAAGAATGCGATTTCTTCGAAGTGCTGACGCAGGGTATTGTATTTGAATTCTGTTGTGGTAAAAATCGTAGGATCTGCTTTGAACCTTACTGTAGTTCCATGAAGCTTGGTCTTTCCGATTTTTTTCATCGGACCTTCTGGAACTCCCTGCTTGTAGCGCTGCTGCCAGATAGTTCCGTCTCGATGCACTTCTGCTTCCAGCCATTCGGAAAGCGCATTCACCACTGAGACACCCACACCGTGAAGACCTCCGGTGATTTCATAGGCATCATCGCCGAACTTTCCACCGGCATGAAGCACGGTCATCACTACTTCCAGGGTAGGCACCTTTTTTGTTGGATGTATATCCACCGGAATTCCGCGGCCATCATCGATGACCTCGATGATGTTATCTTTCAGGATCTTTACCGTGAAATGGGTTGCATAGTCGGCCATGAACTCGTCTACGCAGTTATCCACCACCTCGTAGACCATCTTGTGCAGACCGGTATGATCCTGAGTTCCGATGTACATTCCCGGACGCTTTCGGACCGCCTGTAGACCTTCCAGAACCTGGATTTTGGAGCCGCTATACTCTCCTAGCTGCTTCTTTGCTGCCGGTGTTTTCTCGGGAGATGCCTTTTTCATAGTCGTAGACATAATTTTGGAAATCCGTCCAAAAGTCATCCATTATCCAGGAGCAAAATCGCTCATAATGGGGCAAAAGGCGGGGTTTTACAAATTAGACACCCAGCAGGTGAAAGCGCGCTTCGCTACCAGATGCCAGCCCGGGGACAGTGTTTCCTGGTGGCTGAAAGAAGAGAGATACCGCGAATGTGGTTCTTCGCGGTAGGTCGAAAAAAATCTGCAATCAGAGGTCACAGAAAAGCAGGGATTACTTGGTGTCCTGGCTTTCGATCTGAGCAGCCTTTTTCTTCTGCTTCTCTACCTGCTCGGCATACTCCACAGTATAGGGAGTCCATGGAATGGCATTGAGCCTGGCTTCGGGAATGGGCTTGCCTGTACCTTCACAGGTACCATAGCTTCCATCCTCGATTTTTTCCAGAGCTCGATCAATCAGTTTGATCTTTTCGAAATCCATATCGGACAGCCGGTTCATCAGCTCATTGTTGATCACCACATCCGCGATGTCCACCAGGTCCCCTTGCTCGCTGTACATGATATTCTCATTCTCAAGCTCGATCTCATGCAGGATCTCGGCTTTGGATTTAAGCAACATCTCTTTGTACTTCGCCAGCTTCTTTTTGTCCATATATGTATTCCTTTCCTGTTCGCCACAGTATACGGAACCGGTCCCTGATCGAACAGTCCTGTATCTGCAATTTCCCGTTTCATTCTATGGACGGGAAAAACCCGTCATAAACGATGAAAGTGGCAATTCGTAAAGTTTTTTCTGGAAAAAAGATCAACGGCCAGAATTCCTTTTGGTGAGCCTCGGATCCTGGATTTTCCATGGTCTGCGGGATTCTACCTGCGCTTTCGACGAAATCCGGGCCGAATAGGCTCTAAACCCCTCTCTGCTACGGCCTTTCTGGCCAGCCCCGTGCAGACTCCCGAGCCTCCAGAATCACCAAAGAATTCTTACTACATGTCAGAAAAAAAATTGACATTTTGTGCGGCGCATTAGAGTATTGTGCAACGCACTAAATCGGGAGGATCGATATGAACAATCAGCAACTACAGGATCTGGTAAATGCCGGTATCGGACTATATAAAGCAGGGGAGGAGAATCTTCAGGGATTTCTTTCTACTCTTCAAAAATCCTTTGAGGATCTAAAAAGCAAAGGGGCTCAAGATAGCTCGGATACCGCTGCAAAACTGCGTGAAAGCCTGGACCAGACTATTAAAGGGGTAAAGGATGTGTCTGAAAAAGCAGAGGGCAATCTGAAAGCTGTACTTGAAGAGGCCAAAAAGAATTACTCTCAGGTGTTCGACCAGATCAAGAACTTCGTTGGCGAAGAACGCATCGCAGACCTGAACACTCGAATCAATGAGCTTTCTACCTTGATTCAAGAAAGGGCTGAGACTATTACAAAGCAGGGTGCCGGGGAAAGTAAATCCAAGCCCGCTGCGAAGCCGGCCGCCTCAACTACATCAGTCTGATTCTATCAGACTACTCTTTTGAAAGGAGCTCGCCTGATAAGGCGGGCTTTTCTTTTGCTATTTACGAACACCGCTAATTTGCTTCGGATTCTGGGCAAGGAAACCCCGGTCCACTGATCATTATTTTGGGGAACGTCATCATGTATTCGCTCCTGCATTGGCTCTACATTCAAAGTAGCTTGCAGAATTTAGATGCTTGTACAAGCAATCTAAAGATGAAAAAAAGCTCCCTGAAGCCGTCATTCGATGGGCTTTCAGGTTGAAAGCTATTATGAAACATTTACATCCATGAAGCCAAAATTCCCGGCTCCTGGGCAGGGCCCATCAATCCGTAGCGGGAGAAAGCAGGTTGATCTTTTCTATCCAGCTATGGCCCTCTAATATGGAGAGATGGGTCGCCTCCGGGACTACGCGCAGGGTTGACTGCGATCTAATTTCATCATCCAGAGAATTCATATATTTGCGCAGCGAAGCCGGGTCGATCATTTCGTCATCTTCCCCTACCAGGATCAGTATTGGGCGGCGGATGCTGGAGAATTGGATTTCTGGTTGCTCCGGAGTTAACGCATGTGCCATTTCTGGCGAGATGCCATCCAGTAAGAGAGGATCTTGCTGCCTTATCTGCCGGGGGTATTTAAATGTCACCGCATCGCAAGCGTTACAGACTCGCCTGCCGGAGATAGCGTTCAGGATAAATACTGCGGTATGTGCCTCTGCGAAACTATTGCGTTCCTTTCTTGCGGTGCCGGATTTGTAGCCCAATTCGGGGGCAAGGAATAGAAAGTAGTCGAGCGAAAATGACCCGTGGCTGGTATAATTGAGAGCAAGACCTGCGCCGGACGAGTGCCCTGCAAGAATCATAGGAGTCTTCGGGTGCCTGCCCATCAAGAAAAGAAGCATTTCATCAATGTCCTTGTAGATCCTGGCTCTGTGTGAAACGAATCCTCGGGGGCCCCCGGATCTTCCATGGCCGCGAAGATCCATGAGATATACTGCGATGTTCATCCTGTGGCGGATAGAGTTCGCAAGAGCCTGGTAGCCTGCCGTGGAATGGGCGCCACCTCCATGAAAGAAAAGCATAAATCCGGAGGGAGAATCTGGCACAAAGGAATAGAAAGCCAGGTTGGTACCATCCGACGTCTTAAGAAATTCTGGCGATCTGGTCTTGCTCGCTTTTATGGAATCAAAGGAAAATGGAGTCCTATCGTCGCCATTATTCTTGCAGGTGAATAGAAGGCAGGCTATTAGCAGATGGATAAACATCCACCAGGAGTTTGGAAATATAAAGAAAATCCTCATGTTAGGGACTGCGGTTCTTCTCTTTCGCATTTCCATGGATTTGCATGGTTCAAATGGACTGGCCGGAGGTTCCCTTGCGCAGGGCAGGAAGAACTACCACTGCCTCCACGAAGGCCAGGACACCGACAAACACAGCTTCCATAAGAAGATGACCCACTCCTGTCCAATTGGAGGTGGAGGATATATACCAGATCTGGGTCAGACACTGGCCGGTCCAGGCGCTATTGGCAATAATGAGCAGCACCACCAGCGGAAGTAATCCGCGAGTTGTCTTGCGATAGATTAGCGTGAGAATTCCCGAATAGCATCCATAACCCAGGTTAACCATAGCTACATATAGAGCAAACTCTGGCGTCCAGTTATGCAACTCTGCGATAAACGGATAGATTAAAATTGAGGCAATCCCTACAGAAAGACCTGCGAGAGAATCGAATAGTATTATATTTCGTGGTTGCATGCGGATTGTTTCCTGGTGTTGAATCTGGCCTGTGTTACGAATCGGCTGAGACAGTGCCCGGACTATTCGCTAACTTCCAGCCAGGGGCATTCAATTCCAGAAAAGGAAACGCTGCAAGCATAACTACCAGGAATGTAAGGTAGCCCATTTCCATGTACTCAGCGAATAAAAGATCGGAAGTACCGGATTCAACACTTCCATATATTTGAAAAACATCGGCACTGGAAAGGTCTGCCATAATCCAGATCAACGTTCCACTGTAAATTCCGGATATGCCATATGTTATTGCAAGAATGAGCAGCCGCAAGCGTAGCCAGCGGGGCAGGTCACGGAGCATGAAACTGCAAAGTGCAATCGACATTACTAAATCTGCCATTCCCAGAATAGGACCATAGCGAAACAGAACTCGATCGGTTTGAATCACAAGCATGCTTTCCAGAATCCCTGCAAAGATATATGCAATCAACGCCACCCAGATGGCAGGATTTCTGGAGCGATAGGCCAGGCCCACAATCCATAGATACAGTAAGAACCAGGGAAGTGCCGAAAGGCCTGAAAGTAACCAGCCAGGAATCCATAACTTTTCAAGAAATAAAGAAACTGCCTGCCATACCAGAAGCCCCAGCGCCCAGGTTGCAGCAATCTGGGAAATGGGATCTTCCTTCTGAAGAGAGGGGTTTCTGGTACTGTATCTATTATCCAGTTTTCACCTCTCAGCTATTTGCATGCCCTGATTCTTCTTTCTGATTCTCGTTGCGAATCCAGCGGCCGGAGGCGGGCCGTAGCAGAAAAATGATTAACAGTAGTTGAGCTGTAGCCTGTGTCCCGGAGTGCAGTGCCAGGGATGGCAACTCCTGCTCCTGTAGAAGATTCGGGATTTGTATCAGACTGAACAGAAATCCCAGAATGGAAAAAACAACAAGAATTATCCGGGCCCAGTTTCCTCCATTGTAAGTTACCATGATCAGAAGAAAGAGGATGCCCGAGGAAATAACGGAAGCCAGCATTCCAGCACTGGACGGGGAGCCGGGGCCCTGGAGCAATGAGACCTCCATTAAATTTAGAGCAATCAATAGTAGTCCAAGGGCCAGCGAAATATGGAGGCTCCTGGGACGGTTTTGTCTGTAGGACATAGGTCCCTCCTGAAAAATTCTACTCCATCATGTTTTCCAGGACGGCATCGTTTCGCATTTTTTTGCTCTTTTTGACTGAGCCGGCTTTCTCCTGTTTCGAAATTATCGTTCGTTAATGCCCTTTCCCTCCAGGATTTGCTCTCTACATCTATCGATTCGATTCTGGCGAGTCTTACTTTGTTTCGCTTCCGAAAAGTGGAGCAAATACCCTCTCTGCCGGCCGGGAGTCAGGGCTTCAAAAGCTGTACGGTAATCCGGATCCCCGGAAAATCGGTGTTCCAGTTCCATGGGAATCGGATCAGCAGGCTTCTTCGATGGCCTTTCCGGCTGAACAATTATCGTCCGTGCCTGCTTAATGAGCCCTTGAATCGCTTTCTTATTCTTCTCTGTATAGCTGACGTCGGTGATTTCAAGCCTCCTGGCAGACCTGGAATTCTTTCCCTGTTCTCTGAGCAGGTTCCGCTTATCTTCCAGAAAGGCACCTTCGAAGAACATCAAGGACAGATGGGGCTTAAAGGGCTGCATGATTGCGATATTTTTGTCCTCAGTACAGTAACAGGGTTTGCCCCATTTCAGCTCCTCGCGCAGCCCGGATTCCAGCAAAATCTCTCTCAGGGAGCGCATTTCTGTCTGCCACCGGCTTGCTCGCTTCAAGAATAAGTCCACTTCCGAGTTTCTACCCTTCATTACTTCAGCCATCACGATCCGCCAGATTCATCAATTCAAATTTCTCTTGAGATAATTCCCTTAATTAAGTATTGACTTAATTAAGGGAATGCTTAAATTGTCTCCATGAACGCATTTGCGGCTTTGTCCGATGGAACCCGACGAGACATCGTTCGACTTGTAGCAACCAGGGGGCAAATGGCCTCCAGCGAGATCAGCGAGAATTTCGACATGAGCTCGCCCGCTATATCCCAGCATCTGAAGGTGTTGAAGGAGTCCAGGGTGCTCCGTATGGAAAAGAAGGCTCAAAAGCGTATCTACACGCTGGATGAGTCCGGTATGGATGAGATTGAATCGTGGCTTCTGGAAACCAGGGAGCTATGGAAGAATCGAATGGACCGGCTGGATGCTCATCTGCAGGCGAAAAAGAAGGAGAAAAGAAATGGAAAGCAATAGTGTAAAAGCATCGATTCAGGGAAGTCAGGTCATTTATGAGCGTTATTTCGATGCACCGGTAGAACTGGTTTTTGAAGCCTGGTCCCAGGAGGATCAGCTATCCCAGTGGTGGGGGCCCGATGGCTTCACGCTTACAACCGTGAGCATGGACTTTCAAGACGGCGGATTGTGGGATTTTATTATGCATGGTCCGGATGGAACGAACTACAAAAATAAGATCAAGTTCCTGGAGATTCTCAATTCAAAGCGGATTGTCTACAGGCATCTTGGAGATGGTGAAGAGAATGAAGATGTAGATTTTTCTACCACGGTTACGTTTGAGTCAGAGGGCGAGGGAACCCGTCTGAAGATGTATCAGGATTTTGGCACCGAAGAAGAACTGCGAAGAGTGGATGAGGCGCATGGAGCCATAGAAGGCGGAAAGCAGCACATCGAAAATCTACAGAAATATCTAAACCTCAAAAAGTCGGTCTAGCTATCGGGCCGGGGTATTATGCCCCGGCCTGCTTGCTGCGGTTATTACGAATTCGGCGATCAAAGCCCTGTGGTCGGTGCCAGGAATCTGGATTGTTCGGGACCGGGCCATAATCCTCTCTGAATCAGACTCTTTCGCAAGAGCATAGTCAATTCTAGCGATCGAAAAAGGAAACATTCCATCGGCGGGCCAGGTCTTGGGCCAGTTGATGCTGCATCTTCCGGCATCAACCATCCCCATAGAGAACTTCGGGTAAATCGGGTTTTGATCTGATAGGTTGAGATCGCCCAGAACAAAAGCCGGTCCTTCTTTCTGGTCAAGCCAGTGCTGAACTTCTTGCAGTTGCAGGTCTCGGTCAGTCTGATCGTATCGCCACAGAAGACAGGCTACACCGCGGCAATCCCCTCGATAGAAAGGGACAGTTAGATGCATCACCAGGACAGAATAGGGACCCCGATTGTTTTGAACAGTAACGTCCAGTGCAATTCTGGCATCGAACGGGCTAAATCCCGGTCCTGGATCTCTAATCTGGTATGAAACTACTGGCCGTCGGCTCAATAGAGCTTGAGTCCAGTAGCCATCTTCGGATTCCTGATATACGTAGAACGGAAGCGTTTTCCTGAGCCGTTTTCCCTCTGTGCGCCAAAAACCCGGAGTCACTTCCTGTAAAGCCAGGATTTCGACTTTTTCTTTTTCCGCGAGAGCTCTTAAGTCTCGTCCTGGCACATCGGCGCTACCAGCGAGGTTCATGGTCATAATTTTCAGTGTCGATTCCGGGCTTTTATCTTTCGCAATGCAATAGTCGGGTGGAAAGACCAGCGGCCAGGGAAAGCCACTCAGTATCAGTGCAAAAAGAATTGTCCATCGAGATACCGGTCGTGTTGACCAGAGGAAGGACACCAGGATTAAACCGGGCAGTAGTATGAGCCAGCGAACATTGCTGAGAAATAGAATGAACTGATTATTCGAATCCAGTAAAATAAGACATGCAAATAGAGCTGTGAGCCAGACAGAAAGCCTGACCAGTAATCGAATAAAACGCATTACCATTTCCGGGTTTCAGATATACCAGAAAGCTTCAAAAAGTTCAAGATCTCTGTGAAGACTTTCTGCCCGTCAAAAGGTAGTCCATACCTCTTATGGATTCTTGCCCAATGATATGCAGATTAGCTTCATCCAATAACTCTTTCATGCGGTTCCTGGTCAGTCTTAACTTCTTGTAGGAACTGATTTGCATCCTCCAATTCTCCTGCTCCAGGATATACAGAATGTCTGTGACATTTACGTGGCTTTCGCTGAACTCAACAAAGGTGGTAGCGATCAGTTCACTGTCAGAATAGAAAGGAATGAATCGATGGTCGTCCTCCAGAGAATTGGACTGATCACGAAATGAGATTAAGAAGCTTCCGTCAGACTTAAGACTATCAGCGACCATGCGAAGCAGGGCCAGAATTTGCTCTTCGGACTCCAGGTGGGCCAGTGTATCCGTCATACAGAGAATTATATCCATCTTCTCACTGGAATATCCGGGGAGATTCAATAAATCATCGCAGATTACCTGCACGTTAGAATCCTTGCAAAGCTTTCGATGTTCTTCGCAAAGATACGGATCCAGATCCAGGGCCAGAACCTGATACCCCAGATGGGCTAGAGGCAAAGAAAAGAATCCGCTTCCCGATCCCAGATCCGCCGCACTTCTGGCGCCGCCGGTTTCTGCTGCAGTAATTCCAAAGCCTTCGAAAATGGATCGAGCCAGGGCATAGTTCTTTTCGGTTCCCCCGTAGACTCTTGTATAGTACGGTGCCAGAGTTTGTTTGTAGTGTTCCTGAAATGAATACATATTCGCTCCTGTTAAAAGTTTGCGGCATGGATCAGATGCCTGGATGCGTATCGGCCATGGGCCAGTCCCATATGATCTATGGATGCATGGTTCCCAAAAAACAGAACATTTCCGAAAAGGGACTGGCGAATCCACTTCATGAGATAGGGACCAGCTTTAAAGAGTGGTATGGGCCATCGTCCGGAGGGATGTCTGAGTTCGAATGCATAGCCGACTATGAAATTGGCCAGATAATGATAAGCATCCCCCGGAGGATCTCCCCCTTTTGAAGCGTCGCAAGAGAAAGGGGCGATTCTACTGGATAGTTCCAATCTTTCGCTCATCGTCATACGAAAACCGCCGGTTGTGCGAAAGTCACGGCCACGAGCCAGTAGTCGCAGGGAAGCATGCAAAATCAACAACTGATCCAGCGCTGATTCTACCGAGTTCAGTACTTTCGAGCGAAACAGTTCCGGTATTGACAGAGGATACTTCTGTTTCTCGATCCAGCGGATCATCTTTACAATAGATTCTCCCTGGAAGCATTTTTCTGGAAACGGACCGGTATAGTCATCCACGAAGCTGATCAGCGCACTCACCAACTGGAGGGCTCCTGCAGAACTAATTCGCGGAAGCGGTTTTCCCGATAACGCCAGTGCCATAAAGTGGCGTAGATCCCGGGATTCTGGCTGGAAGTGCCCGCCGTAATCGATTGAATTGACAACTTTTCTGTACTCAGAGAAATTCTCCATAGCCGGGGAGCTTGAAACAGCCCAACCGGATCGGAGGAACAACCGGTATGTTTGCAGAGTCGAAGCTAATTGGGAGCCAGGTTTATTCGGAGGCCATTGAATACTGGCATACCTATCTATGGCATCATCGACATCCGAAGACCAGGCTCTTGCATCGGCTGGGTTCCTGGATTTCGCTTCTGGGAATATTGCTTTCATTGGCGGGGTACGGATGGTATCTATTTCCTGCAGGTATACTGATTGGATATGGTTTTGCCTTTGCCGGTCATTACCTGGTGGAAAAGAACCGACCATTGACTCTGAATCAGCCTATTCGGGCAGGCATCTGCAACTGGGTAATGTTCTTTTACGAAATGTTCTTTGACGTAGAAGCGAAATTAAAAGAGCTCAAGCATCAAAAACTGGATACCAGAAAGATGAGCTCCATCTAAAAACTATTGTCTGTCTTATAGGTTGATGAGTCATCGAGAGATACTTCGCCAGTCCGGCGACCTGTTTTCAATGTGGCCTTTCTAATTGAGCTTCCTCTCCTATTCTTACTGCCCGGCGCTTGCCTGGAAAAGCTATCTCGAATGGTCTCAATAGTACGGATCCTCGGCGACATAGATGGAGAAGAGTTTGCCTTCTCTCATTTCGAAGGTGCAGGGTGATAGCTGATAATAGAGCAGGTCAGCATTCTTATTTCTGTGTATCCTGAGATCTCGGCCGATGGCGCTCTCAATTTCCTTTTCCCCGCTTCCGAAGGAAAGTCCTGGCATTACTTCCATGGTAGATCCCTGATAGGTGGAAATCTGAATCGAAGAGAGATACTCCGAGAATTCAGGACCTCCGTCCCTTAAATAGATGGCGGTTTCTGTCTTTGCATCTAACAGGAAAATAAATACTCTCTGGGCTTTTTCATTCTTTAGAGTCTTTACCGGTTCGCCAAATTGATCCCTGGCAAGGTCCAGGGAATCCTCAAATCGGGAGCGAATCTTGAACCCCAGCAATTCATCTGTATAACAGGTATGCCTGGGTATTTTCTGAACCTCGAAATCGATCCGATTCATAAAGAGAATCCGATCTTTCGCGCCATAGCAACAGCCCAGATATGTAAACCCAGCGGTGAATTCCTGGTCGGATTCAATGGTTTCATCTATTCGGTTTATCAGACCTTCATTCGCCGGTATCCAGAGTTCTCGGCCAAGTTCATCCTGTATTAATATTTCATGATCAAAGAACGATGTCTTTCCATGGAATACATTCGTTGCCTCCAGCAGATTCATAGTTTGCTGCTTACTCTCAGTTAAGGGCCTGGAGGAATTCCGATAGCGAACTACGGCGCTGAATCGCAGTAGCCTCATGTCCATCTTGATATCGGACTCACCCAGCTCGGGCAAAGGCACATTCTGCCGGAAGTTCTTGAATGTAGTCAAAGGATAGGACACTTCTTCTTCGGTTTCGGTTTGACCAGGTCCTGCCAGAAGCAGAAGTAAGATGCAGTAAGTGGATAAGTATTTCTTCATATCTAAGCTCCCATGCTTCGTATGTGATTTGTATATGATAAATCCTCTTTTCCATCACCCGGCCCGGATTACTGGCGAATATTACACAATATATTTCTGAAATCGATCCTTGATTCGCTACGGCAGGCCGCAATTGAGACTATTGCTTTAAGGGCGAAGAGCCTCATCAGGTTTTTGCAACCAGGAAGGCTTCTGCGTTTCCGGCCCGGAGTCCATCCTGACGGTTAGAGAAATATCGCTCGTAGATGATTTCTGCTGAGATGTAATCTGCGCTCTTGAAGCCTGCCTCAATCGCCGCTTCTTGAATTTCGGACGGAGCAAAAAGACTACGAAAGGGAGTCCCCGAGTTCTCAGCCTTTTCCATCACAAATTCCATAATAGATCTTTCCCGGGGATCTAGCTGATCCAGGGAAAGCATGAACGTTGTGGCAAAGACGGATCCTGGCACCATACCGGCGAGCTGGCGGAACATTTTGCGATTTTCATCTCTGGTCAAATAGAGTGAGAGGCCGGTCGACGCTACGAAGGCAGGAATGTCTGGATCGAAACCGGCCGAAATGAGGCGATCCCACCATGATTCATCCCGGGAGAAATCCACTGGAACAAAATGCTGCCAGGAGGGGATCGAATATCCAAGTTCCTGCAAGCGTCTTTGCTTCCAGGTCTGGGGCCCCGGTTGATCGATTTCAAAAACCTGGATTCTGTTGGCCAGATCTTGCCGGCGTTGCGCGAAAGAATCAAGGCCGGCTCCCAGAATTACATATTGGAGATGCGACACACCATCCGTTCGATGCGAATTGCCTACCGCTTCTTCCAGAAGATCTTCAATGAAGCGTGCGCGCCCCACGATAGAAGCTCTCATCGGCTTTGAAAAGTCCGCATCCATATCCGGGCGGCTTTGCCAGTTCTCTTCCTGGGCCAGTTGCGGACCTAATGGGTCTTCGAAGACATGGGGCTTCTCATCAATCTGTATATGGAGCGCTCTCCATAGAGCAACTCTAACAGCCGTGGGTTCTGGTCCAAAATCTGATTTTTGGGATTCCATTCAGTTCTAATTCCAGCAGGATTTGCTATCGCTCATTTCTATGGATCGCTCTTGCCAAGAATTATATGGGTCCCTTTCTCGCCTTCGATTCTCTTGATCTCATTGAATCCAAGGCCGGGAATATCGAGGCCCGTAAACAAGGGCTCTCCAGAACCTAAGAAAATCGGAGAAATGACAAAATGGATTTCATCGATGTGACCGGCCTGCAGATACTGTCGAATAGTATCTGCGCCACCGAGAATGCGAATACTCTTTCCATTCGCCACCTCTCGGGCTTTCTGGAGTGCAATTTCAATACCTTTAGTTTCAAAATGGAAAACAGTTCCACCTTCCATTTCCAGAGTTGGTCGGGCATGATGAGTCAGCACAAATACAGGACCATGATAGGGAGGATTGTCTCCCCACCAGCCATTCCATTCTTCTTCCGGCCAGGGCCCACGCTTGGGTCCAAACATGTTTCGTCCCATGATCCAGGCGCCGATGTCTTTCATTGATTGTTCTGCAAAGTCATTGTCGACTCCTTCAGTTCCACCGTTGTTTCCGAGCATCCGCTGAAACATAACTGTGGGTAGCATCCAGGCATGCAGCTCATTGCCTCGAAGGCCCAGCGGTGCCTCCAGACTCTGGTTCGGTCCCGCACCAAAGCCATCCAGGGAAATTGTAAATGCCGATACTATTACCTTACTTTTCATGTTGTTTTCTTTCCAATTAAACCCATGACAGGGCCGGGGTATTTCTGCGAAATTCTTTCTTGCACGCTACAATTTGGGGCGTCAATTTTAAAGCGGCTTTGCAGAACCATTGATTCATTTCAAAACTCCTGGCGGCATCGCTTAACCTGCACGGCCGTTTCGGAGATGATGCCGGAAGCAAATCGCAGAATGCTTAAAATTCGGGAGAAGTTCTTATCCGAAAACTCCGGAAAAGATGGATCTTCTGATCCACTGGATTCCGGGTGCAGGCCCAGACCATAGAGAAATATTTGCAGGAAGATTCTGTTCGAGTCCACAGAGGATGATTCAAATTCCCCTCCGTCCTGCAGTTTAACCTGCGAACTGGCGAGATGTTTTCTCCATCGCTCAATGAGAGGGAAAAAGGTGGTATCCAGATGGGCATGGATGACTGCTGCCTTTTCCAGGGCGGGGAAGGAGGATGACTCTTCGGGGGCGATGAATCTACGGAACAAACTCAGGGTGCTTCGCATCTTTTTCCAGAGTAGATTCATATCTTTTTCAGCGTATTGCTCCTGGACGATTTCGCCTGTCTCTGAATCTTTTGCTTCCAGTCGCCCGAGCCTATCTTGAGTAAAATTCAGAATCAACTCATCCGACTGGAACTGATCGGCACATTCCAGGAATAGCACTGGATCAAACTCCGGAATGCGTATTCTTTCCATTATAAGTTTATGTTAAGAGAGGCGCGAAAAGAGAGAAGTTTGTTTCGAACCTGGGCAACCTTCTCATCTGTGCTGACTGACTTTTCCTGACCCATGCTAAAAATATTCGGAGCATATTGAGTGTGCAGGATGAACATATGATCCTGTCGTCGAAAAAAGAGTAGTCCCCTCTCTACATCCTGCCTGGAGCCATTGATCGCATAGGTTGAGCCTTCTGGAATAAGTATTACCATGAGAAAGAGCTTTTCCGGGCCATTGTCGATGAACTCTCTATGTATTAGCCGAGTTCCCGGAACATTCTCTTTGAGTGGTTCCAGAAATTCAATTGCACCAAAAGCCATGAGTTGCTGTTCGATGGGCTTCTCATCAAGAATGGCTGCTTTTCCTGGATCCAGGCGACCATAGTCGATTCTATAGAATTCCAGCATGTCATCGTAGAAAGCAACAGAATGAGCCGTTTCATCGTATCGTCCGCCATAACCCACAGGGGCCGGTACAGAAAAAAGTCCTGAGTTCGGAGAATACCTCTGACCTTTTCGAATGGACCCTGATCCGGATGCGCAATGGAACAAAAACAAACTGATGATTGCTGATATGATTATGCCTTTTCGATTCATTGTTCTTTCTCCTTAAAGGTCTGATAGTGTTAAAGAGTGATGGTGAGCGAAGCGTAGCCCGCCTAAAAGAATTTCGGATTGTGATCCAGGATTTGGGCTGAATGGATAATCGTTTTATTTGCCAGTAAGCCCCGGATCCGGAGCAGCAATGGATTATCGTAGACGCATCCTTCAATCTCTCAGGGCGATCAAATCCTTTCTCTCATATTTATTGGGTCCGGGCAAGGATTTCTTGTATTTCCAGCATTTGATCGCATCATCTTTGCTGGCCGACGGGTTTGCCTTGAAAAAATCTCTGGTGTACTGATTGTACTCAAATTGTGGGGAGATCTCCCATTTTAGGCCTTTCTTTTTCAATAAATAGATCTTGTTCCACTGATCAATGGCTTCTCGATAGGAGCGTCCAGGATTTTCTTTCATCCAATTCATGAAAGGAACGTTGAATTTAAAGTGTTTTCCAATATGCGATTTGAAGAATTGGCGATTCCTTTCATCGCTTATATAATTGTCCGGAATCCTTGAGTTCAGGCTCAGCGGTATATTATCTGATTCGTGGGTTCGACTACTCTTACGTTTGATATCATTGGTAACTTTGCCTGTGCTCAGAAAAATATGGATTCTGTCTGCAAGATCCGACTTTTTGCCTGTCACAGGAATTCCCTTTTCGCGGCAAAAAGCAATAAGCTCTGCCTTGAGCCAGTAATAGGAACGAAAACCCTCAGGAGTAATTCTGGTGTTAAGATCTGGTCTCATATCATTGCGGCAGTCGTGAATTTGGCGCGCTCATCGATGGGACACAGAAGTAACGTCTGGATATGTAGAGGAGACGTTTTCATTAATTCCCCCAAGCTTGGCCTTGCCTGTAGCTTTACTTTGATTTAATTTGCAATGGAGGCCTTTTTCGCAAGAGGACTGTCCTTCTGCAGGAGGCCTGCTGCGAGCTGAATGCCCTTCGTTAGGCCTGGTAATGCAGGTGGGCCAAATTCTTCGTAATGATAGAAAACACTAGGAGGATTGCTGTAGCAACTCGGATAACTTTTGAAATTCATATTGGGCGTGCTCGTTTAATGCAGCTTCAAACTTCCTGGAAAGATACAATCGGATAAAGGGATCCAGGACGCGCCCTGCACCATTAAATCCAGCTCTGAGTATATGAGTAATCTGAAGACCAGCAGACGTCTCCTGGCAATCCAGAGTAACAGAGGCAGGCAATAGTATACCGAACTTCATCTGCCATTTAACGGATTGTCCGGGCAGATAGCTGACAATTACTGCCTTGAATTTGAGTCTTCGTTTCCCCACCATTTCATCAAAATAGACCAGGCTTCCTACATAGCCCTCCTTTGCGCTGATTGTGTGGAAACGGAAATGGGCCTCGGGCCACCAATTATGATACCTTTGATCGTTGCAATGCAGCATGAAGTGAATGATTTGATCCCCATTCACTCCCTGAACGGTAGTTTCGGATTTTAAACTGATCATTGTATTTGGGCGTGCGCTTGAGCTTTTCCCGGAAATATGGTTAGATTTCGCCTTGCATAGACTCCGGAGAAAGCTTCCGCTCCTTCTCGGCTAAGAGCAGCCTCGGAGCCGAGCTTTAGCGAGGTCCGCAGCGCTTAAAGTGCAGTTAGGCGAAGTTTACGGCTTGTAGTTTTGAGCCCAATTTTCAAGCTTTAGCCCTTTCACTTTTTTGAAGTCGCGGGTATTGTTGGTAACCAGCGTCATGTTAAAGGTGAGGGCAGTGGCCGCGATCAATAGATCAAAGTCTGCTACAATTTGTCCCGTCTTCTGAGAGCGAGCTTTAATATCGGAAAAAGTCTGAATCACAGGATTGTCCACGGGAATGACTGGAAAGATCTCCCTGAGTCTGTAGACTGTTGCCAGATTACTGTCTCTGTTTTTTGATTTATGGGCGCCAAACAGCAATTCTCCGTAGGTTATGACCGAAAGCGCGAGAGGGGATTTCTGGTGATTCTCAATATTTAAAGCTACAGTCTCAGAACCCTTTATGCTGTAGATGACGATGTCTGTATCAAGCAAATATGTCATTACCGGATTCAAACCTTGGGTTTGTGGTTCTGCTCTTACGGATATCTTCGATAATCTCTTCAGGAGACCGATTCTCTTTCCAGGCCCCAGTGAGTTTCAGAAACTCCTGAGCAGGGTTTGGCTTAAAGGATCGAGGATTTGCTAGATACTCTTCGAGAATAGTAACCACTTCTTGGCTGATTGAGCGGTTTTCGGACTGGGCTTTCTCTCTCAGGAGAGAGTACAGTTTCTCATCTATGTCTTTGACCTGTAAATTGGGCATTCTTTCGGTCCTTTCCTTGAGCTAATCCATGATTTCATGCAAAGTCAATACTTTTTCATGCT